>Ga0164318_10000299_pt1 | contig 35492 bp, 30 predicted proteins | sample GuaBasSedimGuay9_FD_113734 | JGI IMG/M metagenome (GOLD analysis project Ga0164318, IMG submission 113734) | Subseafloor sediment microbial communities from Guaymas Basin, Gulf of California, Mexico - Guay9, Core 4571-4, 0-3 cm | ecosystem: Environmental > Aquatic > Marine > Hydrothermal vents...
GCTCATTTCATATACAAAAGATGAAAATTACCTCACATGTAGCAACAGGAATATTAACATTAATAAATTTAGCCAAATCAACCGGTATTCAAAAGTATATTGATTATGCAGAAAAAAATATGAAATATTTAATAGCAAATTCGAGGGTAGGAAATGGGTTTATAGTGAATATTTCTGATGATAGTGAAGGTAAGACCCAAGCATATTTATGTGAAGATAATGCAATGATGATTTATGCATTAATTTCGTTATATGAAGAGACAAATAATTTGTCTTATTTAGAAATAGCAAATTCAACATGGTATTTTATGAATAGCACTTTTTGGGATAGAAAAAACGGCGGATATAATTATAGTTATGGGGTAGGTTCTAATAAAAGTTTTAAAACATTAATCGCCAATATTAATGCAATTAAAGCTAATTTAAAAATACTTCAAACTAACAATGCTATTTTTGACCAAATTAGAAACAATGCAAGCTTGCTTATTAATAAAACAATCAAATTAATAAATGATAATTTGTGGGATAATGTAAACTATGGATATTATTTTAATGCAAGTGTTTCTTGGACACCTTTTACGGATACTAATAAATCTAAACAATTGGAAATGAATGCATTAATGATAACTACATTATTAAGTTATAATGATCAGTATCCCAACCATTTAAATCATTCACTATATAATTTGTATTGTAAAAATATATCAAGATTTCTATTAGAACATTTTATAGATCAAGAATATGGAGGAGTATTCTCTCAGGGATATTCAAATGGGACAATCGTATACAATAAAAAAGATATCGTTTCTACCTCTGAATTTATAATTGCACTAATAGCCATGTATAAAGAATTTAAAAATTCAAGTTATTATGAAAATGCATCTAATTTAGCAAATTATGTAAATCAATTTTATTGGGATTATGAGTATGGCGGATATTATTTTGAATTTAATAGGAGAGGATTACCATTAGAATTTATAAATATGGGGAAATATGGAAAATATTATGTAAAATATGCAAAAGGTAATCTAATTGCTATAAATATGTTATTAACTTTAAATGAATTAGAAACAAATTTGACTAACTTCTTTATTGTTGTTGAAAATAATAAAAAAGTTTATGATTTCAATGAAAAAGAAATTACTTTTGGGATTGAAATTTATAACTCTAATGGAATAAAAATCAATACAACTGGTATAATGGCATATGTTATTGGTAAGGAACAAACAGATACTAATGGAAAAGAACTACACGGAATTGGTTCAGTTTATTCGTTCAATTATTCTTCAGGTAAGTATTCTACAAAAATAGATATAACCCCTTTTTTGGATTTAATATTTGTTGGAATAGGAATATTTAATACAACAACGGTTAATTATTTTGATTATCATAAAATAAATAGAAGTTTGTCCAGATACTTAGATATTGCCTATAAAAATTTAAATACTTTACCAAATAAGTTAATTCCAGTGATAAACTTTTGGGATTATTCTAAATATGGATATTATTACAAGATCATGTTGGACAATAAAACGGCATTTGAGAATTTAATGGCAATAAAAACTCTCATGAATTTTATTCAAAGTTCAGGATTAAATTATGGGTTAAATTGGACGACTTTTTGTTATGATCAAGTTTTTACTAAATATTTAGAAGGAACAATAGGATTTCTTAACAGACTTTCTAAAGTAAATCAGTCATTAAATTATGAATATTTTCCAAGTTCTATTACTGCTAGTGAAACACATTATTCTTCAATTACTTATTCTAAAGATAATGCGTTAGCAATTATCGTCTTTTTAGAATTGTATAATAAATATAATAAAAGCGAATATTTGGAAACAGCTAATAGGACGTGGAATTATCTTAATGCCACATTCTGGGATAGAAATGCTACAGGATTTTTATCATCAAACTGGTCTACAAATATCTCAAATAAAAATTTAGAGACACAAATTTGGGCTATATTAGCTTATTCTTCGATTTTAAATACGCCAGAAATTAATGAAAAAATAAAGAATTCCTCCTCTAAAATAATTAATTTGACAGTTTCCAATATTTTAAATAATCTTTGGGATTCTACTAATAATGGGTTTTATTCTGAATTTAATGGGACGAATTGGCAACCTATTAATAACACAAAATATGCTAAAACAGCACTATCAAACATATTAGCCATAAAGATGTTGTTAGAAAGGTATAATCTTACTGGAAATACAAGTTATTACAATAAAGCTTTAAATACCTTGCAATTTTTAGACCAAAATCTGTTTGACAGTAAATTTGGAGGATATTACACGGCTGTTAATGGAACAAATTATTTATCAGACTCTGATAAAAATGTAGTTGATAATGCATATCTTATTGATGACCTATTAGACCTTTACAATATCGATAAGAATTTTACATATTTTGAGAAAGCCGAGAAAATTGCTTTTTACTTGTCTACTTTTGCCTATTCATCAGATTTTAGTTTATTTTTACCTAGAACATCAAGAGTGGGAAGTGCGACAGGAATGGAATCAGAACTGCATTCCTTGCCAAATTTTATACTTTGCAATTCATTCATTAATTTGGAAAAAATTCGCACAAGTTTTAAGAGGCCATTGGTTATTTCAAATATCACTGTTAATAAATTCGACATATCGAGCACTCAAAAAGAATTAACAGTTTATTTAGAGATCACAGATTCTAACATGTCAAAAGTAGGAAATGTATCTGTTTTGGTATATTTATATGGAGTTCCAGAGTTATTCACTTTTAAGAAATCATCAGATAATTTAACTTATTATAATACATTTAATATTTCCATGATGAGTAAGACTGTTAATATTCATATTTTAGTCCTTAATACTACTTATGCTTCTACATATACGACATATACTTATGAAAGAAAATTTCCAGCATATGTAAAAATCGCTTACGAAACATTGGCATCGATATTTAAATATCTCAAAATGACCAAAAACGGTTTTTATAATTCATCTTTTAATTCAATTGTTTCAACTTCAGGAAATTTATTGATACTGAAAGGAATTAACGACATTATTAATATAATTGGATCGACAATACTTAGCTATAACTGGTATGGAAATGATACTTTAATAAATGCCCAAAAATTGGCTGCAGAATACCTCGAAAATAATCTAATGACTATTCCTAAAGAAAATATTTCAGGATTTCTTGAATATAACACATCAGGGGCTATAGAAAATAAAACATTTCTTTATGATAATGCGCTGGCAGTGATCACTTTTTTAGATATCTATCAAAGTACTCATGACAATTTTTATTTGGACTTAGCAAACAATACTTGGTTATATTTAAATAATACATTTTGGGATTCGACATTAGGGTGCTACAGAAGCGATAATACCACATCTAACCCAAATATAAGTTCAACGGATAATTTTCTTGCAATGTTAGCAGGGCTTAAAATTAATCAGACCATAGAGTTGAGACAAACAATTAGGAATCAAGCTCTGAAAATGGTCAACTTAACATACCAAACAATTAATACCACTTTTTGGGATAAAACAAACGGTGGATATTATTCATTTGGAAATAGTACTGGATGGTCTAAATTCTGGGACAAAGACACTAAATCAAATTCTCTAGCTATTATTGTGAACCTGAAAATGCACAAGTTATTTGATAACTCTAGCTATTATAATTTGAGTTGCTACAGAATGGCAAATGCTACTGCTCAAGTTTTACAAAATCATTTATGGGACGATAAATATGGGGGCTTTTATAGAAAAACATACTCAAATTGGTCATTTCCCCAAATTAAATATAATATGACCAAGTTTCTAGAATATAATTCATGGGCTGTTTTGGCACTAATGGATTTATTTAATACCTCAAAAAATAAAATGCATTATTATTATATTGAAACAACATTACACTTTTTAATTACATATATGGGAAATCACACAACATCTTTAACAACACCAGGGTTTTATTCATTTGTAAATAGAAGTGGATATTTGTATACTCGTCCAATTCCAAATATATATCCAGGTGATTTAGTTTCCAGTAGTTTGTGCATTCAAGCATTAATAAAAGTCTTTAATATCGTTAATACTACATTTTTAGGAAATTGGTTAAATGGATCAATAAAGATTTCAGCTAGTAATTGTCCACCTATTGGCGAATATGCAAATATATCATTCACTTTAAAAGATAAATTTAATAACACAAAAATAGGAATAGTGAATATAACAATAATTAAATGGCATAAAGGAGAGGGTGTGACCCAAGAAATAATATTTAATAAATTAAAAGTTTCATTTAATGAAAATACTAGTGAATATTATATAGGAAACATAAATATATCAAATTCCGAAAATATTTTCATATATGTTTCAGCCCTAAATGATTCATTTGGTTCATATTATAATATTTTTTACATAAAACGGGCTAAAACTGCAATTGTTTCAGTTGGAGCTTATAAAAATGATAAATTATTAAAATTTCTGCCAGTTTTTGGCTCTTCCGGAAACAATTACCAAAAGGATTTTGCATATTATGCTTATGTATTAGGGGAAGATGTTATTGATATAAAAGGGAGATATGTAGATAATACAAATTTGTTAAACCCACAAGGTATCCCAAATGCACATATAAATGCCACAATTTATTTTACAAATAATGGTTCTATGTGGGAGTCAAAAATAATAACGACAGATTCAGACGGTTGGTTTGAAGTATTTTTTGGCCCGGTTTCAAACCAATCGATATTTGAAGGTATTTATAATATTACATTCCATGCATCCCATGTAAATACATCAATAACACCAAAAACATGGTATTCTTCCACCGATTATCTTGTAAGAGTCAGTGTGGGTTATGGACTATTTATTGCAAATTATACCACAAAAAATCCAATAATAGCACAAGGAGATATATTTACTATTAATATAACTATAAAAAATGAAAGATTATCGGATGCTACCACTAATATCACTTTTTATGGTGAGAATAACTTCATTATTGAAATAAATCGTTCCGTAGTAGTTCATCCTGGCTATACTAGCTTTTTACAAGATTTAAAAATTGATGAACGATGTCAAGTAGGTGATTATAAGCTTTATGCAGATATTTCATATCAAGGACGATGGCTACATAGTTATTTTATTACAATATCTATACGCAACGCAATAGAAATAATATCAATTACTGTCCCAAATAAAATCGCACAAGACGATCAAAGAGAATTTGTATTAAAAGCACAGAATTTCAAGAAGCATGTAAACGCATATTTTTCAATACGAATGCAATCTATAGCCTTAAAAGATATTTATAAATCAGAATTATTATTACCCAATGAAACTAGAGAATTTTATTTAACATTTAGACCAGTTCTATCAATTCCTAAAGGTACTTATACGGGGACAATAGAAATTCATAGACAGAATTATACAATTCAATATGAAGGGGCAGATCAATATCAATTTTCTATCGAAATTACTTCAAATATAGGAATTGATAATTGCTATTTCCCGCAATCTTTATTACAAGGGCAATCAGGGTATATAAGCGTCTTTTTAGAAAATCATAGGTCTGTTGAATCAAAAATAAATGTTGTATATTATTGGGAGGGCTCTAATGATATAACCTCAGTTAATTATACTTTAAAGGAATATTTTGAAAAAGAATATATTTATATTCAATTTTCATATAATAGCCTTCCATGGGACTTCGGAGACCATAATTTGATACTAAAGATCTATTATATCGATGAAAACAATACGAACCAACTATTATACGAAACAAAAGAACCAATTAAAATAGAATTATCGGTATTTGGTATATTTATTGATTATATATTACCATTTATGATCTTATTTATAACAATTTTTTTCACATTTCTATTTATTTTCCGAAAAAGGGAAGAAAAGAAAAAGTTGAAAAAATAATAATAAAATTTTCTTTTTTTTCTTGAATAGCATTTAATTTTATTTGTTTTTTTCTTTTTCAATGTTAAATTTTACTCAATTAACCACTTTTTTAAAAACTTAAATTTTTAAATAAATAAAAATTATAAGATTTATTAATATTCAATTAATTAATCATTATTAATGTGAATATTATGACTATAGATAAAAAATTAAAAAATAGAAAAAGGATAATAGCTATATTAACTTTTATCATCATTATACTATTTCTTGGAATTTACATAGGTGTCCTATATTCATTGGTCGAACTTATCCCCATTCCATCCGGCTTTTCGACCAAGTGGATGTGGTATTTCTCTGACCCATTTACAATAACAGGTGCATGCCCGTGGGGACTTAAAATACTAATTTTTGGGACATTAATGGGTTGCTTTTTCGTAGGACTAACAATTGCAATTTATATTTGGAAAAAAGGAAGAAGTCAATTTTATAAATGGTTATTTGGTGAGGAAATTGAATAATGAAAATAAAGAAGATGAATATGAAGTCCCACAATTAAAAATACAGTGGACTACTACAGAAAAATTAACTGCAAAATTTATAAGCTGGGGTATCATGATATCATTAATTGTGATTATTTTTGGCGGTCTATGGAGCCTTATAGAGATATTCTTTTCGTATTCTGGAAATACTAATTTCTTCACGTTTTTCTTAGAGCTTAAAATGGGTATCCAAATACTGCTCATTTTTTCAATATTTGCAGGATTATTTTTCTTATCAATAGGTTTTATAATATTCGTTAAAAAAGGATACAAATTTTTGTTGAATCTACTATTTAAAATAGAAGATTGATGGAATGTTCATAAAAATAAATGACAGATATCCAAAAATTATTTCAATAAATTCATTATTTTTTTAATATCTATTTTGATTATTTTTTTAATAAAAAATAATAAGATTAAAATAAAATATTATAATATAGGAATATCAATAAAGTCATTCAATTAATCTTCTAAAGGTTTTCAGTGAATTGGATGGTATATACATTATCTGAATTAGACAAGAAAATATTAAAAGGATTAAAAGAAGATAGTAGAATTCCTTATACTAAATTGGCCAAACAATTAGGAATACCAGACACAACATTACATTTTCATGTTAAGAAGATGAAGGAACGCGGTATTATTAAAAAATTTACGGTTATCATTGAAGATTATGAAAAAAACCGTACATTTATGATTAAATTGAAGGTTGGTGGACATATTATAGCTGATGCGTCTATTAAAAAAGCAAGGATGTTAGGTAAAGAATTGAGTGAACAATTTAATTTCATTGGGATTTTAGAAGATAAAGTAACAATTATAGGACTAATTAAGGTAAAAAACGAAGAAGAATTAAATAAGATAGTAAAAAATTTAGAAAGAGATCCAGATATAATTAAAATAGAATATGATGAACTTGAAATTCTAAAAGGAGATGAATTTTTAAATTTAGAATCATTGTAATTATATGGTGATATTATGGGAGTTGAACGTATTAACAGCGGAATTGATGGATTAGATGAAATATTAGGGGGCGGACTTTTAAGAGGTACTTGTATTTTAGTTGCTGGGGGTACAGGTACCGGAAAAACTATATTTTCAATGGAATTTTTGGTAAAGGGAGCAATAGAATTTAATGAGCCAGGAATTCTTGTAACATTAGAAGAAAGACCTGACGAATTAAGAAGAGAAGCTTTAAATTTTGGCTGGGATTTACGTAAATTAGAAAATGAAAACAAATTTGCAATTGTTGATGCAGCATCGAGTAAAGCAGGACTTCCAACAAATGAAAAGTACGCATTACACCGTGGATTTGATGTTAATACATTAGCTCAAGAGATTTATAGAGCCTCAAAAGAATTAAATGCTAAGAGGATAGTAATTGATTCAATTAGCGGGCTTGAAGTACAATATGAGGGAGAATCCTCCTTAAGAGCTGCAATATTTAGGTTAAGTGCCTTATTAAGAGAAATTAATTGTACTTCTTTAATGACTTGTGAAATGATCGGGCCAGATAATTATACTCGTTTCAGAATTGAAGAATTCATAACACAAGGAGTTATTCAATTAGATTTGCGAGAGGAATCAGCAGAGCTAAGACGCTCGATATTAGTTAGAAAAATGAGAGGTACTTCTCATTCATTAAAGAGATATCCCTTTGAAATAAGTGATAAAGGTTTAATTGTTTTGCCCAGTGGTGAAATTTAATAAATTAATGTATAAATTTAAAATTTTGATCTTTTTAATCTATAAATTGGGTTACTCATTCTCATCTTCTTCCCATCCCAATACTTTTAGTGCTTCTAGTACTGCTTCTTTATCAGAAATATTAAAAATATCATCTGACGAAGAAGATGAACATACACTCTGTGAGGGGACAAATGGCGGGGAAGAAGAAGGTTCAGGCTCTTTTACTGGTGTAGAAGGTCGAAGAGCATCAACTAATGCATCAGTATTTATATCAACTTTGGGAGCAGAAGATTGGTCTTCAACTGCCCCTAAAGTCTTTAATGCATCTTCTAAACCTGTGGAATCACCAAAATTTTCTATAGGTGGTTGAGAGGGGGCAGATGCAAGTTCAGGAGGTTGCGATGAAATAGATTCAGGGGGTTCAGTTTCTTCTAACATTGATAAAGCATCTAGAGCTGATTCAATTGCAGCTTTATCTTTAGATGTCGAAGGTAAAATATTTGTTGGTTGCGAAGCTGAATATTCAGGCGTTGGTGAAGGATTGGATACTACATGCTGCTGGACAGGTGGGGATATTTGTGGTGTGGGGGCAGGGGTAGGAGCAGGAGCAGAAACACCCTCGCCTTTAACTATATTTTCAACCTTCTTACAAAATCTATGTAATAATGCTAAATAATAACCCATTCTAGACCCAATTTTACATGACCCAACGACCATGTATGATTCCCCAGCTCTGGTCAAAATTGTATATCCATCATCGCCACGAACAATTATTTCTTTAAGTGACCCATGATTTAATTGTTTTAAAGTAGTTTCCCCCAAATTAACTAATGCTGCAGAGGCAGCCGAATATACATCAGCATCTAGATCGCCAGAAACAGCACATGCAATTCGCATACCTTCAATTGTAACAACTGCTGTTGCTTCTAACTCAGTATGACTCTCAAGATTTGACAATAATTTCTGTAATGTATGAATTTGATCTTCAGTTAATGACATTTTTTGATCATCATCTTGTATTAACTTATTAAATATTTACTTCTTAATTTAATAATTTCTATTTATAATTTTAAATATGTAATATAATAGAACATACCGATTAAAGTTAAATATACAATTCTATAAAAATATTTTACTTAATGAATTTGTAATCTACGGACTAATTTTCAAATTACAATATATTAGATTTTATAGGTAATTTTTTAAATTTTATACTATTTTTTTTAAAATTAGTTATAATAACATTCAAAAATTTTAATTACACATCATTATTATATCAAAAAATGATAATAGATAGATAATAAAAATCTATTTAATAATTTTTTACCTATAATTCATTCGTTTAAGAATTAAATTAACCAATTAAAGTCTAAAATTTATATGATGTTTCTTTAGAATTTGAAAATAGTTAACGTAAAAAAAATAACAATTTAACTTAGTTCTTTTAAAATTTTTTTAACTTTTTCAATTTTATCGGTTAATCCGGCTTTTTTGTACCACCCAATAGCCTTACCTAGTAAATCTTTTGCTTTATCAGGTTCTTTACACCTGATATGTTCATCAGCTAGTTCACATAAATAATCTCCTTTTTTTTCTGCATATTCCATCCATTGAGACATTTTAATTCTACCTTTACAATTTCTATGGTTTGTAAATTTTAATTTTTAATGCCTTAACGGTCATATTAAGGGAAGATTGATTACTTATAGGTTTTTCAAGTGATTTTAATAATTCTATGGCAATAATTTCACCATTTCTGACAATTGTTCTTGGTGTGTAATCTATACCTAAAAAATCGCCATCAGGGGTATCAGTTTTATCTAGTTTATATTCGATTTTTTCTTTTCCCATAAAAGATTTTTTTATTTCAACAAGACTAAATGCATCATTTCCAATAATAATCAATTCGCGTTTATATCCTTCTGGAACAGGCATTGATTCTATCTCAGATAAAACTTCGGCAGTTCTGTCTTGTTTTATTACTGGTGAGGGAGTTGAAGGTTGTGTGGATTGCGTACTTATTGGTTGTTGAACTGTAGGAGAAGAAGTATGTTGTCGAATTATTGGAGCCGCAGGTTGGAAAAATTCTTCTTTATTTATGGGTTTATTTAAACCAGAAACTGCTGAATTTCTTGTATCAGTATATTTTGGTTTAATTATTTGACTTTCTTCAATAATTTCATTAACATCTTTTGTAGTAGATATTTCCTCCATTGGTATTTTACCACCAATCAGTTTTATGAATTCTTTTGGTTCTTCACCGTGTTCAATACTATCAATTTTATAAGTTAAACCCCTATTTCCTTTGATTTCTTGGGCTTGTCTTGCCGCGATGAACTTTTTTCTTACTCTTGCATTTACACCTTTCCAAATCCATATTATTTTTTTTCTATCATTAATGATTAATACTACTTTATCGCTTGATAAATGGTCTTTAATTGCACCAGTTATTGAAATTTCAGTAGAAGTCCCATCATCATTAATCTCCAACACTTCAACGCTAGAATCTACCACTTTTATAACCTAATTTATTATTTTTTAAAATTTATTTGTCTGATAATAATATATTTTTTTCCATATTTAATGTTTTTTTTATTTTCAAATTATAAGAAATTTTGAAATGAAATATATTTTAATAAATCCGTTGCTAAAATATGTGGTCCATTTGCTTCTTTTTCTGCTAATTCGCCAGCTTTTCCACAAAGAAATGCACCTGCAACAGCGGATCGAAATGGGCTTATTTTTCTACCTAATAGACTGCCAATGATACCTGATAAACAATCGCCAGTCCCCCCAACAGTCATAGCAGGAGTACCTGTTTTATTAATTTTAAAACGAGCTCCATTTGCTATTATATCAAAATTACCCTTTAAAAGAATTGTAGTATTGTATTCTTTAGCTAATTTGTTTACAATTTTTGCTCTTTCTAAAATATTCTCTGGTAAAATCACTTTATTTTTAGTAAAAATCTTAAATTCACCTAAATGAGGAGTAATAACTGTTTGGGTTCCTTTAAGGATATTTTTATTATCAGCAATTGATTTTATTGCATCAGCATCAATTAAAATGGGTCTTTTTTTAATTTTAATTAATTCGATGATTTGATTAACAGCTTTGACAGTTTCTTCCCTTAGTCCTAATCCTGGGCCAATAATTATTGAGCTTGCCCATTCGATATATTTTTTAATTTCAGTGATTATTTCGGGTGTTAAAAAATTATCTGGATAATCTCTCACGATTAGATTTGGAGAATAAGATCTTAAAGGAGTTGCAATACTTTTTGGTGCCACAATGATAACAAGGTCGGATCCTGTTTTAAGAGCTGCTAAACTCGCAATAGCTGGCGCGCCGCAATATTGATCACTCCCACCAATTACAAGGACTTTTCCGAAATCGCCTTTATGGCTATTTATCTTTCTTTTTTTTGCAACAAATCTTAGATCACCAGGTCCAGCAATATATTCAGCTTCTGGAGGAATACCAATCGAAACTATTTCTAATTTTCCAATTTTTTGGTCGTTCTTTAACAAGCCGGGTTTAGCTTTATGAAATGTAACTGTAACATCAGCCTTTACGCATATATCAGTAACTTTTCCTGTTTCTGGGTTCATTCCTGATGGGATATCAATAGAAACTTTTTTTACGTCAAGTTTATTAATATATTTAATGATTGAAGCAATTGGCTCCCGTATTTTTCCATAGATACCTGTTCCTAAAAGTGCATCTACGATTATGTCGGCTTCTTGAAATTTTTCAAAATAAAGTTCTATTTCTGATGAATCATGAATTTGTAATTTTTCTATTGAATCCATTGATAATATTGCATTCCAATTTGATTTTGCGTCATTTGTCCGTATTTTATCGGGATTTCCTACTAAAAACACTTTAACTTCATTTAAGGGATTTCCTGCAAGATGTCTCGCAGCAACAAAACCATCACCACCATTATTTCCAGTACCGGCGAATACAACAATTTTATTTTTACTTTTTGAATCTAATTGTGATTGGACTACTCTGCTGACACCATTTCCAGCATTTTCCATTAATAAAGAGGAATGAACGCCAAGATATGTCGAATTTTCGTCTACAATTTTCATATCATCTACAGAAATCAAATCCATTTTTTTTCTCTCCTTATAATAACCTTATCAAATATATTTAATATGTAAAAATTTATTGTCCGATTATTTCGGCTTCTCCAGGTAAAATTCGGATAATTTCGTCCAATGAAATTTGCCTAATTTTATCTTTTTTTATCGCATCTTTAACATTTTCTATAAAAAATTTTTTAATTTCTTTGGCTATTTCAGACCTTTTTTTATTACCAGGTTTAATTTTTAGATATATAGTAGTTTGTTTTTTGACCGCATTAATTGGACCTGCGATTGGAATAAATTCTGAGTTTTCTTCTAGTAGCCCAATTGCTAATTTTAAAGATAAATTTTTAATGTAATTTTTTTTACCCCGGATCATAAAAGACCCTTTTGGTAAATATTGACCAGTAGGGGGAGCTTGACTTACTTGATTTTTATTTACCCAATAAGCATCAGCACTCATATATTTTGATTTCCATGCACTTGAATAGATAACAGTAAATTGAGCAGCTTCAATAATTGTATTTTCAGGGATTTTACCCCTTTTATTTTTTATTATTACAGCTGGTGAGCCTCTTATATCAGCATGTAAAAATAAATCGTCTTTATCCAGATATTTTCTAAACAAAATTTCATTAGTTTTTAAGTCGCGACCACCAATTACTAAAAAATTATCACTCGAGTTAAACCAATGATATTTTTCATACCATTTTAATTTTCGTTTTTTAATTATTTGTTTAAAGGAAGTTGATACAACTTCTTTTTCTATTTTAGATTTTTCTAAATTTTTGAGAGATAATTCAAGTGCTTTTTTAGCACCTTCGATTTTTTTTTGGGACTTTTTTGAAGTAGTATAAAATTCATTAGCATTTTTTTGAGGAGTCTCTCTAAAATTTATAGGTATTAATTTTTCTCCGAATTTAAATACAACTATACTTTCTGATGGTTTAATATCTGCAATATAATTTATTAAAGGAAAATTTTTTTGTTTTTTTGCATTTTTAATTTGTTCCTTAATTTCAGACCAAGAATAACCCTTATCTCGAGCAGCCTTAAAAGAATTGAGGACATCTTGGATCACATTCAGATATTGATATGTTAGGTCTCCAAATTCCTTATAATCTATCACTTTTTTTTCGAGTTTCTTTATTGTTTCTTTTTGAAACTGAATAATTTTTTCTTGTTTAGATATTTTAGAACTGGTTTTATCAATTTCAGTTTCGACCGTTTCAAGGTGTTCGTTTTTACTGAAAAAATCATCTAATAAAGAGTTATAATTATCTTTAATTTTGGCTTTGAATTGTTTATCTACCATTAATTCAAATGGTTCAAAACCAATTGCAGAGTTATTTTCATAAATAATTCTAGGATTAATTTTATTATTAACTATTTTATCAATAAAGCTTTTTAATAATAAATATATTTCTTTAATTTTTTGGCTATCTAACTTATTTATCGTTTCCTTCTTATTTATATCCAGCCTTAGACAACATTCTGTAGCATATTTCCCTCCAATACCAACCTCAGATGCTAGAAAATTTACGACAGATTTGTTTGATTTATTGCTTAATTCCAGCAACTCTTCATATTTAAATTCATAAAGATTTAAACCTCGAACGGGAGCAAATTCAAATTTACGATTAGGAATTATTCGGCGGTCTTTTAATACAGTATATTTATTTGCAATTATTACATTTTCCATTTCATTTAATAAAAATAACATACCCCTATTAAAGAATTCACATATTAGAAAATTTTTTTCAGAATATTCAATTTCCCTTGTTTCATGGTTTTTATGTCTTCTTGCAACTTCAATTATCAAGACTCTATCAAATTTATATTGTTTAAATTTAATAATCACTTTTCTACGCAAATATTTTCTTAAAGTCATACAAAATTTTGGTGGAAATTTTGGTTTAATTCGTTGATATTCAGTCGTGTGTATTCGTTTAGCAGGCTCAATTAATAGATTTATGGTCCTTGACCTTGTTTTTAGTTTAAGAATAAATATATTATCTATTTGATATACATTATTAATGATAGCGCCAATACATTCTTCTTGAATTTCAGATATAATAGCTGCAAGATCAAAAGATGAAATAGTTTCCTTCAAAAAGATACCATCCAAAGAATTTAATCGTTTAATTTTAGTATCAAAACTTTTAATAAATTATACTTACTAAAATTTTAAAGATATATTTTATGATTGCTTTTATAATAATTTAGGAAGAATCGTTAAATGGAAATTAAAGATAAAGTATATTATACAAAATTTCTCCTTGCAGTTAGGACAGTTTTAGTATGTCATATTCTTACAATATTAGACGCTTTATATGGTCTGCCAAATGCCCAGTTATGGGGAGTTGGGTTTGGCTGGTTGATGGTAGTTGTTGATTGGGCAATAATGGTTTACATATTCAAGTTAGACGAAAAATTAGGGAGTAAAGGAAAAGTCTTCATGGAAGGACTAGGGACTTATGTATTAGGATGGGTATCACTATGGACAATTACATATACCCTTTTACATTGGTTATTATGGCCAGAAATTTGGATTGAATATAATGTGAATCCTATTAATACTTTGTGTATATTATTATTATCTTTTGGAATTGTTTTTGGTACTAGTGGACTTGCCAGAATTATGATGGACATCCCCCGATTAAAAAGATATCAAAAGGAAATTGACAAACATAAAAAAATGGAAAAAGAGGCAAAAGAAACAAAAAATAGAAAATTGATGATTAAGGTTAAGAGAAAACAAAAATACATAGAAAAAATACAAAGAAAAATGATGTGGCAACGCCTTAAACCAACATTAATTACAATGGTCCCTTTTATGGTTATGTTTTTCATACTTAATTGGTTTTTTTCAGGGGTATTAGTAGGATTCTTTCCTTTTAATGTGTGGGAAGCCCCTATTGTAGGTATGTTTATTCAAGGAATCCCAGTTTCACCCAGAGGATTTGCGTTGTACTTTTTTGGATTTTATTTAACGAGTAGTTTTGGTTTTAGCTTTATTGTCCAAAAAGTATTAGGTATTAAGTTCGGTGGAATGGGTGGTGGGTTTGGTGGTTTTGATAGCTTCGAACAAAAATAATAAATTTTAAATTTCAATTATTTTTTTATAGATTTAAAAGACAACAATATTATTTACAATAATTTGATCAAAACATTTTAATTTACTCTTAAATTCTCCAAGATATGTAAGATTATTTAAATTGTAAATTAAAAGACCTATCATTAAAGATCAAATTAAATGGAGAATGTTGAAATGAATATAAATAAAATAGAAGATTTGCAAGTTAAAGATATATGCTCTAAAGACATTAAATCAGTTAGATACAATGAAACTATTCAAAGTGCTGCAAATATAATGAGTAAATATAAGATAGGAGCAGTCTTAGTAGTAAATAAAGAGAATTTACCTATAGGAATAATTACTAATGACGATATAATCCGAAAAGTTGTACAATTTAATAAAAAAGCGAGCTCAATAAAATGTTCTGAAATAATGTCCCAACCATTAATTACTATTGATGGAGAAAACAATTTAATTGAAGCTATGAGAAAAATGGTGAATAATAATGTAAAACGATTAATTGTAATGTATGAAAACAAGTTATATGGAATTATTTCATCGACCGATGTCTTAAAACATTCTCCAGATTATATAGAAGTTCTTAAACAACAGATGGAGATTGTAGAAGAGAGTATCGAACATCAAGTAGATAATTATACTGGATATTGCCAAATTTGTGGAGCATGGAGTGATGATTTAAAGCAATCAGAAGATGGACTATTTGTATGTGATGATTGCCTTTAAATAAATCTAATTTTAAAATTTAAATTATGAAAGGAATGAATTTTTATGAATATAGAAGAAATTATGAATATTAATTTTAAAAAATTTTCAATTGATAAGGATAGGTTAGTAATTGATGCCTTGAGCTTAATGGATAAAAATAAAACATCAATTTTATTGTGTATAGATAATAAAAAAGAACTTAAGGGTATAATTACTGAGAGGGATTTGCTAGACAGATTGGGGTCTATCAAGTCTGGTAAATTAAAAACAAGTTCAATAAGAATTTCAAATATAATGGTCTATGACCCAGTTGTCGCTAAACCCGATGATTCGGTATATAAAGTTGCGGAAATTATGTATGACAAGGGGTATACAGGAATCCCAATCGTTGATGACAAATTAGTAGGTTTTGTTTCTCAAAATGAAATGTTAAAAGTCTGCCAAAGAATTAAGACGATTACTGTTGATAAAATTATGGAGAAAAATCCCATAATTATTTCAGAAGATAGCAGGTTAATACATGCACGTAGAATTCTTTTTGAAAAAGATGTCTGCTATGTTCTCGTTGGTAGTAGAAGTTCGGTTAAGGGAGTTGCTACTGAAGGAGTTTTAGCAAGAGCATTTTCGGATTTTCGTGAAAAAGTGCCAGGAGTTCACCAAGAGGAACGATTAAGACAGATTATTATTGAAAAATATTGTAAAGCACCATTTTTTATCGCTAAAGATACTTCTATTGGTGAAGCTGCCGATCAAATGCTTAATAAAGGGACAAGAATCTTAGTCATCACTGATAAATCTGAAAGATTATTGGGAATAGTGTCCAAAGATATTTTAATTAGGTTCATAAAAAATAAGCTATCATTAAAAAATTTTATATAATATTTTTACACAATATAGTAGTCAGAGAAATTATGACCGGAGAATCGAAAAATAACGAAGAACTACATTTTAAAATAAGTGATTTAAACCTAGGAATATATATTCCGATACATTTTTTTATTGTATTAACTCCGATATATCCAGTGTTTTATCTATTATTAATTTATTTAAAGGTTTTTAATTATAATTTGCAAATTGGACTAATTTTTCTACCGTTAGTGATTTTGGGGCTGACTTTTCTTTATATTGTACTTGTAGTCTATTTAACAAAATTTATATTGGTACTATCTCACTGGCGTTCTAAACCAAGAGAGGGAGAAAATATGGAAAGAGATTTTAATAGCAGACTTGTATTTCATTATCATCTTAGAGGCTTCGTAAAAAAGTTCCCATTATGGCTTATATTGCGTAGTCCATTTCATTTTTTGGTTCCATGGATGTTAAAAACTTTTGGACTATATAGTATCGGAAAAAATGTATTGATCTATGATTCATGGATTGGGCTGGAATTTATTTATCTTGAAGATAATACAATTGTAGGGATTGGAAGCGTCCTATCTTCTCATTTAGTGGATGGCATGAACAGGCTTACAATCAAAAAAATTAAATTGGGTAAGAATTCGCAGTTAGGACATGATGTTCTATTAGCCCCAGGTGTAGAATTGGGAGAATATACAATAATTCGTTCTAGAGCAGGTGTTCCAAAATTAGAAAAATTAAAAGCTGCTACTGTTTATAAATCTGGTTTTGATAACTCTCTTTATAAAAGAGATGTAAAAGGTACTAAAATATTAAGAAGTAGATTGGAGATGATTAGAAAAAATGGCATCAGCAAAGCCACCTAGTGTTAATTTAGGCCCAATTACTACTAATAATTTGTTTTATAGCAAATATATTATAATCTATATTTTAGAAATATGGTTAGCCGCGATCCCAACAGTTTTTTGGGGATATATATGTTATTTAAACCTAGTGATATATTGGTGGTCATGGTTTTTACTTCCATTGTATATTCTTGAAATCTATTGGATGTTTATTCTTTTGACAGCTTGGATTGCAAAAATATTTTTAGTAATTGTGTGTAAAATTTACCCTCCAAGAGAAGGCGTCTTTAAAATTAATGAAACTAAAGATTATTTCTATTGGAACTTACGGACATTTATTAGGTCCTTACCTTTTACTTTTATGCGATATTCTGCGTTTCCCTGGCTAGATTTTGTCGTTTATAACTTCTTATCAGGATCCAAATTTAATAAGTGTGGTATGTCAAGCGTTATGTATGACGGATGGATCGATACAGAATTTATTGAAACAGGAAATAATTGTATGATAGGACTTGGGAGCATTGTACTTTCTCATTATATAGACGGCGATTTATTTATTTTGAAAAAAGTGAAACTTCATGATGGAGCAATTGTCGGCGCTAAAGCTATTGTCATGCCAGGAACGGAAATTGGAGAGCATACAACTTTAGGAGCAGCTTCTTTAACTGAAATTGACCAGAAACTTGAACCTTATTCAATATATATGGGAATGCCAGCAAGAAAACTAAAAAAATAAATTGACTAATAATAAGTATTAATTTGATATATTATTTAGAAAATCCCAATTTTCAACTTATATTTTTTTAAATAATAACATTTATTGTATTTTATTTGAGGGTAATTACCATTCATCTGTAAAAATTTAAAACGACAGAAATATTTTTTTCTTATTAGTAAATTTTTATTTTAATGAACACAAATCTAAATATACAGAAAATTAAATAATAAAACATTTAGTTTTAAGGATGATGATTAGAAATGGAATATGAAGAAATAATAAAGAGACTAAGAGGAATTATAGAATCACCAATAAGAAGGATCGCCCCAGAATATATCTCTAAAATAGAAAAAGATTATGATAATAAAAGGAAAAAATCAAAAGCTATGTTTGAAGAAGCAAAAAAGGTTATCCCAGGAGGCCTAGAACATAATTTAAGTTTAAGATGGCCTTTTCCAATAACAATGGACAAAACTGAAGGATGTTATTTATGGGATATTGATAATAATAAATATATTGATTATTTAATGATGGGAGCTCCAATAATATTGGGACATAATTATCCTGTAATACGAGATGCAATTATAGAACTAATTCGAGAGAAGGGCCCAGCACATGGAGTTACTTCAGAGTGGGAAGTAAAAACAATAAAAGAAATCCAAAAACACATGCCATGGATAGAAAAATTTAGATTTCATCAATCTGGAACCGAAGCTGTAATGTCTGCTATAAGAGTCGCTCGTACCTATACAGAGAAACTTAAAATTATTAAAATTGGTGGTTCATATCATGGATGGTCGTCTGAAATGGTATACGGAATGCATATACCAGGTACCAAATCTTTAGAGGCTCATGGGATTCCAAAAGATTATCAAAAACATGTTATTGAAGCGCCACCAAATAATGAGAAAAAAATGAGGCGGATATTCCAAAAAGCAGAGGAAAAAGGTGGTGGAGTTGCTGCAGTTATTGTCGAGCCATTGGGTGGAGAATCTGGGACACACCCAGTAAAACCAGGTTGGAACAAATTTTTAAGAGAAATATGTGATGAATATAATTCGCTTTTAATTTTTGATGAAGTAGTTACAGGTTTTAGATTATCAATGGGTGGTGCAGCAGAATATTTTGGAGTCAGACCAGATCTTACAACTTTTGGGAAAATTATAGGTCACGGATATCCGAGTTGTGGTGGAGTAGGAGGAAAATCAGAAATAATGGATGTTTTAGCTGGAGGAATTGAAGGAATTAAAAAGAAAGCATATACAGGAGGGACATTAGCAGCTAATCCAATAACTGCAATGGCAGCCTATTATGCAATTAAAGAGATTGCCCGTACAAATGCAGTAGAAGTAGCAGGACGAGCGGGTGATAAAATTACAAAAGGAATAAATGAATTATTTGAAAAATTTGAATTACCATTTGTCGCTTGGAACTATAAATCAATCTTACATATAGAAACTGGGGCACCTCTTGCCTTGAAAATGACTGACAATGACTTTTTGAACCAATTAAATGAACGAAAAAAAGTTATGGACGAATTTGGAGCTGCATTAGTGACGCAAGGAGTTCATATATTAGCAGGGTCAAGGGGATATACATGTATTGCGCATACAGATGATGTCATAGATGAAACTTTAAAAGCATACGAAACAGTCTTAAAATGGTTTAGTTAATTTAGAAATTTTTTATTACCATTTTATTTTTTAATTCATTTATGATTTAAAAGATATTTACAATAATTCAGACCGGCTTGAAAAATGAAATATATACTAGCACATGACCATGGGACAAGTGGTTCAAAGGCAGCTTTAGTTTCAATTTATGGAGAAGTAATAGATTTTGAATTTAAAGAAACACCCTTATATTTATTACCAAATGGTGGTGCTGAGCAAGATCCAGATGAATGGTGGAAAGCTATTCTTTCGACATCTAAAAAATTGCTCGATAAAAATTTAGTGCCTGTCGAAGATATTGTGGCGATCAGCTGCTCAAGTCAATGGTCAGGTACCGTTGCAGTAGATAAAGACGGTAATCACTTAATGAGGGCAATGATCTGGCTAGACTCGAGGGGACAACCTTTAATCAGAAAGTTATTGAAAGGTCGAGTTTTGAATATTGATGGATATGGTCTTTTTAAAGGATTAAAATTTCTTAAACTCACAGGAGGTGGGCCTGCAAAATCAGGTAAAGACCCAATTGCACACATATTATATATAAAGGAAGAATTTCCTGAAATTTATGAGAAAACATACAAATTTCTTGAATGTATTGACTTTTTAAATTTAAAATTTACAGGAAAATTCGCTGCATCGTATAATTCAATCGTATTACATTGGGTAACAGACAATCGAAATTTGAATAATGTCCATTATCATGATGGATTGTTAAAATTTTTTGGAATTAAAAAAGAAAAATTACCTGAATTAAAAAGGTCGATAGATGTATTAGGAAATATATCTAAGAGTGTTGCAGACGAGTTAGGGTTAGAGAAAAATGTTAAAGTTATAATGGGAGCTCCAGACCTTCCAGCTGCAGCAATAGGTTCAGGTGCAGTTAGAGATTATGAATCACATATTTATATTGGGACATCTTCATGGATCGTTTGTCATGTCCCTTTCAAGAAGACGGATATAAGTCATAATATGGCATCACTACCATCAGCTATTCCGGATAAATATTTTCTTGCGACTGAACAGGAAACTGCTGGAGGTTGTTTATCTTTTTTACGAGATAATTTACTATACCATAAAGATGAATTATTAAAAGAAGAAAAATTACCAGATGTTTACAAAATTTTTGATAAAATAGTGGAAACTGTACCAGCTGGAAGTAATAAACTAATTTTTACTCCTTGGCTGTACGGAGAAAGGACTCCTATTGAAGACCATACAGTACGCGGTGGACTGTTTAATATATCACTTAAGACATCAAGAGCTGAACTAATTAGAGCGGTCTTCGAAGGAGTGGCATTTAATACCCGGTGGATATTAAAATTTGCAGAAAAATTTATTTTTAATAGAAAAATGGAGCCAATTAATATTATTGGCGGCGGTGCAAGTTCAGATATTTGGTGCCAAATATATGCAGATGTTTTAAACAGGACAATTCGGCAGGTTAAAGACCCAATCCAAGCCAATGCACGGGGAGCTGCATTTATAGCTTCTGTAGCTTTAGGATATATAACTTTTAATGATATCCCAAAATATATTAAATATTCCAAAATTTTTAAGCCAAAAAAAGAAAATAGAAAAATTTATAGCGACTTATTTAGAGAGTTTCTTGAAATATACAATAAGAATAAGAAGATGTATAAACGATTAAATAAACATATTTAATAATTATTAAAATTTTTATTTTAATTACTAAATTTATCTGGACAAAATACAAATTCTACCCATTGTTTTAATAATCAAAAGAAGTATCATAGTCTAAAATAAGAAATTCCCGCTTAAATTAACTAAAAAAGAAAGTGATAATATTTGAATATTAAAGAAATATATGAAGATGGTATTTCTAAATTTAAATTACAAGATTTTGCAGGAGCTGAAAATTTATTTAAAAAAGGACTGGAAATCGCAATAGCTAATAATAATACCCAGTGGTTATTAAAAATATATGCTGAATTAGGTAAATGCAATTATTTTCAGTCCAAATTAGACGATGCATTAAAAAATTATGACCTTTCATTAGAACTGGCAGAAAAATTGGACAATATAGAATATAGAATAAAAAATATGTATAATAAAGCACTAATATTTCAAAAAAAGTCGGACTATGTAAAAACAATACAATTATTAAAAGACGCATTAAAATTAGCCCAAGAATTTGAAGACTATGAAAAATATAATACAATAAAAACAACTTTTGATGATATTGTCCTGAAATATTCAAAAATATTATATGATTCAGAAATTATGGGAAATGATGCAATAGCAAAAGGAGATTATGAAAAAGCTATTATTAATTTTGAAAAGGGTATTCAAGCAGCTCGTAAAGTCAAAGAGTACGAGGCATTACATAGGATGCTAATTAGGATGTCAGATATTTATTTAAAGAAATTAAATAGGAAAAAAATCGCTCTGCAATATTTAGAGGAAGATTTACAACTTCAAAAAGAACAATTTAATGATCCTGAATCTATATCAAAAACAGAAATAATAATAGCTCAATTAAAAATTGAATTTAAAGAGTCGGAGGATGCTATAAAATACTTAGAAGATGTTATAAAATTATATAAAGAGTTGGGAGATTCTAGAGGCCAATTGTTAGCATATAACTTATTTGCAACTGCATATTTTACTTTAAAAAATTATAATCTCGCATTAAAATATCTTAATTTTGCTGAATCTCTAATTCCTTATGTAGAAGACCACGTAATCAAATTACAGACATTTCTATTGAGAGGACAAGTTTTAATTGAAATTGGGGATTTTGAAAAAGCATCGAAGAATTTTAATGATGCACTGTTAATTTCTGATGAAATTATGAATTTATCATTACTTGGAAATGTCTATCAAAATATAGGAAAATTATACAGACTGTGGAAAAAGTTTAATTTAGCACATGAATATTATTCAAAATCAATTGAAATTTTTGAGAAAGAAAAGGATGAATTTAATAAAGTCATATCATATTTAGGCGATGCATTAACTTATGAGTCTGAGGAGGATTTTTATAATGCCATTAAAAATTTTGAAAAATGTATAAAATTCGGTGAAAAAATTAATGATTTGGAACTTCTCTCTAATGTATATAAAGAATTAGCTAAAATTTATGAATCTAAAAAAGATTATAAAAATGCTACATTAATACTTGAGAAATTAGCTGCCGTCCAAAATGAATTAGGATTTTTTGATTTTGCTGAAAAAGTTTATCAAAAGATAGACCTTTTACAAAAGAAGATTTAAAAAATATAAGAGGTTAAAAAATGAATAATGTATATTTTGTAAATTCTAGAGCAATCATTAATGTAAAAGATGTAAATGCAGGTAAAATTAGCTTTTTTAATTCGGAACTTAGCTTAGTTAATAAATTGTCAATGTTAATCAAAAAAAGTAAAGTATTGGACATAATTGAAAAAGGTGATATAGTCGCAATCAAAATGCATTGGGGGGATCATGGCACAATGAAAACAATTAGGAGTATATATGTCAGAAAACTTGCATTGGAAATTGAATCTAGAGGTGGGATTCCTTTTATAACTGAGTCATCAGGACTTGGACTTTTTTATGACCGAACTTTTGGCTTGGGGCGCCTAAAAATTGCCAGAGAAAATGGTTATACATGGGAAACTTGTTGCGCACCTCTGATCCCTCTAGATGGTATAAAAGGTAAAGATTATGTAAAGGTTAAAAATGAGGAAGGAGTTCAACTAAAAGAAGTATATGTCGGCAAAGCTATAATGGACGCAGATAAAATTATTTCATTAGCTCATGTTAAAGGGCACCCTAGAGCTGGGATGGGGGCAGCAATTAAGAATATAGGAGTAGGATGTGTCGGTAAAAGGTCTAAATTTAATTTACATTTTTATAATGAAATTCCTGAAATAATTGCAAATGAATGTAATCAATGCGGAAAATGCACCCAAATTTGTCCAGAAAATGCTATTGACATTAATAATAAAATTATAATCAATGATTTATGTTCCCGGTGTTATGGGTGTATAGGGGCTTGTCCTAATAAAGCAATTAAAGTCGAATGGTGTAATGCAAAAGATACAAATATTAGGATCCTAGACTGTGCAAATGCAGTATTACGTGCCAAAGGTCCAGAAAATTTCGGTTTTATAAATTTTTTAATAGATATTTCACCAATTTGTGATTGTGTACCATACAATGACCATAATGTAGTCCAAGATATAGGTATACTTGCATCAAAAAATATATATGCAATTGATGTCGCCTCTTTTGATTTGATTAATAAAGCCCCACGTTTACCAGACTCGGTAGCCACCCAAAAATCTGGAGACGTCCTGTCCCAAATTTTCTCCGATAGTACAGGAGCAGATTTTAGATACATTATAGACCAATTGAAAAAAGATAACCCTGAAAATTTAAAATATAACCTTATAGAAATCGAAAGACTATAACCTATTAAAAAAATGATCAATCATGCTATTTATTTTTTTATGAGCTTTTTTTAAAATTAATCTGGCATTTTCAAAACTTAATAAATTTAGCGCTTCAATATAATTTACCCATTTAAATCCAATATGTTCATAAGAAATTTTAATCTCTTCAGATTTGGTTTCTCCAAGAAAAAAAGTAACAGTTTTATGTATTTTCCCTTTATTACTGTAATAATAATATTCAATAGTCTCTAAAAAATGATCAATAACTTTAATATCGTCAAGCCCTGCTTCTTCTTTAACTTCTCGAGATGCAGTCTCAATTATAGTTTCTCCTTTTTCTATAATCCCCTTGGGAAACCCCCAATGATTATGTGAATCTTGCAATAATAAATACCAAATTAATTTTTTATCATTAATATCTCTCCGGAAAATTATCATACCGGCTGATTTTATTTCTCGCATAAAAAGACCAACTTTAATTCATGACCATTATTATTATTTTGAATTTTTTTATTTTTTTATAATCATAAATTAATTGATTTTTATCCTTAAATCATTTAAATAATTAGATAGAAAAAAAGTAATGATGAAAATGTATTTTATAATTAATCCAAAATCTGGAAATGGAAGAACAAAAAAACGATGGGAAAAAATAATTAGACCACTAATCGAATCTAAAAATATTGAATATAATTTTAAATTTACGGAATATCCAAATCATGCAACAGAAATTGTAAGAGATTTAATTAAAAAAGGTAATAAATTTATTGTTGCAGTGGGAGGTGATGGCACTTTCAATGAAGTCATTAATGGATTTTTTGAAAATGATAAATTGGTTGACCCAAATTGCGTTTTTGGACTTATTTCGAGTGGAACTGGCTCAGATACTATTAAAACTCTGGGGCATTCTAAAGATTTTGAAGAATCTATCGAGATTCTACAAAAAGGTTCAATTAAAAAAATAGATATTGGAATTGCTAAATTCAGAAGTTTTGAAGGAGATATTAAATCCCGTTATTTCCTAAATATAGCTGATATTGGTCTCGGTGGCGATGTTGTCGATAGAGTGAATAGAACTACTAAAATTTTTGGGGGTAAAATATCATTTTACATAGGGTCTATTAGAGGGATATTACACCATAAAATGGTGAAAACTACATTAATTTTTGAGGATACAGGTGAGAAATATGAATGTAATTTAAATTTGGCAATTTTTGCAAATGGAAAATATTTTGGCGGAGGAATGAAAGTAGCTCCAGATGCAATAAATGATGATGGGTTATTAGATATAATTACAGCTCAAGATATGGGAAGATGGAAACTTTTAAAAAATATATCAAAAATGTATAGTGGCAAACACCTTGAGTTACCAGAAGTAAAAGCCCATCCCCGATGTAAAAAAATAAAAGCAGAATCAGAAAAACCTATATTTTTGGATTTAGATGGTGAACAAGTAGGGACAACTGATATAGAAATAAATATTTACCATAAAATACTTCCATTAAAAACACTCCCTATAAAATAGTCAATTTAGAGGCTAAATATTACCTTTTTTTTATTATCAATTAAAATTTCATTACAAGCTAATTATTAAATTCTCAAGAACCATATATTATATGTTTAATGGTATTATAAGACTATTAATATTGGTGTTGAAAATATGGTCGTTAATAATGAATTAGATGAATTAGAAAATTTGATTAAAAATAATAACCTAGAGGAAGCTTTTGAATTAGTAAAAGATTTATTTGATAAGCAAACTGAGGAAATAATAGCAACACCTGAAGGAAATGCTCGCGCTGAAGCTTACTATAAATTAAAAGATAGAATTTGTGATTATCAAACAATACCAATATTTGAAAATAAACATTATGTGAAAAAAATTAGTATGCCCTTAGGAATTATTGGGGCAGTAGGCATTGGATTGGTTGGAATTTCATTCATATCATTACTTGAATTATTTTTCTTAGCTATAATTGGACTTATAATGTTTGCAGTTGGACTTATTGGTTTTGTTATTTCGTTACCAATTTGTATAGCTATAAATATGACATCAAATATAAGAAGACCTGAAAGTTGGATCGTAAAAATTGGTAAACAAAAAGGTAGAATAGATTTAATGAGATCAACTTATTCAGAGTATCAAATAAAGCGCTTAGAATTAGATTTATTAAAATATTATTGGTATTGGATAATATCTATCAAAAAATTTGGATATATAGTCCCAGATAATGTAGAATTATAAAAATTTTAAATATCTTTTTTTTAATTGGTAAATAATGTGATCGGTTTAATATCTTGTTCTTTACCAAAAGTTGGAATAATCCACATATACATTAAATATCTTAATTCTCTGTATATTGGCCTAATAAAGTTCATATGCCCTAATGAACCGTCAAAAAATAAGCCATCACCATCAACTAAATCCATACAGACAGATTCACCTTTAGAATTAATTAAATATTGAGTTACTGCAATTGTTTTAGTATCATCATCAATACAAAATATATATATTTCGGGATAATCTGGATGGATATGAGAATATATTTTTATTTTTCCATTGTCAGACCTTTCTAGATTGACACTTGTTATAACACCTTGACCAAATACTTTTTTTGGAATTTTAGTGAAACCAGACATAAAATATCCATTTCTAAAAGCTGTCCATACTTCTCTATATGTAGCCAACCTTTCTGAATTACCAGGTTCGCCTCTGGGAATAAAATTTTTAAATGAAAATTTTTTTATTTCAAATTGAGGATTTAAATTTTCATTGATTTTGTTTAAAACTGGTGCTTCTATTAAACAGATTTTATTTGCATATAAATCTTTAGAATTTGGAATAATCTGAATTTTATCTTTCTCAGGAACAAAGACCATGTCAAATTGGGACAAATTAAATTTTCTTTTATCTCTTAATAATATCGAAGTTCCTTTTAATATACAAAAATTAAACACAGTATTTTCTCTCGTATTTAATTCAATTGGGTCTTGAAAATAGAAATATTTTATTTTTACATGTTTAATTTCCTTTTCAAATTTTTTATTAATAGGTTCTTGGAAATAGTAAGAGTACATTTCCTTTTTTGTAGGTATTTTCATTCACGAACACCCAAATAACTTGAATAATTATTTAATCAATTAACAAGATATTATTACATTTATTTTGAATAATTTTTTCTCCGATACGACATACTCTTTTTGCGATTTCTGAAATTTTTATTTCTTTAATTGACCTAGTTTTTGTATAAAACATATCATTTAAAGGATCCTTCCATTTATGAGGGATATTCTGAGCCCCACATATTGTACCGAGTATAGCACCTACATTACCACAATTACAATCTGTATCAAAACCGCACATGGCTGCAATACAAATGGATTTTTCGAAATCATTGTTACCATATAATAAAGATAGAGTTATAATACTTGCATTGGGTAATACATGGACAGCACTAAATGGTGTCATTAATATAGTTTTTCTTTTAATTGAAGATTGGGATATTAATTCTTTTTTGAATTTTCTCCAATATCCTTTTAATTTTCTCAAAGAATATCTCCAATTTGAATATCTAGAATGCAAATTAATTGCAAGTTTTATGAATCTATGATAATTACTATCAACTGGAATGTATTTTAACGCCTCGTTAATATTTTCCTTAATGTTTGGGTTAAAAAAACCTAAAGATATTAATACGGCAATAAAAATCTCTCCAAGAATACCATCACCACTATGAGCTACTTCCCCATCAATTTTGGCATAGTGAGCTGCAATTTCAGGACATGGGGCAATTTGACCCCATATATCACCTTTCATTTGCCCTCCAATAAAATCATAATAGATATTTTTTTTGCCGGATTCAGGTGGCATTATACCTCTTTTTTTCATATTATTATAAGCTGCTTTTTCAGCAGTAAACATCATTGTATATAATTCTCTAAGCCATTCTTCTCCTATAATTTTTGAATTAATATCGATCCCATGTCTTTCTAAAGTTAATAACCCAACAATTTCATACATTTCATCATCATTCACGTATTTCTCTTTCAGTGGCTTTATATAGTTATTAATTTCACCATATCTTTTTTTGATCCAGAGATATGGCTTTAATTCTAATGGGGCCCCTAATCTTGATCCAATACACCTCCCCAGCCATGACCCATAAACCGCATCATAATATTTTTCTTTCGTCAATTTTTTCATGATAATTACATAAGTTGTATTTATTAGATAAACATTTTCTTTAAAACATTTTAAATTACCAATAGAACAATAAATTACCCGCATTTTTTTTATTTAATTAATGATATAGAAAAGAAAAAAGAATTTCTTAAGGGAATAATTTGTTAATCACAATTAAATTAAGAAGAGTTAAAATTATTAATTACTTTCAATTAATATAAAGAGTAATTGCTCAATTTAATAATTTAAGTACTTTTGTGCATTGCTTTTTTATAGATTCATCTTTATTCAATTGATTAATTTTCTCAATATACGACTTTAATTCTTTTATAATGTTCAAATTTTTTCTGCCTATTTTAAAAAGTTCCTTCAGGAGTGATTTGATAACTTTTTTCGAATCATCATATAAGGAATTACGGACAATTTCGAGATAATTTGAGTTAAGATAATTAGCCATATTAATTGCTATTTTTATAGTGCTTGCTCTTATATTTTCATTAGGGCTAGCCATTAATATTTCAATAGTATTTTTAAATTTTGGATCTTGTAAGGTTTGCTTTGAAAATACATTTAAATTTGACGCTACTAAATCTAGAATTTCATTTTCTGAAGGTAATTCCGGTAAACTTGCGTCTAATTTATTCAATTTAGCTAAAATATAGGACCATAATAATTCCGGTAGAGGGATTTTATCAGTAGGTATCTGAGAAAGTGGATTAATTTGCATAACTTTAAGAAGTAAATTACAATATTGCCCTAAATTAGCACAAGATTTAGCTTCATAAACTTTCTCATATTTTGATTTTATAAAATCACCAATTTCATTAACGCAGCATGTCCCCATTAAACAGACAGGCTCTTTTAGGTTTATTAAACTTTTTTTATCAAATCCTTTTCCAAAAATTAGTGTGAAAGACGCAGATTTTTTAAGTGACGGATTTTCAAGAGTCAATTCTTCCAAATAAACTAAAGTTAGACCTACACAGCCTTCATAACATGCAAGTTCATTCCCATAAATTATATCGACATTGTCAGGGAAAATTCTTCTTAATTCCCAAGGGACTTTTTGTACTAATGAATCTATGTCCATTTGAGGAATTGTTATTATTTCAATTTTGTTAATATCACCGATGCCTAGTTCTCTATCATGGGCTATTTTAGTGGTCGGGACTTCAAGATTTTTTAATCCCAGAAGTTTAGCACCAACAGCATCCACTGCTACGATGTCAGTCCCAGCTATAATCAAATTATAGTTGAAAATGTAATCAGGTAAAATATCGGGGTTCTGAGGGGGACATGGGCCAACAGCAACTCCGTTTATTCCATCAACAATACATAAATCGGGTTTAAATACCTCGAAAATATCTATAAGACGTTGTTCATGATAATAGTGATGTCTTAAGGCTTTGCTTTCATCTCTAAGCATACCTAATTGGAGTTTAATTCCAAGCGTTATTTTTGTACACCAATGCGTTTTTAATTTAGGTATTTCTATATATATGTTATTTTTTCTATTTTCAGGATTTATAAGCTCATCATAAGCAAATTTTGAAATTTCAACATCATATTTTTCTTTACCTAATTTGATCTTTTTAGTTGAACCTTCGTCCATATAGATAATATTTACTCCATTTTTTTTGCAAACCTCGTCAAAACCTGTAAGTTTAAATACGAACCTGGTAAATAAACCAGATGTGCAATTTTCGATTACAAAAATTTTAGTTGGATCTGCACCATTTTTAATCAAAACTTTTAATACTGCATCAAGTACAAGGGGGTCGGTATAAGAAAATTTAGTGAAATGGACCCCATTAAGCTTAATAATTATCTTTCCAGGAGGAATAAATTTGGAAATACCACCCAATTGGTCAAATACTTGGTTAATCGTGTCTTCAATAGAACCAGATATTTTTAATACAAATACTTTACTTGTTTCAGATTTCAAATCAAATCCCTTATTTCCATTAATAAAAACAAATTAAACTAAATTATATTTTAACAATTTACTATAGATATAGGTTGTTTATTACTGATATAGGTTACTTTTATATTTCAATAGTAAAATAATAAACCATATGTTAAAAGAGGATAGAAAATACTATTTTCCGTTGCTATTGATTTTTTTATGTCTTAATGATATTTTTGACAGTTATTGTACAAATTATCCAAACTCATATGGGTCCTTTATTGAATTAGAATTTGGAATTACGCATAGTGTATATCTAATCATTGTAGGAATAGCCAGTATCGGGACATATTTTGTATTTTTTAACCAATATTTATGTGATTTGCTAGGAAGACGGATAATGATTTTTATAGTCCTTCTAGGTTTAGGGTTGTCTTCTTTATTTATTTCTTTATCAACAACGCCACTTCAATATACGATTGGTCTGTTTTTTATATATATATTTTTTAGTAGTGATGTTTGGGTCATTTACCTTTCTGAGCAGAGTTCCGAAAAGCACCGGGCAGGATATATATCGCTTGTGCTAGTATTTGGGTCAGTAGGTGGTGGACTAACTATCCCGTTATTTAGGGCATTATTAATTCCTAGTTTTGGGTGGAGATCAATGACTTGGTTTGCATATATTGCAATAGGTATAGCTTTTTTGGCATTTATGTTCAAAGAATCAAGAATTTATAGGGAAATGAAGGTACAAAAAAAGGATCGAAAAGGAATTAGATTTAATCTTAAAAAATTTGTAAAAATTTTTGACAGAAAAATTATTAAAAGTACAATTACAATTTCTCTATTAGGGTTTTTTGTCGGTTGGAATTATGTATTTTTAATTTCTGGAGAACCATATTTAGCCGCTGAAAAGCATTTTGATACTTCACAAATTGATTTAATAATAACAGCAATTGTATTAGGAGCAATAATAGGTTATATTTTAGCAGGGATACTTTCGGATTATATTGGTAGAAAACCAGTAATCTGTATATTTAGTGTGATAATTCCATTAGGACTTATTATGATTATTTTAGGGAATTTCATCGCTAGTTTTATAGGCGGTTTTTTGGTCAGCATATCATTTTGGGGGCTATTTGTAATATCAAGAATGATTGCTATTGAATCTTTTCCTACAGATATAAGAGGGACTGGGGCTGGGTTCAGAAGTTTTAGTTATGCAGTGGGAACAACTGTTGGGTCTTTTTTTACAGCATATATTCTAGTATTTATTGGATTAGGTTGGAGTTTTTTACTAAATAGTATTTTTCTATTGATAATGATACCTTTTGTAATTCTTTTTGTAAAGGAAACTAAAGGAATTAAACTTGATAAAATAACCATAATATAAGATCCAAGACTATCAATAATCAAATATTGATCCCTACGTGCCGAATTTAAGCCTTAAATAGTAAAAATATTTTTTATATTACTTTTATGTATCCAAATTCTTTATAAAAGATGTTTTTTTAACAAAATCCCAGAATAAATTTATTAAATGATTTTTTGTGTCATGATTTTTTAATCTAATTAAATATAATTTCCTTTTAATTAATTCAGAATCAGATAACCTTATGCACTTTACTAAATTAGCAGCTTCTGCCTTGGAGGCAGCAATTGATGAAATTAAACTAATACCCATTCCTTCAGAAACGGCAGTAAGAACAGACTCAGTAGTAGTTAGCTCACAAAAAATTCTTAATTTTTTAGGAGAAATACCCATTTTTCTTAATAATTTCTCACTTTCAATTCTTGTTCCAGAAGTGGATTCCCTTGAAATATATGGAAATTTCAGTATGTCAGATGGACTAATAATTTTTTTATTAGATAGTTCATGGTCAGGGGGGACTACTAAGACAAGCTCTTCTTCAGCTAAAATAATATATTCTATTGAATCAACATCATTAATTAAACTACCAACCCCTGCTAAATCTACTTCTTTATTCAGTAATTTATTAAAACTTGTAGTCGTATCGTTTATTTCAACTTGAAATTTTATTTTTGGATTTTTTCTTTGGAATTTTGAAAAATAGATAGGTAGGATATGCTGACCAGGAGTTGTTGAACTGCTGATTTTTAAAATACCACTGATACCTTTAATTTTCTCTTCAATTTCTGCTTTTGCTAGATGAAAATTATCAATAATTAATTTTGTTCGTTTTAATAAAATTTTTCCCTCTTCTGTTAATGAAACGCCTTTTATAGACCTAGTAAAGATTTTTACTCCAAAATATTTTTCTATATTTTCCATTTGTTGGCTTATAGCACTTTGACTCATATCTAGTTGATTTGCTGCTTTTGAAAAGCTGCCTAATTCTACTATTTTTAAGAAATTTTCTAAATATTTTAATTTAATAGCCATTATAACCTATTCCTTAAGATAATTTTCGATTTTCTTATAAATATAAGAGAAACTTATAGTATATATTATATTTTCTGATATATTTAAATATCATGTTTATAATTAGATAGCCAATAAAAAATTGATACGGAAATTGAATAAATATAATTACATGATTAAAGGTGAATTTAAATTGGCTAAATTATCTGTAATGGTCTTTGAGACTCCATATGGACGAGAAAAAGCTTATACTGCATTAAGATTTGCTTTAACAGCACTTAATGATGGACACGAGGTCACAATGATTCTAATTCAAGATGGAGTATTTGTCGCCAAAAAAAATCAGGATCCTGCAGAGTATCCAAATACTTTAGAATATCTTAAGACCTCTATAGAAGAAGGACTTAAGGTGATCGTATGTGGAGTCTGTTGTCAGGCAAGAGGAGTAGTAAAGGAAGACCTTATTGATGAAGTTGAAATTGTAGGAATGCATGAAATTGTTAATGCTTGTGTTAATAGTGATAATACAATAACTTTTTAATATAACTTGAAATTTTTTGGTTATCTAAATATTCTTCTTGTAAATTTTATATATTAAAAATATATTAACAGAATAAGGTGTATAAAGACTTGGATTATGATGTGGAATTAGATGTCCGCCGTATGACATGTCCAATGCCAGTATTAAAGACTAGAAAAAAGATTAAAGAAATTGGTAATAATAAAGTTTTAAAAATTATTGGAGACTTCCAACCCGCTAAAAAGAATATTCAAGAATTTCTCAAAAAAGAGGGATATCCAGTATTAAAGGTCGAAGATATCGGAAAAGAATATATTATATATACAAAAACTTAATGATTAAATAAAACATTCATTGTGATCAAAATGATTACTATTATAGCCACTTTGTTTATTAAGGAAGGTAAAATGGAAGAAGCTATAAGAATTCTAAAACAAATAGTACCGAAAATACGGGAATCTGAACCAAATTGTATTTCTTATATTCCGCATTTATTAAAAGGGAAAAAAAATAAAAATAAAATAATTTTTTACGAAAAATATAAAGATGAAAATGCTTTTACAGACCACATGGCAAATCTTCCAAAAAATTTTGAGAAAATATTCCCCCTACTTGAAAAAAAAATTGAGAGTATAGTTTGTAATGAAATAATCTGAGAAGATTTTTTTCAATTTAATTGTAAACAATTAATTATTATATTCTATAACAATAATTCTCTTGATTTATTTATTTTTATAATTTAATTAGTATTATTTATAAATTCTTTAATTATTTGGACTATTTGTTCGGGAGCATCTTCCTGGAGATAATGCCCTGCTTCATTTATTTTGTATATTTTTATATCGGGATATATTTTTTGCCAAATTTCAATTATTTTAGGCGGAAATATCTTATCTTTCATCCCCCAAATTAGAATCTTCGGTTTATTTTTTAATAAGATGAGTTCATCCCTAATTTTTTGCATAATTTCTGAGCTTGGATGATTTTTACCCTTGGGAATGTCCAAAGGAAATGCTTTAGCCCCAATACAATATTCTGGATTGGAAAGGGCGCAATATATGCTTTTTTAATAATTTTTTTCTCATCTTTAGAGAATTTTTTTACAAAAATACTGAACATCATCTGAGGAATAAAAATCTTCATATTACTCATCAATTGGTCATAAGTTCCATTTTCAATCATTGATTCAAACCATAAGCGTCTATGTTCTTTTGCTACACCTACAGAAGTATTCATGATAACAATTCTTTTTATTAGATCATGATGACTTACTGCAAATCCAAATCCAATTGGTCCGCCCCAATTTTGGACTACTAAGGTTATATTTTTGAGATTAAGTTTAGTCAATAATTTACTTAAATTATCTATGTGCTGAGCTAGACGATAGGGTTTATCATGGGGAACATCACTTTTACCAAATCCCATGTGATCTGGAACAATTATCCTATTTTTTTTCGATAAAGGAGGTATAAATTTTCTATAAAGATATCCCCATGTTGGTTCACCATGCAATAACACAATAGGCTCTCCATTTCCTTCATCTATATAATGCATATCAAACCCATTTATTTTTTTAAAATGTGGTTTAAATGGAAATGTACCATTAAATGTTTCATTAATAAGAAAATCCCTTTTCATATTAAAACATTCACTGAATTTAAATAAAAAAATTGTTATAAATATAGAAAAAAAGTAAACTATTAAAAAAATACTTTTATTTTATAAATTTTTTTGAGAAATACATTGAAAATAGTGCAAAATTCAATTAATTTTCTTATAAAATTAAATTTAGAATTTAATTCAGTAAGGGTTTATTCATTTTTCTATGCTAATAATAGGAAAATAAATTTTATATCTATTCAATATGAACAGATACTGGCGTGACCCCAAACGCCTCTATCCCGCCCACTTTATCAAAAGTTTTCGGGACTGCTTTTTTATTATGTGGTTAGCTGCATTCACACTTGCATTTATTAACC
>Ga0164318_10000300_pt1 | contig 35490 bp, 33 predicted proteins | sample GuaBasSedimGuay9_FD_113734 | JGI IMG/M metagenome (GOLD analysis project Ga0164318, IMG submission 113734) | Subseafloor sediment microbial communities from Guaymas Basin, Gulf of California, Mexico - Guay9, Core 4571-4, 0-3 cm | ecosystem: Environmental > Aquatic > Marine > Hydrothermal vents...
GCAGTATTGCTCGCTACCAACGTTGACGGCGTCTACGATAAGGATCCTAAAATTCATTCTGATGCCAAAAAATTCGCGAAAATAACAGTCGTAGATATGAGAAAAATTTTAGTAGAACAGTCCGCAAAAGCTGGTATGTATAAGCTAATCGATTTTGTGGCGATCAAAATTATGGAGCGATCTGGCATACCAGCAGTAATTTTTGACGGTAGAAATCCATTTAACTTATGCTCTATAGTAGAGCACCTGGTAAATAGAGACATGGAGAAGTTGACTGAAATAGGAACCCTAATTATGAGTTAATCTTATTAAGTTCCTTATAAAATTCAAGAAGCAACCTCACGACTCTGTTTTCCTTATTAAGCCTAAAAATTTTAGCTTTCTCGCTTGATTTCATGAAATGAATAATGTTCAATTTCTTTAATTCCATAAGTTTTGTAGAAACCGCACTTGGCGATGCCTGAACTATCTTTGACATACGGCTTAATGTAAAGTATTCATCTGGACGTTTTAATAATTCCTCAATAATTTTAACCTGTGTAGGTGTTCTGAATATTTGATATAATGTGAATGGCATAGTAACACCAGACCATACACTAAAGATCAATCCGTGGTGAGATTTAATGGATAAATATAATTTGAACTTTCGTTTAGAAAATATTTTCTTCAAAAGGTGCGATTTCAGGGAAATTCCATCCGTAATATACGTAAATAGAGAAACTCTTCCTGAAAATTACTCTAGATATACATTCTTATCCATATGGAGATTGTTTAAGGATTACTTTTGGGTTGCAATTGATGATACAATTGATGATGTTATTGGCTATATCATGAATAAAATAGATAAAGGACGCCCATTATTATGTGAAGATGAGCACTATATCAAGAAGGGCCATATCTTCTCCTTAGGCGTACTCGCAAAATACCGAAGAAGAGGAATTGCAAGTGCTCTATTTGCAATATCAACTAAAAAAATGATTGATGATGGCATTAAGGAAGTCTTCCTAGAAGTCCGTGTAAGCAATATGCCTGCTATAACCTTATATAAAGGCTTTAAAATGAAAATCGTGGGCGAAATACCTAATTATTATGCCGATGGTGAAAACGCGTATATCATGGCTGCCAAAAAAAGTGATCTGATCGATAAAGTAACTAATATTTTTGAATTTTTACAAAATAATCATAAGATTAAATAAACCATTTATTCTGAGGTTTTCGCTTATGAGAATAATTCTTTACCGTAGAGCCTATAGAACTATGATACGATACGGAACAGAGCTCAGTAGACCTCAAAAAGAATCTGCGGGGGTACTCTTCGGGGAACCAACGCATGAGTACATAAAAATTTATTATGCTGAATATCTTAAAATAGGAGAACACGCTTTTGTTGAATTAGAACCAACTGATATTCTAAGATCATACATTAAAAGTGAGATTTTAGGTACGAAACTTGTAGGAATTTACCACACCCATCCAGATTTTGGTGTTACGCCATCTTCAATTGATCTAAAAACAATGAAGATTATATGGGATATATCGCCTAATGCCGTAATGATTATCTTAGATCCCCTTCAGCAAGATATTAAAAATAAAATCGCAGCTTATGTTAGTTCCAAGAGAGGAAATATCTATAAGATTCCCGTAGAGATACGTTGGTGATTTTTATGGCTAAGAGAATTGCTATTATCAATAGAGATAAGTGCAAGCCTGAAAAAAGTAATTACGCATGCATTAGAGTTTGTCCACCTCAAAGAGCTGGTATTAAGGTTTTTTCAAAGGATGAAGAGGGGTTTCCTATTATTGATGAAACAACATGTATTGGTTGTGGCCTTTGTGTAAAACATTGTCCTTTCCATGCTATAATAATTGTAAATCTACCACGGCCTATTGAAGCTGATTTAGTACATCGATATGGACCGAACGCTTTTTCTCTGTATAGATTACCATTTCCAATGGAGGCTCAAGTAGTTGGACTCCTAGGACAAAACGCGACAGGAAAAACAACGAGTCTTAAAATTCTCTCGGGTCTACTAAAACCAAACCTTGGAATGTACAATAACCCCCCAGACTGGGATGAAATTGTTATACGGTTTAGGGGTACATTACTGCAAGAATATCTAAAAAAGCTTGCAGATAAAAAACTCAAAGTTGTATATAAACCGCAGTATATTGATCTAATACCGAAAGTTATCAAAGGTACTGTTCTTTCGATTCTGAAGGAGAGAGACGAAGTAGGATTAGCAGATAAGATAATTTACGAACTAGGATTAACTAAAGTTGCAGATAGAGAAATAAAAAACTTAAGTGGAGGGGAATTACAAAAGCTTGCTATTGGCGTTACAATTATCAAGGACGCCGATGTCTATTTATTCGACGAACCTAGCTCTTATCTTGATGTTTCTGAGAGAATGCGCATAGCTCGTATAATAAGAAGATTAGCAGAAAAAAATAAAAAATATGTACTTGTAGCTGAACATGACTTAGCAATTTTGGATTATATTAGCGATAAGATTACCATTTATTATGGAGAACCCGAAGCATATGGTATTGTATCCAAACCAAGAAGCGTAAGAGAAGGCATTAACATATTCTTGGATGGATATCTCCCAGATGAGAATGTAAGATTTAGGGAATCTAGTATCAGATTCAACGTGATGGCACCTTCCTCTGCCGATGTTACAAAAGAGATTTTGCTAAATTATCCGGACATGATAAAAACTCTCGGTAATTTCAAACTTAGAGTTACTGAGGGTACCATTAGAAAACGTGAGATAATAGGAATCTTAGGACCTAATGGAATTGGTAAGACTACATTTATTAAACTACTAGCAGGAATCCTTAAACCAGATCCAGGATATGAAATAAACTTAGAGAAAGAGATAACAATTTCATACAAGCCGCAATATTTAGGTGAATTTATTCGTGATTCAGGTTGGTTAACAGTAGGTGAGAAATTAAGAAGCATACGCAAAAATATTTTCTCGGATCAGTGGTTTATAACTTATGTTGCTAAACCGCTTCGAATAAATCGTATAATTGATACTCCGCTTGATGAATTAAGTGGTGGTCAATTACAAAAGGTTGCAATTGCTTGTACGCTAGCAAAGAAAGCAGATATCTATTTACTAGATGAACCTAGCGCTTATATCTCAGCAGAAGATAGATTCTGGGTAGCTAAAACAATTCGTTCATTAACTGATGTGGGCGAGAAATCAGTACTTGTTGTAGATCACGATTTATTAATTATTGATTATATTTCAGAAAGATTGCTCGTCTTTGATGGAAATCCGGGCGTTTATGGGCATGTGAAGGGTCCTTTCGATATGAGAACTGGCATGAATAAATTCCTTGAAAAATTGGGTGTAACATTCCGACGAGATAAGCATAGTGGTAGACCTAGAATTAACAAACCTGGAAGCGTATTAGATAAGAAACAAAAAGAGATGGGCGAATACTATTATATCTCATAATCTTTATGAGAAAAGAAATATAGTGGTGCCCCGAGCGGGATTTGAACCCGCGTCGCGAGCTCTCTTTCTCAGTATTATGCGAGCTGAAAGGCTCGCATGCTTGACCGGGCTACACCATCGGGGCGCCTTTGGTTATATCCATGTTGAAATTACCCTAGGATTTTGCTAAATTAAGAATACTTTTTATTTTTTTCCCTTATGCAGTGCAAGTTTAGATCTTTAATATTTAAAAATAAATTTTGAAGTACAATCATCTGTTAATGATATTTTAGTTGATAATAAAGTTTTTTACTCGTTAAGCATTCGAGAAACTTAAGTTTCTCCTTTCTCTAAAATAGTTGATAACATAGAGGTCAATCATTATTAGAGATTTCCATAAAAGCTATATATCTCTGATTCATGATACTGATAAAGTGAGGTGAATAAATTGGTTCGAGAAACCAGAAGCATACCAAAAAAGGCGCGGTCTAAATATATGTGCTTAAAATGCGGCCATGTATTCGAGCTATCAGAAGAGCTACTCAGCGAAATGGACCTTGTTATGTGTCCCCGATGCGGTTGGCCAACAGTAATAAAATTAAAACAGAAAACAAGGAAAATCATAATTGGTGTATAAGTTATTTCTTCTACTACTTAATACATCCAAAAAGGGATTTATTTGAAGCGTATTTTAACAAAGGAAATATTGCAGAAATATTACTCTAGTTACTTTTCTCTAGAACCACTGATCAAAGTAATTGGCATTAGTAAGTTTCAAAATAGAGAATTCGGTTTCTTATTAATCGACAACGGAAATGAACGTTTTATAAGGAATATGTCCTTTAAAACACCTAGTGAGCTAGTTAAATTCATGGCACTAACTGGAGTAAAAGGAGCTTACGTCGGTGCAATGTATGACCCACCGCCTAGGCCTTCTCTGTCAGTAACTAAGCTGAAATGGATTGGAAGAGAACTTATTTTCGATCTTGACCTTACAGACTATGATGATATACGAACTTGTGGAAAAGGAAAAGATCATGTGTGCCCAAAATGCTGGCCACTCGTTGCTAATGCTGCTATGTTTTTAGATGAAACGCTGAAGGATGATTTTGGATTCAAAAAAATTTATTGGTTCTTTTCTGGCAGAAGAGGTTTTCATGCATGGGTTGCCGATGATATAACAAGAACCTTTGATGAAGAAGTACGAGAGGCAATAGTATCATATATATCGCCCGAAGAACATGAAAAAAATGTTCTTCCCTTAGCTTACCAAAAAAGAGCTTTAAAAATTTATACAAAAACAAAGTTAACGGATACTATGCTTAGAAAACAGTTTAAGAGCGAAATCGAGAAAATTTGGTCCGAATTAATGAATAAGCTACCAAGAATTGATAAAAAAGTGACCATTGACCGTGTACGGCTGCTAAGAATTCCTGGATCCGTACATAACGCTACCGGAAAAATAGTTACCGAAGTAAAGGATCTTGAAAGCTTCTATCCTGATGATGCTCCTGATATATGGAGTATTATGGTCTAGATTCTTGAGATTTTATAAGACTTTTGAAATTTACTCTTAATCTTCTAGAGACCCTCCTCATAAGGTTTTCTTAATGCGCGATCTAAGCTCATCATCTTTTCAAGTCTCTTCTGTTCATATAACCAATCAAAAACTGTTGAGTGCTTCATGCCCTCTGCAAGCTTTCTGATGGCCTCTTCTGCCAAGCCGACTTTATCCATAGGGCCAATTATACCTACCGTTTTTCCGTATACCACTATCTTTGTATTAGTTAGTTCCTCGAGAAGTAATCTAGATTTCCCTTTCCTGCCAATAATTCTCCCCCGAATACGTCTCAGGGAATTTTCCGTCCTCCCAAACTCCGATAAGTTAATGATTGATAGGGTATACTCATCATTCGCAAGCAAGAAAGCATTCTCAGGAGAAAATCCTCTTCCTATAGCCGTAATAACCTGTTGCACTTTAAGCAAAGCATCAGCATTCTCCTGATTCGCCTTTACTACAATATTACCAGTAGTACTATCTATAGATATCTTAACTTTGAATTTTTCTTCAATCTCTTTTCTTACACTTCCACCTTTACCGATTAGGACAGGTACTCTCTCTTGTGGTATTATTATACGAATACTAACTTCAGCATCTTCATTGTCCTTCAATTATAGACACCTTTGCAATTAAAAGAGAGCCCTTCTCAGATATGTTATTAACTGCATGAGTCCTCTTTTAAGAGTTTCTTTTTTATTAGCATCTATCTGCGAATTACCTTTCTTACTATATATGACTTCAATTCTATCCTTTGTCTTATTTACCCAATTTACTATCGTCGTTATAATTGGACTATCAGCATATTCTTTGTTCAGTTCTATAAAGGAGTTTAACATATTTGCAAGTGTTCTAAAATCATCAATGATACTTGCCCAATCTCCCTTCTGAAGTAATGATTCTCGAATTTCTAAAACAAGTTCCCGTACTTTTTGATATACATACCTAGGATCCTTCAGTCTCTCAATAACCTCTACCGACTCCTCCTTTATCTCCTCTTTTAATCTCTCACCTCGAATCATTGCTATTTCTTCTCTTGTAATAGTCGGTTCTGATGGTTTCTCCTCGATTTTAACCTCCCATCCTGCTTTTTCTCGGAGTTCTCTGAAGAAGGATATCACTTTCGCAGATACTTGGGTTATTGTGTCCCTTACTCGACTAAGATCCACAGAATCATCAAGAGGAGATACTATCGTGTAGCCTTCTACATAGGCAACAATATACTTACGATCACCATGCGATAATACAAACTCTGTTATTACAATATCATTTATTGACATATGCTTACCAGTAAGGCCGCTGATAACAAGAGAAAAACCCTTATTGACTTCACGTTTAATAACTGGTGGGATCCCCGATACAAATGATGAAACTTTCTCATCAACATCATCAAACTTTCCGATGCCATACACTGGAAAACCATCCGGGCCAGATATTATAGCTGCTCTTACCCCAACATTCAGGAGATCGCTAAGGAAAGTCTCTAATACTTCTTTTAACTTATAGTCCTCTTTTGGCAAAATCGAGCCCCTCCCTTGAGAATAAAGAATTACATACTCATCTATATTCCTAAAGTATTCTAATTCGAAATAAAAATGATTTCAAAGAAGTCTATGCTGAGTTACTTTTTAGTTAAAGGAATCCATCTATATTACTCGCTGGTGCGGGGGGAGGGATTCGAACCCTCGTAGGCCTGCGCCACCGGATCTTGAGTCTAGCCCATATCTTAAGATATGACCGGCCCCTTTAGCCGCTCGGGAACCCCCGCATAGATATTGCGCTATATCACCCTATAGAGATAGGGACTTATGATTTAGATTTAAAATATTAAGTTCCCGATAAAGATAAAATTAACCATTTGGTCTAGGAGTGTTATATTATTGCTAATAGAAGAATTTGACCCAAAACATAATAAAATTACTGTTAGAGTTCATTCAGTAGATGATTTATATGTCCTTTATTCATTTATAAAACCAGGAGACATGGTGACCGCTAAAACATCCCGAAAAGTTAAGTTTACTGAGAAAGAATCTGCACGAGTTCCAATGATTTTAACAATAGAAGTTCAAAACGTTTCTTTCCAAGAATTTGCTGAAAGAATCAGAATTAGAGGGCGTATTTTATCAGGACCTGAAAAATATGTTTCTTTCGGTTCGTACCACACAATAAATATTAATCTGGGAGATTCCCTGATTATCGAACGTCCTGAAGGCTTTACAGACGAAGATTTGGAACCATTAAAAGAAGCAGAAAAAATGTCATTTAGAGTACTACTCTTAGTAGCCATAGAAGAAGGGGAAGCTACTATCGGGATCCTCAGTAACTATGGTCTCAAAATAGTAGCTACCATCCGGGAAAATACTGCAACAAAAGGAATATCAGATGAGAGAAGTTCTTTGATTAAGAGATTTTTCTCGAATATTTATAAGGTATTAATTGAGATTCAATCAAAATATTCGGCGAATTATATAATAGTTGCTGGTCCAGGCTTTATAAAAGAACAATTCTCTGAATATTTAAAGAAGCAACCAGAATTTAGGAATGTGAGAATAATTACCGATACTGTTACAAGTGGTACTGTATCTGGGATCCATGAAATGTTAAAAAGAGGAACACCCCAAAAAGCCGTACAGGACCACAGAGTAACACTGGAAACCATGAAAATAGAGGAATTTTTAATGCACATCGGTAGGGATGACAAGTTGGCGGTTTATGGTTATGAAGATGTAAAAAAAGCTATTGAATATAGTGCTGTTGATACTCTGCTAGTAAGTATGTCTCTGATAAGTACATATAACATAGATCAAAGAAATAAAATAATGCATTTAATTAAATTAGCAAAAAATACTAGAAGTAAAATTTTGATAATTAGTAATCTCCACCCTGCTGGCAAGCAATTTGAAAGAATAGGTGGCATTGCTGCTATTTTAAGATATCCATTAAAAGGGTGATGCTTGTGGCCTCTAAACTCCAAGTTGCTTTGGATCTCATAAGCTTTGGAAAAGCTATAAAAGTTGCCCTCTATGCTATAAAAGGAGGCGTTGATATCATTGAAGCTGGTACTCCTTTGCTGGAAAAATATGGTGTTGATTTTGCAATTCGAGAATTACGTGCAGTATCTGGCGATCTCCCTATTGTCGCAGATCTAAAAATCGCTGATGCTGGTGATATCTCTGCTGAAATTGCCTTTTCAGCTGGTGCAGATATAATTACTGTGCTCGGTGTGGCATCTAAAGAAACTATAAGGAAGGCTGTGAATGTAGCTCGAAAATATGGAGGTAAAGTTGCTGTCGATTTGATTAACTCAATGGATCCGCGATATGATATTGAGAAGGCGATAAGTACTGGTGCAAATTACATTATTGCTCATACAGGACTTGATATGCAATCCAAAGGCTTCTCCGCGTTAGATGCTATTTCTAAGATTTCAGAGTCAATTAAACCTGAAATGTTGTGCGTTGCTGGGGGTATAAATATTAACAATATCGATTTAATTCTAGAATTTAATCCAGCTGTTATAATCGTTGGCGGGGCTATAACTAAAGCTAGGGATCCATTTAAAGCTACTAAAGAACTGAAAGAGAAAATCAATATTTTTCATCACTAGCTATGCTTGGTTTCACGCTGCTACCCAAGACTTCTTCGGTAATTCTATATTCAATTAGTTTTCTGCTACGACGCGACTCTAGGTATCCCTCTTCCTCCATTCTTCTTAGGTATGTAGAACATGTAGATTGCCTAAGCGATTTCCCTTTAACTTCCTCATAGGCCTCAATGACATCTAAACTAGTGAACCATTGACCATACTTAAAAACGGTACTTATAACTTCCTTTAGCTCCTTATAGATAGATCTCCTTTTTTGTTGTTTTTTCTCACTTTTATTAGGGGATCCCGGAATTAAGCCCAAGCCTAGATTCAGGGGCATGAGTAACTTCTGAATCTCCCGAAGTTGTTCTTTGCTTACTGACTTGTCGATGGTAACCTCTAGCTCAAGATCCCCTTTTTTCACGCGTATTTTAACACCGGGATTATCACTCATAAAACTCACTCATCCTATGGGCCCATAGTCACTATTCAAGTATTATAAGGAACTATATAAAAGAATAGAATATCCTAGGAATAGATAAAAGGATTTTTTTGCCATCAACCCCTCATTTCCACTGGAAAGTGGTAGTGAAAGTAAAGAAAGGTTCACTAAATCATATCAACTCTACTTCTAGTACGGTTAGATTACAAGTATTTTTACTTCCGAATACGGGTATAACTAAAAAATTGCTATTAATGATTATGATTTCAATCCTATAATCTATAGCTTTTTGTGCTATATATCTTTGAGCTTGTATTGATTGAAAAATATTGAAAATTTATTCTATATATGACAAATCCTATAATATGAATTCCAGTAGAAATATGGGGTACTGTTTTTTTTCACATTATAAATACTAAATTAGATTTATTTTCTCAGCAGAAAGAGCACATCTCATGGTTTGGTTGATTTAGTTCACAAAATAAGCTATTTGTGAATGAATTTGGACCCCTCATTTCCACTGGAACTAACAAATTATAACTCATTATATTCACAAGCGATAAAAATTTGTGAAATAGCATTAGCTGATGAAATAAGCTTCAAAACAGAGGCTAAATAATGTTATTTCTTGTATTCGCAATAACATCACGTGAGCATCGTGAAAGTATTCTTTCATGCTATTAGTGAATGTAAGTGATAAATTTTATATTCGTTTAACAAAGGATTATGATTTTGAATGCGGGGGTTCCCGAGTGGTCAAAGGGGCCAGCCTGAGGCGCTGGTGGCGCAGGCCTACGCGGGTTCGAATCCCGTCCCCCGCACTATTTTTTAAGGGTGTGTTCTTGGAAAAAAATAGTTCTAAGTTAGAAGAGCATAAGATAGAAGCGTTGGAATCACAGGAACTTAGTAAAAGGAAGTCTCTGTTAGATAATCTTAAAAAAGAAGGGATTATAGCTGAACTTGTTGGCAATAGAATCATTATATGGGATCATGATAAGGGTTTTAAAGTATTTGCCGCTGGATTCTTTGGTAAGCCGATAGGGATCCCTAAGCCAAGGATAGAGCCGTTTAAAAGACCTTTGGAGATATCCTTCTTTGAGGCACTCTATCTAATGGAAAAGAAAGTTCTTAAGGTAAAGGATGTACAAGGTACTGATCTGTCGCAGAATAAGCTAATAGAACTTGCAAATTCTTACATACATGATTTCGAGTCTAAGTATCAGGTGTATCGAGATTTAAGAGAAAAAGGATTCGTAGTTAGGCCAGGTTTAAAATTTGGAAGCGACTTTGCTGTTTATAGGTATGGTCCAGGAATAGATCATGCGCCCTTTCTTGTAACAGTTTATCCAAGTGATACAAAACTACTAGGAATAGATCTTGTTCGTGCCGGAAGACTTGCTACATCTGTAAGGAAGAAATGGGTCATTGCAACAATTACGCATGAGAGGGGAATAAAATACTTTGTTTTTAGTTGGTTTAAAGCCTAATGAATGACTCTTCCATAAAGGGTTTTCCAGGTCACATCTGTAATTCTTATATATGTCTCGGATCCTAGTACCGACTGTTCATATGGGACTATTATAAGCTTGTAATTATCCAACCTACCTATTAAGGAACCATTATCATGTTCGAGAATTAGTGCGGGTAAGGTTTTGTTAAGGTAACTTTTGTTTTTATCTAAACTTATTTTTTTAATTGTTTGATGAATCTCTTGGCTTCTTCTTTTTGCAATTTTAGAGTGAACTTTAGGATAAATTTTTGATGCTGGTACTCCAGGGCGATCTCCATAGCGGGACAAGTTTACAATATCGAACTTTAATTCATTTAAAAGTGCTAATGTAGCTTGATGGTCTTCCTCGCGTTCGGTAGGAAACGCGGTTATTATATCAGTAGCTATTGTTACATTATTTCCTAACTTATTTCTTATAAATTTGATTAGGTTTTTAAAGTCGTCAACGGAATATTTTCGGTTCATTAATTGGAGGATCCTATCAGAACCCGACTGAACAGGTATATGAAGATATCTATAGATCCTGTTATCTCGTGACATTGTTTTAACTAAATCATCAATTATTTTCATAATAGTATCTGGACTAGCCATTCCAATTCTGATCTTAAAGAAATCGGGTATTTCAAGAATATCATCTAGTAGTTCAATTAAGGAGTACCCTAAATCCCATCCGTAAGGCCCAGTATCTTGACCTGATAGTCTAATCTCTTTTACACCATTTTTCACAAAGTTCTGAACAGTTTTCACAATATCTTCTTTAGGATATGATTTAAGGCGTCCCCAAATCAGTTTGTCAATACAATACGTACATGCACCAAGGCATCCTCGAGCAATAGGAATAACAGCGATCAAGGAGTTATTTAAAACTCTTGGCTTAAGTAAAGGGTTAAAGTCCGAGCGAGAAACAATTACTTCATTTTTATCAGATAGCGTAGCTTTCACTACATCTGCTATTTTTAGGAAGTCGTAAGGGCCTACTATAGAAATGTTCGGATGTAGTTTATGGATCCTCGCAGGATCCGAAATTGGTAAGCATCCTGCAATAATTAATTTTTTTCCATTTCTTATCAAAGAAGCCGCTCTAGCTAATATTTTTTCCTCTGTTGGCTTCTTTATGGAACATGTGTTCATAATAATTAGATCTGCAGAGCTTTCATTATCGACTAAAATGAAGCCTTCATTCTTTAGTAGGCCTTTCATTATTTCAGTATGTGCTTGGTTTATTGCACAACCATACGATATTATGAAAATTTTGTTAGCCTCTTTGAGTCCACCTGACATTGCTAGTCACACACCACTATCAATTTTTTATGAGCTACACAAATATTAATTTAGGCGTCCTATGTTATTTAAAAGCTGGAAAAGAATATGTATTCATTCTAATTTCAGAAAGAATTATTTTGGTGGGCGGGGGCGGAATCGAACCGCCGTCCTCCGCGTTGTCAGCCTCGCCCTTAGAGTCTAAAACGGCTCTAAGTGCGGCGTCATACCACTAGACTACCCGCCCTTATACACTTTAATGACAACACTCTTATCATTCAAATATCAAGTCAATTTTTAAGCTTTATCAATTTAATGTTAGGTCATAAGGATTCTTTCAGAGATGGGAATTAACTTGCGATTAAGACTATATAGAACAAGAAATGGAATCCTGCTAAAAAGTAGTGACATAGGCATCCTAATGGATCCTGGCGGTATCGGTACGATTTCAGAGACATTTGATGTTATTTTAATTTCACATGCGCACTCTGATCACGTCTCGGGAATCAATAAGTCAATCGTAAATAAAGACATAAAGTTAGTAATGTCAAAGGAAACATATTCTATGCTTAATATACAAGGGAAAATCTCTGACTCAAAAAGAATTATCTTAATGAAACCAGGTGATAAAGTAATTATTAAGGGTGTTGAGATTACAGCTAAAGATGCAGGTCATGTTCCTGGATCTCTACAGTTCGAGATCGATTTAGGTAAACTAAAGATAACGTATACGGGCGATCTAAACGTTGAAGGTTCCAATATAACAAAACCCGCGGATATACCTGATGCAGATATTTTAGTTATCGATACCACATATGGTCATCCATATTATATTTTTCCGCCTAGGAAGAAAATATATGAGGAAACAATAAAGTTAATCAAAGATAATATCGAGAATAAAACAATAGTACTTCATGGCTATCCCTTTGGTAAGGCACAGGAACTTACAAAGCTGGTCTTTGATTACACGAATCAGGTACCAAAGGTGACAGAAAAAATTGCTCAAATTAATAGAATTGTGGAGAAATCCAGTAATATCCGGTTAGGTAAATATAGTATAAAAGATGGCAACAGGATAGAAATACGAAGTATGAGATCGAAAGGAAAAATCGAGGGATCTAATAAGATACATTTGTTTTTTACAGGATGGGCTATGCGGTCAAATTTCAAGTCAGGTTTTGGGATCCCTTTATCTTCACATAGTAGCTTTATTAAGCTGTTAGAATTCGTGGCTAAAGTTCAACCTGAGAAGGTTTTTACTATTTTTGGTTATGAAAGAAGCTTTGCAGAATTTCTAAGGGACGAGTTAGAGATTCCATCAAAAGGGCTGCCATTTAGTGATGATGGAAAGAATCTGATTTTAAAACAGCGTAAAGGAAAAAAAGTCACATTAGATTTCTACAACGAAGATAATTTAGAAGTATTATAAAGTTATGCTAAGGTGGTTTATTGTTATAATCTTCTTCTTATCGGGTGTCTTTTTCTTTGTAGAGTAGCGATTGATTTTAATATTTGTGAAATTCTTTGAGAGGAGCTTTAACAATTCGGACTCGAATACTTTATCGCTAAGGCGAACATCAAAGCCATTTCTGAGAGTCTTTATATTAACGAAAGGATCGTTCACCTTAGATAATATTATTTCTCTTATTAACTTCTTTTTCATTCTTAGCTCATCTTTCGTTTTGACATTTAGCCTAATATGAATTATAGACTCGAAATATTTTCCAGCAGCCTTGCTTGTGCAAGAGGGACAAATTTTCTTTTTCAGTTTAATGGTGAATATACCTTGCTTTAATATATTTTCCTCTAATCTCAGAGCAAAATTACCATTAATTTCTTCTGTTTCAATAATATCTAGTATGTTATCGTCATTAAGAACGACTTCAATTGAAATTTTTCCCAAAGATTTTAGATTTACTCGATCTTTAAGGTAACCTAAAATTCTTTTTTCAATAAGTTTTTTTGATAAAAAATACCATGAACCGTTAAAGGAGATTCTTCCACAGATAGGGCAGATTTTTCCATCGATTTTAATACTTTCAATTCCGTTTAAGGATTCTCCTAGTCTCGTCTTGATGAAGCAATCTAGACATAAGCCCTGAAATTTGGGGATGTATTGAGTTTCCTTACCACAAACTGGGCATTTGTAACCGAACATTTGGAGCATCCCAAAAATTTATCTAATTAAAAAATTCGTAGGTATTGTCTTAAATAATTACTTGGTAGTTAGATTAATCTGGGGATCCGATATTGAGTGATATTAGCGCGTTTCAGGATGCATTTAAGACATTAATTGAGATAAGTAGGGATTTTGTTAAAAACAAAGTGCCCCTGCAAGAGGAAAATATTATTACCGCTATGGAAATGATAAGAAAAATTAAGGAGGAGAACAAATATATACATGTATTTGGTATGGGTAGATCTAAGCTCGTTGCAATAACTTTTGGTGAGTTATTAAAGAATATCGGCTTTAAAGTATCAGTTATTGGTGCAACTCTAAGTAAGCCTGTTAGAAAAGGAGATCTCTTAATCGCCGTTTCTTCAAGTGGTTGGACGAATACAACATGTACGGTAACCGAGGAAGCTTTAAGAGTTGGTGCTCATGTTCTTGCTCTTACAGCAACTCCTGGATCTAAACTAGACCGCCTAGCCGATTTATCCATATATGTCCCAGGAAAATCCGCGATTTCCGAGGCGCCGTACATAGTTAGGCAATTAATGGGCCAGCATAAGACTCCACTAACCCCAATGGGAACGGTACCGGAAACAAATTCAGTACTTGTTGGAGTTGGAATTACTGCAGCATTAAGAGAAAAGAAAGAGGATCTCAAAACATTCTCTAAAAGTCTAGATCTCATGCTTAATAACGCAGAGAATAGCTTTAGAAACATTATGGAAAATAAAGATGAGCTAATACAAATAATAGAACGTTTTTCGAAGGGTTTTGGAAGGGAAACACCAAGATACTACTTTGTGGGCACGGGAATTAGTAAGATAGCTGGTGATTTTACGGCAATAAGGTTTCAACATCTATCCTTAAATGTCTTAGGTTTGGATGATTGGAGATTCAGATCCTCCGGGGATGTTCTCATAGCTATCTCTGGCTCAGGCGAAAGTACTATTCCAGTAATATATGCTGAGGAAGCTAAGAGATCTAATATGTATGTCTTGGCCTTTACAGCAAATCAAAATTCTGTCTTATATAGAATTTCTGATAATAGATTGCTCTTTACAGATATAATAAAAAGAGAATTGTATGAAAAAATCAGGGTATGGGATGATCAGATAAATTACGTTCCGGCATTTGAATATGCTGTCTTAATAACGTTCGAGAGCATTGTAGCTCAGATAGCTAAAAATCATGATATAGGAGAAGAATACATGCAAAACTTACATGCAAACATAGAATGAGTATCCTTGTAATTACTAATTCGCAGAGGTTAAACCTTTGATTCATGAATTCTATATTTATCTCTTAGAAGTTACCAATATTAACCTTAAGGAATATACTCTAACAAAAAGTAAAGAATAAAAAGTATTCTTTTTCAGAAAATTATAACTATGATTGATACTCTTTGGGGCCGTAGTCTAGTATGGAAGGATGCCGGCTTTGGGTGCCGGTGGTCGAGGGTTCAAATCCCTCCGGCCCCATTTTTATAAAGAAAAAAATAAAAAAGGAAGAGTGACTATAGCTATAGTACCGCGGGGGCGTAGCCTAGCACGGTTATGGCGGCCGGCTCCAGAAAAAGAAGAAGGCGAGGAAACCGGTAGGTCAGGGGTTCAAATCCCCTCGCCCCCATCAAAAACACACTTAATAATTACTTTTCTCCAAAGAAGAGAATGAGAATATTCTAGTTATTCTAACTTTTTGGAAATCAGATTATAAGAGAATGCTTCCAGGCGTACGGGAGTTAAAAAAAGTACTGCTTATATATTTTATTAAGTACACTTCAATTAGAGTAAATACTTTTAAGTAGGTATTAGGCAGACTAAAGATTTGGAAGAAAAGAAGGAGAAATTAAAAATCCTAAATACGTAAATAAGTGATTTGAGGAGAGAATAAATGGAAGAAAAACAAGAATTCGCTAGGGGGCAAGATGAAGAGGTTAAGAAAATCATGCGGTACCTTGGTCAAGCAGATCTTAAAATTCTTTATAGCATCCAAAGACGCCGGAGGCTCTACGGCATTTTATTTGTAATAATAGGCTTCGGTATACTGTTAGGATCCTCGGTCTATTCAATACTTTATCCTATAGCTGATTTTATGTGGGTTTTTATTGGATTTGTCCTTGGTTTTGCAATTATGAGGCAGGGTTTTGCATCATTTTATGAGGCGAAAAAAGTAGCGACACCAGGAGGCGGGCGTTATAGGATATTCGTTAGACTAGCGTGCACTAATGTCGATTGTGAATATAAGACACAGAGACCCTATAAATCTGGGGAATATGTAGGAATGATTCTATCAGAGCTCTGTCCTAAATGCAGTAGTCCCTTAAGAATTGAAGCCATATTTGGAAAGCCTCAAAGGAAAATTAAAACGATGGGTATACCACTTCTACCTACAGCCGGCTCACAGACAAAAACAGGAATTCTCAGCCAAATTAAGGGATTAGTATATGACTACTTTGCACCATTTAAAGTAGCATTTAAATGGTTTGAGCGTGCCGATAAGAAAACTGGGTGATAGTTTTTGGAAAAAACAAAAGTTCTGAAGGCAGAATTAGATGATGAAAATTTAAGTGAGATTCTAGATAGAAGTGTTAATGAGTTAAAAGAGGATGAATTACCAGCTATATTTGATAGGGCATGTCCGAATTGCGACTGGCGAATTTCGAGCTATCGCTTAAATAAGGGCTTAGCTTGCACAGAATGTATAGAGGAGCAATCTCTAGCTAATGGTTTTAATTCCGAAAATGTGCAAATAAAGCTGGGCAAGATCCTTGAGGGAAGAAAAGAGCTGAGAAAATTTAGATTTGCATATAATGTAGAGAGGGAACTACAGGATTTTTTAAATTTCTTTAAAAAACTACTCGGAACAAAACCTTGGGGTGCCCAGAGAGTTTGGTCTAGGCGAGTTCTATCAGGTCAAAGCTTTGCAATAATAGCACCAACTGGGGTTGGTAAAACAGTTTTTGGAATTATAATGGCACTATATTTAGCTTATAAGAAAAATAAGACATCGTACATCGTCCTCCCAACGAGGACTCTACTTAAACAGGTTTCGGAGAAACTAAAGATATGGGAAGAGAAATTAGGTGGAAATTATGTTCTAGAATATATTCCACAAGCAAGCAAAAAAGTAAAGGAACAATTCCGTCAAAGATTACTAAATGGCGATTTTAAGGTTCTTGTAACGACGTCTCAATTTCTAATTAGAAACTTAAAGGACGTATTGGAAGCATTTAAAAAAGCTAAGAAAAAAAACACTACTAGCAAGTTTGTTGATTTCATGTTTGTAGATGATGTAGATAGTTTCCTACGGAATCCAAAGAACCTAGATAGGGCGTTAACTCTTCTTGGTTATATGCAAAATAAAAAAATTCGAGAAATTATTGAACGTATGCGGCGTGAAACAGGCTTTGGTAAGGGTTATGCTGCATTTAGATTATCTGATAATGAAAGAAAATTAATAGTCAAAGCACGAGCAAATAGCGGCTCTTTTGTAGTTTCTTCGGCTACTGGGCAAGTTAAAGGGTTACTTGTTCGGAGAATATTCTCTACAATTTTCGGTTTCACAATAGGTTCTTCTAAGGAAGGTATTCGGAATGTTGTAGATATATACGATCCCAGTGTAATTCATGATAGCATAACTAATGAGGCTCTGATCGATAAAACGGTCCACTATATAAAAAAACTTGGAAGTGGAGGACTTATCTTCATAGCAAGAGGACCCAAAAGCGATGATATGTTGCAGATGCTCGTGAAAAAATTAGAAGAAGAAAAAATAAAGGCATTAGGCGTATCGATTGAAACAGGGAGTAAGGTAGCTGAGGTAATAAAAAAATTTGCTAATAAGGAAGTAGATATTCTCGTGGGTAAGGCGTCACCCTATGGTCTTCTTGTTAGAGGCCTAGACCTTCCAGAACGAGTAAGATATGCTATATTCTTGGACGTTCCAAAGTTTAGCATTAGAGTGGAATTAAGACCAAATCCTCTATACTTAACCTTCATATTAAGGAAGATGCAGTCGATTATTCCTCCAGAAGAGAACTTAAAAGAACATATACAAAATCTGGTTTCACAGATGATATGGTTATCTCCAAGAGAAATCAAAGAAATTGAAATTAGAATCAGAGAGATGCTACAAAATAAGAGTTTAGATAAACTGATAGCGGAGCTTAAAAATGTAGAAAATGAAGGCTCAGCACAAGAGAAAACCGTATTTTATACTTTGATCCTCTACAAAATTTTGAATAATTTACTTAAACAAAACCTTGAACTTTTGTTAAAAGAATCTAACATACCATATGAAATTCGAACAGAAAACGGCTCAAGGAGCATCTTTTTATTATCCGCTGACATTAAAACGTATATTCAGGCATCAGGAAGAACTTCAAGACTTTATGCTGGAGGTATAACGAAAGGCTTAGCTTTAATATTATGTAGTAATAAAAAGCTTGTTGAAGAATTAGACAGGAAGCTGATATGGACTGTAGAGAGCCCATTAAAACCACTTTCAGATGTTAATTTAGAAGAATTGATTAAAGAGATAGATGCTGATAGAAAGAAGGTTCTTTCTGCAAGAGCAGGAGAAATGCCTGCCAGAGAACATCTACAGACATGCTTATTTATAGTTGAATCTCCAACAAAAGCAAAAACTATTGCTAGCTTCTTTGGTAGACCAACGAAAAGAGTTCTTCCCGGCTTGGCAGCTTACGAAATTATCATAGGAGGGTATCTCGCTACGATTGTAGCTACGATAGGGCATTTAACGGATATAATAACGCATAGATTCATTCCTGAGTTTTATATTGCCAGAAGAGATGGTAAAATGGAATATACAGTAAGAAATTATAAAATAAAAGAATTGATTTGGCCCTATGGCGTTTATACTATTAAAAGTAATGGGAAACGCAAATTTGTTCCCTTATTTGGCCCTAAGGTTACTTGTAGTAAATGTGGTTACACATTTATTCCATATTTAACTGTTGATGTAACACAGGGAAATATTATTAAAAAGAAGGCATCAAGGATTAAATTTTTCTTAAGAAGTTTATATATGAAAGAATCAGGCATATTTTCTGGATTTTTCTATCAGAATCCACTACCTTTAAAGTGCCCTCGCTGTGGTGAAACCGAAAAATTCTATGATAAGCATAGGATAATAGAAACTTTAAGAAATCTAGCTCTAGAAAATGAGGTAGTATTGATAGGGACGGACCCTGATTATGAGGGAGAAAAAATAGCATGGGATATAAATGCCCTTTTAAAACCATATGCTAAAAAAATTTTAAGAGTAGAATTTCATGAAGTAACAAGAAGTGCTATCGAGAAAGCCTTAGCAAATCCAAGAAAGATCGATCTAAAATTGGTAGAAGGGCAGTTCATAAGACGAATTGAAGACAGATTAATCGGCTTCTATCTTTCAGAAGAACTCCGTGAAATCCTAGGTGAAAGGAATATATCCGCTGGACGGGTCCAATCTCCCGTACTTTCTTGGATAATTGATAGATATAATCGATGGAGAATTAAAGAAGATTGGACGATAATCAAAATGCCAAATGGCATTGAACTTAAGGTAAAAGGAAAAATAGAACCTAAGGAAGTAATTATCGAAAAAATAGAAACATACGAAAAAAAATTAATGCCACCAGCACCTCTTGTAACAGATATGCTTCTTACACTTACATCTACGTTATATGGTATGAGCTCTAATGAGACAATGAAAGAGGCGCAAAGACTCTTCGAACTAGGTCTTGTAACATATATCAGAACAGATTCTACCAGAGTTTCAGATGCAGGATTATGGGTAGGTAAACGTCTTGTCGAAGATCTTTTTGGATCAAATCTGCATGTTACCAGAAGATGGGAACGAGGTGGTGAAGGCGCGCATGAATGTATCCGACCAACGCGACCGCTCACTCTAGAAGATCTCAAAGAGGCGATTGAAAGTGGCGAAATAGTTCTTCAAGAGGAGCTTTCCGGAAAAGCTCTCAATATATATGATTTGATATTAAGGGTATTCATAGCTTCGCAAATGAAGGAGGTTATCGGGACATTTGCAAATATAACGTTTCGAATTGTTGATGAAGAGAGCAAAAAAGATCTCCTGGTAGAGGTATCTGGATTAGTTGAATACGATCGTGAGGGCTTTCCTCTAGCGTTAACATCATTTATGAGAAAAATCTTACTTCCCAAGAGGATACCACTAGTTAGACCGGGCGAGAGGTATTCTAAAGCAGAAATAAAAGTTAATTACGAAAAAGTTCCATCAGCATGGCCACTTACTGAAGGAGAAATCGTGAGGTTGATGCGTGAAAAAGGTATCGGTAGGCCATCTACATATGCAACAATTATTCAAAAGCTATTTGAAAGACGATACGTAAGGCGAATTCAGCATGGAAGAATTGTTCCTAAGAAGCGAGGAATTATCGTAAACAGAATCATTGAGGCATTACATAAAGATATGGTCTCTGAAGAACGGACGAGAATAATACATGAAGAGATCGATGAAGTTGCGTCGGGCAAAAAAGATTATGCTGACGTAATTAACGAAATCTTCGAGGAAATTAATCAGGATAGGAAATCAAAAAGAACTATACCGCCAGAGCTTAGAAATGAAATCGAGAAATATAAGAGAGATCTTGAACGATATAGAGACTGAATAAGTTCTTATGAATTCTGATTATAGTGATATTTTTTATTATTTCTTTAAGAGATATATCATAGAGAAAACAGGCAATGAAGAGATAAAGAAAGCTGAAAAATGATGAAATTCTGGAGCTCTGAGCCCTATTTAATAGGAATAAAATTAATTTCAGCTTCTAAATTATCGTCAATTATCATATATACTGCAGAAGATTTTCCTGTTACCCAAGTACCTAGTTCTCCAGGATTTAGTATAATTCTTTCTCGATTCAGATCGATTCTAAAGCCAACCTTATTCAACACATCCCAATTTTTAAGGAGAGGAGTCAGTCTATAATCTTTATCTATAGATATCAAATCTGGAATATGTGTATGGCCGTATATCGTAATTAGAAATTTTTTATCCTTAGCTGTTGCATAGACGATATTTTTAGTTTTCTCAGGAGACCCCCAACCGTGGAATAGTACAACATACTTTTCATTAAGTTTCATTATGTGGGGGAAATCCCCTATAAAGAAGTTACTTCTGGAAGAAAACATCCTCTTAATTGTGATTTTATCGCCATCATTATTGCCAAAAACACCTATGAAAGTAATGTTATTTGGGATTTCTTTGGCCAACAACCTCGCGACAAAAGGAGACACTAAATCGCCGCAAAATATTATTTTATCTATATCTAATGTTTTAATCGTGTCGATCATTTTGCGTATTTTAACAAGATTGTCGTGAGAGTCTGAAAATATAAACCATTTCTCCATTTTTAAAATCACCTTCATTCAAAGAACTTAGATATATCTACAACACCTTTTGCTTTAGAAATTATCTCATTAATTGACATACCTAAGGCGTCTAGGAGCTGATCAAAAACACTCTGCGTATATTCCTCGTATTTGCTCCAATCTATATTTTCAATATTCGCAATTTCAAGTGGTGCTACGCCGTCTTTTGTTTTTACAAAAGAGATAATCTCACCCGGTAAAACTTTTCGCTTAAGTTTTTTAGCAGCTTTTACATGCTGAGGGGTCGTTTTGACATATTCGCTAATTGGTTTTGTTATCTGAACTCTAAATGCTAGATCTTCTAATGGGATTTCTTTCCTTCTAAGTTTTTTTATGGTATTAATAATGATTTCTTCGATTTTCTTCTTAGCGTTTTCAAGTTCGTTCTCATTATGCACATCGCCTAAAATCTTTAAAACCTCCTTAAATTCATTTTTAAGGAATTCTGGGGTATTTCTTTTTTTGACCAATAATCCTTTAATATCGATACTTCCATCATTTAAAATTCCGAAATAATTCTTTTTACGCTCGGAGAAAGCGACATATCTATAAATTTTATCTACATCAAGATCAACTTTGAGGACGTGCTCACTCCACTCTATAAGCTCTCTGATTTTTTCTTTTTCAGGATTATAAATAAAGATGCTATCTGTATCGCCATAAATAACATTTAACTCCATTTCTTTAGCTTTTTTAGCAATAGATAGTACTTTCTCACGCCCTATTGCTGTAATTAGTTCAGCTACGGTTAGCGAGAAAAATGGAAAATGCTCGGCCCCAAAGACGCCATAGCTTGCATTTATTAGAACCTTCAACGCGCCTTGAATAACATTATAAAAAGGACGTTTTTTTGGAGGGCCTTCCTTCAGCATTTTCTTGAAGTAGTTTACACGAACATCTCGAATAAAGCCTACAAGTTCAGAAGCTATGCCCCTCTTTTTAGTACAGATCCAAACGGGTAGATTACTAACTTTATTAGACTTACATTCATCATGTGGGCAACAAACAGTTTCATAGCTTATATTATGAACTTTAATTATTGTTGGATATATGCTTGCAAAGTCTAATACCCAAACATTGAACCAGATTCCTTTCTTTGGCTCAAAAACTATTGCTCCTCTGTAACTTTTTCCTTTTATTACTGGAGGAAGATGTAATCCTAAGTTTCTGATTTTGGATTCCTTCTTATCAAGTTCGTCTCTATTTGGTATAAGATAGCCTCGATCTCTATGTTCTGCGTAAAACCAACTTTCAATCCAGGCGGAGACTCCTCGCCTGGACAGTTCTCGTACAGGTAAACGTGTAATCCTTGATAAGATTATTAGAAGTCTCCAGGGCAACCAATCATCGTACATAAATAATTTCGCCGTTAAGAAAGAATCCCACCAGCAATAAGCAGCAAGTTCGCTATAGGATAACTTTTCAACAAATTTCAAATGAGTATATCTTTTGCCGATACCGAGTAAGGCTGTTGAAATTGTTTCAAGACTGGTGCTCTCATAAACGTTTGCAAAAGCGTATGACTTTATAGCAGCATTACTAAAGAACTTATAAAGATCTATATGAACTCCAAATAACATTTGAGCCTCTTTAATTGCCCCTTTAGATATAATTCTAAAGGGGATAAGTTCTTTCGCAATACCAAGCTCGAGTGCTCTTTTGTAAATGTATCGTAAATCGAAGTTATCTCCATTAAATGTTATTAAAAGGGGAATATTATATATCTCATTAAAAGTATCTAGCAATAAGTGACGTTCGTCAGAATATATTCTTAAGTTAATTATCTTTCCGTTTACAGTTAATTTTCCATAAGCGTAACCGTTTTCGGAATTAGTTATATTCTGAATCTTATCTAGATTATCCTCGTTTAAGTCTCTAAATCGTAAAAGAAAAACATAATATTCCTCTGCTGGTTTTTCATCTTTAACAGTTACTTTTGTGAAGCTAACTGCAATTATTGGTGCTTTTGGGTGATCCATCTGTGGGAATTTACCACCACCAGCGACCTCAATATCTAGGGCAATGAAATCTACTAAGGGGATCTCAACGGAGAATATGTTAATATATTTCTTAGCCAAATCTCTTAAATCGGGATCTACAGCCTGAAGTATGCCTTCCTCTATTTTCTCTACTGGAGTAAGATTTGGAATTCCATTAATTACATCATAGATCATTCCGGGCCATAGTCGTTGATCATAGATATAATTAAGATGGTAAGGAATCCATGCTTCCCATGAATGCGAGATTCCAATAGATTCTCTTAGCCCTCTTTTACCACCAACAGCAAGAGGATCGGATACAGTAATTTTCACCATTTTCTCGGTCTTAAATTTCAGCGCATTATATTTTTCGATTTCTTTGATATCAATAACACGGGAATCCTTATTTATTCTCGGAGTTAGTATTTCCTTGTTTATATCTGTTATAAAATATGGTTTATGATTTGTTGAATCTAAAAGAAGTTTGATTTGCTTTTCCTTGATATCATAAAATTTCATCATAGCTCGATTTTTGTCTGAATTATACTCTACACCCAAGAGAAGGAGGTTTCTCCCTGTCTTAATATATGAAATTTTACTGTATTTTGATAATAAATCATTAATTTTATCTTTGGCTGATTTCTTGGGCTTTGAGGGAGGGGTCTCCTTTTTTTCTTCGGTTATTCTCTGTTCTTTTTTAGTTTGATGCTCTAAGAAAACATCTAGTTTTACATCTTTTGACATTTAAAACACCAATATACATGCAAGTCAAATGTAATTCTTAATGAATATATAGAATAGTGGAACTTTTAATTTATCTACCTCTAGACTTTATAGGAATCCTCTTAATATATCCACACTTGAGGCATCTAATAACTATATGAGAAGTCCTATTTGTTCTTAACCTAACAACCATTGTTTTACCAGGTATTATTAAGCTCTTGCACTGTTTGCAATAGAAATATTTATAAATTTTAGGAATTTTCACGCCTGTAATTTTTCCTAACTTACGTGCAATTTGCCCCAGTTCTTCAGCTAAGCAAATATTCCCACGAATGCCTTCTTTCAAGGCTTGAGAGAGTAGCGATTCGATGTTCCTGCGAGAGATATATGCTCGTAATGAAAGTATTCGTTTCTTTTTTCTTCCACGGATTCTTGTCATAGTGAATTGCACCAAAAGGATCAATAAGACTCTCTCTTACTTAAGGCCCCCGTTAGAAGTGCAATGATATTTATCAGTGAAGAGACTTCCACATGAGCATTAATAACCATAAATCCTAAGAAAGATAAAGCAGTAGAAGGGGATCCAATGGCTAAGAGTACTAAAATTAGGGCTGATATAAATGGAGTAAACAGCCCTATTAAGATAGCCTTCCATGGAGATTTTATAATTCTCCCAATAATTATGCCTGTTGTAAATAGAGCAACAAGAGTTCCTACGATATGTATCCGAATTTCATCAAAGCTGGTAACAAGAAAATATGTTAAAGTGACCAATGTAAGGCTCCCTACAATTCTGCTGGGTCCACTAAAATAAAAGCCGAGAGTCTCCAATAGAAAATAAGCATCAGAGGGATTTGGGGTTATTATCTGAATTAAAAAGATAATCAAAAGTAATTGAAAAACCGAATAAACAATAGATGATGTTAATGTATTACTAGCCTTCTGAATCATCATCCTAACATCCCTAACTAAATAGCAGTAAGTATTATTATATCATCCTTAGTTACTAGAATAGTCTCTTCATGTTGGGCTACTGGGTGGTTTACATCTTCTTGGAGAACAGGATATGGAATAAGGACTCCCTGTCTCTCTAAAGTTGCAACGCCTATTTTAACAGTAGCGCTATCGAATTTCCCAAGAAGCCATCTAACTGCGAACGGTAGTGTCCTCATATTTCTCGATATGAAATTAAGAATTTTTCTTGCAGCTTGCACTCTAATTGGCAGACGTTTTGGAAGTTCAGGCATTAGGCTATAAATTCTAATATCATCTGAGCTTTTCGCGTAACCATTTCCTGTAGTTACGAATATTTCGATAGCATAAATTTCACCAGGCTCTATTGTACCGGGAGCATGAGTTTTAGAAGATGTGGGTACTTCTTTCTCTCCGTGTAACTTGTATTTTTCAATCTTATGGCCATTTAGATTTTCAATTACGTTAAAGCCTCTTTCTTTAACGAAATCCTCTATTTTTCCTCCAATTTCTGCTAATTGTATACCCGGCTTAATGTTGTTTATAGCCATAAAAACAGCATCCTTAGCTGTTTCTATCATGCTTCTCATATCATCATTATCTCCGAAGTAATAACTCACAGCATTGTCAACGGAATAGCCATCAATATGAACCCCAAAGTCCACTTTTAGTATCTTTTCCTCCGGAAATATTGATTCCTCAGCAATATTCGGCGTATAATGTGCAGCTATATTATCTAAACAAGTATTGACCGGAAAAGCTGGTGAGCCTCCCAGTTCATAAATTTTTTTTTCAATGCTAGTAGCTATTTCAAGCAACTTCGCTTTTGGTAGAACAATTTTAGGTAAGAGCTCCAGTTTAATCGTTTTTGCAATCTCTCCTGCTTTTTTACTTAAACTAACAATTTTTTCTTTTTCATTATTTTCGGGCACTTTTAAAGCCACCTATATCAATTACTATCTTGTCTTTTTGAGAGAGACTATTTTCGCTTTACCAACCATAATCCAATATTCCACATAGGTACCTTCGGTTATCTTATTTCTTATCGCTTCATCTTCGGGTAAAGGCATCACGATAACATCGTATGTTTCAGAATCCATGACTTCCACAGAATCTCCAGAGACACTTATTACTTGGCCTTCTTTTTTATGTATCATAGGGACAGGAATCTTATCACTAACAGGTTTTATAATACTTCTCTTAACGCCATCAAAAACTCCAACAGCAACGATTCTAGCTTTTGCTGCACCATGCTTTCCCGGCTTGCTTTTGGATAAATCAACTACACGACAAGGTTCACCATCAATAACAATGTAATGTCCCGTCTTTATTTTGGAAACGGGTGTATATTTTATATCTCCAGATGCATCATCAGACATTTCAAAAACACCTTACAAGAGTAATTTACCTTATTATTCAAATAGAACTGTTATAAACTTAATTAAAAATAGTGACGAATCAATAAATATAATACGTTGAGGCGGAAAAGTATGAGTAGCCTAAAAAAGAGGGGAGACAAGAGACTTTTAAAAGTACAAAAGTTAAGGAGAGAGATATTAGGAAAGCGAAAACGCAAATTAAGAATTCCAGATAATGTCATAAAGGTCGAATCACCTTCACCAGAAAAAGTCCATGAAAGAGTCCATGAAGTTACTATTAATTTCATAAAGAAGATTTTAGAAGGTAAGGATCCATATTTTGAATTACCCTCTAGAAGTCCGGATAATATAATCTATGATCCCATGTTAGATATGGTTTTCTTAGGCAGAAAGTATAAAAAGAGAAGCTTCATATCTCTAAGATCTACACGAGAAACCACGATTACTGCTAGGATTTTAAGCATTGTGCATGAACTTTTAGAGGAGAATATTCACGCAACCAAGCGAGAGGTTTTCTATAATGATGTTAATCTCTTTAAGGATCAAAGGGAAAGTGATGATGCACTAGAAGATGTTGCTGCCATGTTAAATGTTGAGAGAAATGCATTACATGTAGTTGCAAGCGCAAAGGGTGCAGTAATTGGAAGATTAAGATTTCGTGAGAGCAATGATTTAATAGATTGTACGAAAATGGGAACTGGTGGTAAGGCAATAACACCATTAGTGGATACTATAACGAATATAGAGAGTGATGCTGAGTTTATATTGGTTGTAGAAAAAGACGCCGCCTTTATTAGACTTGCTGAAGATAAGTTTTATGATAAATATCCGAGTATAATTATAACAGGGAAAGGCCAACCAGATATTGGTACACGTATGTTTTTGAAACTTTTAGTTAGAGAATTAAAGCTACCAGTTTTAGCATTAGTTGATAGTGATCCATTTGGATTGCATATAATGTTAGTATATGCTGTCGGTTCAAAGAGAATGAGTTATGAAACACCGTTCCTCACAATCCCTGAAATTAAGTGGCTTGGGGTCAGGCCATCGGATCTAGACAAATATAAAATTCCTAAATCAGTTCGTATACCCATGACAAAAAATGATATTGAGCGCGGAAAACAGCTTCTTGGAGAGGAATTCATCAAGCGAAGACCTGAGTATGTAAAGGAGATAGAACTAATGCTCAAAACAAAGGAAAAGGCAGAGATCCAAGCCCTAGCAAGTAAAGGCTTCAGATTTCTTACTAATACATTTCTCCCAGAGAAAATAGAAACAGGTGATTGGATCTAAAGATGGTGCGCCGGGCGGGATTCGAACCCGCGTCATCGGCTTGGGAGGCCGACATCCTAACCAACTAGACTACCGGCGCGTAAGACGTCAATAACTTAGCATTGCACTAAATAATTTCAATTCAGAAGAATAATATTAATTTAAAAAAATTATGAATGAATTCGTATTAATTATTTAAGGTACTCCTCGAATTCCTCCTTTTTTGCTAGTCTAACGGTACCATAGCCTACGAATATGATCTTGTCTGGGGCTAATGCTCTGATTACTTCTGGACGGTGCGTTGCTACAACAAGAGTGATCTTACTATCTCTTACTAATTTTGAGATCTTACTTGCTACACGCATAGCAGTTAGAACATCTAAATGCGCCGCGAATTCATCTATTAAGACAAGATTCGGCTTTTCTGCTAAGATTGCAGCTATTTTGGCCCTTTCTTTTTGACCTGTAGACAGCTCATCGAATTTGGCTCTATATAAGACAGCATCACTAAGCCCAGATTTATTCAAAACCTCGATAGCTACATGAACATCCTTTGTTTTGCTAAAAATATATTCGAGAATTGTTTTTTCTCCAAAATTTGGTTCAACTTCATTTGGGATAATAGCATTTACATGAACATTCAACGGCATAATAATTCGCCCTAATGTCGGCATATAGTATTTATCCTTAAGGCCTATTGCAGAGTAATAGATCAATCTTATAAGCGTCGTTTTTCCCGCGCCAGAAGCACCCACAATTACTACGATTTCACCAGGATTTATTTCTAGATCTACATTTTTAAGAACAAATCTTTGCATAACACGATGTCGAACACCAAAGGCTTCTAAGACATTCCTAAGCTCCTCGGGAAGGTCTTCTATGCTTAAAGTATTCTCAAATACCTTCATAACGTTTTTTAGGATAATAGGGCTATCCAATGGTGTAGTTTTTCCAAATCTAGATACACAGAGTCTGCCTTTATGCTCTTTTGCTTCAGAATCTGTTTTTAGGAATTCCTCAATATAATCCTTAGCATCATTGGATAACGGGTAAAATAATACAGGTCTTCCGCTAGCAGTATCCCATAGATATTTAAATCCAACATGCTCAAAGAAGGGATTAAATCGTGCCATCATTGCAATGGTTTCCACAATCTTCTTTCTTCTACGCATTTCAGGAATCCTTCTTTCTTTAATCCACTCAAGCGCTACATTTACAGAAGCTTTACCCAGACCGTCAGATCTATAATCTGGATGTACCACTACACGAGAAATTCTTGCTGAGGCAGTATTAGATTCCTTAATAGCATCCCATTTTGCCTCTTCCCAAAGCATGGACATAGCAATACTTACCTTATACTTAGATCTTAACATTGTTAATTTCTCTTTTAGATTCTGCTCAGGCCAAAATACAGGATGAAACCAATCGCTAGGAAAAACTTTTTCTCTGATGTTTTTAACGACAGTTCCATCTGACAGTCTTCTATTCATTCTAGGTATTGGAGGATCAACTCTAACATATGAGATAATCCTCGGCTCGTAGGGAGATCTTTCAACTAATTCTAGTATCATAAATCTTGAAGCAGGAGTAGAATCCTTTATTTCTAAAATATGAACATATTCGTTAGTTCTACAATTCGGACAGATTGGTTTAGTGTTGGATTCAATAAATTCTCCGCATCGTTCACAACGCCAAATTGCCACAAAACTTTTCTGAGAAGCATAGTGAAACTGCTCCAATTCGGCTATTGCCTCAAAATCCGACTCAAAGACAGCCTCTCGTGCTTGTATTTTATAGGTATATAGGCTTCTTCCTGTTACTGGATTTACTCGGGGTAATTCGAAAGTTTTCTTGAATGGTTTCCAAACAAGGAATTTTTCTTCATCATATATCTTCCAAAGCATATAGTCATCAAATTTCAGAACATATTTGTTCTCCTCATTTCTCGTTGGCGGCTTTAAAATTTCAATCTCTACAGCGTCACCATTTAAGAACCATTGAGCGATATTTCCAGTCATATATAGTTGATAAATTTCCCCTTCTATATCGACTTCAAGAATACCAAACCAGCGATATTTAAACCGAGGCAGGTTCTTTCCAGTAACGAAACCTTTTAATATTTCATTCTCAATTTCAGACATAACAATAACCCACTAGTATAATTATACATAAAAGTAAATTTTATAGAAATAATATTTTTTATAAAATAAGGCCATAATTTTGGGATGGGCGGGTGGTCTAGTTCGGCTATGACGCCGCACTCAGAACCAAAATAGGTTCTGAGGGCGAGGCTTACAACGCGGAAGTCGGCGGTTCAAATCCGCCCCCGCCCACCATTCTCTACCAGCCGAACCAAGTGGTCTATAAGAATAGAGACCCCATCTCCCGTTTTAGGCGATACAAATAAGGGATCAACGGATATATTTAGAGAATTCTGTAGAATTTCCTGAACGATCTGCTTTCTGGATGCCAGCTCGTATGGATCTTTAATTAAATCTATTTTATTTAGAATTGTAATGATTTTCTTCTCTGGACGTATTGCATAAATCTTTCTAAGTATCTGAATGGTAGAGTTAAGTTTGTTTTCTAAAATATTTACTGGATCTGAAGAATCTATAACTAAACATAGAACATCGGAATAGACAATATCCTCTAGGTTGAGTTCAAATGATGATATTATTCTTGGATCTAAATCAGAGATAAACCCAATTGTGTCTACTAAAAGAATTTTGTTAAAATTCTTAAATTTAGAATACTTGCTTGAGAGTGTTGTAAAAGGAGAAGCACTAACAGATTTATTTTCACCTGTTAATAAATTAAAAAGACTTGTTTTCCCTGCATTATAATACCCAACTAAACACACGATAATAAATCCTAGTGATCTTCTATGTAAGATCTGCTTAATTTTATCCTCTCTATATTTCTCTATTTGTTTTCGAATTAGTTTCATACGTCTTCTTAATATTGCTAATTTGGGGTTCCATGCGTATTCGCCGCCAGCTTTAAAGAAAGGGCGGTCTTTGTAATGTAATAGTGATGTTTGTAATTTAAGATACGGAATTACCTTCTTGAGTTTGGCTAGTTCTATTTGGAGTTTTGATATTGAATCTGAGGCATTGCTTGCGAAAATCTCTAAGACGAGATCATAACGATCGAGAACATTGACTCTAAGTATTCGCTCAAGATTCAACTTTTGCATACTTGTTAACGTATTATAGACTAGTAGATAGTCAATAGCATGATCTTGAATAATTTCCTTAATTTCCTGCAGTTTTCCTTTACCGAATAAAGTGGCTACTTTTGGTTTTTGTTTATATTGGACAATATAGTTTACTATAGTATACCCTTGAGTCTTAGCAAGGAGTTTAAACTCCTCTAACTTAATTTTCCAAAGTTTGTGTCTCGGAGTTCTAAGCATAGCTATAGTTGCTAATTTTTCATTCATTTAAACACCAGAGGTAATACTAATAGAAAATCAAATGTTTTTGATAATTTGATTTAAACTTATGGCCACAAAGAATAGATTTGGGTGAATGCTTTGAAAGTAGCGATTATGATTGGAACTGCAGGCTCGGGCAAAACGGCTTTAACAGAATCCTTAGCATTTTATATTAACAGAAAAGGAGAAGATGTTTGTATTCTAAATCTGGATCCAGGAGTCCTTAGTGAAGAATTGCCTTATGACCCTGATATCGATGTTAGGGAATTTGTAAGAGCGGAGGAAATAATGAAAAAATACCGATTAGGCCCAAATGGTGCATTAATCGCATCAATGGATCTTCTCTTAGAGCATATACATGAACTCCGAGATAGAATCCGAGAAATGGATCCGGAAATATTGCTAGTTGATACGCCAGGGCAGATGGAAATCTTCGCATATAGACTTTCTGGCCAAGCCATTCTAAAGGAAATCCTTAATTTTCCGGATACAAAAGTTGGGCTAATCTATCTCTTGGATCCCTATCTATGTACAATTTCCCCAAATACGATTATGAGTGTTCTTTTGCTAGCATCAAGCATATACTGGAGATTCCTTATTCCTACAATTTATGCGCTTACTAAAATTGATCTCTTTGATAATCGAGATATTAGTAGATTAGTTGAAATCATAAAAGCCCCATCTAAAATCATGGATTTTATGGGCGATTTTCCTCTGGGGAATGAGGCAGCTCCATGGTTATCGGTTATAACAGAAAATGAGGAGATTTTAAGCAAGGAAATAATTCCCATTAGTGCTGTAACAGGTGAGGGCATGATTGATTTATATAGCGAATTGCTGAATATTTGGTCAGAAACAGGATGAGAACAAGATGGTGTGGTCGGCCCGGAGGGAGTTGAACCCTCGACCTTCCGGTTTCTGTCCGAGCGTCGGCTAAACATGCCTATCGTCTATCAGACGAGGCCTACAGCCGGACGCTCTTCCACAACTGAGCTACGGGCCGTTGATTCCCTAAGACTAAATAGTATTGAATTACCAAATAAGTTTAAATTTTTCTCTTATAAAATTAGAGTAGATCATCTCAATAACAGGAATGGCGGTGCGAACCTAGGATATATTGCTCTTTCTCTTAGAGCCTCGGCCACTCTCTTTTATAACACGTTCAAGATACTTTTTAACACCCACTTTTCTTTTCTTCTTTTGTTCGATTATCTTCTTCTGCAATTTCTTCTTTCTTATCTCTTTAAGTAGGGGGGCAATCCTGTTAAGAAGGGCTCTCTTTTTATATGATGATGGCTTTAATATTCTTATCCGTCCCTTCTGTTCAATCCAATTTGCAGGATGACTACGTTCCTCAATGCCGAGAATTCTTATCTTAACTTTTTTCAAAGCCTCTATTATTTCTTCTACACTTGGGTTTTCAATACAACTTTCTAAATTAAGTTTTCTACCTAGACGTCTTGATAATCTTCTATCGAAATATTCAGGATAAATTACTAGTTCATTTCTTTCTTCGCGCAATTTTACCGCCTCTCTCATTAATTTATTAGATTTTTGGCATTTTAAATATTGCCAAGAAGATGCATTATTGAGTGGAAATTTATAATTTAAAAAAATTAATGGGACTCACAATGAATTCAACCAGAAAGATAAGGTATAAGAATATATTTAATCTCCAAGGTTCCCCCTTACTAGAAGAAGGGTTGCTAATGGGTATGGCTATTATACTATTCCTGGCAATTGTGGCGATTATATCTGGTATAATGGACTGGCTAGGTGAGCTTTCTAATAATTTACCTGGGGTTGTTTTAAATGCCTAATAATTCGACGTATACATTTGATGATTACCTACGGGCATGGTCAAATCTTCCGGATCTTGTTGTAAGTTGGATTAAACAATTTTTCCTATTTTTAGCATATGTTTCTCTTTTTGTTGGTGGTATTATGATAATCTGGGGCTCTATTGCTTGGGCTACTGGTTATGACGAGCATTCTGGTAAGAAAAATATTATACGTGGTATTGCCCTCATAGTTCTATCATTAGCTCCTGTGTTTACCGTAACGTAAAATTCTTCTAAGGATGGTGTAAATCTCTTGAGTTTCTTTATAACTTTATTTACAACCATTATTTCATTACTTGTATCTATCCTTGTTGTAAGTAAGGTTAAGACTTGTGTTCTAGATTACTATAATAGCTTAAGAGAGCTAAAGGAAATTCCCATAATAAGCTTATTGATATCAATATCTCGGGAAGTTAGAGAACCTCTTATCTCAGCTTTAAAGGTATTAAAAGAAGCAGGTATTTTCTCCGAAAGCTCTAATGCACTAATTAATCACATAAATAAACGCATAATTTTATTTGAGTCAATTGATGAAGTTTTACTCGAAATTTCGAGTACATTAATCAATAAGACATTGTTCTTTCTAATTAAAAATTCTTTATTGGGCGCTCAAAATCCTGAGTTTTATATTGAACATGTTAAGAAGATATTGAATTTACTATGGACTATTGAACTAGCTAACACGGAAAAAATAGATGAATTTAGTGGCGTCCTCTTGTTTTTAGCCTACTTTATTCCGATTTTAGTAATAATAATAGCCTTCCTACGGAGTCTAATTGTACTGATTTTTATAACACCAATGATTTACCCGTTACTTCTCTTTGTAGTAATAAAGTATCTTTTGCTTAATCAGCTCTTCATGGACATAGAAACAGCATATAGCAATGAAAATGAGCTTCTACATAAAATTTATACTGATATGGAGGTCCTAGATGTCCTATAATGATCAGAGAATTAGTAAATCAAATAGATGCTCTACGTGTGAAGAAGAACTTTATACCATCATAAGTAAACTCAAACAAGGCATCTCATTATATAAGGCAATCCTAGATGCAACAGAAGAGAATGTTTTTCTAGAAAATAAAGATTTATTTGAAAATCTGTTAGAAAATTGCAGGAAATGTGGATTATTACATATAATAGCCGCAATTTTGTCTAATTATTTCTGGAAGAATCCGAAAAGAATACTAATAATATCTGAAGAGCTCCTATTATTGAATAAGAAATTCAAAGAATTACATTATAGGGAACACAAGTTACAAACAACATTATTCGCTAAGCTTCTAATAATTACGGGATCTCTATCATCTTCAATGGGATTACTCTCAAGCCTATTTACTCGGGGGTATCTTCTTACCTCCAATACTGTAAACCTTAAAGAAATACTTCTAGTTTCTCCTATGAATGAAGGATTAATGATCCTAAGTACATTAATCTTTGTAATATCTACTGTAGCTATTATAAGCACATTTTTAGTCAAAAATAAAAACAAGATATTTGTACTGATAGCAGAAGCTATCCTTATCTTTATACTAACAATGTATGTACTCAATAACTTCCTTGCTTTCTAGCTATTGCTGTTCAAAAACATAGTAAAAGAAAAACAAAACAAAACTGTAAGAAAGGGGTGCCTATCTCTCATATGGTCGGCCCTTCTTTAGGAGGTGATCCAGCCGCACCTTCCGGTACGGCTACCTTGTTACGACTTATGGCTCCTCCCAACCCCTCCCCTCGACCTCTCCCTCTAGGAGAGACCTCGAGGAGGGGTCGGTCGGATCCAGCGACGGGCAGTGTGTGCAAGGCCCAGGGACGTATTCACCGCACCTTGTTGAGATGCGGTTACTAGGGAATCCATGTTCATGGGGGCGAGTTTCAGCCCCCAATCCCAACCACGGGCCGGTTTAGGGATTACCTCCCTCTCTCGAGGTTGGAACCCTCTGTCCGGCCCCATGTAGCCCGCGTGCGGCCCGGGGGTTTAGGGGCACACTGACCTGCCGTGGCCCCACCTTCCTCCGCCTTGGCGGCGGCAGTCTCCCTAGTGTGCCCGGCGTACTCCCGAGGGAGTACCCGCTGGCAACTAGGGAGCGGGATCTCGCTCGTTGCCGGACTTAACCGGACGTCTCACGATACGAGCTGGCGACGGCCGTGCACCACCTCTCGGCTAGTCGGGCAAGGTCATTAGCCTGGCTGTCATTCAGCCGTCCCCCCCGGTAAGTTTCCCGGCGTTGAATCCAATTAAGCCGCAGGCTCCTCCCCTTGTAGTGGGCCCCCGCCAATTCCTTTAAGTTTCAGCCTTGCGGCCGTACTCCCCAGGCGGCCCGCTTAACGGTTTCCCTTCAGGCACTGGACTGGCCCGTAGCCAGTCCAACACCTAGCGGGCATCGTTTACAGCCTGGACTACGGGGGTATCTAATCCCCTTCGCTCCCCAGGCTTTCGTCCCTCAGCGTCGGAGCCGTTCTAGGCGGGCGCCTTCGCCACCGCCGGTCCTCAC
>Ga0164318_10000301_pt1 | contig 35440 bp, 35 predicted proteins | sample GuaBasSedimGuay9_FD_113734 | JGI IMG/M metagenome (GOLD analysis project Ga0164318, IMG submission 113734) | Subseafloor sediment microbial communities from Guaymas Basin, Gulf of California, Mexico - Guay9, Core 4571-4, 0-3 cm | ecosystem: Environmental > Aquatic > Marine > Hydrothermal vents...
GAAAACAGTTCGTTTCATAAACACCCCCAATTTAAATTATAAATAAAATGATTTTTAAAATGAAATAAACTTTTTTTCATAAAACCACCCTTGTTGATTATTATAATTTTACCTATTATACCACTCCTCCATACATATTTTCAAGTACTATTTTTTGTTTTCCGATAGATACGCATGTAATATTAACCAATTACTAAAAACCAATAAATCAGAGTAATACAATAGTTAAACGAAAAGGAAAAATATATACTTTTGATAGATTTAATCAGCTTACCGCCATCGGAAACAGTGTCGAAGCAATCTTATCCGATTACCCTACCACTTTTTCCTTTTAAACTCATAATTCTCCCTTTTCAAAATCAGTGTTAGCCGGATGCACAAAAAACAAAATTTATTTAATAGCCCGTATGACCGAAACCACCTTCGCCTCTACCCGTATCGCTTAAATCTTCCGCTTCTTCAATCTCTGCTTTATAGACCTTTGAAATAACTAATTGAGCTATTCTATCCCCTTTTTTTACATAATAGTCTTCCGATGAGAAATTAAAGAGTATTACTTTTATCTCTCCTCTATAGTCAGCGTCGATTGTTCCCGGAGCATTCAGAATGCCAATACCATGTTTAAACGCAAGACCACTTCTCGGTCTAACCTGAAGTTCAAATCCGGGAGGAATCTCTACTGCAATTCCCGTTGGTACAGCGACAAATTCTCCCTTTTTTATAACAATATCTTTTGACGAAGAGATATCCATTCCCGATGAATGTTCCGTTTTATATTGAGGTACTTCTATCCCTCTTTCCAGTAGTTTTAATTTAATCTTAACCATCTTAGTGTTTATGAAACAATTTTCCCAGATCTCCTCCTATCCAAACATCATTTTCATCGCTATAATAGACTGTTCTTAAAATTGCATTTTTTATCCCCTCTTCCTTTTCCCATTTCCCCTGATTAAAACGATATATTGTTGAATTTAATCCCGAACCGAGTCCTCCTACAATATAACCGCTGTTAATATCACTTTTATAAACGGCATACAACGAAATATCCAGATTTTCCATACTGGTATCCTCAATAAAAACACTTCCGTTATAGTAATAAATTTTATTTTCGTTACCTACTATATATCCCGTAGATCTATTTAAGAAAAATATATCGTTTAATTTATCCCCGTTCCCGAGAGTAACTGTGTTCCAAGTGCCATTACTGTACTTTAAAAGAACCGATCCCGAATCTTTTGAAGCAACAAAAAATGCGGTTTCACCGGACAACGCCCCGACCTTAAACGGATGAGGATCCCATGAATTTGCCAAATACTTAGGAGCCCAGTACGAACCGTTAAAGTAGTAAATAACATCATTACCACAAACCCAGATACTGTTTGTGTCCAGCCCATCAATTCCCGTTAATCCACCCAGTGTATCCCTCATTATAACGCTTGCATTCCCTGATGTATCAATTTTTATTACGACAGAATTGCTATCATCTCCCCCGCAGATATAAACTATATTTCCAAAGACATCCATATCATAAAGAGGAAGATTTAACGTGTCCGGGTTTGCAATTTCGTTCCATCCATCGTTTTCATATGCGAATATTTCACCGCCATTAGTTACAAGATATCCTCTTCCATCTGATGTGAACTGTATTCTTTCAATGGTATGCGTTGTCCCTATTTCCACCTGATTCCATGATGGGGAATGGAAAATGGAACAACCCGCAACAAATAGCACGATCATTGAGATAAACAGTCCGAATTTAATTGTTCTCATTTATGCCTCCTTTAAATAATTTTCCAGTTTAACAAATGCCTTATCCAATCCTTCCGATCTATCTTTGAAATCACTTTTCAATATTTTATACTGACTTAGTAAATCCTTTCGTTGAAAAATAATCGGAAGACGTAAAGTGCCAATTGCATTTTTAATATCATTGTTCATGATGTTCTCTCTTTCTCTGAATTCCTTGTCTATTAAATGAAATTCATCCTTCGACAAACCGAACCTTTTTGCAATTTTTGCTAGATATTCCCTCTTGACACCATTTATCCCCCCTATGGACATAAGATTATATATTATTCGAAAGTTGTCGTATCGATCATTTTTAAATTTGCTCGATGAAAGTGATACTATTTTCATATTTTCATTGTTCAAATATTTGTCAAACAATCTTAAAAGTGATAATTGCTGATCTTCGGGGATTCCATTTACAATATTATTCCTCACATATTCCCTCTTGCTAAACATAAATTTATCATCCAAACTCGATGCTCTTGCCGCCCAATATACCATCTCTTTTAGCGATTCCAATTTCTCATTTCCACTATCCGTATGAAATAAGTCGAACAGGTGGCCAACCATTCCGCCTATTAAAGCTCCCGGCAATCCACCGAAAATCAAGCCTGTTCCCGCTCCGAATATTTTACCCTTAATCTTCATCCTTTTTTACCAAATCGGAAAATTGAATAACCTCTATATTCCCCTCTTTTAACATCTCTTTCGAAAGTTCGTCCGGATATCCTTCTTTATATATAATACGCTTTATACCCGCATTTATAAGCATCTTCGTGCAAATCACACATGGATGGTTCGTGACGTATATTGTTCCACCATCGATACTTATCCCCATTTTAGCCGCTTGAACTATGGCATTTTGTTCCGCATGAACGGCTCTTGATAACTCCTGTCTTTGTCCGGAAGGAATATGTAATCTATCCCTTATGCACCCCCCCAAATCATCACAATGCTTGAAACCTTCAGGTGGACCATTATATCCTGTTGTCAAAATTCTCTTGTTTTTGACTATAACCGCACCTACTTTCCGTCTTAAACAAGTGCTCCTCTCTTTCACCAATTCCGTAATTTGCATGAAGTACTCATCCCAACTAGGCCTTTCCATAATCACTTCCCATTAAACATATTATACATTTTTCTAAATTTATCATACTCTTCTTTGAAAACATCATACTTCGAATCTTCATAAAGGCATAAGATAATTCTTTCAAGAGAGGTGTTTGCATTCTTACAAAAAGGAATTATCACTTTAAATATGTTTTCGGCACACCTTTTAACAGGATAACGAAAAATTCCGGTGCTTATTGCAGGTATGGCTATGGATTTCAACCCTTTCTCATCTGCTATTCTTAAAATATTTCTTATCGCCTCTTTGAATTTTTCGTCTTCGTCTCCCTCTCCCATTGTGGGGCCTACGGCGTGAATGATGTATTTTGCAGGCAATCTCCCCGCTCCCGTTAAAACAGCTTCCCCTACATTTATGGGAGATAACTTATCACTCTCTTTTTGAATCGTATAACCACCTCGTCTTACTATTTGCCCCGCCAATCCGCCACCATGCTGAAGATACTTATTGGCAGGATTTACAATTGCATCCACTTCGAGACTCATTATATCCCCTTTCATAATCTCGATATTAGTGTTTCCGACTTTCATATAACCTCCTAAAAACAGGGTAAAACAGGTATATCAGTAAAATTAATAACAAGAATTCAGGAAAATAGAACCCGTATTTATTATAAAATGTTTTCTCGTTAAGTATATCGATTTTAGCACATAATGTTGCCTTTGTAAATATTTTAGTCTCATGCTCCATATTGCCCCATTGGTCAATCTTACCGGAAATTCCCGTATTAGCGCATCTAACTATCGTTCTTCTGTTTTCTATTGCCCTTATGGGTAAAAACGATGTATGCATGTAAGAAAAAAATGTTTTACCAAACCAGGCGTCCTCTGTTATATTTATCAGGAATTGGGCGTCTCTTTTAACGAATTCTCTCGATAAATTTTCAAACATGGATTCAAAACAGATAATAACGGAAAATTTAGTTTCCCTTTCTTTAAATACGGTATATTCCGGGCCCACCGAATAATCTCCTTCACCAAGATCTATTTTTCTCAAAAATTGGAATTTGTCTGCATAAGGCATACGCTCTACGAATGGGACAGGTAACATTTTTCTGTATATTTCCGATGAATCACCGGGATAGAGTAACATCGCCCCGTTGTAATACCTCACCGGTCCTTTCCTTGCAAAATCAACAATAGGGGTCCCCGTTAAAATGGGTACCTTTATGGAATCTATAAATTTGAAAAGTCGTTTCATTATATCGGTTCTGTAATTCAAATAGACAGGACTTGCCGTTTCGGGCCATACAACCAAATTCAAATCTGAATCTGCTATTTCCTTTGTCATTCCCTCAAGACGATTAAATCGCTCTGTGATATAATCGGAACGATGCTTGATATACGGTGAAATGTTCGGTTGAATAATACCTACACTTATCGTGTTCTCTCCTTTATGAAAATCAGTGCTTAAAAATCCATACAAAGTTATAGTTACTATTACAACTGCCAACGAATAAACATAGCCATATTTTCTTGTTTCTAAAAATTTGTAGATCAGGTAATTGACAAATAAAATAACAAATGTAACACCGTAAACACCGATTAAATCGGCATATTGTATAAAAAATGGGAATTGTGATTGCGTCAGAGGAATTATACCCCATTGAAAGCCGAATGAAGGTCCAAGTCCTCGCCAAAATTCTGTAAGCGGAAAAATCAATAAAAATGGCCAAACTTTTCCATATTTCCTTTTTATAAGACCGAATATTACAAAACCTATTCCGTATTGAATGGCAATAAACAGAATAAGCAGAAACACTCCAAACCGGATAATCGCAATATTTACCCCTTCTATATTTAGAAGGAACATCCAGTATAATAGAATTGTAAATAAAATCAAACCGAATGTAAAACCGACAAGAAAAAAATCTCTGCGAGAATCCGTCTTATTTAAAATATAAAATATGGGAATAAAAATAAAATAAGGCACAAGAGTTTTAAGGATAACATTAATGGGGAAAAAACAAATAGCAAGTATTGCCGCAGAAATTGCAGTCAAAATATAACTGTTTTTAAGATATTTCATTCCTTAATCTTCACGATTCTTCCGTTAATTTCAAGCCTGTTTTCAACAAGTAATTTTATGGCATCAGGATATGCTTTATGCTCTTCTTTCAGGATCCTTTCGGATAGTGTTTCTTCGGTATCATCGGCAAATACCGGAACAGTTCTCTGAAGTATGATAGGCCCAGTATCCACATCTGTATCAACGAAATGAACGGTACACCCCGAAACTTTCACTCCGTACTCTATTGCTTGACGCTGTGCGTGTAATCCTTTGAATGAGGGCAAAAGACTGGGATGTATGTTTAAAACATAATCCACCGAATCTATTATTCGTTTATCCAATATCCGCATAAATCCAGCGAGAAAAATGTAATCCGCATCATATTTATTGATAACTTCCATATATCTTTTCACCCCCTCATCATCAAATCTTGATATTTTTTCCCCGGGGTAAACATAAATGGAATCTATTCCCTTTTCCCTTATCTTAAAAAGTCCTTCCGCTTCAGGATTATCACTAATTACTTTGACTATATCGAGATTTCTAATATAGCCTTCCTCAACGGATTTTGCTATTGCCAACAAATTTGAGCCTCTTCCCGAAATAAAAATAATGGCTTTTTTCGTATTCTACCACCTGTTCAAAACATCGATTAGTCTTTTAATTTCTTTATCGTTGTATAAAAAATGTGCCAATCCGATAAAGATTAACGAATCATTAAATTCCGCACTTTTTTCGTTCATTGGTAAATCATTTTCAAAGTAGTTTAACGGCTTAATCTCGTTATCCATTAGGTAAGAGAATAAGTCTTTTTTATCTCTAACCAAAATGACTAACGCAAAATATACAAATTTCTCACAATAAAGTATTTTAAAATGCCGATTCTCAACATTTTTATTTATTTCACTACAGATTTTTTTAAAATTATCATTCAACGATTTCGTATAAACTCCGTTTATTCTGCTTTCCAAAAATGCTCCCAATCGTGGGAAATCGGAATTCTTTATGTTCTCTATATGTTCGTCTATCAGATTGAGGGCTCCTTTATTATTTCGTATAAAACGATAAAAATTACTACTGAATCGGAATGAAAAAGGTTCTTTTGTCTTTCGGAGTTTTTCATAATTTCCGGTTTCTATATTGCCGTTCGGTTCCACACAAACCCCGAGAGGAGACCTGTAAAACAGGTTCAAATTGTCCATATTTATAACATTTTTCAAGTGATAACTATCATTATCAAAGATGTAAATGTTTTCTTTTATCGTCAATCCGCAACGATCGAAAATATTTGCTATATTTTTAGCTCCACATGGATAAATATCTCGTAAAACAAGCAGTGAATTTTTATCGATTAACTCATTTATATTTTCATAATCGGGGGAATAATCCACAAAATCATAATAGTATAGTTCCGTAAAAAAATTTGAAAATATATTATTTTCTCTTTTACCTATTATTGAGGGCAACACAACCTTACCATAATTATTCTTCAAATTATTTAAAACATAGCTTATGGCATGGTATTTATTTGTAAAAAGTAAATTTTTTGTTCTTTTCATTATTTCAAGATTACTGCATCAGGTCAGCACCACATTTTTCACAGAACCAACTATCGGGCTTGTTTTTATGTCCGCATTTGGGACAAACTATATATTTGTCCTCGGGGTTTTCTTCCGGATTAACCGTAATAACCGTATCATGTTCTATAAAGCTATCCCCCTTTTCTTCCGTTGTTTCGATTTTCTCATCCTTTTCCGGGGCATTCTCTTTCTGCTCTTTTTCTTTCTTTGGGTTTTCCTCAGCAACGCCCTTTAATTCATCTATAAGTTCTCCCACTTCATTTTCATTAAAGAAACTTTCAAATGATTCGTTCTCTACTGATTCTCCTTGTTGTTCTTCTTCCTTCTCCGCATTTACTTTTGATTTTTCTTCTTTTTTGGTTTCAGCTGTTTCATCGGAAGCGGATGTTACTTCTTCCGTAGTCTCTTCAAGATTCGTCCCGAATATGTCTTCGAGGGTTTCATCGAGATTTGCCTGTAATTCTTCAATCATATCTTCTTCTTTCTTCTCAGGCGTTTCTTCAACCTTTTCTTCTTCGGATTTTTCCGGTTCGGTCACCTTATCGGTAACAATAGGTTGTTCCTCCTCCTTATGTTCAATAACTTCCGGTTGTTCTTTCCGACTCTCTTCTTTCGCCGGTTCATGAGTGGCTTCTTCCATCACTTTTTTATTCTCTTCTTCTACTCCGACAACCTCCGGAACTACGTTTTCACCACCCAAGGTCGCTTTTATTGTTTCGATTTCTTGCAGAAGTGATTGATATTTTTCTTTCTTATCCCCCATTCGTTTTTTATATTCATCTTCTCCGAATTCCTCGGCTAAGTATCTGAGTTCTATTTCATCGATTTCCTTTTTTAATTTTTTACTCTCTTCCTCATTATTTAACATCTTTTCGTTAAGTTCTTTTTTGAGATTTTCAAGATTTGATAAATCTTCTTTATATTTCTTTTCTATTTCTTTAAGTTTCCCTTCATATTCATTGAAAATTTTATCAAAAACATCAGGATCCACATCATTCTTTTTCTTTTCGATTTTTGTTAATTTTCTCTTTATATCATCAATATCATTCTTATACTTTTCGCAAGCCTTTTGAAGTTTTAAAAACTCATCCATATATGCCCTCCTAAATGGCTTTTAATATTTCAAGTGTATAAAAATCAATTACATCTCTGTCGATTCCTATCACTCTTAGTTTATATTCCATATTATAAAACAAATCAAACAGTTTTTCAATTCTTTTCTTATTCATTTCTCTCGCTATTCTTTCATATTTCTCTTCGAGATAATCCCCTCTTAGACGTTCTCCTTCATATACAGCAACAATTTTAAGAATCATTTTTTTAAACATGGATAAAAAGATAACAGGATGTACACCCCAATTTAAAAGATTATCTATATTCTCTCTGACACCATTTATATCTTTGTCAAGAAACGATTTACTCATTTTATAAAATGAAATCTGTGAACCTTCTCCTATAATTCTGGTAAAAAGATCCGGCTCTTTTGCAGCTGCCTCTCCAAGCAATTCAACCTGTTCCAGAACGCTATCGATTTTTTCGATATCGTTACCGTATAACTGAACAATCGTATCGATGTTTTTCATGTTTAGTTCAATCCCTCTTCTGCTACTCATGGACTTTACAATAGTTTTTATATCCGAAGGTCGTTTACTCACCGAAGCTATTTCAATTTTATTAAAAGAGTTGAATATCTTATACTTTTCTTTTGAGAAAATGAATATATTACAGTTTTTTGCCTTTTTAACATAAGAAATCAGTTCTTCTCGGTTATTTGCATTAAGACTTTCAAACGAATAGACGATAATTAAATTTTCATTACATCCGAAGGAGTACGATTGAAGTGCTGAGGAAAATAAAGAAATATCATACTGCTCCTCAAGGTCAAATATAAAAAAGTTGAATTCAACGGAACACCCCTTCAAATAGACTTTTTTTAGTATATTCTCTATTTTATTCCTGTTAATATTGTCTTTATATAAAACAAAATTAATTCCCTCATATTTACGATTACTTAAATTTCTATAAAATTCCAAAATATTCATATAAACTCTTTTTTAACAATAACAAACTTATATTGTAATGTCAAGAAATAATAGTATAAAGAGGGTAGATAAGTCCACTTGTTACATTATATTGACATTGTCAGTAATTAATTATAAAATTAAATAATCAATAAAAATAAGGAGGAGAAAATGAAAATGTTTTTGTTCATTCTATTGTTTCCCTTTATGCTATTTTCAGCAAATCTTATACAAAATCCCGGTTTTGAGACATGGGCGGCTGACGATTCCATTCCGAATAATTGGTTAATTGAGAACAATTACTATGTTTGCTCCGCAAAAGAGAGCACAAACGTATTTGCCGGTAACTACAGCATTAAATTGGACAGAATAAGAGCCGGTAACGACGGTATAAAACAATTTGTAAAATCGGGAATTTCTTCCGGAGATACATTTGTTTTCTCTATGTATGTTCTCGATAACGACTCAACAAGAATAGGTGGCTTTCTCAGGACTTATAAACACGGAGGAGGGGACTCCACTGTTTTTCTCCCATACAGTTCTGATAACACATCATTTCAACAAATTGCAGACACTTTTGTTACGCCTAACGGGGCATGCAGTATAGGCGTTTTTATAAGATTATACAAAGATACAGCAGATTCCGGCGTTGCCTTTGTTGATAGTACATACCTCGACATTCATTCCACCGGACCTCATCAACCTCCATTTTTATACGATGAAGAAAAAACACCTGATAATGTAACTTCCGATGACGATGTTGTTACATTCATATCCGTTTCCACGGACGATAATGCTACAATTGCAGCAGATACGATGTTTTATAAAATTAATGACAACGGGGTGTTTACAGCCGTCAACCATGATAGTATGTCGCAACAAACTTATTACTATTCAATTCCTAAACAAAGTACCGGTGATACAATTTTTTATTATTATAAATTCAAAGACAGCGATGATTCGATTGCAATTTCCGATACTCTCTCCTATGTCGTTCAACCGAAGAACGTCCCTGATGTTTTCATCAACGAGATCATGTACAATCCAAGCTCTTCACAGGGAACTGATGATCACTGCGAATATTTGGAACTCTGGAATCTTGAAGGAAGTACGGTTGATATGACAGGATGGACTCTATCCGACGGAGAAGCGACTTTTACATTTCCTTCACTACAAGTCGCGGCAAACTACTTTGTGGTTGTATGCAGAGATACGGATTCCATAAGAGGATTTTATCAAACAAAAGCACTCGGTGACGGGGATGACTATCTTCTCGGCAATATGTCCCTTGCACTAGGCAATAGTGGAGATCAGGTGATATTAAAAACAGGCAATTCAACGCTTGTGGACTCCGTAAACTACGATGATGCTTCCCCCTGGCCAACAACGCCTGACGGAGGCGGTCCTTCGCTTGAACTCGTAGATCCTATGAATTATGCAAGTCATAATCAGGGAAGTGGTTGGGCAGCATCTGCCGATAACGGAACCCCCGGTGATATAAATTCCACGTATAATCCGTCGGGGATTTCAACCGAATCCCATGATACTCCTCCAATAAGTTTAATAAAATATCGGAATCTGCATCTCAGTGTAAATTCTCCCTACGAGGGCAAAAAATCTGTTTCTCTATATGATATTTCAGGGAAATTACGGTTTAAGAAAATATTTTTCTCAAAAAGTAAGACTTTTAAATTATCGGATTTCGGTAACGGCGTCTATTTTGCACATATCAAATCATTGCACGAAGACGGAGTTAAAAAAATAGTTATTATAAAATAGGATTAAGGTTTATATTTTTTCATAAATTGCAACCGTTTAATGGAATAGAAAAGCATGATAGCGGTAACGATTGCGGATATGGAATCTGTTATCGGGAATGTTATCCAGATGCCGTTTAATTTGAATATAGCCGATAATAGGTAAACAGCAGGGATAAATAGCAATAATTGCCTGAGTATGGCAAGAAAAAAAGCCGGTACCGATTTACCGAGGGACTGATACATGGATGATGCAACTATTTGAAAACCGATAAGCGGAAAAGCTGCAGTTATTATCCTCAATGCACTACTTCCCATTTTAATTAAATCAGGATTTTTACTAAACAGCGATATGAAAAATCCGGGGAAAAGACAGAGTATAATAAAACTCGATGTGGAAATCAGACTTGCCGCTACGATAGAATCCTTTATCCCCTCTTTCACTCTATCATATAATCCAGCTCCGTAATTAAAGCCCACAATCGGCTGCAATCCCTGAGCAATACCGAACATAGGCATGTATGCAAGCATCAGAAGTCTCTGAATCACTCCATAAACAGCAATCCCCATATCGCCCCCGTAAACGGAAAGTAGTTTGTTTAACACGATTATCATTAAACTTCCCACAACCTGCCTTGCAAAAGCAGAAGAACCTATGGTAAATATTTCCTTAATTAAATGCCATTTTAACCGTAATTTATTTATCCGGAATTTAATTATACTGTACTTGCTCCTAAAATAGTAAAACTGAACAACAGTAGTTATAAATTTCGCAATCACCGTTGCAATTGCAGCACCTGCAACCCCCATATGGAGGCCGAAAATAAAAATCGGATCAAGAATAATATTTACAATTGCCGAAGTAAGCATTGTTATCATCGCCATGTTGGCATTACCTTCAGCCCTGATTATATTGTTTGTCACCATTGTGAATAGAGTAAAAAATATACCGGAAAGAATGATTCTCAAATATACAATTGAGTAACCGATGATATTCTCCGAAGCACCAAAAACTTTCAATATCTGAGGGGCAAAAACAATAGACGGAACACCTATTATGATTCCAAGTAGTACCGTAAGAGAAAGAGCATTACCCAGGGTGGATTCTGCACCGTCAATATCTTTTGCTCCCCACTTTCTCGAAATTATAGAGGCACTACCGATTCCCACGGAAAGTGATATTGCCATAACAATCATCTGAATGGGAAATGCGATGGAAATAGCCGCTATACCACGGACACCAACCCCTCTCCCCACAAAAATCGTATCCACAACATTATAGAAAGCATTTACAATCATCCCGATCATTGCGGGAACGGAAAGCTTGAGGAGAAGACTCCAAATCTTCTCCTCAGCTAACATTTCAGTTCTTTTATGCATAGCGGAATAATTTTATTTTTACGATTTTATTCTATCTATTAGATACTTTGCCTTCGGGAATCTCTCATGGATGTAACGTTCGGCGATTTGCACTTTCTCTTCGCTATATTTCGCATTTTGAAGCATAAATATGGCAATTGTTATGATAGCTGCAATCTCCACCAAATCGCTTTCATAGTACTCTTTCTTAGTATGGTTCTCCTCTTTTTTAAGAAGCTCTACAAGTGCTTTCAACTCATTTAACAAGTCTTTCGTTTTATTAATATGCTCAACCAAACCAAGTTCTGTTTTTTCGATAGCCTCTTCCATGAATTTGAAATACAATCCGGAAGTAATGAAGCCTATAGCGGCAACAACCTGCAATTGCGTTGTTCCTTCGTAAATATTTGTAATTCGTATATCTCTGTACAAACGTTGTATTTTAAAATCTCTCATATACCCTGTACCACCATGTATCTGCAGAGCATCATAGCATATCTTGTTACCAACTTCCGTTAAATAAAATTTGGATAGCGGGGTAAGAAATCCTGCTAACTTATTGTAGTATTGATAGAGTTTCCTAATGGATTTGTCACCTGTGGCTTCATATTTCTTCTCATATATCTTCTTATAATCTACAGCAATTGTCGTATTATAGAGTAATGCTCTCATTGCATCCAATTCCATCTTCATATCGTCGAGCATTCTTCTAACCATGGGGAAGTTTATAATGCTTTTACCGAATTGTTCTCTTTCCTCTGCATAGGCATATGCCTCTCTATAAGCTTCCTCGGCAATCCCGAGAGCCTGTGCGGAGACTCCGATTCTCGCTCCGTTCATCAGAGTCATGACATACTTGATCAAACCGTAACCTCTTTTACCAACAAGTTCGGCTTTTGTCCCATGAAACTCTATTTCACAAGTAGGAGAGCCGTGAATTCCAAGTTTATCCTCAATTCTCCTAATTTGCACCGTCTCATCTCTTTCGATAACAAACATTGAGAGCCCTCTTGCATCCGTTGTACCCTCTTCACTACGGGCAAGCACAAGTGAAATATCGGCATTGCCATTCGTTATGAAACGTTTTACTCCGTATAATCTAAAACAACTCTCCTTTTCATCCCAAACGGCCTTTGTCCTTACAGACTGCAAATCACTCCCTGCATCAGGTTCGGTCAATATCATTGCTCCTGTTGCTTCTCCCTTAGCGAAAGCCGAACAGTACTTCTTCTTCTGCTCTTCCGAACCAAAATCATTTATCGTTTCGCCTATATCCTGCAACCCGAAAAGATTCATCAAACTTCCATCAGCTCGAGAAACAATTTCTATCATCATAACATAAATAAGCGTAGGAAAATTAAGACCAAAATACTCTCTTGGCAATGTTACACCGTTAAGTCCCGCTTTTTTCAACATATCGAGGTTAATCCGGGTTCCTTTTGCGTATGTAACTTCTCCATTTTCGAATTTTGCCCCTTCTTCATCAACGGAATCTGCATTTTCCGCTATAATATCACCTGCAATTTTCCCGAGGATATTCAGGCTGAGTTTATAATTTTCCATTGCATCATTATAATTTTCAGGAGCAAAATCGTACTTTTTTACTTCTTCGTAATTATTTTCATACAAACTTACCAGTTCACTTAAATCATAATTGTTAAGATAAAACTCTATATCCTTATTATCATCATAATAGTTTGCCATACCGCTCTCCTATTTCCCCAATTCTTTATACATTTTTATCATCATTGGCAATACTTCATTCAAGTCACCTACTATTCTCACATGGGCAATGTCAAATATGGGAGCCTCCGGATCGGTATTCACCGCTATAATGGTCCCCGATTGCTCCATCCCTACCCTGTGTTGAACAGCTCCGCTAATTCCAAAAGCAAAATAAACCTTCGGCTTTACAACAGTCCCGGTTTGTCCTATCTGATGATCTTTCCCGATATAACCTGCATCTACGGCTGCTCTTGTTGCACCGACTTCGGCTTTTATCAGTTTGGCGAAATCAAATAATTTTTGAAAATTTCCCTTGGAACCTACCCCTGCACCGCCTGCTACAATGATATCGGCACCTTTCAAATCAACTGTTTTTTCCTTCAATATGCGATCTAATATCTTCACTTTTTCATCTTCGGGTGATTCATCAAGAGTTAACTCTACTACTTCACCTTTCCTTGAATAATCAGGTTCGATTAAGTGCATTACTCCCTCTCTCACTGTAGCCATCTGAGGATGCATTTCGGGATTTACAATTGTAGCAATTATATTTCCTCCCCATGCCGGTCTGATTTGGTAGAGAAGATTTTCCCATTTCTTTTTCATATATTCAAAATCACCGATTTGCAAATCCGTGCAATCCGCAGTAAGACCGCACCTTAGTGTGGATGCTATTCTCGGTGCAAGATCCCTCCCAATATTAGTCGCTCCGTAAAGAATGATTTGAGGATCTGATTTTTTTATGATTTCGAGCATACCCCGTGTGTGGGGTATCGTTCTATACGGAGAATATTTATCTCCCTTAACGGAAAATACCTTATCAGCACCGAATGCAAATAATTCTTTGAAAAACCTGTCATTATCTTTCCCAATAATAGCCGCATGCAATTCCGTATTGAGCTTTTCCTTCAGTTCGTTCCCTTTGGAGAGCAACTCCAGAGATACACTTCTTATTTTATCATTATCCGTTTCAATATAAACCAAAACACTTTTCATAAATTACCCCACAAGGTGATTTTCCATTAAATCATTAAACAGTTCTTTTATACCGTTTTCGTCCGGGCTATAATCCTTAGTTTCCTTTTTAGCAATTACCACGGATTCTATGTTCTTCACTTTTGTGGGAGAACCATTAAGCCCGACATATTTTGCATCTACCCCTATATCATCAAGGGATAACATATCTATCTTTATCTTGCTTTCCGGTGCAATGTCAGCCTTTTTATATTTCATCATCATCTTTACATTTTCCGGTCTCGGTATATTGGCTTCTTTTGTAACAGTTAATAGAACCGGTAATGTGGCTTTTACCTTTTCAACACCGTTTTCTATCTCCCTATCGCAAATCACTTCTTTGCTATCAACTTCTTCTATGGAAAGGGTATACGTAATCTGTGGAACATTTAGTTTTTCAGCCACCTGAGGTCCCACCTGGGCTGTATCTCCGTCAATCGCCTGTCTACCACAAATAATAAGATCAAAATTCGGCTCCACATGTTTAATAGCACCTGCAAGGGCCACGGATGTTGCAAGCGTATCGGAACCTGCGAGTTTTCTATCACTTATAAGCACCGTCTTATCTGCACCTCTGTATAAGGAATCCTTCAATACCTCTTTTGCATTGGGTGGTCCCATGGATATTACAGTGATATAAGCTCCATATCTATCTTTTAGTTCCAGCGCCATTTCCAGGGCGTTCAAATCCTCAGGATTGAAAATTGCCGGAAGAGCCTGCCTGTTAAGAGTGCCGTCCTCTTTCATGGCGTTTTCAGGTACATTTTTAGTATCCGGCACTTGCTTTGCAAGTACTACTATTCTCATAAATAACCTCCATATTTAGCATAGCAATGTTATCATATTATTATTTACATGTCAAACTATAATGATAACATAATGATATACAAAGAAACTGTAATTACCATTTTAAAAAGCAATAACACTTCCTATTTTTTGTGAAAGCGGAGAAGAAATACGGGAATGTTGGGAATCCTTATATTTACAATCAACGGCAAAACATCTATTATATAATTCTCATATGCAATTAAATATTAAACCTGCTTCCCAAGTATGGCGGCTCTTTCTTTAACCTTCTCTATAAGAGGTATAATATTCAGTGTTGTGAATATTTTTAGTGCCCGCTTGTATGCCGAAATAGCTTCTGTTTTACTTTTTCGCTCCTTTGCCTTTCCCATACAGTAATAAATCATACCTCTAATTTTATCGCTATAACCCTTTTCCGCCAATTTATTATTGATATCGTCTATAACATGCTCTCCCCTACCATTCTCAATTTGATATAACCATTCTGAAATGTAATATTTGTAATAATCATCCTTTTTCTTGGCACTTTCTCTTAATTCTTTCGCTTTAATCAGGAAGAACAATGCTTTATCATAATTTTTCATTTCCCTATAAATATCAGATAAAAGCAAACTCGTAAGATAAATCCCATATTTATCTTTATTTTCATGATTCGCTATTAAACAGTTTACTGAAACCGCTTCGGCCTTACGGTAATTTCTCATTTCATAATAAACCCTTGCTATTCCCCGAAGGCTCATTGCCCTTCCCAAAGAATCTCCCGTAATTGCCTTAATACTCAATGAATAATTATAATATTTTATGGAATCCGACAATTTATTTAAATCAAACATTATTTCCGCCATAATATTGTAACTTTTCGATTTGATATATATCATATCATCAAAATCTTTTCTCTTTCTCTCAATATAAATAAAAATATCGTCCTTTGAGGAATAATCCTCTTGCTCGAATTCTCTATACATTTTCTCAAGCTCTTCCCCGTATATCAAAGCTCTATCGAGTTCTCTTTTTTTCCAATAATATATCAAAATACCATTGTATGCTCTTACCTTTTCCGCAATGGGAATGTGAGCATTATTTTCATTGAAATAGAGGAAATTTTTATATAGTTCATCAATATTTCCCATATAATAATTCGACATAGCAATTTCATTTCTAATCCTATATTTGTACTCCCCGTTAACTTCCAATCCTTGATTTAAGAAATAGATTGCTTCCATCGGTTTCCAAACTTTATTCAACGTCACACCCATCATAAGATACACTCTATCAATATCCGGACGATTGTATTTGTCTAAAGATCTCCTAAATAAATCAAGTGATTCATATAAATCAATTTTACTCCTGTAAATTCCACGGCAGTAATCGATAATTCCATGATTGTATAAATCCAAAAAAATCCCTACAATATCTGCGTCAAATTTTCTTCCGGCTTGCTTTTTTAAATACTTCAATGTCTCCTCATCTGTGTATGCTCGTTTCCTGTAAACTCTCTTAGAAGTCATTGCATCAAAAACATCGGCAACAGCTATAATGCGTGACAATAGGGGAATCATATCACCTTTAAGGTGGTCCGGATACCCATCTCCAGATAGTCTTTCATGATGAGATCTTATAGCTTCCAAAACAGGGGATAAGACGGGATGTCTTCCTAACAGTTCTTGAGAATAAATTGTATGTCTTTCAATCTCATTTCGCTCTTCTACTGTCAATCCCCCCTCTTTCTTAAGAATTCTCTCATCGATTTTTAACTTACCAATATCATGTAATTTTGCAGCCAAAGATAGGATTGCAAGCTCTTTCTCCGACAAATTTAATTCTCTACCGATTTCTACAGAAAATAACCTTACACGTTCGGAATGCCCTTCCGTATATTTATCCTTTGCATCAAGAACTTCGGATATCATATTTGTAATCAGAAAAAATAATTCCTTTACACTATTCGAATCGTTGTAAATATCCAAATTGTCTTTAATATCTAAACCTCCCTGTGGAATATACTTTATATAATAATATTTTAAATATCTCTATTTGTCAATTGACGAATAAGAATTTAGGGTAGATAGGTCCGCCTGCATTAAGGTTCCGGCAGACAGGTATAGACATATCAACCAGTAATGGAAATAAAGGAGGTGAAAAAGCGAGTAAGATTTGGGAAAGAACTGAGCTCAAATCACTACATAAATAAGAACGGCTTCCACATTGTCACTCTTTTTTTTATTTTAATAAATATCTACGACTTTTTCTTCTCTTTAAGTATTTCTTTCGCCTTTTGCCACAATTCTTCAAGTTCGTCTATTGATGCATCCTCAAAGTTTTTCCCCTGCTCCCTCAACATATCTTCCATTAGGTTGAAACGCTTTATAAATTTGTCATTTGATTTTTTCAAAGCCGTCTCTGCATCGATATCAATAAAGTTTCCAAGATGGGATGCAACAAATAATATATCTCCCAATTCTTCCTCTTTTTCTTCTCTTGTTTTCGCATCTTTGAGTTCGTTTATTTCTTCATGCATCTTATCGTAAACCCCTTCTATTGTATCCCAATCGAATCCGACTTTATTAGCAATTTTCTGAACCTTTTTGGCATACATTAATGCAGGCAAATTCCTGTTTACAGAATCCATTAAATATGCATGTTTTTTCTCTTTCTTTTTAATTTCGTCCCAATTCTTCATTACCTCTTCTTCAGTTTCCGCTTTTACATCTCCGAATATATGAGGATGACGCCTAATCAACTTTTCTTCAAGATGCCTTAATACATCATCCATAGTAAAATTACCTTTCTCTTCGTTTATTGCAACCTGAAGTAGAAACTGAAGTAAAAAATCACCAAGTTCATCTTTTTTCTCTTCAACACTCCCTCTTTCAATGGCATCGATGAGTTCATATGATTCTTCGATTATATATGGTATCAATGATTCTTCCGTTTGTTTGCTATCCCAGGGACACTCTTTTCTCAATTTCCTTATTATATCGTATAGTCTATTCAATTTTATCTCCTTCAAAATTTTTTAGAAATTCTTTTGCAAATTCTTCATAACGATTCTCCTCGATAGCCCGTCTAACCTCGTTCATTACAGTCATGTAAAAATGAATGTTGTGATACGTTGCCAGATTTGCCGCAAGAATTTCACTGGCATTAAAGAGATGCCTTATATAGGATCTCGTATAGTTTTTACATACAAAACAATCACATTGCTCATCAAGGGGGCGTAAATCAAATTTATATTTCCCGTTTTTTACCGTTAATTTACCTTTGTGCGTTATTACTGTTCCGTTTCTTGCCAACCTTGTCGGTAACACACAGTCGAAGAGGTCTACACCTCTTGCTACGGAAAATAAAATATCGTCGAGGTGTCCAACTCCCATCAGATATCGAATGTTATCTTCCGGTAAAAGCTCAGGCACATAGGAAACCACATCTCTTATTACAGATTTAGGCTCTCCCACGGCAACTCCTCCGATTGCATATCCGTCGAAACCGATCTTGACCGTCTCCTCAGCAGATAGTTTTCTTAAATCTTCATATATTCCGCCCTGGACAATTCCGAAAAGCAGTTGCTCTCTGCCATAAGGGTTTTCAAGTGAACGGAAGTGTTTCTTGGCTCTTTTCGCCCATCTCAATGTTCGTTTCGTAGAATTTTCCGCATAACCATACGATGAAGGATACGGTATGCATTCGTCAAACATCATGGCAATATCTGAACCTATTGTGTTTTCAATCTCCATCACCTTTTCCGGAGTAAATTTATGATAACTACCATCGGTATGTGCCCTAAAAACAACCCCTTCCTCATCAATATTCCTGAGATCGGAAAGGGAGAAAACCTGAAAACCACCACTGTCGGTAAGAATCAATTTATTCCAATTCATAAATTTATGCAAACCACCTGCGTTACTTATAATATCCATTCCCGGCCTTAAAAACAGATGATAAGTGTTGGAAACAATTATATCTACACCTGCCTGAAGCAGGTTCTCGGCACTCTGCGTTTTGACCGTTCCTTGTGTCCCTACGGGCATAAATGCAGGCGTCTTGATTTTAACACCATTAACCTCAAGCTCACCCAAACGAGCCCCTGTTTTTTTATCTCTCTTCAAAACTCTAAAATTAGACATGAATTACTTCCTTAATTCCCGCTTTTCACTTATTGAGAATAAGCATAGCGTCTCCGTAACTGTAAAATCGGTAGCGTTTCTCAACTGCAATTTTATATGCATTCAAAATAGTGTCCTTTCCACCTAATGCACAAACAAGCATAATCAATGTGGAACGGGGAAAATGAAAGTTAGTGATTAAATTGTCGATAATTTTAAATTTATATGGTGGATAGATGAAAATATCCGTCTCACCTTCTCCGGGCTGAAGTGTACCCGATTCTGTGGCACATGTTTCCAAAACTCTGACCGTAGTCGTTCCCACGGCAAATATCCTCCTCCCCTCTTTCTTTGCTCTGTTTATGATAGCTGCTGTCTCTTCTGATAATCGGTAATATTCCGTATGCATCTTATGCTCTTCCGGATTGTCCGTTTTCACAGGTCTGAACGTTCCGATTCCCACATGCAATAGTACTTCCGTTATGATTACTCCTTTCTTCTTGATTTTCTCTATCAAATTAGACGTGAAATGCAAACTTGCCGTAGGGGCTGCACACGAACCGTCTATCCTAGCAAAAACGGATTGGTATCGTTCCTTATCCAGTTCCTCGCTTTCCCTTTTAAGATACGGAGGAATGGGAGGGGTTCCGTATTTCTCTACAATCCTGTAAAAGTTCTCTTCTCCGTTTGTTTTCAAAATTCTCAAACCCTCATCGTTTCTATCCGAAATTTTTATTTTAGACGAGCCTATACACAATATATCTCCGATTTTTGCCTTTTTACCGGGGCTTACCATTGCTTCTACGGTAAATTCATCGATGAATTTACTTATGAGGATTTCCACCTTTCCCCCCGTTTTCTCTCTCCTTGACATAAGCCGAGCGGGAATAACTTTCGTCACATTAAAAACGAGAACATCCCCCTCTCTGAAATACTCGATTACATCCCTAAAAATTCTATGTTCAATGGTTTTATTTTTCGTATGCACCACCATAAGCTTGGATAAATCTCTCTCTTTAAGCGGATATTTGGCTATGAGAGACTCGTCAAACGGATAATCAAAATCAGAAGTTCTCATCTATTTTAGTATAAAATTTGCAATAATAGTCAAAATTATGGAAATAATTATGGAACTTACTATGGGGATTATTATTGTAAAATCATTCTTCTTGATTATAATATCACCCGGCATATGAAACTTTGGCAAAAATGTTAAAATCAAACCGACAATTAAAAAGAATATCCCCAGCAAGAGCATTATTTTTCCCAATCCTATCAAAACATTTCCTCCTGTTTATTAAAGCCGTTATACGCAATATCCAGATGTTTGAACGCAAGTTCCGTAACTTCCCTACCCCTTGGCGTCCTCTTTATAAATCCTTTCATCAGAAGGTATGGTTCGTAAACATCCTCTATGGTATCCTGCTCTTCTCCGATGGATGCGGCTATGGTCTTTAACCCCACAGGACCACCATTGTATTTCCTTATAATAGTAAGTAAAATTTCTCTATCCACATCATCTAACCCCTCTTCATCTATTTTTAATTTCTCGAGAGCATGGGTTGCTATGGCTTTATCAATAACACCTTCCCCTTTCACAATAGCGTAATCCCTGACTCTTTTTAACAGTCTATTTGCGATTCTTGGTGTCCCTCTGGAGCGCCTTGCAATTTCCAAAAGCCCGTCTTCTTTATATTTGGCTTTCAATATTTTAGCAGATCGCTTTATGATTTCCAGAATATCATCCTCACCGTAGAAATTGAGACGCGAAGTGAAACCGAATCGGGATCGCATAGGAGAAGATAAAAGCCCCGTTCTTGTTGTAGCTCCTATGAGAGTAAACGGTTTAAGCGGTATTCTCACTGATTTTTCACCCGGACCATTATCTATCATTATATCGAGTAAAAAATTTTCCATGGCGGGGTAGAGATATTCTTCCACCGTGCGATTCATCCTATGAATTTCGTCTATAAAAAGAATATCCCCTTTTTTCAAATTCGTTAAAATCCCGGCAAGATCGGCGGGTTTATCGAGAATGGGACCACTTGTAATCTTAATATCAACATCAAGTTCATGGGCGATTATGTATGCAAGCGTTGTCTTCCCCAATCCGGGAGGTCCGAATAGTAAAATATGATCCAGGGATTCGTCACGTATTTTCGCCGATTGGATAAAGACGGAAAGATTCGACTTCAAATCTTCCTGTCCGATAAATTCATTGAAACTCTTAGGCCTGAGAGCATTATCAAATTCGACATCATCTTTGGACCTAGAAGGTGTAAATATTCTTTCTATCATACTACTTTTCCTGTAATGCCAATTTGATTATTTCCTCAATCGTAAGATTGGAATCTCTCTTTAAAATCTTTCCGACCTTCTTTTCAGCGTCGTTTCTCTTATATCCGAGTTGCATCAAAGCCCGAGCTGCATCGTTGAATTTCGACTCGTTTACCCTATCAGGTATCGTAACATCCACATTCAACTTATTCTTCAATTCCACAAACAACCTCTCCCCCGTTTTTTTCCCAATTCCCTTTATTCTTATAAAACTCGAAATATCCCCTTTGGTAACATTATCATAGATCTCTTTCGGTGAAAATCCGCTTAATATGGATAGGGCGGTTCGCGGTCCTATACCGCTTATCGAAATCAAATCAAGAAACATATTTCTCTCTTCATTTGTACCGAATCCGAATAATTCGATTTTTTCCTGTCGAATAATCATAACAGTATACAGGCTCACATGGGAATTAATTTCTGGCAATATGGATGAAACGGAAACAGGTATGTTAATTCTGTAACCAATACCGTTTACATCAATCAGACAGGAAAGGGGGTCTTTATCTGTAAGAATTCCTGATATTCTCTCTATCATAATCCATCAAACATCCGATTGCAATAGCACATGCATCGGAAATATCATTCTCCTTTTGTGGAATTTCTATATTCAATAACTTCTCCACCATGTATTTTACAGCTGATTTGGAGGCATTGCCTTTTCCCGTAACAATCTTTTTCACCTCTCTCGGGGCAAACTCTTTTACCTTCAACCCGTTTACAGACGCGGCAATAATCGCTGCTGCTCGTGCTTGACCGAGTTTCAAGGATGATTGATAACTCTTGCCCGAAAACACCGTTTCAATTGCAAATAAATCAGGTTTTTTATCCTTTATAATAGCATCTATACCGGAGAATATCGTCATCAACCTTACGGCAACATCCTCCTTTACGTTCGTTTTAACCAAACCGTATTCTACCAATTTGAAACCGTATTGCTTGTATTCAATGATGGCATAACCCGTATTTCTAAATCCCGGATCTATTCCAATCGCTTTCACTGTTTATTTAATATTTTTTCCATGATCTCATCCGGGATGTCAAAATTTGTGTATGTATTTTGTACATCATCGAGATCATCCAGGGCATTCATCAGTTTTAATACCGATTCCGCCTGTTTCTCATTCAATTTCACAGTTGTTTGAGGGATCTTTGTCACTTCCGCCGTATCGTATTTTATTCCCTTTTCATCGAGGGCATTCTTCACATCAAACAATGCATGAGGCGTTGTATAAATCGTAATCGTGCCATCCTCCGTTACCATATCATCTGCACCGGCTTCAAGAGCGACTTCCATTAATGTGTCTTCATCCGTGTTCTCATCTTTGGTAATCGTTATGATACCTTTGGAATCAAACATCCAGTTAACCGATCCCAATGAACCGAGATTTCCGTTGTACTTGTCAAAAACATGTCTGACTTCGGCTGCTGTTCTATTTTTATTATCTGTTACGGTTTCCACAAGTATTGCAACGCCATGAGGACCATACCCTTCGTAGGTCACCTCTTCGTATGTAACGCCCGGTAATTCACCTGTTCCCTTCTTTATTGCTCTTTCTATATTATCACTGGGCATATTTGCCGCTTTGGCAGCCTGTATCGCATTTCTCAGTCTTGCATTCGCTTCCGGATCTCCTCCACCTTCTTTTGCAGCCATTGTAAGTTCGCGAATCAGTTTTGTAAACACCTTGCCTCTTTGTGCATCTGCCTTAGCTTTTTTGTACTTGATGGAACTCCACTTATTGTGACCTGACATCTATACCTCCTAAAAATAGTTTGATATTCGATATTTGTATCCGATATTATCATTTTATAAGCATTTTTGCAAGTGTAAAAAGAATTGGACAAGATTAATCATCCGCTATATGCGAGTTTTTCATAATAAATTGCAGATGTTTTTACCATAGCGGGAATTGACTTTATTATTAAAAACTCGTTTTATTATGTTACTATTTGCCATATCTTTCTTCAACATTATGACTTTTATCTTAAAACATTAATAATATTCATACCTATCTATTGAATAAAAATGCTTGACTTTTATTTCCTCCTTTTCATTATGAGTAATCTCCTTTTTTTAAGATTACCCCTTTTTGCATTATTTTCAATCCTTCATATGTGACATTTCGCTTTGTAATTTATATGTAACATTTTAGCATTGTAACATCAGTCCATCATTTGACATCCATTTTCTTTTGTTATAGTATTCTATAATGAAAGATTATAATCAATTCAGCGTAGCAAAAGTACTAAAAATAGTGTTTTTTCAAAAAGGAGACTTTATTATGAAAAAAATAACATTGATTCTGGTAATTGCATTAATGTTTTCAACAAATCTATTTGCATTGGAAACAGAAGATATTAAAGGGGCAAAAGACAACCCTCTAATTTCGAGATTTGATAATTCCGTTATTGTCTACTATAATACCGTTAAATGGGATACCTATATTTTACCCGTTTCAAAAATCATAAAAGTTGAAGGGCAAAATGCCTGGAAGAAAAAGTTAAAATTAGAAGGGGAAGTAAATAGAATTCAATATGTAACAGATAAAAACAACAACGCATCTTTTGTTTATATGAATTATTTGTCAGCATTAAAAAAGTCCGGTTGGGAAATACTCTTTAGTGGTAATGGCAGTAATGAACTTGGAAATTCAAGTTATGAGTGGCAATACACTATGTTTGGAGAAGGCTTGGACCTGGGGGATAAATTCGGAGGTAAATACAATTTTCGTGGCAGTGATTATGCCTATATTGCTGCAAAATTTGAGGAAAATGACACATCCTACTATGCTATGATTTACATTATTGAGAAAGATGATTTTACAATGATAAATCAAGATATAATAAAAGTTAAAAATCCCGATTTAGGATTAGTTACTGCAAAACAGTTAACCGAAAAGATAGACAAAAAAGGACATTTGGCGTTAGATGGTATTTTCTTTGAAACAGGTAAGGCTACTATTACGGAAAAGTCTATTCCTGCTTTAAAAAATATTGCTGGATATTTAAACAATCACAAAAACAAAAAGTTCTTCATTGTAGGGCACACGGACAATATGGGCAATTTTCAAGATAATATGACATTATCCGAAAACAGGGCAAAAGCTGTAATGAATGAGTTAATCAATAAATATGGTGTTGATAAAAATCAATTACAGGCTTATGGAGTGGCAAATCTATCTCCGATAACTTCCAATTCAACCGAAAAAGGAAGAGCAAAAAACAGGCGAGTTGAAATAGTAGAGCAATAAACCATACTACCAATATTTGAATTAGCTATAAGAGGACATGTCGGTTTAAATCTATTTACCATCTATTTTAAGATGGTTATTACATTTTATTTTGATTATAAAACTCTGAAATGATTTCAAAAGGAAAGTTATGCTGGACTTGTTTCAGTATATCAATTTTACCTGTTAATTATTACCATACCTGTTCGTCGAAACTTCTGTGCAGACTGATCTATTATATACCAAAATTAAAATATTTGCTTTGACATGTGATAAAAAATGCTTTATAAATTAATCATACAGGGAGGTTCGGATGATTATTTATCACATTTCGGATCTGCATTTGGGTAGTTCTTACTATCTCGACAAATTGGGTGCTTCCGTAGCGAATATCATAAATAACGATGATTGTGACATTCTCCTCGTGACAGGAGATCTTACAAGTGAAGGGCATTATTTCGAATTTCAAGCTGTAAAAAAATATCTTAAAACCATAAAGAGTAAGGAAAAACTCATCATTCCAGGTAATCACGATTCGAGAAATGCCGGTTATATAACATTCGAGAATGTAATTGGTAAGAGAAATACATTCATCATAACGGGAAATATCGCCATTCTTGGACTTGATTCAAGCGAACCCGATCTCGATGACGGGCACATTGGAAGAGAGAACTACCCGATGATTCGTAAATTCTTTGAAGATAATGATGACAAGATTAAAATACTTTCATTGCACCACCATCTTATCCCCATCCCGAGAACGGGAAGGGAACGCCATATACCGGTTGATGCCGGGGACGTCCTGGAACTCATAAAAGAACTCAACATACATATGGTTATAAGCGGGCATAAACATGTACCGTACATTTGGAAACTCGAAAATACTTATTTTATCACAGCAGGGACGGCTACAACAAACAGAACGAGAGGCGATCAAGCACAGTCATTTAACAAGATAATTATCAAAAATCGTAATGTAAGAGTGAGTTTTATAAATTCAAATACAGGCAATGAAAAAGAGGTATTGAATTTTAATGCCAAATAATGTTTATGCAGGTATAGACATAGGCGGGACATTCACAAAACTCGGTGTCGTTTCTCATGATAAGATCGTAGCAAGAAAACTAATCAAGAGCCCGACGAATATAAACGAATTCTTCCAATTGTTCGAGGAGTTAAAAGCCAATTATGAATTTACAGCTTTGGGGGTTGGTATACCTGGTATAATCGACCATAAAAATATGATAATGAAATACGCTTCGCCTTCCCTTGGCTTTTTAAATGAAAAATCTATAAAAGAGAAGATTGAAAGGATAATAAGCACTAATGTGTACATAACAAACGATGCAAATGTTGTTACAATCGGTGAAATGATATATGGAGCGGGCAAAGGGATAAGTTCGGCGCTATGCCTGACACTTGGAACGGGAATCGGTGGAGGTCTGTATTATAAAAACAGGTTGCTGATAGGTGACAACGGATTTGCAGCAGAATTCGGCCATATTAATGTGATTGAGAACGGAACTCTTTGCTCATGCGGGAAAAGAAGAGGGTGTGTTGAAAACTATTTTTCTATTTCCGGAATTATAAATCTTGTTAGAGAAGTAAAAGGTAAAGAGCATCCTATGGAGGAGATATTGAAAATGGCTCAAAACGGGGATAAAGATATTTTAAAAGCTCTCTCGAATGTATCATTTCTACTTGGAAAAGCAATAGGCGCCATATTACTCGTAATCGATATAAATACAATCATCCTCGCCGGAGGACTGTCACGATTTTTCCCCTATATCAAAAATGCTGTTATGAGAGGTATAAAAGAATATTGCTACTCCTCAGATTATGCAAACATTACAATAAAAAAATCCGAATTACTGGAAAATGCCGGAATCCTCGGCGCCGCTTACCTCGCTAAATCCCGCGGAGAAATTCTATATTAGTAATATTCGAATTGTCAAACTGCCGTAACAATCCCATACAATTCACATGCTACTTTTACTTTTTCTTCTCTTTAATGTGACAAAATATTAAATCTCCTCAAATGCCGGACAAAACATCCTCTTTCTTACTCCTTTGTCTGTATATCATAAACAAAACTATTAAAATCGGAATAACTAATAAAGTTAAACTCATTTTTCTATCCAAAGCGATACTGATATGAAACCTATTGAAATATGAAAGTAGGTAAAAATAGATCTTCTCGGTAAAATATATCACCGCTATTATATATTTTGATAAAATAGGGAAAAATATGTGGAATATAATTGCCAAAATACCAAGAGTTATTATGAATGATGTTAAAGGTATGAAAATTATATTGGTAATTGGGGTTATTATTGAAACTTCGTGAAAAAAATAGGTCAAAATAGGTAGTGTAAAAAGGGAGATTAAAACGCTAATCACAAATGGATACAGTACATTTTTTTGAATACTGTTTTTTAAAGGAACATTAATCAAATCATTGGAAATTAAAATCGCAAGAGTAGCCGAAAAACTAAGTAAAAATCCCGGTGTATAAATTTGGCGTGGGGATAGAAGCAAAATAATAAATCCCACGGCAAACAATAAATTATAGGAGGATATATAACGTTTTACAAGATAGGAAATCATAATCATACTTAACATCACAGATGCTCTGAATGCTGAAACTCTGAAATTTACGAATATAAGATAAAAGCCAATTGCCATTAGAACAAACAGTGTCGCAAATTTCATATTTAAGCGAAACAATCTCGCTAAAAGAAACATTATTCCCATTATAACTGCCATGTGCAAGCCGCTCAATGCGAGTAAATGGTTAATACCGCTACTTTTAAACATATCTCGTATGCTTTTTGATAATCTTTCCCTTTCCCCAAAAAGGAATGACATTAAGAGGCTATTGTATTCATCCGGTAATGATTCAAAAACATCTTTTCTAAAAATATCAGTAAACATCAATAATCCATTTAACGGTTGAGAATTTCCGCATTTTAATATCTTAACATAACTGTCTCTTTTTATTGTAATTTTACCGTATATCCCGTTATTTTCATAGTATTGCTCGATTTGATCATTGAATTTGGATATAAATCCCTTAAAGGAAATTTCATCCCCGGGAAACAGTTTATAGTAACGATTGTAATTTATTAACCGTATCTTTTTCCCTCTTAAATAATCCGGATAAAACACACTTATGTATGCTTTGTTCTTATCAATGTTAAATGTACCATCACGCAAAACTTTCCCTTGAATATATACATCCTCTTGCTCAATACCCGAGACTTTAGCCTTTTTTGGTAAAATAACACCAAGTGCAAAAATTATGATTATAATAACAAATTGAGAAAAACGGTGATATGTGAATTTAAAAAGAATAAACCACAGAGCGAATAGCGATATTAAAATAATCCAACCAAAATCCAATTTGTCGGATAAAATAATACCTAAAACAAAAATGAAAAATACTTTTACACTTAAAATTGTTCTGCTATTTAAGCGATTCCTCAATTTCCACTACGGTTTTGTGCAATTCGTAACGAGCCAGCCCCAGATTCTGGTTCTCTCCCTCTACAATAAGGTAAACAAAATAGAGCTCGTTTATGGGAATAATAATGTATGTGCTATAACCCGTTGTAAAAAACATCTCCATTAAGTTGCCCTTATCTCTGCTTTTAGCGACTTTATCACTATTTAAAATTATAGATGTAACATCCGCATCCATTTTCTCTATATCTATACTATCGTCTTTTTTTACATGTGCAAGTCCCATTCCGTCGGTCCCTACTATGCTTACCAGTACGGAGCCCGAAATTTTATCTAAAAGCTTATTTAATTTCTCTTCATAATTAATCATTACTTCTTACCTCCTTTAAATATCTTGCTAAATATCCCTCCCCTTGAAGCTTCATCTATTTTTTTCTTTTCCATAAGCGCTCTTTTATTGTGCGGATTCCACTGTAATGCTTGTTTTATATTGCTCTTATATTTTTCTTCATTTCCCATGGATTTATAGATTATTGCTATGTTCACGTACAGGTCCGCATTATCTATCTTTTGTTCAAGGGCTTTTGTTGCATATTTTAATGCTTCGTTTACATTGCCCCCGGATGACATAATCGCAAGAGCTAAAAAACTGTTCGACTCAGGGTGATTCGGTTTCATCTTTATACATGCCTTGAAATATTCAACTGCTTTCTTGAATTCTTTTTTCCCTATTGAGTTTATACCTTCCTTGAAAATTTTTGTGAAATGTTGCTCGACATAAACATCCCCTTCATCTTTAATCCCCATTCGCAGTTTTTTGTCGTATTCGTTCCTTCTTGCTGGATCAATCAATACACGGTATGCTTCCGTTATTAATGCAAAATTATCATTAGTTGATACCCATCCTTCTTTTGTTATCGAATTTGCCTTATCCGGATGAAACAACTTAGCAAGCTCTAAATAGGCATTTCTAATTTCTTTGGTTGTTGCATTCTTAGGGATTTTTAAAATTGCATAATAATCTTTCATACTAATAATATTATATAAAATTTATTGATAATTTTCAAGCTTCTTAACGGATAAAATTGTATATTCATCATCCCTAAGTTTTATTTTCTCTCCGGTTTTTTTACCTTCCAGGGCTTCTCCAATATCAGAATTATAGGAAATAATATTCTTTTCAATGTTAGATTCCCACGGTCCCAACACTTTATATACAAATTCTTCACCCTTTTTGTCTTTTAATTTCACTTCGGTTCCGAATGTTACAAAATCGCCTTTAATGTCATCGAGTTCTTTGACTATAGCATTGTTAATTTCATCTTCCAAAACTTTTATTTTATGTGATAACATTCTTTGTTTTTCCTTTGCCGCTTTGTATTCGGCATTTTCACTTAAATCCCCCATTGCCACAGCTTCACTGATACGCTTACTATTCTCCGGAATTTCAACACCAAGAATATGCTTACGCAATTTAACTTTTTCATTATAAGTACTTTTCAATGTAAAAAACGTATCTAATGCTCCTTCTTCCCTTTTCTTTTTATCAATTTTTTTCTCTATCTCTATTTCTTTTTCCTTTTCAATATCAGGGAATTCTTCGTTTACCATACCTTTCAATGTAACCTGCATTTCAACGGGCAAATTTTCAATTCTATCTATCTGTCTAATAAGCATCCTGGCTCTATTTTCATTACCAATACTACTTACGGCTTTCTTAAAGAAAGCAAAATTATTACTTCTTATTAAATCTCTCGTTTTCTGCATCAACTGCTGATATAATTGTCTTGCCTCTTTATCTTGTTCGTTATTCGCTTCTATGGAAATATATTCATACAGTTCAAACAATTTTTCAAATAGCCTTTCAATACCAATCTCTTCATCTCCTCCCCAGGCACCTTTCAACTTATTCTTTACTACAATCAGAAATAAATCGGGATGAAGATAAATATCGTCCAATGTGTCTTTGATTATCTTTTCTGCCAAATCCTTTTTATCATTTTTGTATAGATATTCTATGTATTGTTCTTGAACAAAAGGTGAAAACTGAGAAACGGATGTTTCCATATAATCGTCAAATCCTTCCCAAATATTCTCTGCAATTTTAAACGTCTCATAAATATATTTTGCACGTACGATATCATTCATATAGCCGTTAAGACGTTCCTTCGCAGCTACCTGCTCTCTTAAGAAATTCTCCAGGTCATATTTGTCCGGGAAAATCTTTTTGAGAAAAAAGAACGCTCGCAGATTGGGTATTGTTTTAAAAGAACTCTCTATCTGTTTCTTTTCTTCCTCATCAAGATCATTCTGTATCTTTTCAAGTTCAAATAGCCTTCTCTTTAAATCAGTTATTTTCAATATTTCATCAACGATAGATTTACCCCCCCCTTTATTTATCGCATAATTATAACTCAAATCTTTCGTTATAATCGGGGATTTTTCACATGCTCTTTTAATTCTTTTCCACTCGTTTAACCAATCTTTTTCATCGATAAAGTAAGGGACAAAAAACGATTTTAATTCCTTTTGAGAGAGCTTTTTGTTCGCCTTTTTCAATATAACATATACTGCTTTATCAGGAGATTCTTTTATTAAATTCTTAAAATCATCTATTCTGTCGAAACGGTAAACATTATAATCGTTTTTATCAAGATGAACAACTATATTATTAAGCTTCTGTCTTTTAAATTTCTTTACCGTATTATTCTTAAATCTTATTTTTACATCATCAAAAATATAATCGACCTTTTCGATTTTACCGGTTCCAAAATTTTGATGATAAACATATTCATCTTCGTCAAATAAAATGAGATCTTCAAATACCTTAACGGCTTTCTTCAAACTATCGCATATCATCAATTTTGATATTTTAAGTAGTTTATCAAGATTTTTATGTTCTTTATATATGTTTTTATAATAATCAATAAACAACATTTTAATATTTTTATCGTTGGGATCCGTATCGAGTAGCAACTTGAGAAATTTATAGTAGATCTCATCTTTCATATCAATATCGTTAATTACAAGATTAATAATGCTGCTCGCGAGTTCTTTATTCCCTTTCTTTGATATGATCACTGCAATTTCGTATATCTCATCATTGGACAATTTTTTATTTTCGAGAGCTTCAAGAATATTTTCTTCGAGTTTTCCATAACTCTTTTCATGTGCCAAAGATTTCAAATATTTAAAATAATATTTCTTATATTTAATTTCATCTTTCCCCTCGTAATAATCCATTAATTTTTTCACTAATGGTGATTGTTTTTCAGATTTATTTATAAGATAATTCAGATAAGTAAAATAATCTTCATCAAATTTCCTGGTATTCTCACAGGCATCAATGTAAGCTCTTATAATTGCAGTGGATTTCTTCCCCTTATCACTTAACTCTTTAAACAGATCGATCAGCTCATCCCATTTCTTTTCTCTCTTTAATTCTTGAATCTCTTCCGATTTACTCATACATTAAACCTAAATTCAATTATATCGCCATCTTCTACGATATAATCCTTTCCTTCTAATTTTAATAGACCTTTTTCCTTCAAAACGCCAAAATCGGGATTATTTTTAAAATCGTTAAAATGTACGACTTGTGCTTTAATAAACCCTTTTTCGATATCCGAATGAATCTTCCCGGCAGCTTTCTGTGCTGTAGTACCTTTTTTTATAGGCCAGGCTTTTACTTCATCCTTCCCAACGGTAAAAAACGATATTAAACCAAGACGATTAAAAGTTGCTTTCTTAACTATTTCTATTGCAGATTCTGAAACACCGAGTTCTTCCATGTATTCGGCTCTCTCTGCTTCATCCAATTGATTAATTTCCATTTCCAGTTCCCCACACATATCAACAACTCCGAAATTCAGTTTTTCCCCCAAATCTTCTACCTGTTTTTTTGTCCCTTCATCAATCGTTTCCTCCCCTCTGTTAATGACTATAAGAAGTGGTTTCAAAGACAAAAGATTGTAACCTTTCAAGAGGTGTAAATCTTGCTCGGATAGCGATAGTGTCCTTAAAGGAATTTCATTTTCGAGAGATTGCTTTAATCTTTCGAGAAGAGGAAACTCCCTTTTTTCATCCCCTACAAGGTTCCCTTTCTTCTTTTCCAGTCGTTGTAATCTCTTTTCAATAATCGAGTAATCACTAAACATAATCTCTGAATCAAGAGTCAATATATCTCTTAAAGGATCCGGTTCAGGAAATCTGTAAATGACATCCTCTCGATTGAAATACCTCACAATCTCAAGAATTACATCAATATTCTTTGCAAACTCAACAACTTTCGTACCCCAATTTTCTCTTTCCTCTTCCGATATAGCCGGCATATCGGTAATATTCATCGTTGCATATTTTAATTTTTCCGGCTGAAATATGGAATTCAAATAATCAATTCTCTGATCTTTTAGTTTTACAACGGCGGTATTGGGTTTGGAATCTTTTAGGGAGTAAGAAGTTACTTCTACGGACAATCCTGTAAGTGCATTAAATATAGTGGTTTTACCTGTATTTTCAAGCCCTATTATTCCGATATCCATTTTCCATTAATCTTTCTAAATCTATATGCATTTAACATGCTATCGGAGATAGGAAATTCGTAATCAAAGAGAGTTTTGGCTTCTCCACTATATCCCACTATACTTTTCTTCTCTTTATCGTAATAAATATGAAACAGTGCAATGCTTCCCATTTTACCATATGTTCTAAAAATCACCGTATGTGTGTTTTTGTCCTCAATGGGTTTATTGATTCCTCTTCCGTTAAATCCACCGAGAATAAAATCTATTCCGTTGACATTCTCAGCAATGTACTTATCCCTCTGATCCCCTATATCCGTAACAGCAATTATTATATCAACATTATGAGCTTTCAATATTGAAACCATTCTTCTTGCAGATTCCAATTCATTTTCAATGTCGATTTTATCCCAGTATTTACTCTGATTGAATAACTTCAAATACTGCGAAACCAGGCCAAAAATACCAATTTTAATTCCTTTTCTTTCAATTATCTCATACTGTTTTATTGGAAAATCGGCAAATATGGCATTTGACGAAACATAAGGAAATTCACCTACTATTGATTTTAAATCTGTCCCCATAGAGATATCATAGACACCGAAATTGATAAAATCGTAATTTACATCTTTCAAAAATTTTCTAATTTTCTCTGTCTTTTCCACCGGATAGAAGGGGTTGTCCGTAAATATATTCCCGTTTGAGATAAGAATCAAACTACTGTCTTTCTCTCGCTCCTCATTAACAAACGGAATAAACGATGCCGCATTTCCTATGGTAGGAGGAAAGGAAGGATTCATGTAAGTAGCATATTCCGGCTTCAAGTGTCCTTGAATGTCTCCGGTAAATACGATACTTATATCGGAAATACTGTCGGCAAAGACGAACAGAGGTAAAAATAAAAATAAAACTAATATTCTCTTCATTTAATCCTCAATTCTTTTGTGGAACGTTTTAATATGGGAGTAAAGAATTTTTCTTCATAGTATCGAGCGGCTTCAGGTGACGTAATCGCAACACTTGACTCATCATTTTGGGACATTGCGTAGTAACTCCAGTTTGTGGACCCCAAAACGACAATGGTGGAATCCACGATAAACATCTTCGCATGTGTAGTTGTATCCAAATCATCATACAATGCTTCTACACCATGTGCAGTAAGATATTCAACGGCATCCATATTTTGTCTCGTACTATTTTTTGCAAAATTTGAAGCATCAACTATTACCCTAACCTTCACTCCTCTGTTATGTGAATAAATTAAAGCATCAAGTATCTCGGTTATGGGATCTCCTTCCCTATTAAGGGAGGGATGAATTTCAAGCATTGCTACATCAATGGTTTTACCGGCATTTTTAATCAAGTTGATTGTATAAGGTAAATAATCTCTGTTATTTAAAACGGTAACGCTTTTGGCGGGAAAACCAAACAACTGAAAAGAAAATAAAATCAGCAAAGTAAAAAATATAAATCGTTTCATAATAGTTCCGGTTCTTTAAGAGATCTCTTTCTAATCTCGGAGAAATATCGTTCAAAATCACTGTAAACCGATTTTGAAAAAACAGCCACAGAAGCTTCTCGGTTCAATTCAAGGGCATAGTAACTCCAGTTCATTGAACCAACAATGGAAATATAATTATCGATAAGTATTATTTTATTATGGGATGTAATCATTCCCGGATCGTATAGAATATTTATTTTGTTATTCGATTTTTCCTCTATCCACTTGGCAAATTCAATATTTTTTCTCGTGTTACTCATATTCCATGAAGAAACATCTAAAATCATAGTTACTTTTACACCTCTATCCATCGCTTTTAAAAGAGCATCGTAAATCTTATCATTTATGGAATTAGAATATTTTTTATATATTCTTGCTGTAAAAATAAGAACATTAATACTATCCTTGGCTTCGTTAATTAAATTGATTAACTTGGGAGTGTACTCTCTATTGTTCATGGGTATTATACTGTCGCACGGTAATGCATTTATAGAGGTTAGAGACACAAACGTAATAACGAAGAACAGAATAACTTTTTTCATATCTTCCCTTATACAATATTTTTTATCTGTTGTCAATATAAACAATAAATTTCGGGGTAGATAGGCCCGCCTGCACTAAAGTTTCGGCGGGCAGGTACAAAACATATTAATCGGAAATAATTGAGATACCGAGATACTATAAACCAATCATACATTTATGTTTAATATGTCATATTATTGAGTTTGTATTTATTTCCGAGACAATACATCTTTCGTTACCGGAAATAGGTAAACCTCCCCAACTACAGCTCCACATTCTTCAATAATCTGTAATCCATATTAATGCTATGAAATCAGTTTTTTGCATTTTCAATAAACATACATTATTTTCTTTTTCAAATAAAGCTATTCACCTACTTCATTTTAAAGAATTTTTTCGTAAATTCCCTTTCCCCATCAATTACTATCATATATGACCCTTGTGGAACAACTTTCCCCTCGTTATCGCATCCGTTCCATATGTAGAAGTCACCATTCGTCTCAAATCGCTTAACCTCTCTGCCGATTAAAGAGTAGATTTTTCCTTTTATGATATTCTTGTTTTTCCTATCA
>Ga0164318_10000302_pt1 | contig 35435 bp, 39 predicted proteins | sample GuaBasSedimGuay9_FD_113734 | JGI IMG/M metagenome (GOLD analysis project Ga0164318, IMG submission 113734) | Subseafloor sediment microbial communities from Guaymas Basin, Gulf of California, Mexico - Guay9, Core 4571-4, 0-3 cm | ecosystem: Environmental > Aquatic > Marine > Hydrothermal vents...
TTCAGTTTTCTGTTTTCTGTTGAAATACTTAATTTAATCAATGTATTAAGCCATGAGTTTGTTGCATTTGAATAAGAACTTGGTATTACGTACAGACCATTATGATATTAATTCCTGGAAACTGTCTCCCAGGGCGGCATACAACCCGCTGAGGCTGGCGCAGAAGGTCTCTATTCCGGCCAGGACCAAGACAGTGGCTAGGGCTGCCATGATCACGTATTCCACGCTGCTCACCCCCGACTCCTCCTTCAGGAAGTTTTTGATCTTTGCCATGGGCGTTGCCTACAATTAGTAGTTTTTTCTGATTAGTAGGCGATTCATCTTAACTTACCTTAACCTCCCTTCCCACTTGGGGCTTTAGGGTGAGGGGGATTATTTTAACCCATCAGGGAATCAGGGCCGCGTTGCTGAGGCGGATGCCGAACAGCCCCAATTGCCCCTTGGCCTCCTTGGCGTTGACATTTTCGATGTAGCGGAAATAACCGTGCAGGGTATGACCTCCCCTCCCTACCGCGTCCACCGCGGTGATGACATAATTGGCAAAGCCCAGGATCTTCTCTTCTTGAACGAAGTCGGCTTCTTCGATCACCGGCACGATGACCGAAAAGCCGCCCGGCTGCGCGGCCTTATCCGCCAACCAATGCCACATGTTCCCGGACATGTTGCCGTTGTACAGCTTGATCTTATGTCCGGCCATGACATCGGGGGAAGGCGTCCCGCCTTCACCGGCATAATACTTGGCGTAATTGAACACCAGATTTGACCCGCCGCCCTGGTTAAAGAAGGTGGTCCAGCCACAGTTGTCGTTAGGAGCAGGCTGAGTGGATAAATCAAAATTAACTTCGGTTCCGTAATTGACCCAATCAAAGGCATCCCGGCACACGGCCAGGGGAAAGACCTGGCCTCACCAGAATTTCCCGGCCCAGCCCAGATAGGCCCGGCTGGTCACCGCCAGGGACAGGGGAGCTCCCCAGAAGAAATTGACTAGGCGGCCATTGATCTCTTGATTCTTGCGGATGGTGACCTCACAGGTATCGATGGCATCGGGGTTGGTATCGGCGTTGGGTTCGACCGTGGAGGCAAAGCAGTTATTGTCGAAGTCCCATTTGCCGAACTTGATGTCCACATCCGGAAGCTCGACCACGGTTTTGCCTTCGTCTAAGGGTATGGGATTTTGGGTGGCGATCTCTCGGACCACGTCCCGGATACTGCCGTTGACCTCCACCTTAAACCCCTGGCCGTTCTCTTTAACGGTCAACAGCCGGGCCGCCCCGGCGGTAGCCCCGGCGTCGGCCGCGGTCTGCATCTTGACGATGGTATCCTGCCAATGGCCATAGTCCACCGCCAGGGCCGCCAGTACCAGGATAAACAATAAGCTAACGGCCGTCATGGCGGCGACGCTGCCTCGGTCGTCAGTGATGAATCGGCGTAGACGCTTCATGACTATTCCTCTGGCTCATCCCCTAAGCGTTCATACAGCATCTTGGCCGTGGCGGTTAAGGTGGTCTCCGAAGGAATGGTCGGATTTTCCGGATCCTCAGGGTCGCTGATTAAACCGGCCACGGCATTGGGAACCATAAGAAACTTAAAGGGCAGACTGGCGGTAACTTCGATGCGCTTGTCATTCCAACCGTTCGGGCCGGTAGTGGTAACCACTTCAGCAGTTACCGTCAGGTTGGTGGTATCCACCCCACCGCCCAGGACATACTCCCGGACTTTATTTTTAACCAAGTCTAAATGGGGATTTGAAGCCGGGTAGCGCGAGCCGACCCGGGCGCCTTCACGGACTCCGGCACTCAGGACATGTTTAACCCAATAGGCATGGCCAAAATCGATGATGCCGGCCAACAGGGCCAATAAAATGGGGAGCACCAGGGCAAATTCCAAGGAGATATTGCCCTGCCGATCTCTTAACAGCCTACTCATGGGGCACCTCCTATAATAGGAGAAGGATTTTTTTTATCTTCGGGGCTCAAAAAACTGGCCCCCAAAAATAAAGGCCCGATGATTCGGGCCTGGGCGGTTTATGATTACTTCGGTAATCCCGCTACCCTGGCCCAGAGGCTGTAGGTCGGTGACTTTGCGTCCTACCCTTTCGGAGTAGTTTGCCTTTGTCGGTAATTTCAATTTTTCTGTATTTATTATCGGCATCCTTGATTCCAGACTTTAATTTTTTCCTGGCCCAGGCACTCGCACCTTAAATTAGCGGCTTATAGTTTTTTTTCCTGATTTTTTAATAATTTATTGTTAATATTTCCGAACCTGGTTTTGGCCTGGTTGGCCCCCGCAGACCGTCTGAAATGGCCGTGATCAAAGAATGTTGTCCTATTTAAAAAGAATTTAATGGGGCCGGAAAGAACTATTGAGTATTAATAAGAGCAAGCTTTTTAGCAAATTTATGGATGGTTCAGCCGCGCTGGTTAGATCTGGTAAAATAATCCAGGAGGTTGACGTCCTTCATGACCGAAGCGGAGCTGGCCCAGTTTTTGGGGAAGTATTGTTATCTGGAATGGGAGCAGGACGGCCGGGTCAGTGGCATCTCGGGCCGGGTGCGCAAAATCACCCGGGGTTGGGTGTTAATAGATTATGGCCCCCAGGTGCGGATCGCCGCGATTGTCAGGGTCAAGGTTTTGCGGGGCAATGAATAGCGCCCCCACTCCCGGGGTCAGGTATTTCTGTAGGGGCCGGGTCACCCCGCCCCGGTTGTCGGGGTGACCCGTGGGCCCGTTCAGGATATTAAACAAACAGCAGCCTAACCGTTAGGGCAAGGGCAGGCCCAGACCCTGGGCCACGCCCTGGCCATAGGCCGGGTCGGCTTTATAAAAATGTTGGACCATGCGCTCCTGGATAAATTGGGGCACGGTCTTGAGGCTGTTGACTAGATTGTCGATGAGTCGGGCCTGGGCGTCCGGGGGCATCAGCCGGTAAAGATTGCCGGGTTGAATATAGTCTTCATCGACCAGCGGTTGGCCATAGCGATCGGCATCGCCCGAGATCTTTAAGGGCGGTTCTTTATATGCCGGATTTTCCTGGGGGCCGCCGAAGCTGTTGGGCTCATAAACCGGGCTATTGCCGCCGTTGTCATCGCAGCGCATGAAGCCGTCGCGCTGATAATTGTGGGCCTGGATAGCGCGGGGGCGGTTGATGGGCAGCAGGGCGTAATTGACCCCCAGGCGGTAGCGGTGGGCGTCGGCATAGGAGAAAATCCGGGCCTGCAGCATCTTATCCGGGGAAAAGGACAGGCCGGGGACGATGTTGGCGGGCTCGAACGCGGCCTGCTCGACTTCGGCAAAATAATTCATCGGGTTGCGGTTCAGCTCCATGATTCCTACTTCCATTACTGGATAATCGCCGTGCGGCCAGACCTTGGTCAGATCAAAGGGGTTCCAGCGGTAGGTCTCGGCTTCGGCCTCGGGCATAACCTGAATTTCCAGGCGCCACTTGGGGTTGTCGCCGCGTTCGATGGCCTCGAAGAGATCGCGCGTGGCCCAGTCGGGGTCCTGGCTGACCAAGCGGTCCGCCTCTTCCTGCCGGAAGTTGTCGATGCCCTGCAGGGTCTTGAAGTGGAACTTGACCCAGAAGCGCTCGTTATCAGCATTGATCATACTGTAGGTATGGCTGCTATAGCCGTTCATATGGCGGAAGCCCTTGGGGATGCCGCGGTCGGAAAACAGGATGGTGACCTGATGCAGGCTTTCCGGCACCAGCGACCAGAAATCCCACCACATGGTGGTGGAGCGTAGATTGGTCTGCGGCATGCGCTTTTGGGTGTGAATGAAGTCCATGAATTTCATGGGATCGCGCACGAAGAACACCGGTGTGTTGTTGCCCACCAGGTCCCAGTTGCCCTCTTCGGTATAAAATTTTAGGGCAAAGCCGCGCACGTCGCGCACCGTATCCGCGGAGCCGCGTTCTCCGGCCACGGTGGAGAAGCGGGCCAGCATCTTGGTCTGCTTGCCGACCGAGGAGAAGATTTGGGCTTTGGTATAGCGGCTGATGTCCTTGGACACGGTAAAAATGCCATGCGCGCCGGCGCCCTTGGCGTGCACCACCCGCTCCGGAATGCGCTCGCGGTTGAAGTGGGCCATCTTCTCAAACAGGACGAAATCTTGCACCAATAGGAGGCCGCGCGCTCCCGCGGTTAAGGAATTCTGGTTATCCGCCACTGGAATACCCGAGGCGGTGGTCAGGTTAGGTTGCCCTGCCTTGGCTTTTTGTTCATGGCTGCTCATGTTGATCTCCTTTTTTAGGGTTGGTTGCCGAATGCTGATTTTTTATTCTGCCCTGACAGGCGGGGCAGAGGCCATAATATTCCATCCGGTAGTCCATGACCTGAAAGCCTTCCTTAGCCGCCAGGTACTCGGGGCTGAGGGGCAGCGGCTCGGCCAGGTCCTGGATTTTGCCACACCGGTTACAGATCAGGTTGATGTGCGGGGTCAGCCGGTAACCGGCGGCCCGTAAGGCGGCCTCCATTCCTTTGGCGGAACGAGCGGCGGTCAAATTGGCCTCGCAATCGGATAATTCGTGTAACTTTTATTATTTTATAACTATTATTAATTATTAAATGCAACAGAAAAAAGCCGTTGATATCAAGTTGCCTTAACCATAGGGGCTTGCTAACTCAAGCTCCTATCATCAAAATATTAGTTTTTGATAACAACTTGACATAAATCGGGCTTTGCGCATTAGATAATCAGCAACCTATTAAAAAAACCTTACCCTGGGTGTATAGTGTGTAGAAGGGGATTGGGGGGAGAGGGGGAGAAGGACGTAAATTTGAATGTAATGAAATTCAATAATATTTTCACCCTTGATCTTAACTTTCCTCAGCCCGGTTGACCATAATTTGTCATATTAAAGGAGTGATCGCCATGGACTTTACCTTAAGCGCTTCCCAACAAGAAATCCAGGCCCGGGCCCGGCAGCTGGCCCAGGACCGGATAAAACCCCAGGCCGCGGCATTAGATCGGCAGGCTCGACATCCCGCCGAAATTTTGACTGAATTGGGAAAGTTGGGCTTCATGGGCCTGTCCCTCCCGCCGGACTACGGCGGCGGCGGCCAAGACTTTGTCAGTTATGTGCTGGCCATGATAGAGATCGCCCAGGGTTGCATGTCCTGTGCCTTGATTATGCATCTCAATCATACCCTGTTTGGCGGCACCGTGACTAGTTTTGGAACTGAAGCCCAGAAACAGCGATATCTGGTGCCGGTGGCCGGCGGTCAGAAAATGGCCTGTTTTGCACTTACCGAAGCCGAAGCCGGCTCCGACGTCAGCCGGGTGCAATGCACGGCGGTGCGCCAGGGCCAGGATTATATCTTGACCGGCACCAAGAAATTCGTCACCAGCGGCCAGGTGGCCAGCTTTGGTCTGGTGGCGGCCAGCACCGCGCCGGAGCTCGGTGCCAAAGGCATCAGTGCCTTTATTGTGGATTTAGAGAACGCTGCTGGCGTTACTATCGGCCCTCTGCAGGATAAATTGGGGCTGAAGGCTACCGGCACCGTAGATCTGACTTTCGATCAGCTCCGCATCCCCGCCGAAAATCTCTTGGGCCAAGAAAATCAAGGGTTGAAGGTGATGTTGCGGGCCTTGGACGACGGCCGGATCGGCACTGCCGCCCAAGCAGTGGGTCTGGGTCGGGCCATATTAACCGAATCGTTGGCCTATGCTCGCCAGCGGCAGCAGTTCGGACAACCTATTGCTCAGTTCCAGACAATTCAGTGGAAACTGGCAGATATCGCCACTGAGGTCGAGGCCGCAGAACTTTTGACCATCAAGGCCGCCTGGCGTAAAGATCAGGGCTTGCCTTATGACACCGCCGCGGCCATGGCCAAGCTGTTTGCCACCGACGCGGCGATGCGGGCCGCGCTGGAAGGCGTGCAGATTCTGGGGGGCTATGGCTACCTGGGCGATTATCCCCTGGAACGGCACCTGCGGGACGCCAAAGGCACCCAGATTTACGAGGGCACTAACGAGATCATGCGGTTAATTATCGCTCGTAATCTGCTCAGATGATTGCTTTAAGCAATAAGGTTCAAAGTTCAAAGTTTAAGTTTCGATAAAGTAGGGAGGCACTGGCCGCCCATTGACTTTTCTACCTTTTGGAGAGATTCGCAGGTTCATGAGCGACTGTATGGAGAGGAAAATCCCATGACCAAAAAATTGACGGCAGGTCTGGTGCAGGTTTACACCGGCGATGGCAAAGGTAAAACCACCGCGGCTTTGGGACTGGCGCTGCGGGCGGTGGGACGCGGGTTCCAGGTTTTAATGATACAGTTCTTGAAAGGCGAAGAAAGCGGCGAACGCTTAGCGGCCCCGCGGCTGGCCCCCGAGTTTACCATCCGACACTTCGGACGCTGCGGCTTTATCCGCCGCGCTAAACCCGATGCCGAGGACGTAGCCGAGGCCCACGCCGCCCTGGCCCTGGCCCAACAGAGTATCAAAAGCGGAGCATATGACCTGGTTATTCTGGATGAAATTAATATTGCCCTGTATTTTAAGCTGTTGGACGTGGCCGAGGTGCTCGATCTGATCAAGTCCCGCCACCCTCAGGTGGAGTTGGTATTAACCGGACGCTATGCCCCCCCGGAAATCATCGCCGCCGCGGATTTGGTCACCGAGATGAAAAGCTTGAAACATTATTACCAGGACGGCGTTTTAGCTCGGGAGGGGATTGAATCCTAGCCATCAGGGAATAAGCCTTGGGGGCGTGTTTCCCCAGAAAAAACTGCCGTTCCCCGGCCAGCCAGGCAGTTTTCTGCTTGCATAGGGCGATTACCGTAACCGGATGGTCTTAACCCTGTGATGTTTCTACTCCGGCAAGTTTCTCGGCTTAAACATAATCGCCGCGTTGGAACTTAAAACTCTCCACCCAGGACAACGCCGCCACCTCCTCGGCGACTGATTTCAACGGCGAGTCAGGGGGCAACTGGGCTGCCAGGTCTTGGAGTCGGCGGCTATCCTGTTCCAGGGCGGTGGCCAGCGGGGCCAGGCTTTTTAAAGATACCTCGCCGGAACTCAGGCCCCGTTGATAGGCCTCCAATCGGCATAGGCCTTCTTCCACGGCCTTGAGGCTATCTGTTAATAAAGCAGAATTGGCAATAATTTCCACCGGAGTCGCCGAGGGCAATACTCCGGCAGATGTCGCTACGGTCGAAGGGTTAGTTTTTTCCTGGGCGGCCTGAAGAATATCGGCAAATTTTTCCCCTTGCTCAGTCCGCGATTGCGGTTCTGGTCGGGAAATAGTCTGGCCCAGCGCCAGTAAATCTTCGATTTTCATTTTGCTCTCGAATATTTGCTTAATTTGTCAGCTAATTATCTGGAATAGACCGTTTGGCCGCTTAGCCCGCAAAACTGGTCCGTAAATGCTCATAACGGTATAATTGAGCCAGCTCCTGGTCCTGCAACCGGGGCAATTCTTGCTGTAATTGCTCTAGCAAACCCCAGGCCGAGTCCAGATCCAAAGCCTCGGTTTCGCTGGCGGCCAGATTCTGGGTTTGGACCACGTCAACCCGGTCATGGCCCACGGCCAGGGTCTGATCCTCATTCTGGCTGGCACTTTGATTGGGGGTGGAAATTTCTTCCGGATTGACTTCGGCGCTGGATACCCAGTATGAATTATAAGCAGTGATTTCCATTGCTGCTCCTCCTCATTGTTGTTGGCTATTATTTTAGCAACAATGGTGCCAGAAACAACTTACAGATAATATTGATTAATTTATTGACCAAGAGGTTTAATTAGGCAATTTTTGCCGGAAGTCAGCGATATTTTCCCTTTGTCCGAACCCGAAAGGAGAGACAATGACCTGGTGCTTTCTGATGTTAGCCATTGTTTTAGAAGTGAGCGGCACGATTTCCATGAAACTGTCACAAGGGTTCACCAAATTCTGGCCCGCGGTTAGCATGTTTATATTTTATGCCTTCAGTCTGGCTTCCCTGACCTTAGCCCTCAAAAAAATCGAGCTCAGTATAGCCTATGCGGTCTGGTCGGGGTTGGGCACGGCGCTAATCGCTGCGGCGGGCATTGTCTGGTTTAGGGAACCGGTCAGCCTGGTTAAGATGGTGTCACTCGGACTGGTGGTTATCGGCATCATCGGACTGAATCTGAGCCAGGGAGTGCATTGACCGCGGGGGTGAGCCAAGCCTTAATATACCATGGGGGATCAAAAACCAACCGTCCGACAAGTTCAGATTAATCCTGGTAAATTTAACCCTGGGCTGTCTTTCCCGCCTCATGCCGAGGCTTATTCCTTGACAAGTGGGTGACGAGCGGGTAGCCTGATTTCAGCGGGTTAATCCAGGCAATTGCCAGGTTGGCGAAAGGAGGGGAAGTAATGGAGGTTCCGGAGCTCACCGCAGTTAACATTGACATCATCGTCGATAATTTCATTGATGTGTTTGAAATTTCGCGACCCGGCCAGGTTGAACGAGTTATCCTGGGCCGCCTCAAAAAACCGGTCATGGCCGCTCATGGTCTGTCCTTGTTGATCACCTTACGTCAGGATGACCAAGAGACCCGGATCTTGATGGACACTGCCAATTCACCCCTGGTATTATTTAATAATTTAGAGGCCTTAGGACTGGCGGTGGATGAACTCGATGCCATTTTTATAAGTCATGGCCATCCGGATCATTATGGCGGGCTGCTGGAATTATTAGCTCGGCGTCAGAAACCGACAACGGTCTATCTGCATCCGGACTGTTATTATCCTAAATTGCTCATCACTCCCCGGGGCCGGATCGGTCCCTGGACTCTGGAGCGCGACAAGCTGGTGGCGGCCGGGGCTGAATTACACGAAAATACCGGCCCGGCGCTGATTAACGGCATGGCGCTGATCACCGGCTCAGTGGAGCCCACCGTGCCTTATGAAACCCCACTGCCGGGGGCCAAACGGGTTATTGCCGGAAAAGAAGAACACGATAATTTTGTCGATGAGCAGGCTCTGGTGCTTAAGGTGGCGGGCCAAGGTCTGGTAGTGATCGGCGCCTGTTCCCACCCAGGCATCGTTAATATGGTGAGATATGCCCAGAAATTGACGGGCGTGGAGCGCGTCGCCGCGGTCATTGGCGGTTTCCATCTTACCGCCGGGGGCGATGAATTGATCAATAATACTATTGCGGGTTTAAAGGAGATCAACCCGGCGCTGATTTTCGCCGGTCATTGTACCGGCTTCCGCGCCCTCGCGGCCCTATCGGCCAGCTTTCCAGAGAGTTTTTTGGTGAGCTGTGTGGGCACCAAATTATTGTTCGGCTAACCCGCAAGGCCAGCCCGGAAACCGCTGCGGCTGGCCTGCAACTCGTCCGCAACCAGGAGCGGAAGATCTGGCTACTTGAGCCGGCTAGCCAAAGGGAGCGCCATTGACTTTAGACTCTCTGGGCTGCTGAAGCCCCTTTTGGTGAAAAGCGGCGAAGGATAAGTCTGGCTCTTCTGCCCCGGAGGTCAACGTCCGGCGACGATATTGCTCAATTCTTTGGTTATTTTCTGGGCCTCTTCTATCTGCTCCAAAATTTTGTGGAGAAACGAATATTGCGGTTGCTCTGAGGTCAAATCCATCAACATCAGACTAATATAACCCAGTATTATTTGTAAAGGTTGATTGAGTTGATGAGCGGTGCGGCTGATCTGGGTCAGGAGTTCCTGTTCTAATTGGTCATTAGCCATCATTTGGTAGTTGGTGACATCTTCCAGGACTAAAATCGACCCGGCGGTGGGGATTTCTGATACACGGAAAGGAACCCGGCGGAGATGAAGAAATTTGCCATCCTTCCCCTCCAGGATTGTTTCCCAGGTCTGACCGGTTATCATGGCCTGTTTGCAGTCAGCTTCGATCTGGGTGACTGCTGCCGATCCAGGGTCTTTTAAATAAGCGCTTAAAAATTCAAAGCAATTTTTCTCTGCCGCCTCATCTCTGGTCATACCAAAAAGCTCTGCTGCACAAGGGTTAAAATAGCTTATGCGATCTTCCTGATCTACCAGAATAATAGCCACAGGCAGGCGCTCAACAATCTCGGACTCAATTGTCATTGGGACTCCTGATCAGATGTTTACCTTAGCAGTGGCAATCCACGAGCCGCTGGCCAGCTTAATATTGCTTTAGCTTTAAACAAATAGTGCTAGAGATTGGCAAGTCTAATCTTCACTGGTGGTAAAGTTCGAAAAAACTTTAATAATCCTAAATACAACGCCCTACAGACATGATAAGTTAAAATACCATAACGGAATACTCTTGTAAAATATATTCAACTTCTTAACTCTTAGTCACTAGTCAGAGTTAGGTCGTTGTAAAGGGTTAATAGGACGCAAAGGCCTTGAACTCGCATCGACAGGAGGTACTTATGGATTTGGCGGAAGCGATCTATAGCCGGAAATGTACCCGGGGCTTTAAACCGGAGCCGGTCCCCAAAAAGACCCTGATGCGTTTATTGGGAGCCGCTCACCAGGCACCTTCAGCCCGAAATATTCAGCCCTGGCAATTTATCGTGGTAACCGGTCCGGCCCGAGAGCGATTGGCCCAGAAACTGGTAAACCGTCACCAGCAAGAGGCTCAGGGTAAGCTCGGCTGGCCGGAATTTCCTGCTCCCTTTCAAGCCCGCAGCCAGCGTTTCGGCCAGGAATTGGCCCCTTTTGGCCAGCAGACGCCGGGATTTGATTTAGCGACCAGCAGCTTTAACTTTCATGGCGCGCCAGCGGTGATCTTGCTTACCATGGATCAGCAATTACCGCCTGCCCGCCTCATAGATCTGGGAATGGCGGCCCAGAACCTGGTCCTGAAAGCTCATGCCCTGGGGCTGGGGACCTGTCCGATCGGCATGGTCCTTAAATATGATGAGGTAATCCGGGAGGAATTACGGTTGCCGGAAAGTGTCAACATTGTCTTAAGCATCGCCGTCGGGGTTCCCGACCCCGCTTTCCCGATTAATCAGTATAAATCCTGGCGAGATGACCTGGCGGAATTTATGACCTGGATAGAAAATTAAGAGATGCTTTCAGGTTTAAGACTTCGGCATGAGTTGCGACCAGAGCCTTGAGAGCTTCCCGCGGCTGGCCGGGCTGGATTTATCCCCGGCCTGGGAGCAGGCGGTCGGCCGATTTCTGGAGACCGAGGGTCTGACCCTGGTGCTGGGCGGCACTGATAGCGGGAAGAGCACTCTGTGCCGCTATTTGGTCTATCGCGCCTATGTGGCGGGGCAGCGGGTGGCCCTGATTGACTGTGATCTGGGTCAGTCTCACCTGGGTCCCCCGGCGACGCTGGGTTTAGGGCTTTATCCGCCGCGCCTGCCCGGCGATGACAGCCTGTTTCCCGAAGCCCTGTACTTTATCGGGCAGACCTCACCGGTGGGCCAGGTGCTGGAGGTGGTGGTCGGCACCCGCCGGTTGGCCGATCAGGCCCAAGACCAGGGGATTAGTCGGATAGTGGTTAATACCTGTGGCTTTATCCAGGGGCCGGGCGCCCTGCAGCTGAAATGGGCCCAGTTGGAATTGCTGGCCCCCCAACTGATTCTGGCCCTGGAAAAGACCCAAGAATTAGAACCTATTTTAATCCCCCTCAGGCGGCGGCAGGCCCCCATGATGCGCCTGCCCCGGTCACAACGGGCGGTGTCCAAATCCTGGGAGTATCGGCGACAATATCGGGAGGTGCGCTTTCACGGCTATTTTCGGGAGGCCACGCGGCATCTTTTCTCCATGAGCCGCTTAGCCTGGCAGGGCCTGCCCCTGGGCCGGGGGGAAACTCTAAGTCTGGCCCAACGGCAGCAGTTAGGAGCATATTTAGATACCCCGGTGCTTTATGGAGAAATCAGCCCCTCGGGCGCAGTGCTGATTTTGCCAGGTTTACCGGAAACCTTAGACAAAACAGCACTGGCAGAACTGTTAGGCGTGCCCAAGGTCTGCTGGTTGGCGTCGGCCAGCTTAGAAATGCGTTTGGTAGGGCTTCTGGACGGCAACTTGGCGGTCCTGGCCCTGGGTCTGCTGCTGCCGTCCCCCTGGGACCGCTCGCAAGTTGCCATCTGGACCCCCCTACCCGGCGAACGCCTGGATCAGGTGCGGGTGTGTCGAATAGGCAGGTTGCGTCTTAATTTGCGGGGTCAGGAGTTAAATCGAGCGTAATCAGTGAAGGGTAATATCTGAAAGGAAGTGAGCTGGATTACCGTTGTTCAACTCGTTCCCAAGTTGTACTTGGGAACGAAATAATATGAATGGCTCGTACCCTGCTTATCAGCGATAATGACTTGCATTCTGGCCGCAGATCTGACAAATTTGTTAAAGTCAATTAAAAATTAAGGCTAGCCAAGAATGGGGAAATTATTATAGATGGTCCAAAGTGAGGCGTTAGCGTGCCTTTATGAAATCACCGTGGCCCTCAATGTCACCGGTTCTCTGAAGCGCGGGCTGCAAAAGGTGCTGTCCATTCTGGCCCAACGGCTGGGTATGAACCGCGGTACGATCACCATTTTAAATCCGGAAAATCAAGAGCTGCAGATCGAAATTGCCCATGGTCTGACCGCTGAAGCTCGCCTGCGGGGACGCTATAAATTAGGGGAAGGGATTACCGGCCGGGTAGTCGAAAACGGGGAACCAGCCGTGGTGCCCCGGGTCAGCCAGGAACCCCTGTTCCTGAACCGGACCCGTTCGCGGGGAGATCTGAGAAAACAGGATATTGCCTTTATCTGTGTGCCCATCAAGATCGGCCCGCAGACCATCGGCGCTTTGAGTGTCGACCGACTTTCCGGCGACGACACCCATCTGGATCACGATCTGCAATTTATCACCATTATCGCCTCGATCATTGCCCAGGCAGTCAACAACCTGATGCTCATCGACCGGGAAAAACAACAGTTGCGCATCCAGAACCTGGAGCTACAGGGGCGATTGCAGGAGAGATATCAGCTCGGGAATCTGGTCGGTAATTCCAGCAAGATGCGCCAGGTGTTTGAAATGATCAACCGGGTGGCCAAAAGTAATGCTACCGTCCTGATCCGTGGGGAAAGCGGCACCGGCAAGGAACTCGTGGCCAACGCCATCCATTACAACAGTCTTAGGGCCGCCAAACCCTTCTTCAAGGTTAACCTGGCGGCGCTGCCCGAGACCCTGGTGGAAAGCGAACTTTTCGGCCATGAACGCGGCTCCTTTACCGGCGCTTTGAACCGCAAACAGGGCTGTTTTGAGCTGGCCGCCGGCGGGACTATTTTCCTGGATGAAATCGGCGACTTAAGTGCCAACGTGCAACTCAAGCTGCTCCGGGTAATCCAGGAACGGGAGTTTATGCGCCTGGGTGGCACCCATACCCTGAAGGCCGAGGTGCGGATCATTGCCGCCACTCATCGGGATCTGGAAAGAGCCTTGGCCGACGGTAATTTTCGGGAAGATCTATATTACCGCCTCAATGTCTTTCCCATTTATCTACCGCCGCTGCGGGAACGGCAGGCCGATATTCCCCTGCTGGCCGAGCATTTCTTGACGAAGGCGGCGGACGAGCATCACAAGCCGGTAAAACGGTTATCGACCCTGACCATGAATCTGCTGATGCAGTATCACTGGCCCGGCAATGTGCGGGAATTGGAAAATATCATCGAGCGGGCCGTGCTGGTCTGTGATGAAGATACCATCCGCAGTATTCACCTCCCCTCCAGCCTCCAGATCCAGAATCGCCCGCCGGGACAGAAAAGCCCGTCGTTGGCAAGCGCGGTCGAAAACCTGGAAAAAATGATGATTATTGAGGCCTTACGGGCTACCAAAGGCAATCAGAGCCAGGCCGCCGGCTTTTTAGATACCAGTTTGCGCATCTTGGGCTATAAAATAAAACGCTACGGCCTGGACGCCCGCCAATATCGGCAGCAATGACTCCACCCACCCGCCCTCGCCACTTCCCTATGGTTTATCGGCGTTATTAGTAACACTAATTAATGGACCGCTTTTTGCAGTGAAACTAATTATGCGAGTGGCGACGATTGCCCGCCTGACTGCCGGGGTCGGCAATGGGGGTCTTTACTGATCTCACCCAAACCCTTTTGATATCAGCAAGTTATTAAAGTGAGGGGTATGGTTCGACCGTGGCGGGAGATCTGAAGCAGGTCTGGTTTTAAGAAAAAATCGTTGATTTTATGGTCAGAGGGAGAACTGGAGAACAGATATTTTCCTTAATATTCCACCATTTTTGTGATTTATCCAGGATTGTTTAACAAATTTGTAATTAATCAAGGAGTATCCAACCGCCACCAAGATAATGATTTGTTTTGATTTAATAATTGCAGTATATCTTACTTGATTCGGGTGGGCTGGGCAGAATTTCAGTAAATTGCCGCCGCTATAATTTAGACAATGATTTACGGAACTTATAAATATGAGGGAAAATTGCTTTAGCATTTCGAGTGATCATTAAAATTTACAAGTTTGTAAAATGCAGCGTTTCGAGCATGAAGCTGTTTTAGGTTAATTATTAATTATATAAGTAGGTTACGGTTTGTCCATAAACAGCTCGGCCTAATGGGCCAGTTGAACACTCTGATAATCTAACCAGGAAGTAGGAGGACACCTTAATGACTTTGAGTAAGCCAAATCGCAGTGCTGCGACAATTACCAGCAACCGGGTCCATCCCTCCCCGGTTTCCGGAATCTGCGTCACCTGCCTGGATGGTTGCGAAGGGCCGTGTGAGATCGGCCGTTCGGCGCTGAAGGGCCGGGAGATGATCTATCCTCAGCCTTTCGGCAAGATTACCGCGGGGTCGGAAAAAGATTATCCCATTGATTTCTCCCATTTTAATATCCAGGGGACCTGTGTCGGGGCCGTGGGTATTGAAGCTGATTCGGACCAGGCGCTCTTTCCGGTAGTGGACTGTAGCACCAGCGTGGGGGCGGAAAACACTATTCTCTTGGATTTTCCAGTATTTACCGGAGCGGTCGGTTCGACCGAAATCGCCCGGGTCAATTGGGAAGAGCTGGCCGTGGGGGCGGCAATCTCCGGGGTCATTGTGGTCGCCGGCGAAAACATCTGTGCCATGGACCCGCAGGCGGAGATCAAAAACCATCGGATCGTGCGTTCTCCAGAAATGGAGCGCCGGATCAGTTCTTATCGGCAGTGGTATAACGGCAAAGGTGGCATTATTATCCAGGCCAATGTCGAAGATGCCAAACTGGGAGTCCCCGAATATGTCATCGACAAATTAGGGGTCGAAATTCTGGAGCTGAAATGGGGGCAAGGCGCTAAAGATATCGGCGGCGAGGTTAAATTGCCCAGCCTGGAGCGCGCCCTGCAGTTAAAGGAGCGGGGTTATATCGTGCTGCCGGACCCGACCGATCCCGTCTCCCAGGATGCCTTCAAACATGGCGGCATCAGTGAATTTGAACGCCATTCCCGTTTAGGCATGGTGGAAGAAGAAGGCTTTTATAAGGAAGTAGAACGCCTGCGTCGCATCGGCGCCAAATATGTAACTTTAAAGACCGGCGCCTACCGGCCCGCGGACCTGGCCCGGGCGCTCAGATTTTCCTCCGAAGCCCGCATTGATATGTTGACCATTGACGGCGCCGGCGGCGGTACCGGCATGAGCCCCTGGCGGATGATGAATGAATGGGGCATCCCGACCCTGGAGCTGGAGTGTCTCACCTACCGCATGTGTGAACGTCTGCGGGCCAAAGGCGCCTACATTCCGCCGATCGCCATTGCCGGGGGGTTATCCCTGGAAGATCATATTTTCAAGGCCCTGGCCCTGGGCGCCCCTTATGTCAAGGCCATCTGTTTGGGCCGGGCGATCATGACCGCAGCCATGGTAGCCAAAACCCATGGCAAATTAATGGCGGCCAAGATGGCCCGGGAAGGCAAGGACATGGCCGACGGCTATCTGAGTCTGTTTGCCGTCGGGGCCCAGCTCAAGGAACAGTTCGGCAAGGACTTTGCCAACCTTCCGGCCGGGGCCATTGGCATGTATTCCTATATTGACCGGCTGCGTCAGGGTCTCCAGCAACTCATGGCCGGAGCTCGAAAGTTCGCCCTCAAATATATTGACCGTAACGACCTGGTGGCGCTGACCCGGGAAGCCGCTGAACTTTCTGGAATCACCTACATTATGGATGCGGATCAGCAGGAAGTGGATCGCATTCTGGGCTAACTACAGGGAATCATCTAAAATATTTAGCTTTTCACCATCTTAAGGAGTTAAAGCATGTTAAACGCTATCTGTTCTCATAACTGCAAGGACTGTTATGCGCGGCGCGTCTGTGCGGTCCACGCCATCTCAGAGGAGCCAGGTGCCATTTATGTCGATACCGAAAAATGCATTGGTTGCGGCTGCTGTAAAACCGCCTGTGTCACCTTCGGATATAAGGCTTTGCAAGATAAAACCGAGGTCTGGTTAAGAGGGGCCGCCTGATTAAGCAGGGGACCCCGATCCCTGAACGTCTGGGGATCGGGGTCTAGATTTCTCTTAAAGCTTACCAGATTACCCGCCGTAATTGCCCCCGGACTTTGGCCCGCGTCTCTTTTAGGCTTTCGCTTTTATCTAAAAATCATTTATAATTTCTGCACCGCCGAATTGCGGTTGGGTTAGTCGCGCCGGACAGCCCGTCCCGAATATATTCCGCCCTACTCTAAGATTGCTCTCATCCGGTCGGGGATGACGATGAGGCCGGAAGCACCGGATTTCAGACGATTTTGTAAAACTATCCCCTAGAAAAATACATTTATGTTACCAATATTTCACCAGGCCAACGAATATCTTGATATCTTGCTAATATCATTAGTTTTTTGGGTAGACATGATTATTGCTTAATTAAATTTACCTGAAGAAAGTCAGGCTCTGAAAGGAGAATTTATGAATTGCCAATCGATTGAGGAAGTCTATGAAGTAGTCAAAGACCAGGAAGTCAGTTTTATTCAACTCTGGTTTGCCGATGTCTTGGGCATGATTAAAAGTTTTTCCATCCGACCCTCGGAGCTGGAGGAGGCCATGACCGAAGGCATGGGTTTTGACGGCTCCTCCATCATGGGTTTTGCCCGTATTGAAGAAAGTGACATGGTGGCCAAACCCGACCCCAGCACCTTCCAGATCCTGCCCTGGCGCCAGGAGAAAAAGCCGGTGGCCCGCATGTTCTGTGATATTTTGCAGCCGGATGGCTCCCCCTTTCCGGGTGATCCCCGTTATGCTTTTAAACGCATGCTGGCCCGGGCCGCAGAAAAGGGCTATACCTATTATATCGGGCCGGAACTGGAATATTTCTACTTTGCCCGGAACGACCGTCCGGAAGTCCTGGATCAGGGGGGCTACTTTGATACCGCGCCCCTGGATTACGCCGCCGACCTCAGGCGGCAGACGATCTTTGCCATGGAACAGATCGGCATCCGGGTGGAATATAGTCATCATGAAGTGGCCCACTCCCAGCATGAAATCGATATGCGTTTCGATGAGGGCCTACGGATGGCCGACAAGGTGATGTCGTTCCGACTGACGGTCAAGGAAATTGCCTGGCAAAACAACGTCTATGCCACCTTCATGCCCAAACCGATCTTTGGCATCAATGGGAGTGGGATGCACACCCACCAATCCCTGTTCAAAGAGGGCCGCAATGCCTTTTACGACCCCAAGGATCCTTTCCACTTGTCAGAGATCGCCAAAGGCTATATTGCCGGGATCCTGAAACATGCCCGGGAGATTACCTCGATCTGCAACCAATGGGTCAATTCTTATAAACGACTGGTGCCTGGGTACGAGGCGCCGGTCTATATTGCCTGGGCCCGGCGGAATCGTTCGACCATGGTTCGGGTGCCGATGTACAAACCCGGCAAAGAGATGGCGACCCGCATTGAATACCGCGCCCCGGATCCGGCCTGCAACCCCTATCTGGCCTTTGCGGTGATGCTGGCTGCGGGTCTTAAAGGGGTGGAAAACAAATATCCCCTGCCCGAACCGGTGGAGGAGGATGTTTACCATCTGTCCGATGCGGAGCGCGACCGCCTGGGTATCCAATCCTTGCCCGGCAACCTGTTTGAAGCCATCGATGAGACCGCCAAAAGCGAGCTGGTGCGGGACGCCCTGGGAGAACATATCTTTAACAAGTTTATCGAAAATAAACGGATCGAATGGGATAATTACCGCATCCATGTTACCGATTACGAAGTTGACCGCTACCTGCCGATCTTGTAAGGCAGAGGCCAGTGCTTAGTTTTAGTTATTGGTTTTGGTTGTTAGTTATTAGAAATGATTGCCATCGAAAAACTAACCACTGGCAACTAATCACTGGTTTAATTAGGCTGGGAGCAAAGGACGTGGGATAAAACCAGATGCCCCTTAAATATCATATTCCCATCAAACCGGTGCCGCCGCGCTTTTATCCGGTGCCCAAAAATATCCTGCTGGAATCAGAAGAAAACTGCCTGCATTGTGCCTGCTGCGGCAAAGAGCTCTGCCCTTATGACGCTTACGGCCAGCGGTATATTGATCCGCTCAGCGGTTTCGATACCATTAACAACCTCTGTAAGGATTGTTTCCGCTGTATCCAGGGGTGTATTCAAGGCACGATCTCCAAGGTTCCCAATCCAGAATACCAGGATTTGGGGGATGGGTACTGGACGCCGGAGATTATCAGCACCTCCATTGATTTGGGCCGTAAACCCTTATTTCTATCTTTGGATGAACGGGGGGAGGTGAACATGCCGGTTTTTCCGCGGGTGGAACTGCCATTGCCGATTATCCTGGCAGAATCGACCCCAGCGGTAAGCAAAACCAGGGTGCGTTTTGCCTTAACCCTAGCTGCGCAGATTCTGAATAGTCTGGTCATTCTGCCCCGGCCTCAGATTCAGGCGGAATTGGTTCCCTATGCCCGTTATCTGGTCCCTCAATACCCGATTGAAACCCTGAACCTCGATGATGCCTTGTTAGGGATGGTCCGGGTAGTGGAACTTATCGATCACCCGGAAGTGATGATGGCGGTCGAAAATCTCAAAGCTCGCTATCCAGAGGTGGTGGTGTCAATCAATGTGCCCGCTGCCCACCCTGAAGGATGGGCGAGACCTACCGGGCCTAATAGTCCAGCCGCCAGCGGCATGGCGTTATTTTGTGCGGGTCAAGCCCGAGGTCCTACAACACTCCAGCCAACGCTTCCGGCTCTACGAAGTTCCCTGGCGGCAGGTGGAAGACGAATTTATCGCCCAGAACTGCTATAACCTGAACCAGGCCTTTTATACCTCGCAAGGGAAAAGAAGGCCTTTGTGCTGTCGCAAGGGCGCAACCTGATGATCCTGAAGATCGTCGGCTACGCCGAGGAAGCGGCCCTGTACTACCAGTTGTTGGACTTCAAGGCCCATATCTGGACTGCCCACCAGCGTTATCCAACCCGCGGCCGGGTCTGGCATCCGGGGGGCGCGCATCCCTTTGCGGCCCTCAACCTGGCCCTGGTCCATAACGGCGACTTTGCCAATTATCTGGCCTTAACTGAATATCTCAGCCAGCGCCATTTTTACCCGCAATTCCTCACCGATACCGAGGTCTCGGCCATGCTTTTTTGACCTCTGGCATCGGCACTATGGTTATCCTTTAGAGTATGTCATCGAGGCCATGGCCCCGACGACGGAACGTGACTTTGACCTGCTGCCTGCAAAACGCCAACGCCTGTATGAACAGATTCCGGCGACCCATGTCCACGGCTCGCCGGATGGCCCCTGGTTCTTTATCATTGCCCGCAATGACACCGAGCGCCAGCGCTGGGAACTAATCGGCATTAGCGATACTTCCATGCTGCGGCCCCAGTTCTTTGCCTTGCAGGACGGGCAGGTGCAGATCGGCCTGATCTGTTCCGAAAAACAGGCGATCGACGCCACCCTGGCCAGCCTGGCCCGCGAGGATCAACGTTTCTGTCCGGTTGCCGACCTCTATTGGAACGCGCGGGGCGGGAGGGCTACGGACGGCGGCGCCTTGGATTTTCTGGCCGAATCCTTCATGGCCGGAGATCCGCTTAAAGGCGGCGGTTTTGTGATCGTCAATGGCCTGGAGTTCGACAGCCGGGGCCAGATACACATGCAATACACCCCGTATCCGGGGGCCAACCTGTTTTCCCTGGCCTCGGGCGGGGCCATTTATATCCGCGATCCCGATAGTCAGGTAGTCCCGGAGCAACTCAACGGCGGTGAAATCGTTCCCTTATCCAAGGCCGATTGGAACTTGATCCTGCCCTACCTGCAGGAAAACGAGCGCCTTTTTGATATTTCCCTGGAACAACATTTGCTGAGCGTGGACGGTGTCCTCCGGGCCCCGCATCAGGTTTACCGCAAGATCCAACCGCTCAGACTGGCAGTCCCCAGCGGCACCGCAGAATCCTGGGATTAAGCTTTGCCAGCCACATATTATTATTTTTAATTTTCGTGACATATTAACAAGATAGACTTTACCAGCAGCGGCAGCCAATTTATTTACCATTGCGTTCTGCCTATTCATCCCCTATAATTAGGGGCAAAAACTATTAGGAGGTAAGAGAGATGAAAAAGACCTATATGACTATCTTGGTGCTATTGACCACCTTAGTTCTGGTAACCGCCGCCTTTGCCAAAGCCAAACCAAAGGCCAAAGCTAAAGCTCCAGCCCCAAAGCAAGCCGCGGAAGCGAAGGAAACCGTAAAACCAGGGGTTTTGAGTTACTTTGGCAAGGTTGAAGCTGTCGATGCGGCTAAGAAAAGCATGGTGGTGGAAGTGAGCGTGGCGGGGGAATTAACCCTGGAGGAGAAAAATTTGGTTTTTAATGAATTTTTAGTAGATCAAGAAAAGATAAGCTTTGATGTATCTCGTGCCAAATTTCAAGGGTACGCCAGCCTCAACGATGTCAAAAAAGGCGATATAATCAGGGTAGAATATCAGAAGAAGGGTAATGACTTCATTGCTAAGGAAGTTAAAAAGATTGAAAAACAAGAAAAGCAGGGAAAACAAGAAAAGCAGGGAAAGAAGGGATAATTCTCGGGGCCAGGCCGGTGATTGGCGGCCAGCCGGGTTGAACTAAAGGACAAGTTTCCTAAATCAAAAAAAATTTAAAATCCCAATCTTAACCCGTCAGGATTTGCAAAAATCCTGGCGTTTTTTTTGGGGGGGGGAAAATGGCTTCTTGGCCAGCCTAGCGCTTCCGGGGGTTATGCCGATTAGCTTTCAAACGAGTAATTTTATCCTTCTATCCCCTCCCCCGCTGGCGGAGGAGAGGGCGAGGGTGAGGGGGCATTTTAGCTCTTTGATCGCAACTTGGTATTACTGATTAGAAAATCATGGAAATGTTTATCCCAAACAAATATTAGGCTGGTTTCCGTCCGAAAAGGTTGAAATTCCCTCTCGCCGCCAGCGGCGAGAGGGTTAGGATGAGGGGAAATAATTTTATCTTACCCTGACCCTTCGCCTCAAGGGGAAAATATAAGGTTTTCGAGTGAACGCTAAACTAAACCACGCGTCAAGCGTTTCAGGTAACGCTGGCAACCATCCCAGGAAAACTCCCGACGCCCCAGCAATCCCTGACGGGCAAAAATGATCACCAGGAGCAGGGCTAAGGAGAAGATCACCATACGCATGCCAGGGATGCCGGGAAGCTTAAGACCCCAGAAAGTAATCGGCTCCTCCACGGCCCGCAGGACTTCGCTGCCGTAAGTAAACAGAACCGCTCCCAGCACCGCCCCGGTATTACTGCCCAGGCCGCCGATAACAATGATAATGAGCAGATTAAAAGTCAGGAAAAAAGTGAAGAGAGTAGGGGAGATGGTGGTGATCAGGTGGGCCAGCAAGCCGCCCGCCACCCCGAAGAAAAAGGCGCTGACCAGAAAGGCCAGCATCAGGTGGCGGAAGGGATCGATGCCGATAGCCCGGGCCGCGGTCTCATCCTCCCGGATCGCCTGCATAGCCCGCCCATAAGCGGAATTAACCAGACCGGTGATGACCACCAGGGCCAGGACCGCCACTCCCCAGGACCACCATAGGTTGGTATAAGGATAAAGTCCCTTCAGCCCCAACGGGCCATTGGTCAGCCACTGCAAATTATTAGCCAGCACCCGCACCACTTCCCCAAACCCCAAAGTTACGATGGCCAGATAATCGCCCCGTACCCTCAGGACCGGAAAGCCGGTAAGGAAGGCGAAAATGACCGCCATCAGCCCCCCGGCCACCAGGGAAACCAGAAAGGAAGTGCTGATCTGGTTCAGGGGCCAGATTAATGGGGTGATTAGAAAAGTCAGTTCCTTTTCCGCCGGGCTCAGGGTTAAGAGTGCCGAGGTATAAGCGCCGATGGTCACGAAGGCATTGGGGCCCAGATGCAGTTGCCCGCAGATGCCATTGATCAAATTATAACTGATCGCCAGGGTGATGAAGATGGCGGCGTTATTCAGCAGCCGGATCTGATATTCACCGGCGCGTTGCTCAGCCCAGTACAGCACCAGGGCCAGCAGGGCGACTACTCCCAGATTAAGGAGGGCATGCTGCAGACGCCGGGAGTGGGGCACCTAAAGTTTTTCCTCCATCAGGACTTCGCCTAACAGTCCCGTGGGTCGGAACAGCAGGACCACGATAAGCAGACCAAAAGCCAAGGCATCGCGATAACCGGCCCAGGCCGGGAAGAAGGCGACAATCAGTATTTCTAATACCCCCAGCAGCAGCCCCCCCAGCACTGCCCCGGCCAGATTACCGATACCCCCCAGGACCGCGGCAATAAATGCTTTCAGGCCGGGCATGATACCCAAATATGGGTTAACCTGGGGATAACGCATGGCCCATAACAGCCCCCCGGCGCCGGCCAGGACCGAACCCATCAAAAATGTCAAGGCAATCAGCCGATCGACGTTAATACCCATCAAGCGGGTAGTTTCAAGGTCCCGAGCAATAGCGCGCATGGCGATTCCCACCCGGGTCCGATAAACAATCAGAAACAACACGCCCAAGAGGACCAGGGTGATGGTCGGAGTCCAGAGACTGAGCCGAGGAATAAATAAGCCGTCCAGCTTAATGGCCCCTGCCATCAAAGGCGGCACTGGAAATGCCCGGGGACGGCCGCCGAGCAGCACCAGGGCCAAATTTTCCAGGAAGAATGACGCGGCAATCGCCGAGATTAACAACGAAATCCGCGGCGCCCGGCGCAGCGGGCGATACGCCCCTCTTTCCAGCAGCACCCCCATCACGCCGGTAAGCCCCAGAGCCAGAGCACAAGCCACGGTCCAGGGCAGCGAGAACATGCCGATGCCAAACAGCCCGGTGTAGGCCGCCACCATCAACAGATCACCATGCGCGAAATTAATCAGGCGCAGGATGCCATAGACCATGGTATAACCAATGGCGATCAGGGCATAGAGACTACCCAGGGAGAGGCCGTTAATCAGTTGTTGTAGGAAAGTAGCGAAGTCCATGAATGGGCTTAAGTTATGATCTGGAGCAGAAAATGGCTTTCTTCCCCCTGCATCTGACCCATTTATCGGGACTGAAGTCAAAAAGGAGAGGTTTATCGAAAATTGGGCAGGGCCAGATTAACTGGCCCCCAGCAAATCCTCCTTGGTCTGATAGTTCAGGAGCCCGGCTTATTTCCTTATGGGACACGGGGTCGTCGATCTGCCATTGGCCCCGGGCAGGATGGGAATCAGGCACAGAAGTCGCATCATCGTCTGGCCGACATTTTTAAACTGGTGGGGTTCCTCCGGGGGGACATAGACGGCATCACCGACCCGAAGCCGGGTTTCTTTGCCGCTGGCATCAATATATAACGGTTCCCCTTCTATCACAAAAATTTCGTGCTCCTCCAGATGGGCATGCAGGGAGGTGTGCCCCTGAGGCTCGAATTCCATCACCCGCATGGCAAAGTGGGGACAGCCATCGGCGCTGGTCAAGACATAACGGGCGGACAGGCCCTTAAATCCGGTCTGACTAATGGCCACCGGCTCCACCGCGGTAAAGTGTTTTCTGAGCATGATTAAAGTCTCCTGGATCAGAGAACGAATGTTATTAAACGGCCTTTAAGAGGTCTTTGGCCACATAAAGCAGATCAACCTTCTGATGCAGCTCTTCCTCTAGAATCTTTACCTTGTCGGCCGGTAAATCCATGATGCGGATATAGACCCGCCGGTAGCCTTCCGCCGCGACATCGTTGGAACTCAGGATGCTCACGGTGCGTCCCCCATGCGCCCGGATGATATCCGCCACCTCTTTTATGGAGCCGGGGCGATCTTCCAGTTGAAAGGCAAACTGAATATTGCCGCGATAAATGCCGGTGATATTGACAAAGGCCCGAAACACATCTGATTGGGTAATAATCCCGATCAGCTCCTGATGTTCATCTACTACTGGCAGCCCAGACACCTTGTTTTCCAGCATTATTACCGCAGCCCGTTCGACGCTCTCATCCGGACCGATGGTCAAAGGATTTTTGGTCATGATCTCCCGGACCTTGATCTCGGCCAGAAGATAATAGAGTTCATGGATATCCAGGGATGAGGCCTTGGATGGCGAGGCTTCTTTCAGGTCCCGATCGGAAATAATCCCGGTCAGTTTTCCCCGGTGCAGCACTGGCAAACGGCGAATGCGGTCCTCCTTCATGATGTGCAGGGCCTTCATCATCGAGGTGTTCTCATCCACGGTGACTAACTCGGAAGTCATCCATTCCCGGACCAGCATGCTAGCCTTCCTCCTTTCGGATGCCGCAGTTTAATCTATCCTCTCCGTTAAATAATTAGCCATTATAACAGATTTCACATTGATGATTACAATTATTTCATCCAGATAACCACTGCCTGCAAACAGTAGTCGCCGACTTAAGCCGCCGCTCAAAAAGCTGTTTGAGGCCGGCAACCTGGCGCCACCGGCAACATACGCCTGCATATCGCTCAATTAGGGCTAAAACCTTTCTAAAATTCCCGCCTCTGAGCCTTTTGGGAAAAATCCAACGGCACTTCCTCCCCCTTTGCCAACCGGACAATATTATCTCGATGCCGGAACAGAATTAGTAGAGAGATCATACCGGCCAGCACCAAAATCGACGGAGTCCCAGAACATAACCCTACCGCCAGGGGCATCATCCAGGCCGCGGCCAGCGAAGCCAAGGAAACTAACCGGTAGTAGCTTACCAGCGCCACCCAGACGGCAATTAAAAACAGCGCCGCCAGTGGACAGAGGGTGACAATGACTCCGAAACCGGTCGCCACGCCTTTGCCACCCTTAAAGCGCAAGTACAAGGGATAGATATGGCCTAAAACCGCGGCCAAACCCACCGCGGCAATGGCCCAGCCATGCCAGGCCCCCAAAGCCACCGGGCCGAAACGGGCCACAAACACCGGCAACACCCCTTTCATGACATCGCCAAACAGGGTAAATACCCCGGCATTGCGCCCCAGCAGTCGATAGACATTGGCCGCGCCGATATTGCGGCTGCCTTCTTGCCGCGGGTCCGGCCCCCCCATCAGCCAGGCAACTATCAGACCCGTAGGAATAGACCCCAACAAATAGGCGGCCAGCAATAATCCTAAAAAATCACCCATCTTATCCGTCTCCGCAGGTCATAACCAACAAATTCTGTCTCATTCCCGACCACTAAGCTTAACTTTCCGCCCCCGGTATCTTGGCGATGGCATACGTTTCACAATCTGACCGGCAGGCCTTTGGAGTGCAAATACTCCTTGGCGGCGCGGATCGAAATTTCCCGGAAGTGAAAAATCGACGCGGCCAATACGGCATCGGCTTTGCCCCAAACCACGGCCTCGTAAAGATGCTCCACGCTCCCGGCCCCGCCCGAGGCAGTTACCGGCAATTGCGAGGCTTCTTTGACCTTACGAGTCAATTCCAGGTCATAGCCGTTTTTCACCCCGTCCGTATCCATGCTGGTCGGCAGCAACTCGCCCGCACCCAGTTCCCGGCAGCGCGCCGCCCAGGCAATGGCATCCTGGCCGGTCAGAGTCCGGCCGCCGTGAATAACCAATTCATAGCCCGACGGCATGGCGCCATTCCGGCGGGCATCGATCGCCACCACCAGCCGGGGCGACCCCACCGCTTGGGCAGCTTCTTTTATCAGGTCCGGGTTCTGGATCGCCGCGGTGTTGATTCCCACCTTGGCCACCCCGGCTTTGAGCAGATTCTCGATATCGGCACACGACTTCACCCCCCCTCCCACAGTCAAGGGTATGGAAATCGCCGCGGCTACCTCTTTGACCAACTCCATAGTGGTCTGGCGCCCCTCTACCGTAGCCGTGATATCCAGAAAGGCCAGCTCATCCGCGCCCTCTTGCTCATAGAGCCGGGCATTTTCCACCGGATCGCCGGCATCCTGCAGATCGACAAAATGAATACCTTTGACCACTCGACCGTCCTTGATATCTAAGCACGGAATGACACGAATATAGTTCATTTCAATTTCAATCTCCAAATCTTCTCACTTCAGGCACTTTAAAAGCCTGTTAAAAACTATCTCCAGAAATGCGGTTCAGAATTTAGCAACCGGATTTTTGGAGCAAATTTGGCATCCCAACAGGCTGTAGAAAGCTCCTGTAGGTCTTGAGATCGTTTATCAACCTTCTCAATTATACAATCTTTCCATGCATAACTCCAAAATTTATTCAATACCTCATGTTTTTATTAACAGGCTTTATTAGAATCTATTACGCGGGGGCTGACCAAAAAAAAGGGGCAGAGTCAGGTCTCGCCCCCGGTAGTCTAACTGGTGGTTTTTTACTTTTATAAAGCGGCTTCTTTGCGTTCCACTTCCGCCTTGGCCCGTTGCGGCCGAGTTGCTGGGCGGACCGGTAGGTTGACCACTGAGGCCTGGCGGCAATCTAATTGCTTTTTGCCATTTAACAGGGCTAAAAGCAGACCCTCTTCGCGGCAGCGGCCCTGATGAGGACAATTTTTTCTGGTTTTGTCAAAATAATTGAGCGGCGCCTGGCAGTTGAATTGACTGACATGGATACCCGCGGCCGCATCATTCTGGCAGTAGATCAGCTTCTTTTTGCCCTGCAAAATTTCGATCCCCAGTTGCAGGTCCGGGCAGTCCGCCCCAAAACGGGGGCACGAGGAGCAGTGCTCGTAAAATCTCAGCGGCGCCTGGCAACCGAATTCCAGGGCATGGATGTATTTCGATCTATATTCTTTCATCTTAGCCTCACTGTTCTGCGGTCCAATCCGTGGCCCGATATTTATCCCGGCTTTTTATCTGCAATTATCTATACTAAAGTTATGTAAAGATATAATTAGTGATACTGATTGTCAATGGAAAATTTTGATCTCAGCAGGCATTGCCTGGGCGATGTATTACTTTACCTTGATCCACAACAGCCTGGCTATTGTAGTGCCTGGATTGCGCCACTGGGCGGGCATCTCGGAGGTCAGGTAGATCACGTCTCCAGACCTCAAGGTGTACACCGCCTTCTCTACTTTGACCTGCAATCTCCCCGACAGCAGATAGCCGATCTCATCGCCCTTATGGAAAAAGAAATGCACCGGTAAGGTTTTTTGTGGGGGATTTCAATCAGATATGGCTAGGCCTGGGAATCAAAATCTACCGGCGATAAGAGCCGGGCCTGAACCGCCCCCTCCGGCAAATCCGGGAGCTTGACCTCCTCGGCCGCCGCCGGTGTAAAGATCAGGCGTTTCTGGACCTCTTTCTGATCATGAAAGAAAGAAGAGACCTCTATGGACAGGACCTCGGTCATCTTCAACAGGGCCGGCAAGGACGGATAGATCAGATTGCCTTCTACCTGCGATATGGTACTGGGAGTAACGCCCACCAGTTTGGCCAGTTCGGCCTGAGACAGCCCCCGTTTGCCGCGAAATTCCTTGAGACGTAAGCCCAGGTCAATCCGTCGCACCGACCGTTTTTCGTCTGCAAAGATTATGGTCAGGTCTTTGGTCCAGTAGTTATGCGGTCGATGTAAATCCTCCAGGTTTCGGTTTTCCGCCTTCATAATCGTCAGTGAATATGACACCGATTTTCCTTTTCGGGCCGGGCCAACAGTCCTTGCCTTGTCCACATTTCCAAGATTATAACATCTTAACGCCGCTGGCATCGGACCCCAGAACTTTATTTACTTAATCGTCGGCGGGCAGATAGCGGCGGGCGCCGATAAACGACCGGCGCCAGGTGTCATGTTGCAAATTACTGATGCACACCCCGCGGCTAGACGAGGCATGGACAAAACGGCCGCGGCCGATATAGATGCCGCTATGACAGGGGCGTTTCTTTTTCCGAGAGAAGATATCAGTAAGGATGCTGGCGGAAAAAAAGGACGGCCGGCTTTTACAATAATGGTTGAAAAAGACCACATCGCCGTAGCGCAGGTCGTCAGTATCGACCTCTTCGCCGTTTTTATACTGATCCTTGGTGGTGCGGGGGACCCGAAGGCCGGCCCGTTGATAGACCCCCATGACCAGCCCTGAGCAATCAACCCCGGAGGGGCTAGCGCCGCCATAACGATACGGAGCTCCCATATAACTCTGGATGGCCTTTTTGATTGCCGTTTCTGAGGCCCGGCGGTCCACCTCCGGGGCCTTAGCGCTCTTGCCGCCGCACCCCGCCGCCACCAGCCCCAGGATCAGGGCCAGAAGGGTCCCTAATTGCCCCCAGTCCTTAAGAAACCGGGCGGCCGGGCGGTACCTCTGGGTCAGTGGTAAGCAGATAGAGTCCATCAGTGCCCTCCGCAGCCAGTACCATCCCCTGGGATTCAATCCCCATGAGCCGGGCGGGCTTGAGATTGGCCACCAGGATAATGGTCTGGCCGATTAGATCTTCTGGCCGGTAGGATCGCCCGATACCGGCCACCACCTGACGGATTTCGCCAACATCTACTTGTAATTTTAATAGTTTCTCTGACTTAGGGATTTTCTCCGCCGCCACAATTTTACCCACCCGTAAATCTATCAGCTTGAAGGTGGACAGATCAATTTCGCTTTTAAAGGCCGGGAGTTTAGATTTTTCAGGACCAGATCCCGTAGTCGGGGGAAAAGTGGCTATGACTTCCAGTCGGGGGAAAAGGGCCACACCCTTTTGCACCGCGCTTCCCATGGGCAATTGCCCCCAGTGTATCAGTTCCGGTAACGGCCTATCCCATAGGGCCGAACCCAATCCCAGTTGCTCGCTCATCTTCTCGGCGCTGGCGGGCATGATCGGCTTGAGCAATACAGTCACATAGCGCAGCACTTCCAGCAGATGGTACAGGACGGTATCCAACCGTGACTGTTGCTCGGGCTGTTTGAACAGCCGCCAGGGCTCCGAGGCGACGATATAGCGGTTGGTCAGACCGATCAGTTCCCACAGCCGCATCAGGGCCTTATGAAATTCCAGCTTAGGGATCAGGTCCAGAAAATCTTGGGCCACCTGAACCGCCGTGTTTTCTACCTCCAAGTCCCGCGGTTGGGCCGCGCCGGGCGGCGGGACCACGCCCTGGCGATATTTAAAGACCATGGCTACCGTGCGGGCAAAGAGATTGCCCAGATCATTGGCCAGATCGGCATTGATGCGCCCGATCAGGGCCTCCTCGCTGAACTGGGCATCCAGGCCAAAGACCATCTCCCGCAGGAAAAAATAGCGCACCTGGTCCAGGCCATAGCGCTCGATCAGATCTAAGGGTTCCACCACATTACCCAGACTCTTGGACATCTTGCCCTGGTCCATCTGCCAGTAGCCATGCACATTGAGATGCTGGTAAGGGTCAATCCCGGCAGCCTTCAGCATGGTGGGCCAGTAAATGCCGTGGGGCTTCAAAATATCCTTGGCGATCAGGTGCTGACCACTGGGCCAATACTGTTGATATAACGGCTGATCCGGGTAACCCAGGCCGCTGACGTAATTGATCAGAGCGTCAAACCAGACATAGGTCACATAGCGCTCATCAAAGGGCAGCGGGATACCCCACTTCAGGCGGGCCTGCGGCCGGGAAATACACAGATCTTCCAGCGGCTCCTTTAAAAAGGCCAGCACCTCATTGCGGTAGCGCTCCGGGCGGATCCAATCCGGGTGCTGCGCAATATAGTCGATGAGCCAGTCCTGGTAGCTGCTCATGCGAAAGAAATAATTGGCCTCCTTGATAAAGATGGGCGCCACCTGATGATCCGGGCATTTGCCGTCCACCAGCTCCCGTTCCAGGATAAAGCGCTCGCAGCCATAACAATATAGGCCGCCATATTCACTGAAATAGATATCTCCGGCCTCATGGACCCGCTGAAGAATCTCCTGGACCACCCGCATATGTTCGGGAGAGGTGGTCCGTAGGAAATGGTCATAACTGATCTGCATCTGATCCCAGGTCTGGCGAAATTTGCCGCTGACCCGATCCACAAAGTCCTGGACCGACAGCCCCGCAGCTCTGGCGGCCTCAACCACCTTTTCGCCGTGCTCATCGGTGCCGGTCTGAAAGCGGGTGTCATACCCCAGCAGCCGGTAAAAGCGGGCCAGGGCATCGGCGACAATCGTGGTATAGGCATGGCCGATATGGGGCTCGGCATTGACATAATAGATTGGGGTGGTGATATAAAAAGTTTGTACCATTACAATTTCTCGTCCAATAGTCCGAAAACCAGCGGGTGAAATATTGTTAGCGATTGTTAGGCATTGTATAACAGCTTTTCTAACTTACTATCTTTATTTAGATATTCTTATATCTCCTCTGAAATCCGGGTGCGCGGTTGGATCGTAGCAATCAATATGGTCAAATCGTCTTCTCGGACTTCGTAGATAATGCGCCAGTCGCCCACCCAGGAATAGCGTTGCTCGCGACCCTGAGCCAGCGGTTTGGAAATCAGCGCCGAATAAGGGTTAAGGGCCAGTTCCTCGAGCCGTTCCTGCATCAGCCGCAAGGGAACCCGCTCTAACCATCCTAAATGCTCGCCGGATTTGATCGAAAGTTTGATGGTATATCTCAAAGCTCGTGTTCCCTTTTAAAATCTTCCCAGTCCAGATATTCTCCCTGTCTGATCTGATCAAAGCCCTCCTGGAAATCGAGCAGATCTTCCGGGGTAAAATACTCTTCCCGCTGTCCGCCTCGTTGGTAGAAAGCTTCCAGAATCTGAATGAATAAGGTGCCATCCGGTCCGCCCAACACCGTCCGGAATTTCTCTATCAACAGGTCGTCAGCTTGGAATGTCGGCATTATTGTTCTCCCTCGGTTCAGGGTCTATGCAAAGTTCGATGATTTCCATAAGATTCTGAAAATTCTTATTTTTCACCCTCGCCCTGACCCTTACCCTTACGGGCGAGGCGATTATGATCTGTATGAAGTCAAAGGTTTGGGTCCGGCCACCTTTTCCCGCCACCACTTGACGAACTCGGCATGATTGCAATCCGGAGCGATGCCCGGACAGGCTTCTTTGGCCAGTTCCAGTTCCTCGGGGTCGGCCAGGATCGCTGGCAGAAAGGGCCACTCCTGGCAGATCTTGGGTTTCACCGGATGCACCCGACAGCGCCCCTCCTGGTTGAGGATGCACACCCCCTCGGCATTGGTGCGCAGATTTGGACCGAGCGGGGAAGATTCCACGTATTGACCGCGGAATTCGGCCTCGGACAGATGGAGAAATTCTGCCAACCTGGCAATTTCTGCGTTGCTTACCAATATGCCGCCCCGCCCTCGGCAGCATTCGCCGCATTGCTGACATTCAAAAACCGGCCGGGGCGGATCGCTCATCTGGATTACACCGAGTTACGGGAAACCGGATTTTTCATCGGCGGTTGGCCGGTGGATTCGAGCACGCTGCGCCAGAGGGGTTCATCCAGGTGTATCTGCCGACGTTTGCCGACCGCGGACTTGATCGGGATATGGACATAGCGATCATGCCAGAGACTGACCAGCATTCCGGTTTTCCCGGCCATTCCGGCATGGACGGCGTTCTGGGCCAGATAGCCGCAATAGATGCGATCATTATAATTGGCCGGCATACTGCGAATAATGTAACTAGGATCAATGAATTTCAAGTTAACCTCGATCTGCCGCTGCTTAAAGTAGTCGTTGATCTGGTCCACCAGGAAACCGGCGATATCGCCGGGCTTGATGTTGCCGGAGGCATCGCGCGGCAACTCCTCTTCCTTAAAGAATTTCTGCCCCGCGCCTTCGGCCACAATGATCACGGCATGATGACGGTCAACCAGGCGTTTCTCTAAAGCGCATAAAAACCCGTGCTTTCCTTCGAGATCAAAGTCTGATTCCGGGATCAGCACAAAGTTGACTTCGCGCAGCGCCAGGGTGGCGTTAGCGGCGATGAACCCGGAATAGCGCCCCATCAGTTTTACCAAACCGATGCCATTGGGAGCCCCCAAAGCCTCAGTATGGGCGCTGCGAATGGCTTCAGTGGCCATTTCTACCGCGGTATCAAAGCCAAACGACCGGGACACCAGGGCAATATCATTATCAATGGTCTTGGGAATGGCAATCACACAGGTGCGTAATTGCCGCCGGGTAATCTCATCGCAGATCAGATCCACCGCCTTTAGCGTTCCGTCCCCCCCGATAGCAAACAGGATGGTGATATTCAGGCGTTCCAAGGCATCGACAATTTCCCCGATGTTTTGCGGTCCCCGGGAAGAGGACAGAACGGTGCCGCCAAAATTATGGATATTGGCAACGAATTCCGGGGTCATTTGGACGACATCGTGGCCATATTTGGGGATAAAGCCTTGCAGGCCGTAGCGGATGCCATAAATATGCCGGACCTGATATAAATAATGGAGTTCTAAGACCAAGGCCCGGATTACATCATTGGTGCCTGGGCACAACCCGCCACAGGTCACAATGGCGCAGTGGATTTTGTTCGGATCAAAATAAATTTTAGCCCGCGGTCCGGCCAATTCAAAAGCCAAGGGCGGTTGCTCGCTACAATAATTCTCCAAATAATCGAGCGTATCATAAACCAGAAGCTTATCCTGATCGCCAGTAAACTTAGGAGTGACAATATCACCGCACTGCGAAACTACGTTCAACTTCAGGATCGGCGAATCTACCTTGGGAACCCCGATGTTCGGAATTTTAGTATCAAAATGCTCGTAATCCATAAGCCGCTTACCTTTTTTAAGAGTTTCGAATTTTTAGTTTCGCGGTTTTGTTGCTTTCCCGGCGGCTGCTCTGCACAGGTTGAAAACCTGTGCCGCTAGATTTGTTTAACAATCTGATCACCTCTCAGCTTTAATGAGAATTTTGCCAAAAAATCCGGTTGATTTACAATAAATTTTTGTAAGTGTCCCCCTAAATCAATAATTGCAACTCAAAACTCAAAACCATACACCAAGTCCTACCAAGTTAGAGAGATGGCATCAATTTCATCTTTCAGTTCCCGGGTCATCAGCCTCTTAATGGCATCCTGGGGAGAATGGTCTTCATATAAGATACGGTACATTTGTTCGACGATAGGCATCTCCACGCCCAGCTTGCGGGCCAGATGATAGGCGGCACCGGCGGTTTTGAGGCCTTCGGCTACCATCTGCATGTCCTTTAAGATTTCAGCCAATTTTTTCCCCTGGCCCAGTTGCAGTCCTACCTGATAATTGCGACTGAGGCGACTGGTGCAGCTCAGGACCAGGTCGCCTAAACCGGCCAACCCGGCCAGGGTCATGGGATTGGCCCCCAGGCGGACTGCTAATCGGGAAATCTCGGCCAGACCCCTAGTTATCAGCGCCGCCCGCGGGTTGGCGCCCAATTCCAGGCCTTCCAGGATGCCGGCCCCCAGAGCCATGACATTTTTCAACGCGCCTCCGAGTTCCACGCCGGTCACATCATAGCTGGAATAGACCCGCAAGTAAGGGGAAGAGAACAGCCGCTGAATACGAGTAGCCACGGGCCGCGATCGGCTGGCCACGGTTACCGCGGTCGGTTGGCGATTGGCTACCTCCACGGCAAAACTGGGCCCCGACAACACCGCATAAGCCGTCTCCGGACCCAAAACCTCCCGAACCAGACCCTCCATGGTCAGCAGCGAATCGGTTTCGATCCCTTTAGTAGCGCTGACCAGAGTCACCCCCGGACTCAGGTGCGGGGCCAGGCTGGTTAATACCTGGCGATAGACATGCGAGGGGACCGCCATGATCACATTGTGTTGATCGGTGACCGCCTCTCCCAGGTCATCGGTAAAGGTGATGTGCCGGGAGAGCTTCACTCCGGGCAGGAAGACCAGGTTTTCATGGCGATCTTGCAGGCTGGCCAGTAATTCTGGTTCAAAGACCCAGAGGCGGATCGAGATCCCCTTGCTACCTAAATGCTGGGCCAGGGCCGTGCCCCAACTGCCGGCGCCGATAATGGCAACGGTTTTGGGTTCCGACCTCATCGCCCTCCTCATCGCCTTAGTCCCCTTTTTCCGCCAACCGGGCCAGGCTGACGACCCGTTCATCGGGTTCGACATCGATCAACCGCACGCCCTGGGTGACTCGGCCGATCACTGAAATACCCTGGGCTGCCATCCTGATGATCTTACCTCGATCGGTTATCAGCATGATCTCATCTTCTTCGGTAACCTGCAGAATCCCCACTACCGGGCCATTGCGGTCGGTGATTCTAAGGGCTAACACTCCCAAGCCGCCGCGTCGCGTCAGGCGGTATTCGTCGCTCGGGGTACGTTTGCCAAAACCTTTTTCAGTAACGGTCAGGATGGTCCCGCCATTCCCCAAAATTTCCATTCCCACCACGACATCATCCTCGGCCACGGTCATGCCTCTGACCCCACGGGCGGTGCGCCCCATATCCCGGACCTCGGTTTCAGAAAACCGGATAATCTTCCCCTGACGAGTGCCCAGAATCACCTCCCGGCTGCCGTCGGTATAACCCACACTTACCAACTCATCTTCAGGGTCGATCGTCAGGGCGATCAGGCCCCCGGTGCGAGGTCGACTGAAACTCATCAGATCAGTCTTCTTGATCATACCTTTTTTGGTCGCCATGATCAGGAAATGTCGGGGGATGAATTCCCGGATGGGCATGATGGTGGTCAGTTTCTCTTCCGGGCTAAAATTAAGCAGATTGACGATCGCCTTGCCCCGGGAACTGGGACTGCCCACCGGAATTTCATGCACCTTGAGCCAATAGACTCGTCCCCAATTGCTGAATATCAGAAAATAGCTATGCATGGAAGCAACATAAAGGTGGGAGACAAAATCGTCGTCCCGGGTGGACATGCCGGTCCGGCCTTTCCCGCCCCGGCGCTGACTGCGATAAATAGTAAGCGGGTTGCGCTTGATATACCCTAAATGGGAAATGGTGATCACCATATCTTCGTCGGCAATCAGGTCCTCCAGGGTCAAGTCCGCGGCTTCGGGAATGATCTCGGTCCGGCGGATATCGCCGTAGCGTTCCTGAATTTCGGTCAATTCCTCCTCAATCAATTGATAAACCAGGCGTTCATCGGCCAGGATCTGTCGGTAGCGGGCGATATCAGCCAGGATCTGTTCATACTCTTCGACAATTTTTTGACGTTCCAGGCCGGTTAAGCGTTGCAGACGCATATCCAGAATCGCCTGGGCCTGGGTCTCGGTCAATTCTAAAGTAGCGATCAA
>Ga0164318_10000303_pt1 | contig 35412 bp, 32 predicted proteins | sample GuaBasSedimGuay9_FD_113734 | JGI IMG/M metagenome (GOLD analysis project Ga0164318, IMG submission 113734) | Subseafloor sediment microbial communities from Guaymas Basin, Gulf of California, Mexico - Guay9, Core 4571-4, 0-3 cm | ecosystem: Environmental > Aquatic > Marine > Hydrothermal vents...
AGAAAAGAAACAACAACAGATCTAGGTATTCTAGAAACTGGTGGGTACGCTACAGGTTTTGCCGTGAACGAAGGCCCACATCTTACAACAGGTAACTATTTATTAGCAGATGTTTATGGTGGTGCACAAGTGTCTCCTTGGACAGGTATGACATTAGAGAAGTTGGCTACACCACAGACAGAGAGCGGATTTGCTGAGGCAGATGGTGACTTTACGTGGGTACTAAATAATACTGAAAACGGTACACTTGATCAATGTGTTGCGTTCTTAGACGCACTTGCGCAGACTGATGATGATATTGATTCAGGCTCTGAGACAGTAACTAACGGTCAAAGAGTTAACGAGTGGTATTCGTATAATGGTGCTGGTCAGGTTGTTACTCAGTCAGGTGCAGATTCATTAGGGCTATTCATTGAGAATGTTCCTGTAAGTGATGAGCAAAGAATTGTGTTCACAGCAGACGATACAGCTACAAAAACTAGACCATTCTCTGTTGAGCTTGTTGGTGATACTGGTGCGTTAGCACCTACGGATGTTGAAGCTTGGTACCATATGTTTGGTCTTGATGATTTTAACACTGTTAGTGCTATTACAGTACTAAATGCGGGCGGTTCTGCTATTAAAGGGAATGTTGCTGATGACCACATCAATAACAAGATTGTTAATGCCTTCGATTACGATGGTGATACGGTTCTTGGTGACGCTGCTACAGATAAGGATTGTGTATTCCTTGTTGAAGGTGATGGAACTGTAACTCAGGCTAAGACTGTGTTTACTATTACAAGACAGACAACTGTTGCATTTGCAGCTATACCGGCTACGGAAAACAACGTTTAGTAACTAAGTTTATGCAAGACTCCTAGGAGTCTTGTTCTAAGCTTAATCAGATAAGGAAGGAATACAATGCTTATAGATCATATAGATGCAGAGAATAGACTAATACACTTGTCAGTAGAAACAATGAATATTGCTTGGCATCCTGTGGAATTGTACCAGGAAGTACGGGCTCTTAGGGTTTCAGATGAGACTCTGCGAGGTTATGACAACTTCATGGAAGGTGCAGGTAATATTAACAAGGGCGGTGGAAAAGCTACTGAAAGATACTTTACACTGATGTTTGGGACAAGGATTGTACCTTACGATGAAAGTCATGTTATTGACATCACTGGTACACTTATTACAGATGACGGGTATGAAGGTGCTTTTTGTTTTGACAAGAGTCACTTAAGTGCCGGTGTGTCAGTGGATATTCAGTACGCACCAAAGCAGGTTGAGGTTATTAACCTTAACTTTGACGACCTTGTGTACTCGAGTTTTCAAGGCGGAGTATGGGTCGACCCTATAAACGGGTATGAAGACGTAGGTACAGACAACCTTCCTAACGGGAACACGGAGAGACCTGTTAAGTACGTAGAATTGGCAGTAGAGATTGCGAAAGATAGGGGATTTAGAACAATCCATGTACTTGAAGATATTGAGCTCGGAGAGGGTGTAGACATTAAAGGCATGAAGCTTATAGGCGTATCTCACTCAAATACGGATTTAACAGTACTTCCTGAATGTGAGTGTCACTTAACTATATTTGAATCGTTTAATATAGAAGGAACACTTGATGGTGGAAGTGAGATTAGTCGCTGTGTAATAGGAGACCTAGACTTCTTTGAAGGTCACATCCACGATAGTGTACTGAGAGGTGTGGTGAAACTATCGTCTACTCTTACTGGACATGCAATTCTAGACAACTGTAATGCACTTGATATCGGTAGCCCACCAACACTGGATGTTAATGGCTCGCTGATGAATGTAACAATGCCACACTGGTCAGGACCGTTGATTATCAGTAATGTAACAGAGGACATTAAAGTTGGACTTGGAGTAGATGCAGGTAAGATAGTGCTATTGCCAAGTTGTGTCAATGGACACATTGCTGCATCTGGAGCTGGGAACATGGACAATATGAGTGCTCATGGATGCTTAGTGTCAAACGGACTTACGGACGGTATCGACATTAATAATATTAAGAGATTAATAGAGTACTTAAGACCTCACCATACAGGTACAGGTAACATGTGGTTCTGGGATCCTATTAACGGCGATGACGAATGGGATGGAATGGCCGAAGAGAGGGCCTTTAAGACGTTTGCAAAGACACATGAAGCAGTTGTTGATAATAACCACGACATTATTGCAATAGTGCCAGGAGACCCATCTGGCGTAACTATTATTAATGAGAAGGTTACCTTTACAAAGAATTATGTATTCATGAGAGGACCAGGTAGAGATGTTATATTTAGGTACACTAATGAGACTGTTGGATTTGACATCCAGAGTAATGGTGTAGAACTGTCTGGATTTAGGGTTGAGAATACGACTGATGACTCAACTGCGATACATAGTACTGGTAAGTTCACTATGGTAAATAATGTATGGCTAGAGAAGTGTGACAGAGGGATGCTGTTTGAAGACCATCACCCTATTATTAGTAACATGAAGATACATACACCAAAGTCGTATGCAATGAGATTCCAAGGAGATATATCACACGGAGAGATCACTAACATAACTTGTGGCGGAGCAAGGCAAAACGCAGTAGAAATTGATACCACAGCAGCATCTGGTGGGATCAAGATGAGAGATAGTGTACTGACTATGTCGCAGGGTTCGGCAGTATGGCTTGGACCAACTACGAAGAGATTTATGGCATTCAGTAGTAATATCATTACAAATAATGTGGTTGACTGGACTGACGAGAGTGGTGGAGACGACAACAAGAACTACTCTATGGGTAGCACTGTTGAGACTGGACTTGACGAGGACTCACTACATAGTGCCTTAGACTCTTATGAGAATAAGGAAGACTATAAGGCAGATGTGTCTAACTTAGAAGTAGGCTTAAGCGGAGTACCTGCAGATGTATGGTCATATGTAACTAGAGAATTAACAGTAGCGGCTGGTCTTACTCCTGAACAGGAAGCGAAGTTGGATGAGATTATAACGGACATAAGTGAAGTGCCTACAGCGGTAGAGAATGCGGATGCAACATGGGGCAAGATCATATAATGGAAAGCTTCGGAGAGAGACTACTTGAAATGAGTACGCTCTTCAGTGGGAACACTGCGAGAGATCATTTCTTGAACGTGAGTAAGCCTGATGAGGTCTACCTGGAAGGTGAGAAGGAAATCTATATAGACTCTCATAAGTACATCTCCGGTAGGGTTTATCTTGTATCAACTGAAGGGTCTGTAGAAGTAGCAGGTGCGTCAGGTGGAATAGATATAATGGAAACAAGTGGAAGTATAGTACCCCGTAGCATAGACGGCGATATTGAATAAAAGGAATAAGAATGGCAAAAGAATTAGTAAGTGCAGACGTAGAGAGACCGGCAGGGGATACATTCCCAAGTAAGTCAACAATCAAAGTAAATGGAGTTCCCATAGACCTTACGGACTGGGATGTGGACCTTAGGTATATGAAGGACGACGTAGAGTGGGTAATCAACTGTATTGCCACTGACGTGAAAGGTGGTAGAGTAAGTATCTATCCTCATGGGCGAACTAGAGCGGAAGCAGATGCATCAGGGACTAGATTATCACCTGAGGATTATGTCATGACAGGTTTGACAGGTGCAAATCAAGTATGGGATGAGGACGAAGCGAATGCGAAGTATCCTTTCTATCTAGTGCGGACTAGGCTGTTCGATGGGTATCTTGAAGAGATGACACACAATTCGGGGAGCATACAATTGGCGGCACGCTATCTAAGCTAAGTCAAGCTTAAGCAAGACTGAGGTATACTACAGACATATAACTATAATATATGAGGTAATAGGTGAATAAATGAATACTAACGACGAAACCGTAGAGCTATATAAGTGTAACACATGTAATGAGTTACTCCCAGCGAGCTGCTACCCACTACGCAAAGAGAAGCCAAGAGGTAAGTGTAAAAAGTGTGTAGCACACATAGGTAAGCTGCGTAGAGCTGGTAAACAAGAAGAGATAGTAGCACTATACGTAAAGAGGGAAATCCCGGACTACACCCTAGATAAAGAGTGTAAAGTTTGTGGTATAGTTAAACCTGCAGAGGAATACCCAAAGAATGGACACAGACGTAAAAATACGTGTAAGAGCTGCGCTAGTATACGTACTAAAAAGTATAGAGATAATAAAGAAGCGTATGGTGATATAACAGAAGAGTTTAACTGTAGGAGTTGTGACATACTAATAACACCAGGGGAAGTCTATATACAGAATAAACGAACTAATCAACCGTGTACACAATGTAAAGATTGCTACTTCGCAGATGTTAACAATAGAAAAGCTAGAAGACGTGTAAAAATAAAAGAGTCTAGGCAAGTAAATACTGTAGATGAAGAGGCTAGAATTAGAGAGATATATCGGCAGTGTAAAAAACTAAATAAATCAGGTACGACTAAGTATGAGGTAGATCATGTCAAACCACTTAGTAAGGGTGGAGCTCATCATCCAGACAATCTACAAATACTAACTGCTAAAGAGAATAGGTCTAAGGGTAATAAATATGAATAATAATAATAATAATAACAGTAATAATAGAGTCTATGGCTATCCAAAGTTAACAGCATGGCCGTTTGAGCCTTCTTTCAAGGAACTGAGTACAGACTTGACAGAAGCAGACAGTAGTAGACAGACACAGATAGACAAGATCGTTCAGTATCGGGAAGATATGGATGGTGGGAAGCCTATCAGTAACACTGTACGGAGCAAAGGGAAGTCAACACAGAGACCTCTTGTTATTCGTAAGCAAGCAGAATGGGCATATCCAGTTATGGAAGAGCCTTTCTTAAGTACACAGGATATGTTCATCATTCAACCAAGAGGAAGAGATGATGAAGATGCAGCGAAGCAGAATGGAATGTTACTGAACTGGTTCATGAGTACGAAGATCAATAAGAGTGCCTTTATAAGTGAGATGGTTCGAACTTTATATGACGAAGGAACTGTAATTGTTAAGGACGGATGGACTGTAGAAGAGGAAGAAGTAGAGGTAGAAGAGATTGTACCTGTATATGGAACACCTGAAGAGTCTTTAGTGGCTCTACAACAACAAGTTCAAGCTGGCCAAATTGACGAAGCGCAAGCTCAAGCAATGATGGAAATGGGTGAACCTGTTCAGATTGGCGAAGAGACTGTAATGAGAGTGGAAACTAGAACTGTAAGTAATCATCCAACTCTAGAGGTTGTGGACAATACGAATATCATCGTTGATCCAACTTGTGATGGGGAGATAAGCAGAGCACAGTTCATTATACATGAGTATGAGACAGACTATGCAACTCTTAGAAGTCAGAAGTATGACCCTAAGACGAAGACAGGAATATATAAGAATCTTAGTAAAGTAAGATTCGAATCTGAGAAAGATAATCCTTATGGAGATTATGACTCAACAGAGAAGACATCGTTCTTCTTTCAAGATAAGCCTAGAGCGAAAGTAAAGGCATATGAGTATTGGGGATATTGGGATATTGATGGTAGAGGGGGATTAACTCCTATCGTTGCAACATGGATTGGCGAAGTGATGGTCAGACTAGAGAAGAATCCTTATAGTCATCAAGAACTTCCTTTCTCAGTAGCAAGATATATGCCAAGAAAGAAAGAATTCTGGGGTCAACCAGATGGAGAACTTCTTAAAGAGAATCAAGAGACAATAGGAATATACACAAGAGCAATGCACGACCAGACTATAACGAATGCGTTAGGTCAGAAATTAGTGGATGAGACTCTATTTAATAGTCCGAGTCAGTGGCAAGCATTCCAAAAAGGGAATGATGCAAGATTTAGACCAGGAGCGAACCCAGACACAATGATCTGGAAGAGTAAGATAGAACCTATAGACAAGTCTGCCTTTGATATGATTAACTTCCAGAGAGCGGATGCAGAGAGTATTATTGGAAAGAAAGCCTTCGGAGAAGGTATAAGTGGAGCCTCACTTGGCTCATCTGTGGGTGGAATCAGGTCAGCAATGGATGCAACGAGTAAGAGAAATCTTGGAGTTCTTAGACGAATCAGTGATGAGTTACTACGGAACCTGGCGAGACATATGCTTGTGAATGCACAAGAGTTCTTAGACGAAGAGACTGTAGTTAGACTAAGTGATGGAGAATTTGTAGACATCCTTAAGCAAGACTTACAAATGGAGTTCGACCTTAGAGTGGACATAAATACACCTGAGAAGGAACAAGAAGTAAGTGACAAGATCGCATTCATGTATCAGACAATGAGTAATGACCAACCTTCTGAGTTACAGAAGATAATGATGAAGAAATGGGCGACTGTAAATAAGATGCCTGACATCGTTAAGGACATAGACGAAATGCCTGAACCTGAACCATCTCCAGAAGAGATTAAGATGCAACAAATGCAAATGCAGATTATGGAACTTGACATAGAATTAAAGATGGCAGAATTAGCGAAAGTTGTAAAAGAGACAGAGAAGATAGACGCAAATATCTCAGAGACAATCTTAAGAACTCAAGATAATCAAGACAAGAAAGCAAGTACGGCGAATGTACAGAATGCACAAGCAGAGAAGATCAGAAGTGAGCAAGATGAGCTGGATGCACGCTTTATCGAGCATAGGAGCGGAAGAGTTCGAGAGAAGGAGCTTCAAGATAAGGCGATGGACTTCGAAGCACAGGCAGCAATAGCAGAGCAAACAAAAACAAAAGAAGGAAATAAATAATGGATAATCCATACATGCAAGCACCTAACGGTGACAAGTCAGTGGCAGATGAGAATCTGTCTCTGAAAAGACAGAACAGAGACATGCAACTAGCAGGTGAACAACTTCAAGGGGAGAATGGAAGACTTATGAATGAGCGAGACGAACTTGCGAGTGCTATGGCCAACCCTGGAGTAGATGCAAATGTGGGTGGACTAAGACAACCTGCTATGGACAGAGGTCCTCAAATGAGTCCTGAAGAGGCGGTAGCCGACGCAATTGTTACTCAGGGTATAGATCCAAATGAACTTCATCAGATGATGGTCGAAGGTGGTCAAGACCCTGAACAAGCAGGAATGTTAATAGGGACAGTATTGCAGCAGGTCCAAGAAGCCGAGATGGCTCAGGCTGATTCTAATGAAGCAGTAAATAGGTACTCTTTAAGTCAATTAGGTAGATAAGCTACCTTTAAGCAAGAGTAGTATATAATACTTCTAATAGACCAACAAGTAGACGTCTAAAAACTCTATCTAATATAAGGCAATGTGCACGTAGTGTAGTAACCTAAAGGACAGCGGCAATGACTAAAGACAACCGGGACTTAGAAATAGAGGCTATAGACAAAAGAATAGCTGCTATACAGGACGACAAAGAGCAGATCAAGAAGTATGCAGAAGTAGCAAAGGCATTAGAAGTAATGTGTGCAACTGATGAATATAAGCTTGTAATTGAACAGGTATTCCTTAAGGAAGAGACAGAGAACATGATGGACCTATTAAGCGGGGACAGCCAGTTACAAGACTCAGACGTAGAAGGTATTAACAAGATACTAAGTGTTGTTAGAGGATTTAAATCTTTTATTAAGAACACGAAAGAACTTGGAGATGATGTACAAGATAGATTATCAATATGTGATGCTCGTATAGCAGAAGAGAAAGTATATAGAGATGAAGTATTCAAGAACGAAGGAGAGCTAGATGGCTAACCAGGAAGTAGAATACGAAACAGAAATGGATAGACTAGACGCTCTTATGAGTGGAGAGTTAAAGCTGGAGCATGAAGCTCCGGAAGACGAAGATTACAACGATGAGGACACTGATCAATCAAACGAATCAGATACTGAAGATGACAACGACGAAGCAGAAACGAATGACCAGAATGACGAGGACGGTAGTGAGACTGAAGAAGATGACGAAGACAGTACTGATGACGAGGATGAAGAACACACTCAAGTAGAAGACGGTAATTCAGAAACTGAAGACGAGGAAGAGTCGGACGAAACAGCGGAAGCTAATGAAGCCAAAGACGAAGGTGAAGACAGTACAGAAACAGCAGGTTCAGAAGAAGATTCGAGTGACGGTTCGGATACGGAAGATGAAGAAGGTACAGATACAGTTGATTACAAAAAAGAATATGAGACATTACAGGAAACTAGTAAGGCTCATAAGGACTTCTACGACAAGGTGACTTCAGAATTTACTGCCAATGGAAAGACTATGAAAGGATTTACAGACCCAGAGAAAGTGATCCAGAGTCAACAAATGGCAGCAGGTTTTAGTGAGAAGATGAGTGGCTTTAAGCCGTACAGACCTTATATGGACACTATCAAGAAACAAGGTTGGTTAGAAGACCCATCGAAGTTTGATATGGCAGTGAACCTTATGAATAAGGATCCAGAGGCAATAAAGCAACTTATCAAAGATAGTGAGTTAGATATAGACGACTTAAGTCTATCTATGGATGACATAAACTATAATGGTCAGACGCATACAGCGAGTACGGCCGAGGTTGCGTTAGATGACGTAATGTCAAGTGCTAGAGCACATGGTGTTGAAGACAGGATGGTACAAGCTTTAAGTGGAAGTTGGAAAGAGGATGGAAGTCTAATGGAAATCCTTGATAATCCAGCTGACGCAGAAGGACTTGTGAACCACATGGTCGAAGACGTCGATGGCAATAGTATTTATAAAGATATTCAAGCTAGGGTTAGTGAGAGACTAAGAACCGACTACGCAGGTAGCTTTTCAACTAAGAACTCACTAGCACAGTACAGAGCGGCAGCAAGTGAGCTTGAGAACGAGTATCGAGAATCTGTTAAGCAGGGTAAACTGGATGGGATAAAGACTGCGCAAGCAGCTAAGTCTCAGAGAGTTGAAGACGAGAAAGTGAAGATAGAACAGGCCAGAGTAGAACGTGAGTATAAAGCGAACGTTGAGAAAGAGGCGAGTAAAGTAAGTTCGGCTAGAAACAAAGCTGCAAGTGTAAGTAAGCCAAAGAGGAAGACTAAGGCAAAGCCTAAGTTTGACCCTATAGACAAGTCACAATCATTAGAGGGTGATGCGTTGATGGAGTACTTTAACAAGCAGATTCTTGGCAAGAACTACTAGACCGAAAACAAAAAGGAAAAAATAGATGAGTAATCAAACAAAAGTATTTAACGATGGCGAGTTAACGTCGAACACAATTGACAGACAGTTTACACCAGAGTTCGTATCAAAGGCAATCGTTGAGATGCCAGCAAGACAGACAGTATTTATGGATAGAGGGAATAGAGATAATCAACCTGAGAACCATGGAGATACTTTCACTAAGCAAGTTAATTATCCTGTATTACATAAAGATAATATGATTGATGGTGGTATTGATGCAAATGGTGCAATCTTACTAGGTAATAACTGGTATGTATATCTTAAGTCAGGTGCTCTTGATAGTACATATACTGCAGATGAGTACATGGTAAATGGTGCAATGGATTTTGTAGCAGGTGTAGCAGCGGCTAAGGCAGCAGCAGTAGCCAGAGTAGCAGCAATTGCAGATTCAGCGACAATGAAGTCAGGTGCAGGTTCAATCAGAAATGGTCAGAATTCATTCTTAGTTGAAAAAGATGGTTTAACTCCAATTCCAGAAAATGGTGGGCAAATGAATGAGGTTAATGGATCTACAAAGTTAGTATCTGCTAAGGTTGATTTATTTGGTGCAAACTCTAAGTATACAGTTAAGTCTGTGAAGTTAGATTCAAGGGTTAAAGAGATTGGTAGAACAATCAAAGACTTAGGTAGATATAGAGCCGAAGTTCAAGAAGGTCAAGCTAGAGCATCTGTTATTTCAGCTTCTGAAGCAAATAGAATGTGTGCATCTGATACAGGTGTATGTCCAGCAGAACTTGATGGTAATGACGTATTAACATACGAAACATTTGAAGCTTGGGAACAAGATTTACAAAATGCAGAGATTCCATTACAAACTATGATCATCAGTGGTTCAACTAAGATTGACACCAAGACTGTAGACGGTTCTTACATAGTGTACATTGCTAAGGAATTAGTGCCTACATTAAGAAAGATCAAAGATGCAAACGGTGATACAATTTGGATGTCTCCAAAAGAGTATTCATATGGTATGGGAACAAAAGCTTTTGATGGGTTAGCTGGTGAAGTGGGTGCTTTCAAAGACTTACCTTTCAGATTTGTAGTTGTACAAGATATGCCTACTTATAAAGGTCAAGGTGAAGAAGTAGCAGGTACAGGTGATTCAGCTTCAGCTGGAACTCAAGCATTAGCTTACAAGACAAACGGTTATTACGATGTATTCCCATTAGTTGTAATTGGTGACGATGCTTATACAACATTATCATATGGTTGGGGAAATGTTTCTGCGAAGCATATCAAACCTCAGAATCAAATTGGTGTTGGTGACATCTATGCAACAACAGGTGCAGTAATCACTCAGTGGTCTTACGGTTTCTTATGTTACAGACCTGAGAGGCTACGTCAATTAGCGTGCGTGGCAACTAAAACAGGTACGATCGTAGCCTAGCCTCTCTCTGGGAGATTAGCCCTTTAATTAGGGCCTTGTCTTTCAGTTAAGGTCGTTTTAAGGAAACATATGGTATAATCTTTTATAAACATAAAGGATCCATATGGAATTAATACAAATAACAAATTCAAAGCCTGAGTCAGAAGGTTCTCTAAGAACCAAACGATTTGGGCTTTTTCTATGCCCAGCTTGTAATGAGCAGGTAGAGAGACCTCTTTCACATGGAAGAAGAAACAAAAGCTGTGGCAAACAAGAATGCCGTAAAGCAATGTTCACGCCGTCAGGAAAGAACTCAGGGCCTCGAAAAGCAAACCCTATAACAACTAACCCCCACTACTCTGCCTATAAGTACCATTACAGCACTGTCAAGGAAAAGACTTCTAAATGGCCTACCCTACAACTATTCAAGGAAGATACATGGGAAACGTACATCATATTCAAGGATAATAACCCTGGTGTCCCTTTGACATACATCCTAGATGGGGAAGATCTAGAGTGGGTATCTGCAAAGAAATTAAGTAAACTTTACCTAATAGCCGCCGGTCCTTACGTAAAGATAGGAGTCTCTTCTAATATTCCTGACCGACTTACTATCCTCCAGGTAGGGTCTCCAGTGGAACTTGAACTCCTATTCTCTGTTGAGGTTAGAGAAGCCTATGCATTAGAGCGTTACTTCCACGGAGAGTTCAGTTCTCAAAGTGTACGTGGTGAGTGGTTTACGCTAACAAGCGAAGATATTCTAGGGATAGAAAACTACTGTGCCAACTCTATCATAAACGGGCAGTGGGTTCCAGGAGAAGGTGTAGAATTATATCCATTACTGCCTAGGTCTCTTTCGAAGCCTATATCTAAGGAAGTTATTCCATCAGTACACACAACTACAGAAGAGTGTCCGGAGATCGTAAACGATAGGTCAGCACAGAAGGAAGCGACGACTAAACACTCTTTAACAGGCGCTAGAATATACTCTTATTGGCAGACTATGAAGAAAAGAGCGAAGAAGAATGGAAGTATTGTATGTAAAGAGTGGCAAGATGCTCAGACATTCTATGACGATATGTACGAAGGCATGTTAGCACAGGATGCCTTGCATAGTGCAGATAAGAAGCCAGGTAACAAGACATCTATGGTGTATACGGAGAGTACGGAACCTGTAGGACCTACAAACTGTAGATGGGGAACATATATGGAAAGTGCGGCCGTATGGTCAAAACCTATTCAGAAGATATCTCTAACGACAGGAGAAGTTATTGCGAAGTATGTATCTGTAAAAGAAGCAGCCGAAGACACCTTGTCCGCAATAGGCTCAAAGATATCTGCAGTATGTAGAGGATCTCGTAAGACACACGCAGGGTATGGATGGAAGTACCTAAGCAACCCTTAAGCAACATAGAGGTATAATACATACAACAACGTAGTACAAACAATAAGAACAGACTCCCGTTAGGGCTAATAAATATGGCAATGTACATAGGTACAACCACTAAGGAAAAATAGAATGATCAAATTAACAGGCGAAGAAACTAAAGCACAGCTAATCACAGTATGTGAAGAAAACGGTATCGAAATCGAAGGTAAACCAACAAATCAAGCAATCAGAGACTTAATCGAAGCACATGAAGACTTTGAACCAAATGCAGCAGACACATTAGAGAAATTGACAGATGTAGCAGTGGACGAAGTTCCAGGAGAAGTTGTAGACGAAGTAGGTGTAGCATTAGTAAAATCAACTAGTAAACTGGATGATATTCAGGAAGATAACAATAGAAGAGTTCTTATCTCAGTAACAGACCATGACAACTCTCAATCAATTGAGAATGACGTAGAAGAAAGACTATACAGTGCCTCTTGGGGTAATAGACTTATGGGTGTAGCTCATGAGAGTGTTCTTGTAAATGGATCAGCACAATACGCAAGTAGAGGGTTTATCAAACATATGAGAACTTTGACATATGGACAGTCTATAACAGACTCAAATGGGAAAGTAAAGACAAACCCTAAGAAGAGATTTACTATTAATGAACTAACTGGTTGGTCGCAAGAACAACTAGACGGCCTTAAGAAATCTCAAATGGGTAGAATGTAATCTATATCGAGCACACTTCGGTGTGTTCTTTTATAAATTAACAAAGGAAGTAATATGGCAGATGTAGTATGGAGTAATATAATCGGAAATAAGACACTAGAGGATGGTGGATACGCTGGTGACTTACTAGAAGTTGCTATGCTTCATTTAGTTAAAGCAAAGGAAGATGGAACTCTGACAGAGGGACAAGTCGGTGAGATATACGCTGTGACAATCTCAGCAGTATTTCAGCAAGCAATCGGATATGAAATGCAGAAAGAGAATCAAGAAGCTGTGAACGATCAAGTACGTAGAAGGAGTGTTTAATGGCATATACATCAGAGACCTACCTAGAAGAGTATAAGACAGTATTCGAGGACCTACTAGAACAAGCCACAATAAGTACAACGACAGGCAAAGACTCTCTTATGGAGAAACTATTCTTAGAGATTGACGCAGCAGTAACTGATGAAGAAATAACAGTCAGAGACGCACTCTCGCTGAAAAAAGATGCCTATATGCAAATGTTAACTGCTCTTACTGGTCAGAGCCAAAAGACTGCGATTACACTAGTGGATAAGAAGTATAAGTTCGGTGGGGAAATATCTCTACAGGATGAGCAAATAGCAGGTTCGGAAGCGGATACAGCTTATAAAGTAGCGAGTAAACTAGCACTAGAAGATCAGGTTACACATAATAGGTTAATTAAGGGATTGTCATCAGTTGCAAATGTAAATGGTATGGCCCTTGGTGGTGGAGTAGCAGTGGAGTCTGAACAACTTGAGCAGTTCAATGACATCCTATACGAACTAGTACCAGAAATAGTGTAATGCAGTTAGAATTAGACGACATAGGGTCTAGAGCCTCTCTAGCTCTAATCAAGGCCTCTAATGCCAGTGGATCAATAGACGAGGATAGGGTTAAATTCCAGAACCTTGCTCTAGAGAATGGAATAACATTTGACGCAAATGGAGATATCCAGGCTAATGAACTGTACGACAAGGCAGAGATCGCAATGGAAGTACTTGGAGTAAGTACTAACACAGTAAATCACAGACTTGTTCTTGACGAGTCTATACTCAACAATAAACTTAATGCAATAGCAAACTTATTTGGAGTTACATTCAACGGAGATGGAACTATTAACACAGAATCATATAACGGACATACTCATGAATATGCAGATGCAACTATTAACGATACTGCCGACGGAAGTGGTACACAAACTAATACAACAAGAGAGACTCAAGGAGTCAGCTAATGGACAATAGAATAAGCATGTACTTTGCCGTTAGTAAAGAGTGTAATCTCAGATGCTCATACTGTTACCTTAGTGAGGACAACAAAAATGTAAAGACTAGCGACTCTTCTAATATAAAAGCAGTTAGAGAGTTTCTTGCTAAGTGTAGAGAAGAGGATATAAGCATACATAATGTTGGGCTGCACGGGGCAGAGCCTACAATGCTGGCCCCAGAAAGTATAGCAGAGATAGCTGGTATGTTCATTGATGTTATATCTGGAAAAGTTACCCTACAATCAAATGGAGTAAATCTTACTAGAGACTATTTTGACAGAATGCTAAGCACAGAACCAAGGATTAGAGACTCTATGAATATAGGGTTCAGTCTTGACGGACACGAAGAGATACATAATAAATACAGGGGAAAGACTCACGATATAGTTGTATCAAATATGCTTATATCTAAGCAGCTTGGCTTTCATACACAATTCCTTTCAGTTATAACTAATGATACTGTTCAACAGCTTGATAAGTTTACTGAGCAAGTGCAGTCTTTGGTTAATGCAGGAATATCGTATGAATTTAAGATTGTTGAGCATGATCATTCTATGACTCTTGAGAATAGGATGGAGTTCAGCAAATGGACTAGAGATAATGAGTTTACTGCAGGATTACAACCGCTCAAGAAGAATATATGTATAAACATGGGTAATGATTGCTCATTTATGGAGTTTGATACTGACGGGTCTACTTATAGCTGTAATAAGGTATTTGATGATCAATTTTCATTCGCAAATTGGAAGACTGAAAAGCTACAGGATATTCTTGTCAAACGTAAAAGTGTGTATAAGAATGAGCCTATAAGCAGTGCTTGTGATAGTTGTGAATACAGTGAGTTATGTAACGGAGGATGCCCAATAAGTAGGGTTGACGGTCTTCCTGAAGACTGTGTGATACGTAAAGATATTTATAGGCACGGGTTCAAGCCTGAGTTGAATAATAAATCATTAATAGGTTCTACTGGATGTGGATGCGGCGGATGCGGAGGTTCTGGGGATAGTAGTGCTGACGGAGATGGAAGCAGCGGAACAGGCGGAAGTGCTGGAGGTGGCGGAGGTACAGACTCAAATGGTAACTCTGATACCGGTGGTCTAGGAGGAACTCCTGGGGGCGGTCTAGTAGGTGGTACTGGGCCTAACGCCGCTCCCTCGGCAACTGCTGCAGAAAACCAAGGATTTGAGGATACTGTAGGTAGAGGGATGGTGACGTCAAATGATGGTTGGGCCACACAAGAGGGCACAGTGTCTCATGCTCAGTCTATGTTCGGTTTCGGTTATGACACTCATACTAACATGGCCACTATGGCCGGATTCACCGCTGCTGCGGAGGCAGTTGCAGATATTGTAGAAGCCTTTGGTGGAACAATAGGTTCTGGCCCTGCTGACACAATGTCAGCAGAAACGGCCCAGGCAATAGGGTCTGTAGCTATGGCAGCAGCAGGCTATGCCACTGGAGTTAGAGGAATTCAGGCAGCAGCAGCAGTGGCAACAGCAGTAGTAGATACGGCAGTAGCTACTGGTCATATGGACGCGGAGGTAGCTGCACAGGCTAAGGCCGCTATTGCAGTTGTATCTATAGTCACCTCTTTACCTGGGCAGGTGGCAGGAATTAACGCAGCAATGAATGCTCGTGGTATGCCTGCAGCAGCTAGAGCTATGATAGGAATGAAGGTTGCAGCAGGACTGTATGGATTATCATCTCTCGGACAGGCAGCAGCAGCGGCTGGACTGACAGGTGGTCTTACCAATGCGGGAGGTCTTTCATACGGTGGCACAATGGCATTCGGATTATTTGCAAATAGTCTTGGAATAAACCCCGCAGACAGTCTAGCTGTCCTAGGCGCATACCAAGCATTCACTTCTCTCAGTGCGAAGAGCATAGATGTAAACTCTGTACAGAATGATCCATTCGAATGGATGGCTGGTGGAGCGAAGTATGAAGCACAGTTTGCAGGTGGTATTGCATATCAACCTAACAAGGTGCGTGATTCAAAGAATATAGCGGCTCACTCATTTGGAATAAGTAAGGAAGATAGGGTTCAACTATTCCAAGAAGATGGAAGATATACAAATCTAGAACCTATTGACACATCAATTAATACTACACAGTCATCAGTAGCTCCTAAACAGCTTATGCAAAAGAGACTATCGAGACTTATTGAAGACTATAACGAGAGTGTGGAGAGTGCCGAGTATGTAGACACTACTGCGAAGTCTGAGCGTACAGCAACTGCTGTTGGAAGCTGGTCTGGGCAGGGTGAGAGAGACAAGATGTCATCTGAGATCAAGGAACTGCTCGCTAAGTTAAGCAAGTAGTAAGTCTTAGTATGGTATAGTAGATAAAAATAAAAGTAAACAAGGAAATAATATGGCATGGTATGACGCAATAGGAGGCGGATTAAAGGCTGTTGGAAGCTGGGCAACTGATGATAAGGACGGATGGTTTGACAATAAAGGTATGTCTGGTGCATTCTTCGGAAAGGATGGGGGATTTGGAGGATCGGGAAGCTCTCTTGGAAACGTTGGAAGCTGGTTGTCAAATAAAGACGGTAAAGGTATGTCAGAAGGCATGGGCAAGTTACTAGGAACTGGAATTGGTGCAGCAGCTAATATATACGGAGCTAGAAAGAACGACAGTCTGCAAAGAGACTTAATGAGTCGTTCTGACGCAGCAGACAAGTATGCGATGGGCAAGACTGCAAAACAAGAAGAGAACTTCAAAACTGCACTAGACAACTCAAAGCGTAGAGCACAGAAGCGAAAACTTGAAGGCACTAATACTGACTGGGCATTCGATGGAAGTGGTGAACGATAATGGCGTTCTTTGAACCTAAAGGAGCTGAGAACTACGCAAGACTAGCGGCTCAAGCAGGCAATAGGTCTATTGACTACATAAGCCAATTAGGGGCAACTCTATCAAAAGGCATTACTAATCAAGCGAAGATTAATAGAGAGACTGCAAACAAAGACGCACTCTTAGCTCAGAAGAGTGGGTACACAGGTGACCCATCTGAAGAGTCTAAGAAGATAAGTGACAAAATTGGCATGCTCGCTAAGAGGGGACAAGAACAGTACCCAAATGCAAAGAACCCTTACGGACAGGAAATAGACGCTCTAACAAGTCAATTGCAAAGTATTGACACTCAAGGGCGTAAAGACTATGCAGGCGTTCTTGCAGGCGGAGATCAAGCTACTCAAGAGAAGATGATCGCCCTTGACAGACAAGCAAAGATGGCCGGGAGAGCGGATCAACTATTCAACTGGAAAGTACAGGACAGGGACAAAGCACTTCTTAAAGAGAAAGGTCTCGAACATATAAGCAACCAGGACGTGAACACGGCATGGGGAGCTCTTGGAGACAAGATCAACGCAGGAATCTTAGCAGATGAGAAGCAGCAGAAAAAGGATGGGACATATATAGACCCTACGAAGTATGCAAATGCAGACCTATATAACGAGGCCATAAAAGAGCGTGGAGATAACGACCAGTTTGACTCTCTAGCGAACGAGAAATTGAACAATCTTGGACAGATGGAGATGAGTAAAGCAGATCGGGCAACTAGATCAGCAGAACTTACAGCCCAACTTGCGAAGTATGGTATAACAGGAAAAGAAGCTCGTACGGAAGTGGAAGCCTTGATGGGAACAGGCGTGAAGTCTGGGAAGTTGACAGATGTTCAGAAGAAACAGTATGACATATCTCTAAAGAAGATTAAGAACCTTAGAGAAGATAAGGATCTTAAATCAGGAATAAAGACTAATAAAGCTGGTGGCAAGTATATGAGTACAAAAGGAGGCGACAAAGCTCTTTTAGATGTACAAACTAAACTATCTAAGGCAGGGTATGAAAGCTCTGTAATAGGTACGGACTACGGATATAACCAACTTCTTGACGCGGATATTCAATTCAAGGATAAAGAAGGTAAGGTACATACGACAACAACTAAACAGGCATTGCAAGCAGGGTGGATAACATCTGACGCAGTTATATCAATCGTGGATGCAAATGCAGAGTGGACACTTGGAGATGACAAGGACGAAATAAGGGGAACAGCACTTAAACACCTTGCAAATAAGATTGATCCTAAGAAGTATAGTGGGAATAACCTTAAAGCAAAGTTGGCAAAGAACTCTGAATGGGAACAAGCAGAACTTTCTAAATTAAGTGCAAGTCTTGGAGGAACGAAGGAAGGTAGATCTCAGAATGAGGTTGTGCAAACTTTGTATGACGAGATTCGTAATGGTGGAAAGAAGAAAGAGACTCCTGGAAAGGATGTCTCTGGTAAAACAGGAGGGACAGACCCTTATGCAACTCCAAAAGAAGCAACTGCAGACGATCTTATGAAAAGTCTTACAGATAGAGCGAATGCTCCTATCGGACAGGGAATTGCAGCAGACAATTATGCAGCACTTACTCCTGACGTAACTGAAGCAAGTGTGAATGCAGACCCTCTTGCAGCTCTGAAAGAGCAAGTGAAGCAGGAGGCACCTTCTAGTGCTCCCTTAAAAGTGGATGCAGAGATAGCTGTAATGGATAAGTTAGGTATTGACCCGGATGACGTAAAGCCTATTGAAGTACTGAGGGCTATTGAGGAGTATTCAAAGACTAGTGCCCGTGGACTGCTTCCTACTGACTTAGAGGCTGCGAGGAAGTACTACGAAGGACAGTACGGTCCTGGGCAGTTATTTCTTGACGCAGGTACTCAGGGGATTAAAGGTGTCTTATCGGCTACTGGTGAAGGACTCACAGCGTTAGCTGACGAAGCTGTTAGACTTCCTGTAAATGTAGCTAGAGGATTTACAGGTGGCTCTGTTCTTGATAACCCTCTGCAGACCTCTGTAGGTGGACTTAAAGAGTCGTTAGCAACTAGTAAACAGGAAGCAGCACAGGAGCTGGGAAGATTATCAGGAGAGAATCCTGAGGAACTTGCAACAGCTATGGAGATAGCATCAATTGCCATCCCTGGCGGAGTTGTAGGCCTGGCTAAACTACTAAAACCTCTAGGTCTTAGGAAGTCTAGAGAGACTCTTTTGGAGCTTTCAAAGGTAATTCGTAATGGGAAGGTTGACCCTGCAGCCCTTCAGAGCTGGACAACTAAGGTAAGGAGAACATCAGGTACTAAACACTATCGACCTAAACCTAGTGGAAAGTACAGCTTCTAAACTAAGCAAACCTTAACCATAACTTGGGTAATATAGTTTATAAACTATATTTCCTAAGGAAGATGAATGAATTACAAAGACTTATTGCGAGAGATTGACACAGGTGTTTCACAAAGCCAGGATCAAAGTGGCGGATACCAAATGTCTGGAGGGCTTCTAACTAAAGAGGACCGACTTGAACAAAGAACTAAAGAAAAACAAGCACGACTCGGTGCACAAGAAGCAAACACATTAACAGGTGCACAACTACAACAAGAATTAAGTGACGCCGTAAATAAACAGGTGTATACAAGATCTGACGGATCTCAATTCCAATACGACTTTCAATCAACGAATGCAGATGGAACTTATAAAGACACAAGCAAAGAAATTGAATACACAGGTGACGGAAGTAAGTACAAAACAAGAGACCTATATATAGATGACACCCTTCAAGGGAACATGAAACTAGGTCTTGCACGAAGTGATCAAGAAGGGTATAAAGGAAGGTATGACAAGAATATTCATCCTTCTTGGGGTCTTGCAGACAATCAAGAACTAGCAGGATCAAGAGGAGTAACTCCAGAAGACGGAGCACTTCTTAACGTAACACTGCCTTATGGAGCAGCAACTAAGTTTGAACAACTTGTGCATACAAACAAAGGCCAAATAGAGAACAGAGCAGCAGGACAGACATGGGACGAGATTGATGCCGTTAGGCCTCAATATGGGAGTGGTGTAAGTGAGTACACAACTCCAAACGCACCTATATGGAATATAGACTCTCAACAATCAACAGAACCTTTACCAGCAGACACATACATGCCTGGGAGACTAGGACTAGACACAACAGACCCAGAAATAGCGAAGTACCTAGTGTCAAATGAAAGTAGAGCGGCTGACAGCAGTCGTGCAATGAATGTTGTTAAGGCCGCAGGCGTAATGGCGAGTACGTATGCCTTGAATGCAGCAGCATTTGTGGCAAATATAGGTAGCGAGGACATGGGTAATACTGTGTTTGGTACAGCCAAAGAACGTAGAGAGGGTGTCGAAGAATATTTCGGATATGACGCTAGTCACAGTAAGGAACAGATGGACATGATCGAGAAGATCGCTCTTGAGAATATGTCACAGGAAATTGTGGAAGAAGAGAAGGGCTGGTTCGATAAGTATATAGAGGAGGAAGGGTCTGAAGGCATACAAGCCTTTAACAGACTTATATCAAATCTAGATGGCGATGAAGCTATGCAAATTATTCAGAAGTCTATTGAGACTCCTGAGACAGCAGTGGAATTCTATGGCGTTATTCTAGGAGAAGTCTTAGTAGGAAAAGGAGCAGGATTACTTACAAAAGCAGGGCGAGCACAGCGTAAGTTAGGTAAAATGCGTAAGGTAGATAACCTAGACCCTAAGAAGATTGAAGCCTTTGAAAAAGTACAAGGACTTACAAACTTCAACAAGGCAGCTCTAAAAGTAGCGCAGAACTCACCGTTAGTGGCGATAGCAACAGGTATGAGTGTAGAGCAAGAAGAAGAGTTCTTTGAGAAGTACGATCGAAGATGGACAAATACAGAAATGGCAGGATCAGTATTATTAAATACTGTGAACTATAAGCTAGAGAAGTTTACAGATGTACAACTGGCAAAAGGTCTACCAGTATTGCAGAGTGCAATCTCTAAAGGTATAGCACAGTTGCCTAAGAGTATGCAAGCAGCCGCAGCGAAGAGTATGATCTTGCAATTGACGGGAAGAGTAGCACAAGTAGCAGGTGGAGCTGTTGTGGTCGAGCCTATGCAAGAGGGTATTCAAGGCCTTATGGAGGAATTGAACAAGTATAACCTTATAGGAGAGGACTCTCAAGATCTTACGAAGGAAGAGCAGGGAGACATTGCGAAGAATGTAGCAACTGGAATGTTGGCAGCACCGGGGTCAGCAGTCGTTATGCAAGCACCTTCGGCAGCCAAGTATGGGCTTGGAGCAACTCTTGTAGCGGCAGGAAAGCAAGTAGACAAGAGTATAGCGAAGAATAAAGCGACTAAGGATGCAAAGATCGAGGCAGCAGACCTAAAGAGCAGAGAAGAAGGTCTACAAGACGTAGAACTTGGACAGGCCTTTGAAACTCCTACAGAAGAGACAATCGTAGAGAACGAAGATGGAACGAAGTCTAGTAAACAATTATTCAAGAGTGCACAAGAAATCCAAAGCGAGAGTAAAGACAAGGCAGAGTATCAAGTAAAACTTGAGCAGAATAAGCAAGACGTAATAGGAAGTATATTCAACCTTAATGAAGTGGACAAAGGGCAGTTATCTAGAGAAGGGGAAGCTCTTAAGAAGTCTGACTCTAAAGCCTTTGAAGCAAGAATGGAGCAAGTAGAGTCTTGGATGGGAGAGTACGCAAGTGCATTCACAGACAAGGACGGAGTTGTGAAAAGTGCAACTGTTCAGAGAGAGTTGGATACTGTAGAGAGCGCCATTCAGAGTGTTCGAGACCAGGACCTATTAGCAAGACAAGAAGCCTACGAGGAGATCGAGAGAGAAGACAGAACAAAGGCAGAGACAGACATCGTTAAAGAATTTGCAGAGAAGCAGGAACCTCTTAAGGACATGTCTGTAGAAGAAAGAACAGAGAGTATCTTTGTACAACTGCAAGCAGCAGAGGGTCTTGTAGATGACAAAGTAGAGGCGAAAGAGATCTCACCAGAAAGAATAAAAGACCTAAGACATATAGCGAAGAAATCTGCAGAGCATATGGAAACATTAGGAATGAGTGGATCAGCAAGAGATGTGTTCAGTCCAGATCCTTCTATTCTTAAGGCAAGAGCAAAGTCGGAGAAGAGTACAGACAAGAAGTCAACTAATGTGGATAAACTATCTGTAGCATCCTCGTCTGTTAAGAAGTTTATGGACAACAGTATCGAAGGAGCAAAGGAACTTATATCTTCTGTGAATTATCTGTCTAACGACACTCAACTAGAGCATAGAGTTATTAAGAAATTAACAGAGGGTGAAGATAGTAAGGTATTTAACAAGACAGCGAAAGCTATTAGTAAAGTATTAGCAAACCCTAGTGAGGAAATGGCACATAAACTTAACAGAGTCTTTAGTGAGGCAGGTATAGACCAAGGACAGGCATATGTTCTAGCAAGCACAATGTTGGGAACAATTAACTCAGCCGTTAATGCAGATACAGGACAACGAAGAACTGTGGCCCTTGAGGACCCTGGCATGAAAAAGGAAGAATACCTAGCAAGTAAAACTAACGCAGTTATGCAGGGTGGTAAAGACTATTACACAAGTCAAGGCCTTACATCGAAGGGTAAACCTGCGGCAGTAGCTGCGGAGTACATGAAGGCAGGAGACTTAGGACTACATATCCTTAAAGAAGCTGGACTAGTGGAAGAGACAGACTCAATGATGTACACTCTTCTAAGTGATAGAGTAATAGCGGCTGGTGGGAATGGCATGAAGAGACTAGGTCAAGACGGTAGGGGACTTTCTTTTAAGGGGAAGAGAACAACAAAATCTACTGATGACTCAAGCGCAAGACTACTAATGGAAGATAAAGGCCTTAAGATAGTAGATACAGAGAGTATGTTCGATGTGAACAACCCTCAACGTAAGGAAGTATTCTCTTACTCAAGTGACATAGGAGATATATTCAGTAGATTTAATAGACTATTACTACCTAGTAATGTAGAACTACCTAGAATATCTAATGACGCAAACATAGTGGAGATAGCCAGTGTTGTTGTAGACAATAGAGTAGTGCCTTATAGAGGAACAGTAGAACTTATTGAAGAGGCAAGTGATGTGCCTGCAGCAATAACAGGCGAAGCTGTTGAGATCTTAACAAAGATCAAGACTATAAGAGATACTAAGTTCAAAGGAAACCTAGACAAGATGCTTATGCAGGAAGAGCATGCATGGGTGAAAGGTTATTTAGGTGTTGAAGAGTATGACACGAAAGCAGCCTTACTTAGTGAGAATGAGCGAGGAGTAACCACTTCAAGAATGAGAGACCTAAACGGGATCTTAGACAACTTAGACACTCTTACAGGAGACCTGTTCTATGACTATCAAATAGATGTTAATCAGAGAATAACAGCCAGACAAGTAATCATGAATTACCAAGGCAATAGCAGTCTTGTTCGGCAGATAATGGGTTCAGCGAAAGAGTACTCTATCAACGTGTATGAGAAAGATGGTCAGACAATTACACCTATTATGGACGAGACATTAAATGACCTTCTAGACAATCTAGGGATCGCTAAGACACCTGAAGACTATAAGGTTATGAAAGAACAAATCCTATCAGGGACTCTAGAAGGGGATAACCTTATAGGGAGATTGAGAAGAATTTACGCAGACTATAGTGGAGAAAAGTTACCTCAAGCCCTTCACTTCCTTATGGGACCTAAAGGAACTAATCCTGAGATCAAGAAATTCAAGGGACAAATCCCTAAGCTTTTAAAACTTATGAGTGCTCTTGATACCTTAGGTAAGGTAGAGAGTAATAAAGTGAATACACATTTCCTAGTAGAGAGTGATGCGTCAGCGTCAGGTGTATTCAATGTACTATCAGATATTGTTGGACGTAACCCTGTAGAGGGTAAGAAGATGTTAAGACAATTAGGCGTTCAAGTGAAGGGAAGTGGGCCCATAACGGCGGACGAGCTAACAGATGCCTATAATATGTTACGTATAGCAGCAGATGGCGTCTTAAGTAAGGCAACTAAGTCAATACAAGAAAACTCATCGGACGAGGGTGAACTTAATACCCTTTTGAAGGAACTAGATGAATTAGGGATAGATGCAAGAGATCTTGCAAAATACCCAGTTATGACTTGGTTCTATTCAGCAGGAGCGAGTAGTATTACAGACGACCTTGTGAAGAAACTTACAGAGGCCGTAGTGAGAAAAGCAGTATTAGGAGATAGAAAAGCTCTTGACCACCTTGGACGTATTATCAAGAAAGACAATATAGAGATCACAGATGTGGTAAAGATAGAGCCCGGGAGTCCTGAACACTTATTAATCATAAAAGAGTACAGTGAACTTGGAAATATGTATACATCGAGTCTTGATAAGGCCTTTCCTGGCGTGTCAGCTTATAAAGAAGACATGGCACGTATCTTTAAGGAGACTGTAGACCATGCGAATGTAAACGGAAAAGATTACTTCAGAGGAATTGTGAAATCAGCAACAAGAGCGTACCACGAATCAAACGAGGACAAGAATAAGTATGGACTAGAAGGGACAACGAGTCTATATAAGATGAACCAACAACAATTGGATATGTCTAGTGAAGAATTAGTGAATGCGGATCTCTTAGACTCAAATGACGACGGCAAAGGCTTTAGAGCAACTAGTGTAGCCTTACCTAACATCACATCAATAATGGCTCTTCTAGCACAGAACCGGGATTTCGGTCAGTTGAGTATAGGTATGCAGGCAATCCTGGACAAGATGGGTATGGACGTTGAGACATTCTTAATGGTGCACGATGCATATTACACAACAGCTGAACAAGCGTTGATAGCAGCAACGGCAATTCATGAAAGTATCCCTGAAATGGCTCGTAAAGGAGACTTCACAGAGATGCTAATCTGGGGTATGTCTAGAGCAATTCATGAAATGGAGCAAGATCTAAGTAACTTTAAAGAAGGTACGGAAGAGAGAAGATCGTTAGAGATAGGGATCAAGGACCTAGCAGAGGCAAGAAACAAGGAGAAAGCTCAGAACGACATCTATATAGCAGAGAAAGTAAAGATCCTTAAAGGGTCTACTACGAAGCTATTTGGAGTGAGAGACATAGAGAAGATTAAGACAGGAAGTGAGGCGAGTGTAGAGTCTACACAGGAGCAGGAAGCAGAGAAGCCTGTAAAGAAAGAAACACCAAAGGAAACAAAGAAGAAAGAACCTTCTAAAGAAGAGAGTGCATTGGCACAGTTCAAGAAGGACAAGAACGTAATGAACTTCCTAGCGAATATGGACTCTAGTATACAGGAAGACGTAGAAGCACAGGACATTACATTCCACTTTGGAGCAGAGGGAAGACCTGAGACACCCTACGAAGATACTAAGACGTTCATGCAGGGAAATGTAGTGTATATGGGAAGCAAGGCAGAGGCAGGTGTGAATGAATTGAAGAATACACAACACACAGCAGAGACTCTTCTAGACCTTATAGGGCATGAAGTAGAGCATATAGCAACTATAGACTACCTAACTTCTAAAGAAGGGAAGAACTCAAAAGAGTACAAACTATTAGAGAAATTACTAAGTAATGTAGACAAGTGGCAAGTTACACCTAGTTCGAGATTAGGAATGATCATGAATGAGCCTAGTACAGATCGACAAATCAAAGAACTTGTAGCCGTGTATAATGGAGAGGCAAGTGAGAGAGTACGACTTATAAAAGATCTAGAGAATGCAGCTGGAACAAGTGTATCAAGTAGGATAGTGAAAAGCATAGAGTCTCTTATTAGGAATATACATGCCATGATTGGCAGAGGTAATGTAGACTTTAATGAGTTGAGTACAGACAGTGTGGTAGCGTCTCTAGAGACTATCTCAAGAGATGCAAGAGTGCATAAGGCCTTAAGTTCAACAAGCACTAAGGCAAATAATGTTATACTATCTAAAGAAGATATAAAGAATATAAACAAAAGGTGTAAATAGATGGCATGTAGTTCAATAGATAAGTTCAAACAAATAATAGAGACTCTTGAGAGTAACAAAGTTCCTTACAGTCAATTAGAAGCAACAGCCTTAAGAGAGTTAGAGAAGAACTTTCCAAAGGATGTAGAGAACGTACAGGAATACCTTACAAAGGAAGGAACATATGGAATCGGAGGATTTGCAACTGAAGCAAGTATCGTAGCGAACAAGTATGTAAGTAACCAACTTATTGGAGCAGGAGAGATCGTAGAAGGGTGGACATCACCTAAGATCAAGGCATGGCATGACAAAAGAATGGCAGACAGTAGACTGTATAAGGAAGCATATACAGCTCTTTCAACAGGATTTGGAAATGAAGAACTAATCAAAGAGATCAAGGCCAGTCTGTTTTTGACAGGAGACCTACCTAGAAAACTTATAGCGCAATTGACAACTATAGCAGACGAATCTGCAAGACGAACTCATGAGATCTTAGACTCAGAAATGCCTGCATTAGACAGACGTATAGAGCAAGAAATAAAGAGTGAGAAAGACAGAGAGAAATTGAATGAGATCTTTGGCGTAAGTGGATTTGGAAATCTATTGGATATAGACGGCGTAGTAGAGAGACTGCAGAAGGGTGAACCTCTAGAGGACATTATAGCGTATGTGCGTAGTGCAGACGAGTATGGGACTATGCAGGACAAGAAGTCAGATGAATTATTGAGTTATTATGTAGACAGGGACATCAAGGATCCTACTCTAATGAATGCAGGGACTGACCACGGAGTGGCAGCATTAGTAGCCCTTAAACTTCTACAGAGAGACAACGAAGCGGGGTATAAACTATTCAAGAAAGTGTATAAGAACCACAATGGTCTGTATCAAGAGTTGTTCGAATTGACAAGTGCAGTGAAATCTCTTAACGACGTAGTGAATAAGAATAAGCATAACATGAGTGTAGGAGCAGCACAAGACGTAGCATATAACGACTATGACGGACATAACACTATGGAAGTGTATGACGACCTTCATGAGTATCATATATTGGAAGAGGGTGACGAGCATAAGAGTATATACACGAGTGAAAGTACACCTTGGCAAATCTTGACATTACCTTCTGAGAAGAATCTAGGACTAGCCTTTAGAAAGAAAGACAGTCAATTCCAAGAAGGACTTGGAGTGAATAAGAATAGAATAGCAAATGGACTTCATTTGGATAGTAAATTCGTAGAGGGTAAGTTCGACAAGAACACAACAGAAGAAGAGAAACTAGACTGGCTTAGTACCAATAACATCATCATGACAGATCATGGAACATATAGCACATATAGAAAGATCTTGAATATGGACGAGTTCAATGGAGCGAGTGGGAAGAAGAATATAGCACATACCTTATATAGAACATATGTACATAATCTAGGCCTTATAGAGACAAACTCTGCAAGACAGTTCATTGTAGATCGTATGACTACAAAGGGGGACCATGGGGCATTAGATGCCTTAGAACGTATAATAGGGAACAATGCGAAAGTAAAGATGGATGACAGGAAAGAAGTGCCTGTATTCCTGGACACAGATGTGCCTTGGAAGACTATAAAAGAGAAGTATCCTAAAGTACATAAGATGTATAAGGAAGCGAAGAATCTATCTAGTTATGGAAACTTCAACGCACAAGTAAAGTATGTGCGTAAAGACGTGAGTGACATGATCGTAGGTCACAGACAAGACAGTCTATTCAGTGACAACTCACCTAGAATCCAAGAGTGGGAACGTGTGTATAAGCAACTAGTACAGATGGTCAAACTTAAGATGGTCGTAGCCAATCCAGCAAAACTGGGTGTGGACATGATGAGTAATGCAGGTGTATTGATGACTATGGATGTGGACGCAATGTCTGCAGCCAAGCGTGCAAAGGAAGCAATCCAGTATTCAGACGAAATGAGTAAACTAGAGGGCGAACTTGTTAAAGCGAAATTGGGATTGTCAATGGCAGAAGCCGTACAAACTCAGACGAAAGGGAGTGTACATAGAACATCTATGGCACAAAATAGAGTAGACAAAGCACTTAATGCAATAAAAGTACATCCTTATTATGACGCGATCAAGTATGGATTTATCCAATCAATGGGAACATCTATGGCAATCAAAGAGTTCGACACAATTAGTGGACTTCAACATACAATAGACAACATGGTGAAGAAAGTAGTGGAAGATGGAAATGGGAATAAAACAGAAGTACATAAAGCAATCGTATGGTGGATGAATGCAGGATTTAATGTAGACGGAATCTTAGAGGCGGCAAGTAAAATAAGCGCAATAGAGGGAACGAGTTTTAGTCAAGAATTAATGGATATTGGGAAAAGATTGAAAGACAAGAAGACGAGTGAAGATACTGTAAGGTATTTAAGTGAATTTATGGCAGCACCTAGTTCTGAAGCCGTTAGGCAAGGAAGTAGAGTAATGCAACTTGGAGACGCAATGGCCAGATGGGCATTGTACCAAGATCGTGTAGAGAAGGGTATTAAAGAATATAAAGATGTGAATAAGCAAAAGCCTGTAGGTGGTGCCTTAGAAAAGATAAAAGATGATGCGGCAATTATTGCCTTAGATACGTTCGTGGATTACAGACTGAATATGCCTGCAAAGATCAAACAATTGAGTGATATTGGAGTATTATTATTCCCGTCGTTCTGGATGAGAACGCAGAAAGTTATATACGGTCTTGCAAAGAATACGCCCTTAAATGCGGGAGTGGGATTCTTAATAGCAGACCTATTAGGGACGACTGGAGCCAGTCTAATGAGTGCGAATATTATTACGAAGGGTGTGAATGGAAACATACTACATCCAGGTGTGGATGTTCTAAGTTACGAGACTATATTATTTACAGGAGGGTTCTAACCCTTCCTTTCGGAGTTAAGTTCGGATATTACTGAGTACAGTACGTATGCAACGAATAGAAGCACTATGAGCCAAAAGGCGGCATAAGCAGCAATACATCCAATAACAATGGCAATCGCCATCATGAAGTGTTTAAAGTTCTCCATTGATCTCCTTTAGGATAGTCCACGAAGCATTCTCATCTCCGTTCACCTTAGTAAAGCGGATAGACTCCTCGTCAAGGAAGGACTCAATAGCCACTCCAATGTCGTCGGACTCAGATTCTGTCTGGTTCCTGCCGTTTGGATTGTACGCCTTTGTCCTATTAATAAAGAAGTACTCATTATCGTATAGAGAGTTCACCTCTCGTACGAATGGGACGAATGTCTTTGGAAAGTCTAGAGGTGTATATAGTATAGAAAGTAGAAGTGGACTGTCAGTTATGACATAGTCTACCTTACCTTTTAGTCTAGCTATTCTCCTGTGTTGTTTAGCGAAGATGTAATCTTGTTGGGCGAAGAGGTTATCCCTCTCTTCCCATACAACGTCCTTAGCATACTCTGTAACGAGTTCTACCTCTAGGCCTTGCAACTTCATCTGTGCGAATAGCATAGCAGCCGTAGTCGACTTACCGGCACCTGGCTGGCCAATTAAATTAATTACCTTCATCTATTCTCTCCTTAGCGCGTATGACCTTTCGCATAGACCGTATAAGGTCTAAGGCAGCGAGGTCTACGCTGTGTCCTTGCATAACGTTAACAGTTAGTGTGTGCTCAAACAGTCCCTTAGATGTAGAGGTGGCTACAACAATAGTGCCTGGCATAACATCCTTGGTACGTACCTTCAAAGGGTGTATCTTAATATGTATGTCTAAAGGTTCTTCTATCTCGTTCATTTATTCTCCTTATTGGAATAGGTTTTTACCAACTCGTTCAGGCCTAGCCTTTGAAGTCGGAGTGTCTTTAGCCTCTTGGGCTCGTAGTAATTTACGCTCTTTTAGGGACATAACCTTCACAGTCTTAGCGCCATTCTTTTTCATATCCTGGATCTTGACCTTAAGCATCATATAGTACTCATCAATTTCGTCGTCATCTATAGTCAGCTTAACAGTGGCTCTGTTCTTACCACCTTTGTCAGATCCAAAGTAAGCAACGAATTGTGTAGAGTTTTTAAGTTGTTGTAAATAACCACCTGTAAAGTTTTCAAGTGTTTTACCCTCAGGGGCGATTTCAGTTAGTGTAGCGTCCATATCAGTCATGGCATCCTCCAGTGTGTTTGTTAGTATCGAGCTATCAAATAGTTCGTGTAGGGTCATAAAGACCTCCTTCATTGAGTATAGTGTATTATAGCACGGGTAACCTTAGAGACAGTTTAAGCACCTTACGGAAATGGGCAAAACCCTAAGGACCGTTATGGCCTTATCACCCTTGACCTAAGATAAGGCCTTAAACCCCTTTAAACTGTATCTAATACCTAAACCTCTACTAGACAGTAGTGTGCAAAAAAAAAGAATGGTCGTAGGTACTATACATCGAAGTTCGTAAGTAGCTTACGACAGTCATACATTGTATGTATATCGTAAACACTTACCCTAAGGAGTGCTAAGGCAGTCTAGGGTCAGCTGAGGAAAGAGCGGGTGTTCCTAGGTGTAGCCGAGGATCCTTACCTTACTATTACCTTCCTGTTACTTACCCTCTCTAATGTAGACACGGCGAGTCACCCACAAACCATACTTTATGACAAACAAACCTACCCTTTTATTAAGTAGAGACTACACCTTACCAGCAAGCCTATCAAAAGCGTCTTTCAACTCCTTAACAGACAAGCCTATATTAGCCCTTATCCAAGTCATTATATAATGTATCATGACCTTGCATCCAATATAGCCTGTAATCTGTCCTCAGGAGGAGTAAAATCTGTAGGCTTTGTAATCTTTCCTTTATCATCCTTAGGAGCGTGTAGCTTCTGTAAATTAGCCTCATGAACAACCTGTAGACCTTCAACCATCTGAGCAGGCGTAAGTCCCAATTGGAACAGTGCACCATAGTTCAAATAGATCGAGTCTAAGTGTTTGTCAAATCTATCGACGTCAGAGATGGCACCACCTTCGATAGTTGCCCAGGTCATAATGTGACGTGACATCTCTTTAGGTGTGTCAGAGTCCAGAGTCATTCCATGTCCAGGTGTGTCGAAGCCTTCAAGGGCCTCTTCAATCTGCATAGAAGACTGTAAAGCATCATCATAAGATCCTGGAGTATTTCCCCAAGCCTTATTGATCTTACATATGTCTTCTATAAGTGTGTATGACTGTTTTTTATTAATCATTACCCTATATCCACTATCAGAGCTTTTAACTCAGCAAGTGTCTTTAGAGTGTGCGCAGTATGTGGTTTAACAGGTTCAGATCTCTTTAGAGTATTATTTATAATCTCATCGATCATCTTAATGTTGTGACAATTTATACAGTAAGGCTCGTCCTCTGGAGCAGGCTCTTCGTAATATTCCTCATCATCTTCAGAGATATTCAAGTACGCAGCTAACCCATCTGACATAGTGTCAGTAGGAATTTCAGTACCATACTTCTTAGTAAGTGCATCTAACTCCTCTTCAGGATTCATATACATAGGCTCTTCAAAGTCTATATAAGTCTGTCTAGGGTCGTCTAAAGTCTCTTTAGTCTTGTGGTCTTCTATAACATTCTCAATCTCTTCTAGGATCTTATCCAGGCCTTTGAAAGCGTCTTTTATACCTTGTTTTGTAATATTCATGTGTTTCCTTTTATTTATTATTGTTTACCAGTGCCTGATGCAGTTTGCAACCAGGAACCATTCGGCCACTACGGTATGGACAATGAATGTCCACTCCCATATTGTATACTTAGGCATCTACCATCTTTATATTAAAGACAGCCCTACTCAATTCACCATACTCAGTGTGGTATGTAATAGCCTTAGCATACCCTATAGAGCCTCTGTAGCCAATTGACTGTGCCCAAAAATCCTGAGGAATAAGATTCTTATGGACTTCTGTTGTACATAACTTACCCTCTTTAATCTCATTGTGGTGTAGGTGTCCGAAGTGGAAGTATCTATACTCAGAGTCTGAGAACGTAGCAGCATTGTCTGCGACTAATGTCTCAGCAGCTCCTGTAGGCCGAAGTTGATGACCATGCGCAAAACCTAAGATGTTCCTACCAAATGTATGGTATTGCTGTGTAAGTTCTCTATCTTGGTAACCTATAACAACCCTTGGTTCGTTCTTATACCATGCAGCAAGAAATGCCTTAAGGTATATAGGAACTTGGTCATTATGATTTCCAGGGACAGAGTAGAAATATACAATCTCATGTTTTAGAAGGGCTTGATCAATTATGTTCAACATAATGTCAAACGTAGCCTTAACAGTCGTAGAGTGCCTACCATCAACATCAAGATGATGGCCAGACTTCGTCTGTTTAGAGTCATCCACTGCATGCATCAGATCACCTAAATCAGTAATCACAGCGTACCGTGAAGCAGGGGCTGTAGCAACTAAATAGTTCATAGATTCCTTAACCCACTCAGCAACAATCTTAGTATCCCAATTCTGACCATGGTGTGCATCATCTCCGTGGATAAGTGCTCCGACATGTAAGTCTGGGATAGGGTAGAATGTCGTTAGAAGGTCCTCAGAGATAGTGGGAGCAGTAACTGCGTCAATAGGTTTAACATCTTCTATAATAATGCCTACAGCCTCTCTGAAAGCATTTAATTGCTGTTCCTTCTCTACATCTGCCTTAATCCAAACTCCACCATCTTCTAACTTGTGATACCTAGAGATACCCGTCAGGATAGTCCCTTCATGTACAGATACACCTTGTTCAAGTTCTAACAAGCCTTTGGCTTTGTAAGTCTTTACTCGTGTGTACGTAGAAGCAGCACCTTTCTTAGAGATACCAAACTTCTTACAAAGATGTTTATGGAAGTCTAATGTGTTCCCAGAGAATACTTTGTATTCCTCTATGAACTCCTGTTGTGTAATCTTTTGTTTAGAGCCTTTGGCTCGTCCTTGTTTACCCATTAGTACCACCATTCCTTTAATTTAACATCTTTTCTAGAGATTCCTATCTCACCTTTAGCCCGTAACTTTATAGAGTACTTATCTGAGTAGTGGTCAGCAAGAAAGCCCATAAAACCCTGCAGCCAGGCATGCGCCTGAGCATTTGTAGTAGCATCTGGATCGTAATCCTTAGCCTCCCAATGACCAACCACATGAGTTCCTGAAGAACTGTGTGAATTATCAGACAAGTAAGTCTCGTATTTAATATAACTTAGCGTAGTCTTACCCACACCTTGCACATCCTCAAAAAGTAACTGAGAAACCTGCCACGTATTAAGTATGAGCCCCCTATCACTGAGTTCGTCTAATTTCTCTTTTACTTCCGGTCTACGACTTACGTGTTCACGTAAAGTCTCCGGAGTCAACATATGAGGGATTACCTCTGTGAATTTATTCATTAGATGTCTCCTGTTCAATAAGTCTATCTATGTACCACTTAGCCTTTTCAAGGTCTTGTAGTCCATTCTTTTTCTTCCATCTAGAGATATATTTAATAACATTAGCCTCGTGGAATGGGATCTCATTAGCCTCTATGTACTCCAAAGGCTCAATAGCCTGTGCATAATGCTCACCACCAACTTGTGGCTTTGGACGTGTAGTTAAGCCATGCTCCTCCCAATCCTCTGTAGGGAATTTTGTCAGAGTATGTACCTTATTAGCGTACTTCTTTTCTGTCTGCACAGCATTGGCAGGAGTAGAACACACGACACATGCAGGAGGGTTTCCTCCCCATATGTGCGGATCACAAACTCCTGTGGACAAGCCAGCAGGAGCTCCTTCTTGGAAGTATATCTTGTAAGGTTTTTCTATTGGCTCAGGCTTTATAGCCTGTAGCTTATCTTGTTCGAGTTCAATCTCGGCAAGTATTCTTTCTGGACTCATTAGTCCTCCTTATAGTTAGGCATAGACGTCCTTCTTAGGCCATCCGTCCTTTAGTAGTACCTTCTGAACTGGCTTAGCGACAAGTTCTTGGTACGCTCGTTGATTCGTCTGAATGTTCATGACAGCCTGTAACTGTCTTGCAAACGTAGAATCTTTTGGATTTGTAGGCGTGACTACGAACATCTACGCGTAGCCTGGTAGAGTTTCGTAAAACTCAATAGGTACGTGCTTGTTAATCTTCCCAAGTAAGTAAGCCGCAGAGTCAGACTCGTTATTGGCATTCTGTTGGTTAGATAAGTTCGTGTATTTGTCAGCCCATGAACAAGGATTTGTAAGTCCTTTAGTGTGAGTCAACCCTATAGCAGCCTTAGCTTTAGACATATTCCAATCGGAATACTGTCTAAGAACAGGAGCAGACAACCCTAGAAGTCTAGCGTCGTCTCTGAATAGGTAATCAATCCACATATAGTCAGCCTCAGCGGCTGCCTTGTACATGTCCTCAATCTCTGGTCGAAGTTCTTCGAATAGATATTTCCAATCAGTGTCTTTCTTAAGCTTGTTAATCAAGTACACCGTCATCGCAAGATGATTTGACTCATCTACAGATATCTTACCCATTGACTTCCCAGAGGATTCCATCAGTCCGTTCTCAGCGTAGGCAAATGTTGTAATGAATGAAGTCTGGAATAGTCCAGCCTCTAGGATGTTCAAGGCGTATAGAGACTTGATCAGAGATCTTTTGTGAGCCTCTTCAGAGTATCTATTAGGCTCCCCAGCGTTTGTAATTACTGCTAAGGCGTTCATTTCAATAGTGTCATCAAAGCAATCAACAATCATTTGAGCTCTTTGCATAATTTCGGGCGTAACCATAATCTCATCAAATACTTTTGTCGAGTTTAGTGGGAGTGCCTTAATAAGATCGGCATAAGAAGCCGAATGAATTGACTCTTGAAAAGCGTGAGTTACCCACCACTCCTCTAGTTGAGGATTAGTCGTAATAGGTAAGAACACTTCTGCAACTGTTCGAGTTGCAACAGAGTCAAGTACTGTCTGGAACTTCAGATTGGCTAGGAATAGTTGCTGTAGCTTTGGTGTAAGCTGTGCAAAGTCCTTAGCATCTTGAATGTACGAGAAGTCACCTGGAAACCAGGTTAATCCTAAAGCTCGTTCTGTTCTCCTCTTAATCCAAGGATTGATCGGTAGGTCAAGTCTAGCTACGTTTCTTGCCGTTCCCAAAAACAAGGGCTCCACCGTAAAATCCACAACTATAGGGGAAAATACTGAATTATCCATTTGTTGCTCCTCTGTAATTTATCTCATTCTGTAAAACCTCTAGCTCAGTAGAGCAGTCAACGGGACTACCAGCACCTTGAAGAACAGCGCCGTGCCACGAGTTAAACTCGGCAAGTTCTTTCTCCAGTTCTGGAACTGATAGACCCTGTATATACTGTTCTGCACGAACACCACTCAGGTGTACCTTATTAGTCTTATCATATATCTTAAACACTACAACCCCCTGAGCACCCGTGTTGGCCCTCTACCTCATTCTCTACCTTAATATTAGAGTAGTATAGAGTCTTACATCCAAGATGTTTTGCTAGAAATAAATCATGTAGAAGTTCTGTCATAGGTATTTTACCGTCCTCATAAAGCTCTGGGTTGTAGAAAGTATTGGCAGAGATCGATTGATCGATCCAAGCCTGTGTAACTGCAACGTGCTTTAGAAAGTCCGGCGTAATAGCTCTGTCAAATGCAAAGTCATACTTGTCAGCAAGCTTTAAAGCATCAGGAGCAAACTGAGTAAGAACAGCCGTCTTAGTAGTCTTGATCGTAATCAAGTCCCTAATAGGCTCTATACCTGAAGTCTG
>Ga0164318_10000306_pt1 | contig 35308 bp, 35 predicted proteins | sample GuaBasSedimGuay9_FD_113734 | JGI IMG/M metagenome (GOLD analysis project Ga0164318, IMG submission 113734) | Subseafloor sediment microbial communities from Guaymas Basin, Gulf of California, Mexico - Guay9, Core 4571-4, 0-3 cm | ecosystem: Environmental > Aquatic > Marine > Hydrothermal vents...
TCTTTTATCTTAACTATCTCTTTCACATTATCATAATTTAATCCATGTCCGGCAGCAACTCCTAAACCTAATTTTTTAGCATATAAAGAAGCTTTTTTAATCTTTTCCAATTCTTTTTTTAACGAAGAGGCTTTTTTTGCTTCAGAATATCTTCCTGTATTTATCTCTATCTCCTCAACTTCTAATTTTTTCGCTTTTTTTATTATGGGAATTATCGGATCTACAAATAAGCTTACTCTAATCTTTTCTTCTTTTAATCTTTTTATTACTTTCTCAACTTTTTTATAAATCTTTTCATCCTGAAGATTAAGGCCTCCCTCAGTAGTTAATTCCTGCCTTCTTTCCGGAACTAAAGTAACTTTATAAGGTTTCAAATTTAAAGCAAAATCTACAATATCCTTATTTGTGGACATCTCTAAATTAAAATGAATTTTAATTAATTCTTTAATAAGCAAGATATCTTTTTCTTTTATATGTCGTCGATCTTCTCTCAAATGTGCAACGATAGAATCTGCTTTTGCATATTCACATAATAAAGCAGCGATAACCGGATCTGGATAAAAAGTCTTTCTTGCCTCTCTTAATGTAGCCACATGGTCAACATTTACTCCTAACCTCATAATCTTATTCCTTCGGTTAACTCTCCATTAACATAAAGCCAGACAATTATAGCAATAATCAAAGAGATAAGTTTAAGCCAGAAATTATTAAAAAATATATATTTTAAATCACTTACTGAAAACTTTCTTTTAAAAATCTTCATTATGCCTCCTTTCGCAGAAGCCCTTTAAGAATAGTAAATAAATCTTCCCCAGAAAGATTACGTGTAAGTTGACCTGATACTGCTAAAGATATATTTCCTGTCTCCTCCGATATCATTATTACAACCGCATCAGTTTGCTCTGATAATCCTACAGCAGCCCTATGACGCATGCCTAATGTTTTTTCCAAATTAGGATTATCACTTAAAGGGAAAAGGCACGCACAACTTACAATTGTTTTCCCATCAATTATAACTCCTCCATCATGTAAAGGAGCCGAAGGAAAAAAGATATTCTCCAAAAGCTGGCTACTTAATTGAGCATTTAAAATTATACCAGTATCAATAATATTTTTAAGACCAAAATCTCTTTTTATAGCAATAAGGGCACCAATTTTTTTCTTGGACATATTTACACAAGCAGTGACAATTTCTTTAATCGTTTTCTCTACCTCTTCTTTTTTTAAAGGCACAGAAAAAAGATGGGGTTTACCTAATCTAATTAAACCTTCTCGCAACTCTGGCTGAAATATTATCACAATCAAAATCAAAAAAAAAGCAAAAAATTTTGTCAAAAGCCAGCTTAATACATAAAGATTTAATTTTTGGAAAACAAAAAAAGAAATAATAAGAATAATTAATCCTCTTAAAAGATAAACTGCCTTTGTCCCTTTTAAAAAAAGAAAAATGTGATAGATAACATACCATAAAATTAAAACTTCAATTATTGCTCTTACATTTAAAAGACTAACTAAAATTTCTATCATTGAAATTTCCTTATTGCTTTTATTGTTTTAATTGCCTGATTCACTTCTTTTACATCATGAACTCTTAAAATATCTACTCCTTTCAGAATCGCCACTATAACTGTAGCCAAAGTTCCTACTAATCTCTTATCTACTTCTACATTCAATACTTTGCCAATAAATGATTTTCTGGAGACTCCTAAAAAAATAGGAAGATTTAAAAATTTAAACTCCTCTAAATGATTAATTATTTTTAAATTATCCTCTACTCTTTTGCCAAAACCAACTCCCGGATCAATCATTAACTGCTCTCTTTTTATTCCTTCTTTTAAACAAAAACTTACTCTTTTCTCCAAAAACTTGGAAATTTCTTTTATCACATCTTTATAAGTAGGATTAATTTGCATAGTTTGGGGAGTTCCTTTCATATGCATAAGAACACAACCTAAATTGTATTTTTTAATTAAAGAAACAATTTGCGGGGACTTTCTTAAAGCAGTAATATCATTAATAATATCAGCACCTTCCTCTGCTGCTTCTTTAGCTACTTTATATTTATAAGTATCTACAGAGATAAAAATATCTTTAAATTCCTTCCGTATTGCTTTAAGAGGAGATATAAGCCTTCTTAATTCTTCCTCTTCACTTATAGGTTTTGAGAAAGGACGGCTAGATTCTGCGCCTAAATCAATTATTTTTGCTCCCTCTTTTATCATCTCCTCTGCTTTCCTTAAAGCTATCTCTTCTGGTTTTCTTCTTTCTCTCTGAGCCTGCATTAATATTCCATCTTGGGAGAAAGAGTCAAAAGTTAAATTTATAATTCCACATATACAAGGTTGAGATAAATTTAAAACTCTTCCTCGCAAAAATAAAACTTTTTTTCTTTCTTTTAAAAATTTTTTCAATTCAGAAGAAACTTCTTTTAAACCAAAGGGTTGTTTATTTAACTTCTCAATTAGTTTTTTCAGTTGAACAGCAGTAGTAAAAATTAAAACATCGGTCTTTGTTTTTCTAATCAGTGTTTCTCTTTTTATAGCTACCTCAGCTCCTAAAGCAAGTGCTTCCTGTTTCAGTATATTGGCAGCATAAGAGTTTAAGTCGTCTATCTTGAAAATTTTAAAATCTGCCTTAGGAAGCATAATTTTTATACCCTTTTTATCTACACCAATTCTCTCCATATATTCTTTTATTTTTTCTTTTTCTGCCTCAAGAGGATATATCCTTATCATCTTCCTTTTTAAATCCTAAAATCTCTTTTACTTCTTCTGAAGTTAATACTTCTCTTTCCAAAAGTTTATTTGCTAAAATTTTCAACTTCTCTAAATTCTCCTTTAAAATTTTCTTTGCCTTATCATAAGCCTCATCAACTAATCTTTTTACTTCCTCATCAATTAACTGAGCAGTAGAATCAGAATAATCTTTGTGTTCTACTAAATCTCTTCCCAAAAATACAGGACCTTCTTTTCTTTCCAAAGTAAGATTTCCCAAAACTTCACTCATTCCCAATTCTGTAACCATCCGACGAGCGAGTTTAGTCGCCTGTTCCAAATCATTTTGTGCTCCACTGGTTATATCTTTCAAAACCAATTCTTCCGCAGCCCTTCCTCCTAAAAGCACACATAACCTGTCTAAAAGTTCAGACTTAGTTAAAATATATCTATCTTGTAAAGGAAGTTGCATCGTGTAGCCTAAAGCAGATATTCCTCTGGGCACAATAGAAACTTTATGTAGAGGATCAACCCCAGGTAGATATAAAGATAAAAAAGCATGACCTGCCTCATGATAAGCAATAATCTCCTTCTCCTTTTTTGAAATCACTTTACTTCTTCGCTGAGGCCCGGCAATTACTCTTTCAATTGCCTCCTGTAACTCTTCCATCTCTACTACCTCTTTATTTTTTCTTGCTGCCAGAAGCGCTGCTTCATTACATAAATTCTCTAAATCTGCACCAGAAAAACCAGGAGTTTGTTTAGCAATCACATCTAAATCTACATCCTTTGCTAACTTTATCTTTCTTGTATGAACTTTTAAAATCTCTCCTCTTCCTTTCATATCCGGAGCATCAATCACAATGTGTCTGTCAAATCTTCCAGGACGAAGCAAAGCCGGATCTAACACATCAGGACGATTAGTTGCTGCCAGAACAATTATTCCCTCTTCTGTTTGAAAACCATCCATCTCCACAAGTAGCTGGTTTAAAGTCTGCTCTCTCTCATCATGCCCTCCTCCAATTCCGGCAAAACGTTGCCTTCCTACCGCATCTATCTCATCAATAAAAATTATCGCTCCTCTACCACCAGTTTTGGCTGCTTTTTTTGCCTGATCAAATAAATCTCGAACACGTGAAGCTCCCACTCCCACAAATAACTCTACAAAATCTGAACCACTGATACTGAAAAAAGGGACATCTGCCTCACCGGCTACTGCTTTTGCTAAAAGAGTTTTTCCACATCCAGGAGGACCTACTAAAAGAACTCCCTTGGGAATTCTTCCTCCCAGTCTCTGGAATTTTTTAGGATCTTTTAAAAACTCAATTACTTCCTTTAACTCTTCTTTTGCCTCCTCAATCCCAGCTACATCAGAAAAAGTAACCTTAGGAGTTTTACCTTTTTCAATCAAATAAGCCTTAGCCTTACCAAAAGACCAAAGTTTTGAACCTACCTGTGTTCCTCGTGATGCTAAAAACCATAAAAAAAGAATAAATAAAATCATCGGGCCTAATGAATAAAATAGATTTGCCCAGATAGTTTTAGGAGGCTCAATCTCAAAATTTTTTACATTTTTAGTAAGTAAAGTAATTAACTTTTCATCTTGAGGAGGGACATAAACAAAAAATCTTTTATTTCCTCTTTTTTCATTAAATTGTCCTTGAACTAAATCTCCTGTGAGTTTCACCCAGCGAATGGTAGGATTTTTTAAATTGTTCCCCAAAAGAGAATAGAATTCACTATAACTTAATTTTTCTATCCTTCCAGTAACATAAGTAGAAACTATCCCCATAATCCACATAAAAACTAAAAAAAGAAATAACCAGAAAAAGAAATTCTTCATAAATTTAAATTCATTCACTCTTTTTTTTATCTTTTTCGTTATTCATCCTCACCAATATTATATTCTCTCTCCTTAAAAAAGCAAGAAAGAGGGTTAGTGGGCAATTAACTGAGATACTTTTATAATGGGCAAAAATAAAGCAATCACAATCGCTCCAATTACAATCCCCAAAAAAGCAATAATTAAAGGTTCTATTAAACTACTTAATCCTGCAATCGCACTATCTGATTCTTCTTCATAAAACTGAGCAATCTTAGAAAGCATCTCTTCCAATTTTCCACTTTTCTCTCCTACTGCAATCATCTTTATCACCATAGGAGGAAAAACTTCACTTTCTTCCAAAGGTTTAGAGATAGGAACTCCTTCCTGAACTAATTTTTTTGCCTTCACAACCGCTTCTTCAATAATTTTGTTGCCACTTGTTTTTCCCACAATCTCTAAGGAATTAGTAATCGGCACTCCACTTCTTACCAAAGTAGCAAAAGTGCGGGAAAATTTTGCAATAGCAACTTTTCTTATAATCTCACCTATTACAGGAAGATTAAGAAGAAAACGATGATAGCGCTTTTTCCCCTGGGGGGTATTAATATATCTTCTTAATCCAAAAAAAAGAATCCCTAAACTTATCAGAATAAAAATAATATTGTGTTTTAAGAAATCAGCAAAACCAATAAGGATACGAGTGGGAAGGGGTAGCTCTGCTTCTAAAGTAGCATAAATCTCTTTAAATGTGGGAACTACCTTAAAGATTAAAAAAGATGTAATCGCTATCGCCATAGTTACTACTACCACAGGATAGGCAAGACTTGAATAAATTTTTTTTCTTAAAGCATTCATTTTCTCTAAATATATAGAGAGTCTATCTAAAATTTGAGGAAGATTTCCAGAAGTCTCAGCAGCCTCTACCATACTTACATATAACTCAGAAAAAACATGATGATGTTTGCTTAAACTATTTGCTAAAGACATACCTTCTTTTAAATCCATCACTACCGAACTTAACACCTTTTTGAATGAAGGATTGATTGTCTGCTGCGCTAATACCTCTAAAGCTCCTACAATGGGAATGCCACTTTCAATCAAAGTAGTAAGCTGACGAGAAAATACTACTAACTCATCAATTTTAACTTTTTCCTTCTTTGCAAAAAGAGAAGATTTTGCCTTTTTTTCTTTAAGCTGAAGAACAATATTTCCCTGAGAATGAAGAAATTCTAAAGCTTTTTTGTAAGAAGATGCTTCTATACTTCCTTTAACGATTATGCCCTCTTTGTCTTTAACAACATAATAAAAAAAAGCCATTTCAAGCTACTCTTAAAACCTCCTCTAAGCTTGTAATTCCTTCCTCACATTTTTTTAATCCATCCTCTCTAAGAGATTTGAATTCTTTAACTTCTCTTGCATATTTGATAATTTCACTCTCTGAAGCTCTCTTCACAATCATCTCTCTAATTTTATCATCAATTAATAACACCTCAAGAAGAGCTATCCTTCCATAATAACCTGTCTGATGGCAACTTTTGCATCCTTGAGATTTAAAAAATCTTATATTTTTTGATTTAAATCCCAATCTTTCTAATAAAAAAGAAGGCGCTTCGTATTTAACTTTACAATAAGAACAAAGCTTTCTTACCAATCTTTGCGCAGTTGTAGCTACCAAAGAAGAAGCAATAAGAAAAGGCTCTATTCCCATATCTATAAGACGAGTTATTGCTCCCACAGAGTTATTAGTATGAAGAGTAGAAAATATAAATTCTCCGGTTAAGGAAGCTTTAATAGCAATATCAGCAGTCTCTTTATCTCTTATCTCTCCCACCATAATTATATCTGGAGATTGACGCAAGACACTTCTTAAACAAGCAGCAAAATCTAAACCTATCTGGGGGTTTACTTGAATTTGAGTAATTCCTTCAAGCTGATACTCAACTGGGTTCTCAATTGTAATTATATTTTTATCTGGTTTATTTAATTGATTAATAATAGAATAAAGCGTTGTAGATTTTCCACTACCTGTTGGACCAGTTACAAGAATTATTCCAAAGGGAGCAGAAAGTGCTTCCTCAAAAAGTTTAAGAGGAGCTTGAGAAAAACCTAAATTTTTTAAACCATAAGAAAGGCTTTGTTTATCCAAAACACGCAAAACGATTTTTTCGCCAAATTGAGTAGGAAGAGAAGATACACGAAAATCAATCTCTTTCCCTTCAAATTTTACTTTAAATCGACCATCTTGGGGAATACGAAACTCAGTAATATTTAAAGATGACATAACTTTCAAGCGAGCAATTATTGCATTTTGATTTTTCTTAGGAAGACTTAAGAAATGATGTAAAATTCCATCAATACGGTATCTTATGGTAAGATCACTTTCGGTAGGTTCAATATGAATATCGGAAGCTCTTCTTCTTAAACCTTCATAAATGATTAAATCTACTACTCTTACAATAGGAGGCAACTTACTTTCCTTCACAAGGGTTTCTAGATCTATATTGGAGGCTGAAGAGCTTTCTAAAGAAACTTCCTCTTCAGATAAAAACTGAGGCAAGGGATGAGAAGAATAAAGATAATTTAAAGTCTTCAATATCTTTTTCCCCTCTGCTAATACAAGATCAATCTTTTTAAAAGAAGTAGAAAGTCTTAAATCATCCAAAGCTACAATATCTAAGGGATTACTTGTTGCTAAGGTTAAAACTTCACCAATTTTAGAGATAGGCACTACTCTGTAGCGAAAAGCTAACTCTTGAGGAAGAAGGTCTTTATTTTCCTTAGGAACTTTATATTTATCTAAATCTAAGTAAGGTAATCTATACTCTTGAGAAAGAATTAAAAGTAATTCTTCTTCACTAATAATCTTTTCTTTTATAATTTTTTCTTTAAACTCATAAAAACTATGCGATTCTTTATCAATCTTCTCTATCTTTTCTTTGACTTCTTCAGAGGCAATTATCCTTTTCTTTATCTTATCTTTTAATGACTCTCTCATTGCTCAGAAGTCACCTTAATTACTTCCTCCAAACTGGTTATTCCTTCTTCTACTTTTCTTATTCCATCCTCCCTTAAAGTTAAAAAGCCCTTTAACTTTATTTCTTTCCTTATCACAGATTCTGACAAGTTTTGATTAACTAACTTTTTTACATCCTCATCTAAATGTAAATATTCTGCTATTGCCAATCTTCCTTTGTATCCCTGGAAACTGCAGGCAGGACATCCTTTAGGTTTATAGATAACCGCTTCTTTTTTTATTCCATAGTGTTCTTTCATTTCCTCTTCTAAAAAACTTTCCTGTTTACACTTATTGCATAATTTCCTTACCAATCTTTGGGCTAATACTCCAATTAATGTGGAGGATAGAAGAAACGGTTCTATCCCCATATTTATTAAACGGGTAATTACTCCTGTAGAGGTAGTAGCATGTAAAGTAGATAAAACTAAATGCCCGGTTAATGCCGCCTTAATAGCAATATCAGCAGTATCAAAATCACGAATCTCACCAACCATAATTACATCTGGATCTTGTCTTAAAATAGAGCGTAAAGCAGAAGAAAAAGTTAAACCCACCTCATAATTCACATTAACCTGATTTACCCCCTCCAGTTGATATTCAATAGGATCTTCTACAGTAATGATATTTTTTTGAGGAGTATAAATATATCTTAAAAGGGAATATAAAGTGGTAGTTTTTCCACAACCAGTAGGACCACAGACAATTATCATTCCATAAGAAGAAACAGCATCTTTTTTTAAAATATTAACCAATTCTTTACTAAATCCTAAATAATCCAAATCTAAAAGTAAATTGGATTTATCCAGCACCCTTAAAGCAGCTTTCTCGCCCAAAGTAGAAGGTAGAATAGATACACGAAAGTCTATTTTACGATCTAAAATTTTAGTTATGAATCTGCCTTCCTGAGGGAGTCGGTGTTCAGTAATATCTAAATTTGCCATAACTTTTATTCGAGAAATAACCAAATTATGCATCTTTTTGGGAAAATTTTCTATTTCTTGCAAAACCCCATCTATACGAAAACGTATACGCATATTATTTATCAAAGGTTCTATGAAAATATCAGAAGCTCTCATCTCTACCGCCTTTTTAAGAATATAATTAGTCAACTTAATTACGGGGGCGTCTTCTAAAGAACGAACAATCTCCTCATCTTTTACTTCCTCCTTCTCTTCTCTTATTACTTCTATATTTCCTATCTCTTCTTTTTTAATTATCTCCTCAATTGTAGTAGTCACTGTTTCTGGATAATAAACATTGAGAGCTTCTAAAATCTCTGAACGAAAACTGATGACAGGATTTATCTGACATCCCGTTATTTTTTCTAAATCCTCTAAAATCAATATATTTAAAGGCTCAGCCATTGCTAAACTGAGAGTATTTCCAATCTTGCTTAAAGGAATAACTAAATATTTTTTTGCTACCTCCTTAGGAACAAGCTTCAGAATTTCCTTAGGTATTTTAAGATTGGAAAGTTTAACTGGAGGAATAGAAAGATAAGTAGAGATAAACATTGCCAATTCCTTCTCATCCACATAACCTAAATTTATAAGCAACTGACTTAGAGACCCTTTTTTTTCTTTATGTAATCTTTTAACTTCCTCAAGTTGTTCCTTAGTAATTAAGCCTTTTTCTACCAAAAGATTGATGAAATCTTTCCTTAAACTACTCATTCTGCTTATAATATTTTTCTATCGCTTTACGAATATCAGAAGAAGTACTTACAAAGACTTGGATATTTAAAGAAGTTAATTCCTCTAAATCCTCTATTGCTTCTTTATTGAGAGGATCACATATCGCCACAGTTAAAGTATTTCCAATCTTATCTAAAGGAATAAGACAATAATGTTGGCAGACATTGACAGGAACAAGTTTTAATACCTCCTCTGATATTTCATAATTTTCTAAAGGAAGATAGGGAAACCCATACTGAAAAGATAAGCATTGAGCAATTTTTTCCTCGGTAGCAAAGCCTAATCTTACAATAATCTCTCCGATAAGTCCTCCCTCTTTCTGCTGTACCTCTAATGCTCTTTCAAGTTGATGAGGAGTAATTATTTCCCTTTCTACCAAAATTTCACCAATTAACTTTTCTTTTTTCTCTGGTTTCATTATGAAGAAGAGGAGGTACCTAATTTTTTCTGGGCACAATTAAAAAGTTGAAAAGCAGATTCTCCATCTAAGGGAGTCTCTACAACAATAAAAGAAATATTTAATTTATTCTCTTTCAAAGAAGAAATTTTTTCTTTTAAAAAAGAGGCAATTTCCTTAGACTGCCTTTTATTCTTCTCAATAAGGATGATACCAATTTTATCCTCCCCAATCCTTCCTATGATATCAATAGGTCGCATATTACTTTTTATCTCATTAACTATCTTCTTAAATACTTTCTCTGTTTCAACTAAGCCTAAATCTTTTTGAAGACTATAATAATTATCTATACGAAAAAGAATAAATCCACAGGGGCGACGATAAGTAACTGCTCTTTTTATTTCTTCATCTAAGCGCTCTAAAAGAAATTTCTCATTATATACCCCGGTTAAAGAATCATAAATCTCTAAATCTTGTATTCTTTCTGATAAAAGATTATGTTCCCAAAGAATTCCCATGTAATGAGTGAAAAGTTCAACAATTTCACAATCCTCTGAAGAAAAAGAAAAATCCTCTTTACTATTTCCGGCAAGTATTACCCCTACATTCTCCTTAGAAGATTTTATAGGAAACATTAAAATATTCTTAAGACCTAAAATATCTTTATGAAAAGTAAATCTCTCTTTAGAATGAGCCTTATCAATTATCTCTTCTTTTCTTTCTTTAAGAATCGTCTTAAAATCTTCTTTATTCAACAAAATATCTACTCTTGCAGGATTTATTCCACACAAAAAATAATCAAAAACATCACTCTTTTTCTTGAAAAAAGCAACTATTGTCTTCATATTAATTATCTCTCTCAGTCTATCTACCAAAAACTGTAGAATATCCTGGGCTGAAGTTCCTTGAGAAAAAAGCGCATGCGCTTGCAAAATAGCAGAGAAAATATTTACTTTTTGTGTAATAGCTTTATTTAATTCCTCTGTTTTAAAACTTACCTTTTTAAGTTCCTCAACACTCTCTTTTACTTTTGAAGAAAGAATATTAAAAACCATATCTAAACGCTCTACTTCATTCTCTATCTCTATCTCTTTAAATTTCAAAGAACCACCAATACTCTCCAAAGTTTTAAAAGATTTATTTTGAATCTTTAAAATAGAAGAAAACACATTAAAAATAAACCACCATCCTACAAAAATAACAAAACCAACAACCAAAATGGCAAACCAAGAGAGAGTTTTGAAATTAACCAAATAATAAACAAGAATAGCTAAAGGAGCAAAAGTAGCAAAAGAGAAAGCAACCCATAGACGTTTTTTTAGATTTATCTTACTTAGAGAGTCCTTCTTCATAAGATTTAAAAGTTAAAATCGTCCTTATTGCTTTAATTAAACTTCTCGCCTCTAAAGGCTTAACCATATAATAGTCTGCCTCCAGTTTATATCCTTTTTTAACATCATCCATCTCATTCTTAGCAGAAACAATTATTATAGGAAGTGTAGATGCTTTTTCTTTTCTTAACCACTCTAAAAGTTGCCATCCATCTAATTTAGGCATAACAATATCTAAAATCAATATATCTGGATTTTCCTCTACTATTTTTCTTTTTGCTTCTTCTCCATCAAAAGCAGTGATAACTCCAAATCCTTCTTTTTCAAGAATCCTTTTTAAAAATTCTACCACTTCTTTCTCATCCTCAGCAATAAGAACTTTTTTTCTCATTAATAAAGAATTATCCTTTTCTTTTTTAATTCTTCCAATTCCTTAAGTGTGGGTTGAAGATGAAACTTCTTGCTCTTTTTCTTTATCTCATTATCTATCTTTTCTTTTTCCTCTAAAGTTAACTTTTCCATCTTTATCTTTTCCAATCCAACATTTTCTTTCTCTTCTTCCTTCCCCTTCTTCTCTTCTCTTGGTAAAACCTTCTCTATTTCTACATTTAATATAGGTTTGTATCTTTTCTTTTTTACTTTTTTTTCTATCTTTTTTTCTTTCGGAATTACTTTCTTTATCTTCTTCTCAGAAAAAAAATAAAAGGAAAAGATAATAAAGATAAATAACAATAATGAAAAAATTACTAACTGCTTTTTCTCCATAAAACTACAATATAATCTCCTGTCGTAGGATAATAAGGAGGACTTTGATTTTTTAATCTTTCATCATAAACATAATTTTTACTATATCCACTCAATTTCTCTCCTGTAGCTCCATTAAAAGTTCCTACAGGCCCCCTCTCTTTCTGAATAATTCCTCCCACCACTTTAAGTGTTCCTTTCGGAGGTCCCTTCCACCACTCTTCTACTAAAAATGAGTCTCCCAAAGCCATAATAGAGGCATCAATCTCCAAATTATAGGGAGCGCTTTTGCTTACAACAACATCACCTTCAGCAATAAGCCCAAGCATATCTTGGGAAGATGGATTTTCCTCTGGATTATCAGCATAAAGAATATTGTTTTTTATAATTAAATCTTTATCTGTGCCGATTGTTAATCTTCCTTTTAAAGTTCCCTCTACATATACATCTCCTTCACTGACAAATATTGCTCCGTTGGAAGGCAAAGGCAAGACTTGATTTTTCCAACCTCTTGCATCATTAGTCACCTCAATTGTTCCATCATCTTTTAATACAATAGTTGTATCTCCACTAAGGTACAATCCTCCCGATAACGCAGCATTTTTTAAATTGGTAGCTTTAGAAGGCATATAAATAGGCTCTGCTCCTAATTGAATTCCTCCATTAAATTGAGGATTATCTAAGGGTGGGCCTCCATGAAGATAAACAATATAGTTGTCCACAGTCTTTACCATACCATCAAATATAGGATCTTCTGAAATATGAAGATGCGAATTAGTATGAAGTGGCCCTTGAATATGATCGCCTCCCTTAAACCAGACAGGAACCTTCCACCACCCTATCCAGAAATGTTCATCATCAGTAAAGTAAGCATAGCGAGCAAATGTATCTACCGCTACATCTAAACTTAATGTTTGCTGAATTCCTGAGCAAATTCCTGAAGATATTATACGATAGCGCTTACGATAAACAGAAGGATTATTATCATAAGGATCAATAGTTACTGAGAAACTGCCCTCTCCTAATTCTACATTCTGCAATTCAGAAGGAGTAATGGGGCTGGTTCCTGAAGGATAAGAGGGCTGATCCCTTAACCACACCAATCCCCTATCTAACCCGGCCTCAGCAAGATAGAAAGCTTGCAGACTACATTTAGTAATATCTAATAATCTTTTCTGAGAGCTAACCTTTAAAGCTAAAGAAGCAGTAAGAATTATCAAGACAGCAACTGCCCCATATACAATAATAAGAAAAATTCCTTTTCTTCTTCTACACATCTCCTACTTTAATATAACCTCAAATAAACAAAAAAATCAAGAAATTATCTCAATTTCTTAATCTAATTTTTGTGCTTAAGTTAACGGTAACTGTCCTTGTCCAAGCAGTAGTTTGTGAAGCAGTTATATATATCTCCAAAACTTGAGGTAAAGTACTCCTAATTCTAAATCTTAAATCAGTAACATCACTCATTATTATCTGTGTATTATCTTGTTGGGTACGAATAAGATTTCCTCCATTTAAAGAATAGGTTATATCTTCCGACCAAGTTATATCTCCATTCTCATCAATACTTTGAGGAACTTTAAATGTAAGGGAATTATAAAAATTATCATCCGCAGGAATACTTAAAAAAGATACTCGGGAAGCAATTATTTCTCTTTCCATAAATCTTAAAGCATTTCTGGCATCACTTAAAAGTTCTAATCTTAAAGAGGCAGTAGAAATAAACTCTCTACCTGCTTTAAAAATATAAAAAATTGCTCCTATAATTACAAAAATAATTCCTATACAAACTATAATCTCTGCTAAGGTAAAACTTCTCTTCATCAATAGCGTGAAGTTACTAAAGTAGTTAACTCTGCAGGAGAATCTAGACGACCATTACCATTTTTATCTTCTCCAGTATCTAATATACCATCCAAATCTAAATCTTCACCAATTATCCTTCTCCCTACACGAAAACAGATAACTACATTTACTCTTAAAAGATCATCCCGTCCTGTTTCTTTATCAATATATACAACTCCTTTTGCTAAACCGGAAGAAAAACCTTCCGGATCAAAGCGGTAATTGTTATAGGTGGCATAAATATCACTAAACTGAGTGCTTTTTATTATCTCCATCATTTTTTCAGCTTCATTTAATGCCGTACTGAATGAGGAAGCTAATTCATTAAATTCCTGTGCATTAAGATAAAAAAGAAGAATTCCTATAAGAGCAATAATAAAAACTAAAGTAGCTAAACAAATTTCTAAAAGAGTAAAACCTAAAGATTTCCTCATTACTTTATTGCCTCAATTAGACTCCTTAAAAAATTTTTCTCTGCCAGTACTAATTGAAGATGATGATTTACTAACAAGGAGAAATTTACAGGAGCTTCTTTAAACTCTTCTAATTTTTCTTCAAGCCATTTTTTCACTTTTTCTAAAAAAAGAAGACGTAGGCGCAGAAGAGGGAGAATTCCTTTCTTATCTAAAAATGGTAAAAAATAAAGAGCTATATCCCACTCAAGAAAGGGTCTTTTTTGAGAAAGAAGAGTCTCTTTACACAATCGAAAGAATTCTTTTTCTCCTTGTGGTGTAATATGATAAATATATTTTTTAAGATGATTCTCTTTTTCTTCTTTTTTTTCTATTAATCCTTCTTTCTCCATCTTTTTTAAAGGATAATAAATTGATTTTGACTCCGGTTGAGAAAATATTCCTAATTCTTTCTGAATAAACTTTTTAATATCATAACCTGAGGAAGGTTTTTTCTTTAATACTCCCAGAATAATTAGTTTCTGAATCATTCTTCTTTAAATATTCCCATTTTTCTAAATTTTTCATAACGTAAGATTAAACGCTCCTGCCAAGAAAGTTTATTTATTATCTTAAGATTATTCACAATTGCTTCTTTCAAATTTTTTGCTGCTTCCTCATAATTGCGATGTGCCCCTCCTTCTGGCTCAGGAATAATTTCATCCACAATCCCCAATTTTAAAAGATCCTGTGCAGTTAATTTAAGAGCTTCTGCAGCCTCAGGTGCTTTTTTTGCATCTTTCCATAAAATTGCCGCACATCCTTCAGGAGAAATCACAGAATAATAAGCATATTCCATAATTAAGATACAATCTCCTACCCCAATTCCTAAAGCCCCTCCGCTTCCTCCCTCACCAATAACAACAATAATAATGGGAATTTTTAAGCCAAACATCTCTCTAATATTTTCCGCAATTGCTAAAGCCTGCCCTCTCTCCTCTGCTCCTACTCCAGGATAGGCTCCGGGAGTATCAATAAAAGAAAGCAAAGGTAGAGAGAATTTTTCTGCCAGCTTCATCATTCTTTTTGCTTTTCTGTAACCTTCTGGATGTGCACATCCAAAATTTCTCTCAATATTTTCCTTTGTATCTTTTCCTTTCTGATGTCCTATAACAACTACTTTAAAATTATCTAACTTAGCAAAGCCAGCAATTACTGCTTTATCATCTCCAAATAATCTGTCTCCATGCAGTTCTATAAAATCTTTCATAATCAGACGTATGTAATCTAAGGTTGTAGGTCTTTGAGGATGACGTGCGATTTGAACCTTTTGCCAGGCAGTTAGATTAGAATAAATCTCTTTTTTTAATTGAGTTAATTTTTTTTCTAAATTTTTTATCTCTAAGGATAAATCTACCTGTTTCTTTTGAGAAAATTCTTGCAATTCCTTTATCTTATTTTCTAACTCTATAATAGGCTTTTCAAAATCCCAGTATTCCATCCGTATTAATCAACAATGATAACCTCTGTCCCTCGAGGAACAATATCAAACAGCTCTTCAACATCCTTTTTCCTCATTCGTATGCAGCCTAAGGTAGCCTGCTTCCCGATACTATCCCCATCTTTTGTTCCATGAATCCCATACCCTTTAATATTAAGTCCCATCCAGCGGGTACCTAATACATTTTGGGGGCTATCAGGAGGGATAACTGCTCCTGTTTTAAACCAGGTAGGATTTTTGATCTTGTTAATAATTTTAAACTTTCCTGTAGGAGTAGAATTGTTTTTTCCTGTAGCTACCGGGTATATTTTAAAAATTTCATCATTTCTTTTAAGAAAAAGCAAATTTTGTGATTTATCTACAACAATAGAAAATTTACAAGTATTCACTTTCAATTTCTGCTTAGGATAAATTATATCTGAACCCAGCTTATTTGCTCTTTTAATTAAAGCTACTGTGGTATTATATTTTTTTGCTATTTTACTTAAACTATCTCCTTTTTTGACTACATATTCAACACTACACTCATCTAAAACAGGAGAAAAAAGTAAACTCATATTAACCTTTTCTTTGAATTTTCTTATCTTAAGAATCTCTTGGGTTGTGATAGCTTTTTCCTCTGCTTCTTTAAGTAAATTGCGTGCTTTAAGAAAATCTCCACTTGCATATGCTTTTTCAGCTTGTTTAAATAATAAATTTTCCTCATCTATGGTCTTTTTACCTTCAGAAGAATACTTACCCTTAGAAAAATAAATCGCCAAACTCAAACTGGAAATGACTGCTATAAGGGCAATTAACGCAAAAAAGATATATCTACGCATAAAAAATAAAGGTAATTAAAATTCCAATTAAAGCTCCCACAAATACTTCAAAAGGAGTATGCCCCACCAATTCTTTTAATCTTTCCTCCTCTATTTTACCTCTTTTGTGAATATCTTCCATAATCCGATTTAATATTCTTGCTTGCACTCCAATAGAACGACGCCAAGTTTGTGCATCAAACATAGTAATTAAAGCAAACAAAGCCACCAAAGCAAATAAAGGGGAGGAAAATCCTGTTTCTTTTCCTATGGAGACTGATAAACTGCATACGGCGGCGCTATGTGCAGAAGGCATCCCTCCTGTTCTTAAAATCCAATAAAAATTAAACTTTTTTTCTTTAATCAATCCTATTACTACTTTAATTCCCTGAGCTATTGCCCAACTCAAAAGGGTAAGCCATAAAGGTTTATTTCTAAATATTTCTAAAAATTCACTCATTATTTTATTATAAGATTACTTTAGGAAAAATCAAAGCCAAAGATTTTTATCTAAACCACGATAATGAATTGCTTCAGAAATACACTCTACATCTATCTTTTCTTTTTCTGCTAAATCCGCAATCGTTCTTGAAACCTTTAAAATTTTATCATAAGCACGCACACTTAACCCAAACTGATTGATTGCTTCTTTAAGTAAGTCTTCAGCCTCTTGGGTAATTATACAATATTTTTTTATCTGTTTACTCTTCATCTGGGAATTAAAAAATATCTCTTCGTTACGGAAACGCTCTTTTTGAATCTTTCTTGCTTTCTCCACTCTTTTTTTAATCTCTTGGGAAGATTCAAACTTCATATCTTGAGATAGTAAAACCTCCCATTTTACATCTTGAAGTTCAATATGGATATCAATTCTATCTAATAAAGGACCGGAAATTTTCCTACGATATCTCTGAATCTGCAGACCTGTACAATGGCAACTTTTTGTCTTTGAACCAAAATACCCACAAGGGCAAGGGTTCATTGCGGCAACTAATAAAAAACGGGAAGGAAATTTTACATGGCGGGTAGCACGGGAAATCACCACCCATCCATCCTCTAAGGGTTGTCTTAAAGCCTCCAGGCTATCACGAGAAAATTCAGGCAATTCATCCAAAAACAATACTCCGTTATGCGCTAAACTTATCTCTCCTGGGCGAATATTTGTTCCTCCTCCTACTAAAGCTACACTGGAGGAAGTGTGGTGGGGATTGCGAAAAGGTCTTGTTTTTATAAGAGGATTTTCTTTATTTAAAAGTCCAGCGATACTGTAAATCTTTGTTACCTCTAAAATCTCCTCAAACTCCATATCAGGAAGAATTGTGGGAATGCGTTGCGCAAGCATAGTTTTACCTACTCCCGGAGGTCCAATCATTAAAATATTATGCATCCCACTTACTGCCACCTCAATCGCTCTTCTTGCAAAAACTTGTCCTTTAACCTCACTGAAATCAACCGAATAATTTGGTTTTTCTTCTAAAACTTTCTCCATATCTATCTTTAAAGGTTTTTTCTCTATTGTGCCTGTCAAGAAAGCTACTGCCTCTTTTAAAAATTCTACAGGATAAATCTCTATATCTTTAACCAAACCTGCCTCATAAGCATTCTCCTTAGGTAAAATTAATTTCTTATTTAATTCTTTTGCTTTAAGTGCCATAGGAAATACTCCTTTTATACCCCTTACCTTTCCTTCTAAAGAAAGCTCTCCTAATATAAAAAAGGAAGAAAAATCACAATTAAGCTGATAAGTAGAGTTTAAAATCCCTAAAGCAATAGCTAAATCAAAATGTGTTCCTTCTTTCTTAATATTGGCGGGAGCTAAATTTACAGTTATTCTTGAAGAAGGAAACTCATAGCCACTATTTTTTATTCCTGAACGAACTCTTTCTTTACTTTCCTTTGCAGACGTGTCTAAAAGTCCAATTAAAGAGACGGAAGGAAGCCCTCGAGAAATATCCACTTCAACCTCCACCGGAAATACTCCCAACCCCAAATATCCTAAGGAAAAAAGTTTAGAAACCATTAGGTTAAATATTATATCAGAATTTAAGAGACATATTCCAATATTTTGATAAGAGTATCTTTTAGCTCTTTTCGAGGAATGATCATATCGATAAGACCGTGAGTTAAATTAAATTCTGATGTCTGAAAACCCTCTGGTAACTCTTGCTTTATCGTCTGCTTTATAACGCGGGGGCCGGTAAATCCAATTAAGGCTTGAGGCTCAGCAATGATTATATCTCCTAATCCAGCAAAAGAAGCCATAACTCCTGCCATGGTAGGATGAGTAAGAACAGAAATGTAAGGAATTTTTTCTTCATTTAATCTTTCTAAAGCTGCACTTGTCTTTGCCATCTGCATTAAAGAAAGCATCCCTTCATACATCCTTGCTCCTCCCCCAGAGCCAGAGACAATTACAAGTGGAATTTTTTTATCCCGTGCATACTCAATAATACGGGTAATTTTTTCTCCCACAACCGAACCCATTGATCCCATAATAAACCTTGAATCTGTCACCCCAAAAGCAATTCTTTTCTTTCCTATTTCTGCCTCTCCTACAACTGCTGCTTCTTTAAGAGATGTTTTTTTCTTTTCTTCTTCTAATTTTTCTTTATAAGATTTAGGTCCCTTGAACTCTAAAGGGTCAACTGATTCTAAATCAGCATATAGTTCTTTAAAATTATTCGTTAAAAGCTTGATTCGTTCCTGACAACTTAAAGGAAAGTGATACTGGCATTTAGGACATACTTTTAAATTCTCATTTAAAATTTTTGTATAGATAAACTGATTGCACTTTGGGCATTTTGTCCATAAACCATCAGGAATTGCCCTTTTTTTTGCTTTTACAATAGTGTATTTAAGAGGTTTTTTAAATATTCTCATCTTCAAACCTTCTTAAAATCAAACCACTGGGAAGTTTGGGATAAAAATAAGTTGATTTCTGAGGAAGAAGTAACTTTTTTTCCGCAAGCAGAAAGATAACATCTAAGGATGGCTTTTTTAAAATAAAACCTATTTTCCTCTTATCTTTATCCACAATTCTTTCCAACTCCTCTATTTTATGCACATATTCTATCTTCTCAAATTTAGTTCTTTCTAATACAAGCAAATCCAAAAGATATGAATCTACCCTTTTATAAAGAATATTTTCCCTTCTCTTTTTAAAAATTTTATCTAAAGTATCCTCTTTTTTCAATTTAAGCAGATAAAATCTTCCTTTTTTATACATTCCTAAGCAAATACCATTAAGGTTAAATTTTTTCTTTTCAAAAAAATCTTTTTTTACTGGCTTAATATAAAAAATTTCACAAAGACCTTGTAAGAAAGAAGAAATTTTCTCAGTTATCTTCACTATGCGATGTGTAGGAAGAATAACTAATCCTTTTTGAGGATAGGTAAAATAGCATAAAAAGAAACGAGCTCCTTTTATCTTATTTTTGTATTGGTGATAAAACTGACAGGCTACTGCAAAGCGATGATGACCATCGGCAATAAAAAATTTTTTTGAATTTACCTCTTTAATTAATCTCTCCTTAAAAATATCCTCTTTTATTCGCCACAGGCGATGAGAAACTCCTTCTTCATCCCGGAAATTTATAAAAGGAGGTTTTCTCTGATAAACCCTTTTAATCTCTTCTAAAACATTTATTTTGTTCTGACTGATTAAAAAAACAGGGTCAAGATTCGCTCTAACTTCTTTTAAGACATTAAATCTATCTTTTTTAGGAGAATCTAATGTAGATTCATGAGGAAAAACTCTGTTTTTTTCCAAATCCAATAAAGCAAAAAAACCTGTGCGAGTAAATCCTTTTCCTTTCCAGAAAAAAAATTGCTTATAAAGATAAAAAAAATCCTCTTTATCTTGAGAAAAGATATTATCTTCAAACCATTTTTTAAATCTTTCTTTTATTTTCCTATAATTTTTATTCCTTTCAGCAAAAAGAAGATGACAGAAATTGTAAACTGACTTTTTTCTGAAAAACTTTCGCCTTTCTTCATCTATCACATCATAAGGGGGGCAAATTAAATTTTTTAAATCTTTAAGATAATTAGAATTATAGAAACATCCCTGAAAAGGCCGAATTATATTCATTTATTATCTTTTTTACTATCTTTCTTTTCTTCCTTTTTCTCTTTAGTTTGAGATGACTCTTTTCTTTTGTAATCCGTAATATAGAAACCAGAACCTTTAAAAATTAAGCCAATTCCTGCACCAATGAGTCGTCTGACTCTACCTCCACAATAGGGACAAATCTCTTTCTTCTCTTCTGAAATTTTCTGAAATACCTCAAATCTTTTTTTACAATCTAAACATTCATACTCATAAGTAGGCATAACCCCTCCCTTTTATAGTTCTCCCCGCAGTTTTGCCCATTCCTCAACTAACTCTTTTTCTCGTGCCGATAAATGTGTAGGAATCTCAACAATTACCTCTACAAATTCATCCCCTAATCTTTTTGTTCTCCAATCAGGTAACCCTTTTCCTTTCAAACGAAAAATAGTATTTGGTTGTGTTCCTTGAGGAATTCTCATCTTTGCTTTACCATTAAGAGTAGGGATCTCAATATCTCCTCCCAAAATTGCTTTTATAAGACTTATCCTTACTTTACACTTAATATTATTTGCTTCCCGTTCAAAAATAGGATGTTTCCTAACACTAATATGAAGATATAAATCTCCAAACCCTGCCTCACCAAAATTACCTTCACCTCTTACTCTTACTACAGAACCTGTATCTACACCCTGAGGGATTTTTACCTTTATTCTTCTCTCCTCTCTTACTACCTTTTTTCCCCGACAAGAAGGACAAACTTTCTCTACAATTTTTCCCTCTCCCTGACACTGAGGGCAGGTCTGGGTAAAAGAAATAAATCCCAAACCACTGCTTACCACACCCCTTCCTCGACAAGAAGGACAAATAATTTCTTTAGAGCCTGGCTGAGCACCACTTCCTCCACAGAGTTTACAGGCTTGCCAGCGAAAGAATTTAATTTCTCTTTCCACTCCTCTTACTACCTCTTCCAGGTTAAGTTCTATCTCAAGATGAATATCTTCTCCTCGCCTTCTCCTTTTTTTTCTTTTCCCAAAAAAATCAAATCCAAAATCAGAAAACAAATCTTCAAAGATACTTTCAAATCCAAAATTAGCTAAATCTTCAAATACTGAGGAAAAATCAGCTCCTTTAAAAATATCCTCAGTAGTGTAACGAGAATCAATTCCTGCATGTCCATACATATCATAAAGTTTACGTTTCTGGGGATCAGATAATACCGCATAAGCCTCAGAAATCTCTTTAAATTTTTCTTCTGCTTCTTTCTTTTTTTCTGGCGGAACTCTATCAGGATGATACTTTAAAGCAAGCTCCCGATACACTCTTTTTATCTCTTCTAAAGAAGCGTTCCGTGAAACCCCTAAAATTTCATAATAATCTTTTTTTGTGCCCATCATTATTATTTATTATTTTCTTCTTTATAATCAGCATCAATTACTTCTCCCTCTTTTGTCTTCTCTTCCTTTTTCTCCTGTGGTCCACTACTTGCTTGAGAACGTTTCTCTGTGCTTGCTTTATAAACCTCTTCAGCTAATTTATAAGAAGCTTGCGTTAACTCATCCATAGCTTTCTGAATCTCTTCATTTTTAGCATCACTTCTTTTTAAAATTTCTTTTAAATTATTAAGTTTTTCCTCAATATTTTTACGTTCCGTTTCTGAAATTTTTCCTCCAAAATCTTTAAGTGATTTTTCTGTAGTATAAACTAAATTATCTGCTTTATTTCTCAATTCAGCTAGTTCTCTTCTCTTCTTATCTTCCTCTGCATACATTTCCGCTTCTTTTACCATCCGATCAATCTCTTCCTTGGATAATTTTTGAGGAGCAGTTATTCTTATTGACTGTTCTTTGCCTGTTCCTAAGTCTTTTGCAGAAACATGAAGAATTCCATTAGCATCAACATCAAAAGTAACCTCAATCTTAGGAACTCCACGCGGAGCAGGAGGAATACCTACAAGGTCAAACCTTCCCAGCTCAACATTATCATTAGCCATAGGACGCTCTCCCTGAAGAACTCTTATTGTTACAGCAGTCTGGTTATCTTCAGCAGTAGTAAAAACTTGCGATCTTTTTGTAGGAATAGTTGTATTTCTCTCAATAAGTTTGGTAAATACTCCTCCCAAAGTCTCAATTCCTAAAGAGAGAGGAATAACATCCAAAAGTAAAATATCTTTCACCTCTCCTTTTATTATCGCTGCTTGAATTGCTGCTCCCATTGCCACACATTCCATAGGATCTATGCCTCGCTCAATCTTTTTACCAACAAAATCCTCCACAAACCTTTGTACACAGGGCATGCGAGTCGGACCTCCCACCATAATTATCTTATCAATATCGGAAGGCTTAAGCTTTGCATCTTCTAACGCGCGCTCCATAGAATATTTTGTCTTTTCCACAATCGGCATAACTAACTCTTCAAGCTTAGCTCTTGTTATTGTCATAACTAAGTGTTTGGGACCGGAAGAATCAGCAGTAATAAAAGGAAGATTTATCTCTGTTGTTATTGTTGAGGATAACTCTATTTTTGCCTTCTCTGCTGCCTCTCTTAATCTCTGCATCGCCATAGGGTCGTTCCTTAAATCAATTCCTGTATCCTTTTTAAACTCCTCAACAATATAACTCATCAATGCCTCATCCATATCCCGACCACCTAACTGTGTATCACCAGAAGTTGCTTTAACCTCAAATACACCTGAGGCCATCTCCATTATTGTCACATCTAAGGTTCCTCCTCCAAAATCAAAAACCATAATTTTATACTCTTTATCTTTCTCTTTTCCTAATCCATAAGCAAGGCAGGCTGCGGTAGGTTCATTTATTATTCTTAATACTTTAAACCCAGCAATTTCACCGGCATCCTTTGTAGCCTGTCTCTGATTATCATTAAAATAAGCCGGACAAGTTATCACTGCCTCATTAACGGGTTCTCCTAAATAAGCCTCTGCGTCTCTTTTTATCTTCTGTAAAACAAAAGCAGAAAGTTGCTGAGGAGTGAATTCTTTATCAAATATTTTATATTTAAAAGTTGTTCCCATTTTTCTCTTAAACCCGGTAACTGTTCCTTGAGGATTAATCGCTGCCTGCCGACGGGCGGGTTCTCCTACAAGAAGCTGTCCCTCTTTTGTAAAAGCAACATATGAAGGAAAGGCTTTCCCCCCTCCTACTGTTGTTCCTTCAGCGGCAGGAATAATTGTAGGTTTTCCTGCCTCCATAACTGCACAGGCAGAGTTAGAAGTTCCCAAATCAATTCCTATTACTTTAGCCATTTCTATCACCTCCTGTAGAATCGTCTTTTTCATTCTTTCTTACTCCCACAATTACCTTAGATGTCCTTAATACTTTATCCTCTAAAAGATAACCTGGCTGAACCTCTTCAAGAACTATATGCTCTTTACCCCCATCTACTTCTTTCTGCCCTACAATTTCATGATAATAAGGATCAAATTTTTTGCCTTTTGCCTCAATTTTTTTTAAACCAAATTGAGATAAAAGATTTAAAAAATTCTTATAAGTTAATTTCATCCCTTCAATAGTCTTTTCTAAATTATCTAAAAAAGATAATATCTCTTTCATTAATTTGAAATTGGCAAATTTAATAATTTCTTCTTTTTCTCTCTCCCAACGTTTGCGTGCATTGTCTAATTCTGCACATACCCTTAAATATTTATCCCATAAAGAATCGTATTCTTGGGCTTTCTTTTTAATCTCTTCAAATTTCTTCATATCTATTTTTTCTGACTCTTCTGTTTTTTTGACTTCCTGATTTATCTGATTCTCTTTATTCCTTTCTTTTTCTTTATTCATCTTTCCCTCCTATAAATTCTTCCAATTTCTTTCTCACAGCAGAAAGCAAACTAATCGCCTTAGCATAATTCATTCTTATAGGGCCTAAAATCGCTAAAGAAGCTCCCATATTTTTTGCCTGAAGACCTGAAATCACTAAAGAACAATCGGCTATTTCTTTAGCGCCAATCTCATCTCCAATAAGAATATTAATATGTTTATCCAAATAAGAAAAAAGTAGTTTATATAAAATATTTATTCTCACCTCTAAAAGATAAAATAAATCTTTCACTTTTTTAATATCTTCAAATTCTGGTTGTTCAAAAATAAAGCGTGTGCCACGAAAAAGTACCCTCTTTTTATGAAAAGAGATTGCTCCCAAAGAAAGATACCCGCTTAAATTAGCAAGAATATCCACTGCTTTAAGAATGAACTCTTCTACATTGGAGGTAGATAGATTTATATTTAACTTCTTCTCTTTAAACCTTCTTTTTCTAAGCATCTTCACATATTTTTTAAATCCTTCCTTCGTAGGAACTCTACCGGAAGAAGTATAAATATGAGAAAGCAAACCTCTTTTTTCTAAACTCTCCATAATATTTCTTATTGTTGCTGAAGAGTAAGATAGTTTAAATTTCTCACAAAGATAACCTGAACTTATAGGTTTTGATTCTTTAATATAACTTTCTACCACCAATTCTAAAATTTCCTCTTCTCTTTTTTGTGTATCTACGTATCTCATTTTAGCACTCCAAATTGAAGAGTGCTAATATAGTAACATAAGCATTCTTTTTGTCAAGTTGCTACTTTCTCTTCTTTCTTAAATGCTTTTCTAACTTATATTTAAATCTATCTATTTGTTTAATTAAATTTTTAACTACTTTATTTATTGAAGAAGTAGATACTCTTGCTTTCTCATGAGCACATAATACTTTAAAAGGAAGATAAAGATTTGCCCAGGAGTAATACTCCTCCTTATGAGGATTTTTCTCTATATGTAAAGAAAGATGAATAGGTACTTCTTTCTTAAAAAGCTTAATCCTTCTTTCTATCTTCTGAATATTTTTATCAATGATTTGAGAAAGTAACTCTGAATTCTTAAAATTTTTAAAAGAAACATCTACCCGCATCTAACTCCTTTCTTTTTCAAAAACTATCTTTCTTTCTTTTAATTTCACCACAATTTTGTCTCCCTCTTTAAATTCTCCATTTAATATTTTTATACTTAAAGGGTCAATTACTAATTTTTGAATTGTGCGCTTAAGAGGACGCGCTCCATATTCAGGGCTAAAACCACGTTCAGCCAGAAACTCTTTTGCTTCTTCAGTTAACTCAATCTCAATCTTTTTCCCTTCAAGTCTTCCTTTTAAAAAATTAAACTGAATTTGAACAATCTCTTTAATATTCTCCATAGTTAAGTGGTTAAAAACAATAATTTCATCCAAACGATTCAAAAATTCAGGACGAAAGTGTCTCCTTAACTCCATCTTTATTTTTTCCTCAATTGCTTTTTTTGTTGCGGTAATATCAGAGAAATATTCACTGCCAATGTTGGAAGTCATAATTATCACTGTATTTTTAAAATTAATCAATCTTCCCTGAGAATCTGTAAGATGTCCTTCATCAAGAACCTGAAGAAGCAGATTGAAAACCTCAGGATGTGCCTTCTCAATCTCATCAAACAAAACTACTGAATAAGGTTGCCTTCTTACCTTTTCAGTAAGTTGGCCTCCTTCCTCATACCCTACATATCCAGGTGGTGCACCAATTAGACGGGAAACAGAAAATTTCTCCATATATTCACTCATATCAATTCTTATAAGATTTCTTTCACTATCAAATAAAAACCAAGCTAAAGTCTTTGCCAACTCTGTCTTTCCCACACCTGTAGGGCCTAAAAATAAAAAGGAGCCCAAAGGACGATTAGGATCAGCTAATCCTGAACGTGCACGTCGGATACAATCAGAGATAAGTTTTATCGCTTCATCTTGCCCTACAACTCGTTTTTTTAATTCTTCCTCCATCCTCAATAATTTAGATATCTCCCCCTCCATAAGTTTGGAGACAGGAATATGTGTCCAGCGAGAAACAATTTCTGCAATATCTTCCTCATCTACTTCTTCTTTAAGCATTTTTCTGTCTTTTTCAATCTCGCTCAATTCTTTATTAAGAGTCTCCAGTTCCTTTGTAAGTTGAGGAATTTTTCCATATCTGATTTCAGCCACTTTATCTAATTGCGCCTGTTTTTGATAATCAATTGCCTCAATTTTTAATTTCTCTATAGTCTCTTTTATCTCTCTTATTCGGGTAATCAATCTTTTTTCCTTCTGCCAGTGTTCATTAAGTCGAGCCAGCTCCTCTTCAATAGACTTTATCTCTTTCTCTAATTTGTCCAATTTCTCCTGAGAAGCAGTATCTCTTTCTTTCTTTAATGCCTCGCGTTGAATCTCAAGCTCCATCTTTTTCCTCTCCAATTTATCAATCTCTTCAGGTTTAGAGTCAATCTCAATACGTAATTTAGAAGCAGCCTCGTCAATCAAATCAATTGCTTTATCAGGTAAAAATCTTTCTGTAATATAACGATGAGATAAAACTGCTGCCGCAATTAAAGCAGAATCTTTAAGACGCACCCCATGATGAACTTCATATTTTTCTTTTAATCCACGCAAAATAGCAATTGTCTGCTCTACGGTAGGCTCACTAACTATAATAGGCTGAAATCTTCTCTCCAATGCAGCATCTTTCTCAATATGTTTTCTGTATTCATCCAAGGTTGTTGCCCCAATACAACGCAGAGTTCCTCTTGCCAGAGCCGGCTTAAGCATATTAGAAGCATCAATTGCACCTTCAGCAGCTCCTGCTCCTACTAAAGTATGCAATTCATCAATAAAAAGAATAATCTGGCCTTGACGTGCCTCTATCTCCTTAAGAACTGCTTTAAGTCTTTCCTCAAATTCTCCTCTAAATTTTGTCCCTGCCACCAAACTCCCCAAATCTAAAGCAATTATTCTTTTCTCTTTTAACCCTTCAGGAACATCTCCTAAAGCAATTCTTTGTGCTAATCCTTCCACAATCGCTGTCTTTCCCACTCCTGGTTCACCAATTAATACAGGATTATTTTTTGTGCGGCGAGATAAAACCTGAATTACCCTTCTTATCTCCTCATCCCTTCCAATTACCGGATCAAGTTTCCCTTTTTTTGCTAATTCTGTCAAATCTCTACCAAATCTTTCCAAAGCTTTATAAGTTGATTCCGCCTCATAAGAAGTTGCTTTCTGCGCTCCTCTTACTTCTTTTATTACCTTTACAAGATCATCCAAAGTATAACCTTGTTTGCTTAAGTATTTAAATAAAAAACCTTCTTTTTCTTTAGCAATACCATAAAGAAGATGCTCACTACTTATGAAAGTATCCGCTAAACTCTTAAGAAATTCCTGAGCATAATTTATAACCTCAGTCAATCTTGAAGAAGCATATACTCCACCTTTTTCAGAAAACACCTTAGGTTGATTTTCTAAAAATTCTTTTACCTTTGCTTCCAAATCTCTTACATCAATTCCTAATTTAGATAAAATCTCTTGAGAAATTCCTTGTGAATCTTCAATTAAAGAATAAAGAATATGCTCAGGAAGAAGCATTTGATGTTTCATTTTTGTGGCTAAACCTATGGAGTTATTTATTGCCTCCTGTGCTTTTAAAGTAAATTTACTTAAATCCATAAATCTCCTCTCCTTCTATAATAATATCTTCTTTTCGGAAAAAATTTAACTAATAAAAGACCAGCAACAAATCCTCCGATATGTGCCCAAAAAGCAATCCCTCCCCCTATTCTTCCTAAAGAAAAGACTCCTAATAAAAACTGATATAAAAACCAAAATCCTAAAAAGAAAAAAGCAGGAATTTCTACTATCTCCCAGAAAAAGAAAAATGGAATCAAAGTTAAAACACGCGCTGTTGGAAACATCAAAAAATATGCTCCCAAAACTCCCGCAATAGCCCCTGAAGCTCCAATAGCAGGAATTTTAGAATGTAAATTAAAAAGAGCGTGCACTAAATTAGCAATTAAGCCACAGGAAAGATAAAAGATTAAAAAACTAAAATGCCCCAACTTATCTTCAACATTATCAGCAAATATCCAAAGATATAAACAATTCCCCAAAAGATGAAAAAATCCAGCATGCATGAAAATACTGGTAAAGAAAGAAATTAACTTCTCTTTTAAAGAAAATTGAGACAAAAAAAGTTTTTGAGGGATAAATCCATAAAGAGAGACAACTTTCTCTAAATTTTCAGGAGACAAAAGAATATGTTGATAGACAAAGACTAAAATATTTATAATCAACAAAAGAATTGTTACCCAAGGTAGACGACGATGAGGAATATTATCTTTTAAAGGAATCATCTTCTCTCCTTTTTAGATCTAAGCCTTGCGGACACTTCATTTTTATTATTCTATATCTATCTTTATCTCTTTCTTCTTTTCCTCCTCTTTCTTAGGAAGAGTAATTTTAAGTACCCCATTTTTATATACTGCTTTTATCCCGGAAGCATCTACCTTACGGGGGAGTTCCAATTCGCGATAAAATTTTCCCTGAAAGCGCTCACAGCGAAGATAACCTTTTTTCTTTTCTTCTTTTTTCTCCTCTTTCTCTGCAGAGATAGTAAGCGTATCGCCTTTTAAAGATAAATTAATATCTTTTTGCTCAAAACCAGGCAAATCCGCCTCAACATAGACATTGTCTTTATCTTCATAGATATCCACTGAAGGCGAAGAAATATCCAAAGATGCAGGCATTTTGGTAAAAGAGAAATCAAATAATTTATTAATCTCTTTTTGTAAATCCTCCAAAGCCCTCCAAGGATCTTCTCTGAATCTGACTAACTTCATAATCTCACCTCCTTTCATTAAATTTGTGTCCGCAAGGCTTAGATTTCTTTTCTTATTTCCAAAATAACCTTCACCCCTTGAATATTTACCCCCTTTTTCTCTATAAGATATTTTACATATTTAAGACGACAAATATCTTTGTAAGAAAATAATTTTTTTCTCTTCCCTATCTTTTTAGGATGTACAATTCCTTCTTTTATAATCTCATTAATTGTCCAAGAATGCATTTTTAAAAGTTTACATACAATATTTAAAGGATAAATAGGCTCATTTTCAGGAATTTTAACATCAAAAAAATCTTCGTGATTCTTTCTCATTTCCGAGTTTTTATATACCATAAAAATAGAAATTTGTCAAGTTTTTTTTAAAAAAATTTTTAATTTTTTATAGAAAAAAATTTGAAATTTTCTTGAAAAATATTTATATTTTTTCAACAGTTATACCTTTTTTTTCTAAATAAGGAATTAATGAACTCTGAGCTTTTATCCAAACTATCGCTTCTTGAGAAAAGTACTCAACTTTTAAAACTTGAGTGTGCGTATAAAGATAATCTAAAATTTTAAGAAAATTTAGAGAGATCCTTAATTTAAAATACTCAAGAGAAAATAACTCTTTTTTTATTCTCTCAAGAAGTGTATCCAGATTTATTTTCTTTAATGCCGAAGCAAAAAGAGCTTGTGGATATTTTATCTTAATATTATTCAACCAAGAAGAATCAACTTTATCTATTTTATTAAACACTAAAATCTGCGACTTTTTCTCTAAATGAAGCTCTTCTAAAACTTCCTTTACCGCAGAAATTAGCTTTTCATAATTTTTATTACTTATATCTACAACATGTAGAAGTAGATCAGAAAATTGTAATTCTTCCAAAGTAGCATGAAAAGCCTCAATCAAATTAGGAGGCAATTTATACAAAAATCCTACAGTATCGGTAATAATTACTTCTAAATTATCAGAAAGATTAAGTCTTCTGGTTATCGGATCTAAAGTAGTAAAAAGGCTATCGGAAGTTTTTTGGGTATCATTCACTAATGCATTAAGTAAAGTTGTTTTTCCTGCATTAGTATAACCTACAAGAGAACATATCTTTATATTTTCTTTTTTTCTTCTTTTTCTTAAAAGATGACGATGCTTTCTCAATTTTTCCAATTTCTCTTTTAATTTAAAAATCCTATCTTCAATACGGCGTCTGTCTACTTCCAATTTTTTCTCTCCTGGACCTCTTGTTCCAATTCCACCACCTAAGCGAGAAAGCATTATTCCTTTTCCTTTAAGTCGAGGCAAAAGATACTCTAATTGTGCTAATTCTACCTGTATACTTCCTTCCTGCGTATGAGCGTGGCGAGCAAAAATATCCAAGATAAGTTGTGTGCGATCAATAGTCTTAATCATTAAAATATCTTCTAAATTTCTCTGTTGAGTAAAACTTAAATTGTTATTAAATATAACTACATCTACTTTTTTCTCCTGTGCTATTTTGGCGATCTCATAGGTTTTTCCTTTCCCGATATAAAAAGAAGGGGTAGGAACTTTTCTTTTTACAAATATCAAGTCTACTACTTCAATTCCAGCAGAAATAACTAAATTTTTAAACTCTTCGGCTAACTCTTCTTGACTCCATCCTTCTTTTTCTTCTTCAATAATAACAACAACTAAAAGTGCTTTCTCTTTTTTTTCTGTCTCATACATCTCTTAAAATCCTTTCTACAAGAGAATCTAAAGATTTCCCCTCTACATCTATCCAATCAATCCTTTCATCTTTCCTGAACCAGGTAAATTGTCTTTTGGCAAAACGACGTGTATTTTTCTTCATTAATTCCTTTGCTTCCTCTAAAGAAATTTGTCCTTTTAAAAATAAATCAATTTCTTTTATCCCAATAATCTTTTCTGCAGTGATACTGGGACCAATCTCTAAAATTTTTCTAACCTCTTCCACTGCTCCTTTTCTAAACATATTCTCAACCCTTTCATTAATCTTTTTATAAAGTAAATCTCTTCTTAAAGTTAAACCGAAAATCTTTATAGGAAACTCGCCCCATAATCCTTTACTTCTTTTTTTATACCAGCTAATAGTTTTACCTGTAAGATAATAAACCTCTAAAGCACGAATTATTCTTTTTAAATCTGAAGGGGAAATTTTTTCTGCAGTATGATGGTCTATCTCTTTAAGCTTGTTATACAAATATTCTTTTCCTTTCTCTTCTGCTTCTTTTTTTAATTCCCGACGCAGTTTTTCATCAGCTGAGACTCCCCCAAATATTCCATCAAGTAATGCTTTAAAATAAAGTCCAGTGCCTCCACATACAATCATGGATATCTTTTTTTTATAAAGTTTTTTAATTAGCTCTGTTGCTTCTTTAAAATAGAGAAATACATTGTAGATATCTTTTACCGAGATAATATCCACAAAATAATGCTTTATTTTTTTTAAAATATCTGAGGAAGGTTTGGAAGTAATAACCTTTGGTTCTTTATATACTAACATAGAATCACAAGAGATAACATATCCTGAAGTCTTTTCTGCTAATTTAGAAGCTAAATCGCTTTTTCCTGTAGCGGTAGGACCAACAATGAAGACGATTTTCATAAGTTTAAGGATAAAAACAGGCAGGATAACCTTCTTCTATTAATTTTTTATAAATTCGTTGAGCCTCTTTTCTTTTTTTAAATTTTCCTACTCTTACTTTGTAAAAAACAATCTTTCCCTTCTTCTCTTTAACTAAATATGCCGGATATCTCTTCTTTAATTCTTTTAAAAGAGAGTAAGCATTTTTAAAATTAACAAAAGCTCCCACCTGAATAGTAAAAAAGAATCCTCGCTTCTCTAAAGCTTGTGCCAATTCTTTCTCTATACTATTAGGATACTCATGTTTTATCCTATCAATAAATTCTTTTTCTTTCTGCCAATTTCCTTCCTTAGCAAAGACCTGAGCTAAACGTAAATAAACTAAAGGTAAGAATCCTTCTACCCTCTTTTTTTCCAATGCACTTTTATAAGCCACTTTAGCCTCAGTATATTTTCCTTCTAAAAGATAAGCATCACCTAATTTAATTAAAGAGATTACAGCATATTTACTATGAGGATATCTTTTTATAACTTCACGAAAAATATTGCGTGCCTTTGTATATTTTCTTAATTTAAGATAGCATAATCCTGAAAGATAAATTTGATAGCAACTATCTTTATCTGAACTTTTAACGCAACTTTCATAATCTTCATTTAGATAGAGCTTAGATTTGACTTCTTCTGCTTTAAGAACCAAAGAAAAGGCAATTATTACCAAAGAAATTAAAAATCTTAACAACATAAGGAAACCTTTTTTTGTAAATCTAAAAGAAGAGCATGTCTTCTTTGTTTTTCTTCTAAAGACACAGTATCCGGCCAGCTAAATGCTTCTGTATGAGGACGGGGAGAATATTTAAATATATAAGCATATTTAAATTTTATCGTCTTAAGAAGCTCCTCAGTCTCTAAAAAATCTTCTTCCTCCTCATAAGGAAAACCTACAATTACATCTGTGCTTATTGTACCTTTAACAATTTTTTTATATTCCTCTACTAATTCTAAATACTTTTCTTTAGTATAACCTCTTCTCATCAGTTTAAGAATCTTATTTGATCCGGACTGAAAAGGAAGATGTAAATGTTTTCTTATCTTTTTTGAAGAGGCCATTAAGAAAAATAAATCCTTTGTTGTGTTTTTAGGATGAGAAGTGATAAAATCAATTTCTTCTACTCCTTCAATTTTCTCTATTTTTGCCAAAAGATCTACAAAATTTATAATCTTATCTTTAGAAGCCCTAAATACATAATCATTAACATTTTGTCCTAAAAGAGTAATTTTTTTTATCCCCATATCAACATTTTGCTTTATCTCTTCTATTATATCGCGATAATTTCTTATCTTCAGTCTTCCCCGGGTAAAAGGAACTACACAATAAGAGCAGAAATTGGAACAGCCTGTAGAAATCACCACATAAGCAGAAGACCTATCAAAACGAAATGAGGAGTGATAAAAAAATTCTTCCCTTTTTCTTTCTTCTAAATCTATTATGCGTATTTTATCTTTTGTAATTTTCTCCAGATAATAGGGTATTCTATCAAAATTGGATGGTGCAATAATCAAATCTAAATAAGAAAGCTTTTTAAAAAGTTCCTCACCTCTATTTTTTGCCATACAGCCAATAAGTCCAATAATTTTATTTTTTTGACTTTTTAATCCTTTAAGTGTTCCTAAAAAAGATAAGGCTCTTTGCTCGGCATGCTCACGCACAGAACAGGTATTGATTAAAATTACATCCGCAGGAAAAACATCATTCACCAACTTAAATCCTTTCTCTATCAATAAACCAGCTAAAGCCTCTGAGTCTCGATCATTCATCTGACAGCCATAAGTCTTAATATAGATCTTAGGCATAGGAAATATTATACCGACTTACCTTCTTGTTTAAACAATAATCTGTTCTTTTATTTACCTTCCTAATATGATTATTTTCATCAATAAGTAAAATCATAATAGATAATTAACCTGTGGTCAACTAAAAACTAGTTACCCCCTCCCTATTTTTAGACAACTTCCCTTTTTTAATTAGGACAATATTCATACTAAGTACCAACTTGCTTTCTTTAAAATATATACTTTTCCAGCCAACTCTGTAAGTCGAGATTTTATCGCCATCCTCAAAGTGAATCACATCTGGATAGAATAGATTTTACTCGACTCATTCATCTTAATACTCCATTAAACTTCCGCTTCTATAACCTTCTAAATCTAAAGTTATGTATTTGTAACCAATTTCTTTAAATTTTCTCTGATCTACTTTTTACTTAGATATTCTAAATCCTCAGATAAAACCTCTATTCTTACGATATCTCTATGGTGCCTTACACGGATTTGTTCAAAACCTATTTTTTTCAAACATTTCTCTGCCTCAGAAATCATTTTTAATTTTCTTTTTGTGGTTTCTTCTCCATAAGGGAATTCTTGAAGCAAGACAAGCAAATTGTGGCTTATTCCATGTTGGTAGTTTCATATTCTTAGATAAAATGCGACTTTTTTCTTTAGTAAGTTTCGCTTCTTCTAAAGAATGTCTATCCCTAATTCTCTGGCTGATTCTATACCTGCTGGAAATTTTTTAAATCATCAAAGTTAATTCCATCGGCAACATAATTGATTCTGTTTTTCTTAGATATTTTTTTAATTTAAAAAACAATTCTTTCTTACACCAATAACATCTATCAGGAAGATTCTTAACAAAAATGGCATTTTTCAATTTATTGGTATGTATAATTAAATGTCTAATTTTAATTTTTTTGCTAATTTTTTGGCTTACAAAATTTCATCTAAGAGATAAGCTTCGGATTTCGCTGTGACTGCTAATACCCTATCTTTCAAAACATCTTTTGCAACTTTAAGTAAATGTGCTATCTACTCCTCCTGAATAGGCTATAAGAATAAAATCCATATCTTTTATATATTTTTTAAATCTCTAAGTTTTTTTAAATCAAAAAATAACATTATCAATTATCCTCTATCCTAATGGGTTACCTTCCCTATTTTTGGACATCCCCTTTTAATTAAACAATCTTTTTATCCTCACAAACATCAATTCGCTCCCCTTAAAACATCTACTTTCCAAATCCTTCTCAATTAAAGACTTTTTATTTTATTTATTGTACTATAATTTTGTCCAAGGAATTAGAAACCAAGTTTATTTTTAAAATAAAATTACATTTCTCTGCCAAATCTGTAGGTTGAATTGGTTTCAATCAAATTAACCTAAATCTTTTTTTAACTTCTTTACAACCTCTAAAGAAATAGAAAAAGAATGGGAAGATAAAGGAAACTGGAGACTTTTTACCTCTTTTATATATTCAGTTACTGCTTCCTTAATAAATACTGATAAATCTTTATAGACCTTTACGAATTTAGGACGAATTTTTTTATATAAACCTAAAACATCATAAAGAACTAAAACCTGTCCATCGCAAAAAGGTCCAGCACCAATACCAATTGTAGGAATAGTTAAAATCTCTGTAATTAATTTTGCAATCTGGGAAGGTATACACTCTAAAACTAAACTAAAGGCGCCTTCTTCTTCAAATAATTTTGCCTGCTTGAATAACCTTTTTGCACTTTCATAATCTTTTCCCTGAACCTTAAATCCTCCCAATTTATCCACTGTCTGAGGAGTGAGTCCAATATGTCCCATCACAGGAATTTTATTCTTTACCAATTCTTGAGTTACAGAAATCGCCTCTTCAAACCACTCTATTTTTACTGCATCTGCACCTGCTTCTTTAATAAATTTTTCCGCATAAAAAA
>Ga0164318_10000308_pt1 | contig 35279 bp, 35 predicted proteins | sample GuaBasSedimGuay9_FD_113734 | JGI IMG/M metagenome (GOLD analysis project Ga0164318, IMG submission 113734) | Subseafloor sediment microbial communities from Guaymas Basin, Gulf of California, Mexico - Guay9, Core 4571-4, 0-3 cm | ecosystem: Environmental > Aquatic > Marine > Hydrothermal vents...
CCTTTCTGCTTTCGGAACAGTTTTGTCGAGATATGTATTCAGTAAAAAGTCATAAGTGTAGCCTGCATAAGTTCTGCCCAATTGATAAGCATACTCATATAAACTTGCTTTTTCGAGCGAATCGATATTGTAAACATAATTGATTCTTCCCGTGAAAAGATCGTAGCTGAAATCCCCTTCAAAATCATCGGTAATTAAAGCGGTTGCAAAATAAACACTTGGTTTTTCACCATGAACATTCATCTGGTTTATTTCAATCCACGAATTCACATAAACAGCTTCCAGATCCTGATCGTGTGAGTAGTAAGTATTATAAATCAGGGACTCATCTCTTTGGGTGTATATGGTTTCTTCCAGTTCAATCTGGGCAATATTAATGACGAAAGCATTGGAATCTACTTCCATAAACTCAGCTACTTTGTGTTCATCAAAAACAGAAAAACCAAAGGCCGATAGTTCTTTTGTAAAACCAAAGGCGTAATTGGCTATAAATAGTGAATCGTTAAGGTATTGCAGGAATTTGGAATTTGCCATCAACACTGAATCAAATTGTGTTTCATCGGTAACACCTAGCGAGTCAAGCAGAAAAGTTTTCTGATTGGTTTTAAACAAAAACTCCGGGAAAAACACCAGGGCTGACCTGTTTATTTTCTTATCTACAAAGCCAGCTGCAAACTTACGTTCAGAATTGCACGACAACAACAAACCTCCAACAAGGAACGTTATTATCAAGAGAATATATTGCCTTTTATGAGTGATCATTAAGCCAGCAAAAATAGAAATTCCATTGGTAATGCAAAAACGATAATTTGAAAATATCCCTTAAGTTTCAATTCCCAAAAAAACCTCAGGACTAATGTAATAGAACAGGAAAATGACACATATGTTATTTAGAACGTATTTAAATTAAGCAGTTAAGCGTAATTTAAATATGCAATTACCATACATATGAAAGGTTTTATTACTTTTGCCCGGAAAATTTTTAATCTTAAAACGAGCTTTCTTATTTATTCTAAAATTATTTAACCAAATTTATTTGATTATGAAGACTTTAGTAAAAATTCTAATTAGTATTATTTTAATTGCAGGAATTACTGCAACGATGAATGCACAGGTTGACAACGTAGATGCCCATGACATTACGATCACAATTCCTGAAGTTGCACTTCTTGACATTGAGCCCAATGGAAGTACAATTACAATTGGTCCGGCAGCACCTTTAGAGGAAGGTGATCCTATTGATTTTTCGGCTGCCACCGACAACACATTATGGATGAATTACTCCTCAATAATAGGCTCAACTACAGAACCTTCACGTGATGTAACTGTGTCTATTACTAATGGGACCTTGCCGGGGGGTATGGAACTAAAAGTACTGGCAGCAGCAGATGCTGGTAGTGGAGCTGGAACAGTAGGCACAGCAACTGCGGAAGTAACCCTTAGTGCAACAGGACAAAATGTAGTAACAGGGGTAGGAAGTTGCTATACAGGTACTGGTACCGCAAACGGACATCAGATGACTTATACATTGATATTGTCAGCCCCGGCCAATTATGGCGATCTTGACTTTGATGATGCAACAACATTAACTGTTACATACACCCTTACAGATAATTAAGAAGGGTAGAATTAATGAAAAGGCACTCCTGTTGAAAACAGATCAACCGGGACTGCCTTTTTATGCATACAGGTTTTTAAGATACCCAATTATTATGATTAAGCATAATTTATGGATGTCTGTTATTTGGGCGTCACTTTTTCTATTATTTTTTTCCAGTAGTACTTTAGCTAATATTATTGTTGTGAATGGCTTAACCCATGAATACAAAGCTTTATCTGGAGAAACATATCGGGGAACAGTAGAAGTACAAAACAATAGTGATAAGGATCAGTATGTAAAGATTTACCAGAAAGACTACTTTTTTTTCCATACGGGTGAAATACTATATAACGATCCCGGAAGTAGTGAGCGCTCAAATGCGAATTGGATCACACTTAGCAACAATTACACAAAACTTGCTGCCGGTGAAAAATTGTCTATTCAATATGAAGTTACAGTACCAAATTCTGACTCGCTTATCGGGAGTTATTGGAGCCTGATAATGATAGAAGGTGTTAATGACATTGACACCAATAACATAACAGGTGGAATAAGCATTCAGTCGGTGATGCGTTATGCTGTTCAGATTATTACAAATATAAATGAAAGCGGACTGAGGAAATTGGAGTTTATTAATGTCAGCTTACTAAACGAAGACAGTACCAAGTTTCTGCAAGTAGATATAAAGAATACCGGTGAAAGATTCATGAGTCCTGTATTAAAACTGGAATTATTTGATTCTATAGGTAATTCAGCCGGTATATTTGAAGCTGTAAAACGGAAAGTCTATCCCGGAACATCTACACGCTCACGGGTGATTATTGATGACGTTCCACCGGGCCTGTACCAGGCACTTTTAATAGCTGATAATGGAGATGAATATGTATTCGGACTTAATCTATCTCTTGAAATCGAAGATGATTAGAAAACCTCTAATCAAGATTGTAATTTTCTTGTTCTTCTCTGTCACGAGTGTTTATGGAGAAAGACTAGAGCTCTCCACACCTATTAGTAAAGAAGTTCAGGCCAAGCCTGGCAAAGTTTGTTCAATACTCTATCAGCTTGACAACGATTATAACGAACAAAAAACCGTAAGCACCAGGCTGATATTACCCGACAAATGGCAAGTAGTCACACAACAGGATCATCAGGTTCTGGCAGCACACGAAAGCAGAACAGGACTATTTAGCTTTCGTATTCCTGAATACACACCTGCCGGCCAATACACTATTTCTTACGAAATAACAGGTATTTCTGATAAATCAACTTCAACAAGATTTGAAGTGATAGTTCAGGTTGAAGAAGTTGTAGAATTGTCTATGGAACTCATTTCTTCAAACAATCACATTGTTGCCGGAAATCAGGCTTCAGCCCAGTTTATTGTTTATAATGAGGGAAATTCTGCACAAACTGTTCTGCTCGAGGCCAGTAACTGCTTGATTAGTGGGAACAACACCATCCTGCTCAATCCGGGGGAATCGCGAATCGTCAATGTAGATGCAAACTCACTGGACAGTTACACCAGGGTTACCAGCCAAAGTTTCCGCTTAACAGCAAGAATCAGCGGACAGGAAGAAGTGTTTACCGACTTGTATCATAATTACAAAGTCATACCTGTAAAGGAGGCCGAAAATGACCTATTCTTTAGGTTTCCTGTCGAGATCAGTGCCCGGTACATTTTCAGGAATTACAAAGATGACTTTCGTTCAGGGTTTCAAGGACAGATCTACGGCAACGGTTTTATCGACTTGCCCAAAACAAAACAATTGACTTTTCTGGCAAGGGGTCCCAATCAATTTGATCTTTCAGTATTGGGGATGTACGATCAATATTATATTGCTTATCAACAAAAGGAATTTAGTGGGTTTTTGGGCGACAAAGCATACAGGCTGAGCCCGCTTACAGAAATGTCGCGTTATGGCAGGGGCGCCGAAGGGCAACTACGAATAAAGCGTATTGAAGTCGGTGCTTTTTACCAGCAACCCCGATTTTATCCTGATATTCAGGATGAAATGGCCGGCTACTTAAATGTCAGATTTTATAAGGGCAATACTATTGGGATTAGCTATTTGCGTAAAAGGTATTCGGAAAACCCTGATGACGCACATCTTATCAGCCTAAAGTCAAGCCTGAGACCATTTGCAAATACAGTCCTTGATATTGAACTGTCAAAGGGTTTCATCGGCGATAAAAGTGATTATGGTTTCTATACAAACTTTATTGGTAATTGGGGAAAAGTAAATGTTTCGGCAACGCTGTTGTATGCGGGTAAATACTATCCGGGCTATTATACAAATTCACTGTTTTATACGGTAATGGCCAACTGGCGAATCACCAAAAGGCTTAATGTGAGTGCGAATATCCGACAAGACTATAAAAATGCTGCTCAGGATACCTTATTTGGTACAGCACCATACAACCAGGGTTATTATGTTGGTGTAGGATACATGTTTCAAAATAATATAGACCTACGCTTGTATTACGACTATAAAGAACGGATAGACCGGGCAGAAAAAAAGAAATTCCATTACCGCGAACATGTAATCAGGTTGTATTATTCGCACGACATCAGGCGATTTAGCTATTCGCTAAATGGCGAAGTTGGAAATACCGAAAACATGCTTATCACCACCGGCAACCGGTTTTCTGATGCATACCGCCTGGCTCTCGACTTGTATTACCGTATTGGTAACCGGATACAAATAAGTGCCATGGGTAGCTTTATGTCGAACAACCGATATTCAGAAACAACACAAAATCTTTGGGTAATAGGAGGAAGCATTTCAGGTAGAATAGCTAAGAAACTTTATTTATTTATTCGCTACCAAAGCGATTATGAAATTGAAGAGTATTATCGGGACAGAAGTATCTTTACGGCTAATATCGACTGGTATATCAGCAGGAATCACAAATTATCGGCAATTGGAAATTATGCCCTTGTTCAAAAGCAGTTAGATTTAAAGGATTATTCAGCAGGATTTACCTACACTTATAGCTTTGGTGTCCCTTTAAAGAGAACGGCAGAAGCGGGGTCTATCAATGGAAAGATTAACAATATTTCTGCCCAGCGTGTTGAAGGCATTATTTTGCAATTAAATGGCCACTCTGTAATAACCGGGAATGATGGTAGTTTTGCATTGAAGAATATAAATCCCGGGACATATTTCTTACTAATCGACAGAAGCACGATTGGATTTGATGAACTACCTGATGTTCAAACACCAATTAAAGTAGAAGTTATCGGTGGACAAGAAACTTTTATAACTTTTGGTTTGACTACTGCGGCAAAAGTTTTTGGTAAAATAGAAGTGAAAAACGAGGGAAAACAGTCGAAGATACTTAGTAGTGATGGTGATATCGGACACCTGATACTGGAGTTAATGAATGATGATGAATCAATAAAAATTATAAGCGATGAGATGGGTAAATATGTGTTTCCACAGGTTCGCCCCGGAAAATGGAATTTGAAAATCTATCCAAATGGTATGGCCAGAAACTACCGCATTGAAAAGGATATCTATCAGTTAGATTTAGAGCAAGGTGAGCAAATTGATATTCCCATTATACTTATTAAGAAAGAAAGGAATATTATTTTTGTAAACAATACACTTGACTTGACAGAAAGCAATCTTAAAGTCGAAAAAAAGTAAACTGATTTGAAGAAGACCAAACACCATATTACTACACTTGCGCTAATACTTGCTTTGTCGGCTATTGTATCTACAACACAAGCCCAGGTTACTGATAATGCTAATTTGCGATTAAAACTATATCAGCTTGCATTTATTGACCTTGAACCCGATAATGGCATTATTTCTTTTTCATTAGCGCAGCCAACAAATCCGGGCTTACCAGCCGAGTCTGGCAACAACAACTCGAAATGGATCAATTATTCCTGCTGTGTAAAAAACAGCAAACCTGACCGCTACATTACAGTAGAAATAAACAATGGAAGCATTCCGCCAGGACTTGAGCTTCAGCTAAGTGCCTCGTCGTATTCCGGAACTGGGGCGGGGTTACTGGGAAGCCCGTCAGGAACTGTCGTTTTAACTGCCATTGCGCAAACTCTAATTAGTGGGATACGCGGCTCCTATACAGGGAACGGTGCAAATAATGGCCACCAACTAACATATAATTTGGTTATCACAGACTATAGCTTGCTTGATTATGATCAGTCATCAACAATCCAGGTAGTTTATACAATTGTTGATTAAACAAAACCAATGAAAGGAATAGAAAATAAAATACGCCACTTATTGACATTAGCTATGTTTCTCCTTAGTTTTTCTACGCTTTTCGGACAAGCGACCGTAACTGTCTGGGGGAACTGGCGGCAAAATGTCGAAGCTACGGAAATTACCAATGCTGGTGATGATTTTCCAAATGTTTACGAAAGTGCAGCAGACCAATCAAGGTTAAGAGTAAGAAGACAACCTACTTCGCAATTATTTCCTTGGAGGATTGACGTAAGGGGTGATATTGTTACATGGGACAATAGGTTGGAAATATGGATCAGAAGAACCAATGATGGAATTAGTATTACTCCGGGCGCCACGATAACCGGAGGGATGGTTTACCAACAGATATCAATTTTCGATCAATACTTTTTCGAGGGGAATGGTTCTATCAGAAGAATTGCATTGCAATACCAATACAGGGGTGTTTCAGTAGTTATTCCTGCTAAAACATACAGACAAACAATTGTTTACACCTTAACAGAGCTTTGAGCACCAGCATCATTTGTCTTTATGCACTAATGTAACCCCCAATTTACTTACTATCCAAACCGCCTCGTTTTTGTCTTTGAAAATGTCCAGAATGCGGTCATCTGCAAGGCCCGAGTCTTCTGTAAAATGCTCCATTTTATTTTCACTGTAATGATATATGCCATCCCTTCCCGTTCCCAGCCATATACTTTCCTTGTTCTCGACAAATATTACATTAACGTCCCATTTTCCATCAGCTTTCAAAAGCTGTTCCCAACTGCCCTCATTAAACTGATAGAAAGCATTTTCACCAGCCAGCCAAATACCGTGTCGGTCTTTTTTGATCATTGAATATTCCTTATCAATAAGCCCGTCCTTTTTGCCGTATTTATACCATCCGTTGCTCTTAAAAACAGCCACTCCCCCTTTTGCAAAAGCAATTACATCTTCGCCATTCATTGTCAGGGATTCGACTTCATCTTTTAGTTTAAAATCATTTTTAGTAAATGATTGCCATTTTCCTTCTTTAAACAAACCCAGGCCCGCAAATTTCAGGTTGTTGTATGCAAATGCCCATATTCGGATCTTATTATCTTGTTGCAATTTTACAATACGATTCCCACTTAAGCCATCTTTTTTATTGTAGTGTTTCCATCCATCAGTTCCCTGCCTGGCAACACCATTGTCCATGGCCGCCCATATATTCCCATCCTTATCTTCCAGAACAAATAAAACCTTTTCGCTTTTTAGCTCTTTTTCTTTGTAGGTTTTCCAATTCACTCCGTCAAATTCAAAGGCTCCTTCCATTGAACTCAACCAAATATTGCCCTTACTGTCCTGAAAAAGTCTTGTAAAATAATCAGTTGTATAACCCGGAATAATGGCAGAAGTGCCACCAATAATATCATTAAAATCAACCCAACGATCACCACTATACATATGTAACATGCCATTGGAAAGGGAGAAATTCATTTGTGCTGAAGCGTTAACTACTTGCAAATATTCACTTGTAATCCAAAGTCTTCCCTGCCGGTCTTCCATAAAAAACTTTGGTATAAATTTATCGTCATCTTCTTTTACGAAGCTTGTCCAATACTTGCTGTTATAAATAAAAAGGCCTTCGGAACTACCTACCCAAATATTTCTTTTGCTATCTTCAAATAGCACATTAACCCTGCCAATTGTTTTAGGTTTTCCTGACTTACTGTCTTCGATATTTTTAAGCGCATACCATTTCGATCCGCTATAAGCCGTTAAGCCATTCGAAGTCCCAATCCATACCACACCCTTTGAATCAACCAGGGTTACGGTGACCTCCGAAGAGGTAAGGCCATCTTTTTTTGTATGGGACTCGAAACTTTTTTGTGCTGTCAAGTGGAAATGGCAGACACAAAGTATCAGTAGAAATAGTTTTGTTTTCATCGGTTGCGACCTTTTTTACAAAAAAATCAGACTTTAAAAGTAGGCCTTTTTTACGAGAGAGAATAGAAGTATGGATGTTAAACACTCCCTAATAGACAAACGCTTAACTACAATCGGTCAACAGTAAGTTGATAAAGTCCAATTGCTATTTCTATTAATTATCAGCATTCATCCTGACAAAGTCACCACTTTTAGGAAACTGGTAAACTTTCAGATCGAATTGGGGGATAACGGCAAGGATATGATCAAAAATATCGGCTTGAATGTCTTCGTACTTTGCCCACTCGATGGTTGTTGTAAACACGTAAACCTGAATGGGAAGGCCTTTTTCTGAAGGTTGTAATTGCCGTACAAGGAAAGTCATGTCGTCATGAATATCAGAACGGTTATGTAAATAAGCTTTTAAGTATGCTCTGAAAACACCAATATTTGTCTGGCGGCGGCCGTTTACAAGAACCGAAGGGTCAACTTTATTTTTGGTATTATAATCGTTAACCGTTTTTTCTGTTTCTTCAATATAGGCGCTCAGTACATGAATTTTGCTAAATCTTTCCAGCATTTCTGGTGTGCAAAACCGAATACTATCCATATCAATATTAATGGAGCGTTTGATCCTTCGCCCGCCGGAATCTTCCATTCCACGCCAGTTTTGGAAGGAATCGGAAATAAGACTGTAAGTGGGAACGGTTACAATTGTTTTGTCCCAGTTCTGGACTTTTACCGTTGTCAGGTTAATCTCAAGAACCGTTCCATCGGCACCATATTTTGAAACGGTAATCCAGTCGCCAATTGATAGCATTTTATTGAAAATCAATTGTAAACCACCAACAAAGCCAAGAATAGGATCTTTAAATATCAGCATGATTACTGCCGATATTGTACCCAAGCCTACGACAAGTGATCCAATATTTTTATCGAAAAGTACGCCAATTACCACCATCCCGGCAACGATGTAAAGAATAATTTTTAAGATTTGAATCAATCCTTTTATGGGATGATCTTTCGCAAAATCATAGCGGTCGTAATAATCATTAATGGTTGATAACACACTGTCAAGTACGAGTACAATGTTGAAAACAAAGAATACTTCCAGCGCACTTTGGATAAAACTGGAAACAATACTCAAGCTAAGAATGGCATCATCGATAAAATAATAAAGGATGAGTGCAGGAACGAGATAGGAAACTTTTCTGAAAAAACGGTGTTGAATGAGTAAATCGTCAAATTGATTTTTGGAACGCTGGACTAAGGGGATCAATAATTTACGCATGAGTTTCCAGGCTGCAATATATCCGATGTAAGCGATAAGGATGAGAAAGATCAGCGTGATAGATTCACCAAAATGTGTAGCCCAAGATTCTGAAAGTCCTGTTTTGCCCAGCCATTCGGTTAGGAAATCTGTGAATTGTCTGACATATTGTTCCATAATTCCAATCTCTAAGCTGTTCCTAAGAAAATACTGTTTTGAGAGTGCCTAAATAATCTGTTGTCGGAAATTATTTAAAGCCTATTGATGGCCTCCATATATTTATCGAGAATAAAGTTGAGCTTTTCCTTATCAGCTTCCGCATCATAAATACGTATTAGGTCCATTACTCCTTTTTCATAATAAACACTTGTAAGGGCAGCATCGAAATTGTTATTCTGAAGGTTATATTTGATGGCATTTGTCATTGTTTCAAACGCATCCCAATCCAAAAAGGCTGGTATCTGCAAATAGTGAGTTCCTTCATCAATAAGGTCTTTGAAAAGTCGGGAGTCGATTTTTTCTACCTTGAAGAATTTTCTGACCTTGATAATACTTGAATAAGGGGAAATAGCCCGGTGTTTTTTGAAACCGATGCCCGTATTGGAAAACTTAGTAATTACCTCGCCAACATTTTTGTACAACAAGCCTTTAAACCGAATTACCTCCGACAGACCATTTTTAAACTGAATTGTTCCGGGTGTTGCTGAAAAATTGAAAGCAACTTCTTTATTGATATTGTGTACAGTACGTATAATGAATTCACTGTTAAATTCTCCTGATGTTAAAGCAAAAAGAGAATCGGGCTCTTGCAATTCAGGGACTGTTAACCCGTGGTAGCCCGGAAAGGGCTGCTGTGATTCCAGCATTAAAATGTTGCAATTCATTTCATCCTGAACTGATGCCAGGGTCTCTTTTTTAATAAGCGTTCCAACGGTTTGAATAATATTTTGGCTCATGATTTTTATGTTTTTTATATTTTTTGCGGGAGGGCTAAGATAAAAATAATTTCAGAAAATGAGTTTATGATTTATTTAATAGTAGAAAAAGCTCTCTTCCGCTTCGTGGTTTGATAGAATTGTGTGCGATCTTAAAAGCTTCAAAATCAAAATACACAGTAAATAAATCTCTGTATTCTTTTTCTGTTCCACCGTATGGAGGCCCTTCAAAATCAAAGACATGGTTAAATAAAAGGCCAACCAGTTTGCCCCCATTGTTTAACAATTCATAAACTTTTTCTGCATATTCTGTTCGCCTTTCCAGCGGAATTGAACTAAAAAAAGTTTGTTCAACCACCAAATCGTATTTTCCCTTGTGGGCAAAAAAGTCATCAGTAATAATATTGGTGTCGGGAAATTGCGGGCAGCGTTTTTTAAAGGAAGCAATACTTTGCTCGGCAAAATCTAGTAAAAACGTATTCCGAAAACCATTGGCAAACAAATATTCTACTTCCCACGCATTTCCTGCACCGGGCACTAAAATTCGCAGACTCTTATTATTTAACTGATCGAAATAGGTTTTTAAGGGTGTCGAAACGTTGCCAATATCCCAGCCTGTTCGTTCATCCAAATAGTGTTGGTTCCAGTATTGCTTCGAGAATTTTTTCATCTACATTCATTGCATCTTAAGTGCTAGCATATTGAGCCAGACTCTTCCATGTTTTTCAAACGCTGGAAGGTCCTTTTTCATTCTTCTGCTGCAAACATCGGATCCCAGGGAGGGAGCAGTATGGCTTCGTTTTCAAGTATTTCCAGAGTTTTCGGATCGATGTATTTTTTATTAACAACCAACCTGAACATATATTCATCGAACCATTCATCAGTCATTGTCAGGTAGCCTTTGTTTCCTTTGTCGGCTCCCCAACTATTTTCCAATTGCCATTTGTCAACAGTTCCATCAGGAAGAATATTTACCCCAACCAAAGCCATTCCGTGGGTCGATCCGCTCTCAAAAGTCTGAATACGGGCTTTTTTATCATTTCCAAAAGTTACACCAAAAAGATCGTTATAGTTGTAGTTGTTCACATCCAGTGTTCCGTTCTTGCTGTCTAATTGTTTTCCGACATCGCAGGAAAAATACATGGCTTCGTTGCCCAGAATTGACTTTTTTGCAAATGCTTTGATTTCATCAACGGGTAAATTAATGTAACGCCAATTGACACCTTCAACCAAATTACGGTCGAATTCCACTTCATACAATTTGTTGTAATCTTTGGCAGGGTCATCCATAAGCATTACATAATCATTCAAATCAATCCCAATTATTTCATCGTAAAATTGTTTGGGTGAATAAGTAATTTCCTCACTAATCTTACCATCCTTGTCTTTGTATTGCCAGCTAAATTGTTGCGGGGGTTCGCCAAGACTTAATACCAATATACGGTAAATTTCGGCAAGCATTTTGTTTTTTTGTTCCAGTTTAAACTCTTCATGTACCAGTGACATTGTAATGCTTCTTATTTCAAGTCCCTGTTCTCTGAGTTTCCTGCGCAACAAACGCGACATCATTGCAGTTTTTTCACTTTGGTAGGTGTCGGGCATGGCCGAAGCCGGAACCAAGCCATATTTATTTACGATATCAGCAAAGGTTGTCCACTGGCCGCCATCACCAATGGGGTTCTTAAACAGCCATTCTACTTTACGGTCGTCCAACGGTAAATTGGCTGTTGCAATAGCAATCTCCAAAAACAGATTGGCTTTTTCTAATTGATCCCAAAAGAAATTATAAGTCTGTGAGAACTCGAATTCGTTCAATGCATATTTTTCCTGAACCATTGGGCGTAGTGTGTTCAATCCTGTATAAAGCCAGCACCTGCCTGATTTTTTCTGATTGGTAATACCTTTGACATCAACACGATTAGAAAAGTAGTGGTTAATTTTCCCGTCATTTCCCCGGTTGATGGCCAGCTTTTTAATATCGTTGTGGCTTATTGCATTCAATAAAGCTGTGTTTTCAGGGTTTTGCTGAAAGCTTTCCCTAAGCTGATCAATTGTTTGCTGATCAAGGCTACCCTTCAATTCCTGGGCATTTAACTGAACCGTCAAAAGCACGACTAACGCACTTAAAATTGTAATAGATTTTTTCATTTTTAAACTTTTAACACTTAACTTTTAACTCTTAACTCTTAACTCTTAACTCATGCTCAGCCTTTTGGATAGTGGTCGGACGACTTTTTGACTTGGCGTATAGTCGTCTGACCACATCACTTCGTCAACCCCCACTTAACTTACATTTATAACCAAGCCCTTCGAGTAATCCCTTTACTTTTTCCCGAAAGTCGCCTTGAATGATAATCTCTCCATCTTTTACAGAGCCACCGGTTCCACATTTCGACTTGAGTGTTTTCCCCAATGCTGTCAAATCTTCAGACTGTCCGACAAAACCGGTAACCAATGTTACTTGTTTGCCTTTTCTTTGTTTTTTATCGCGGCTAATGTAAAGGTTTTGTGCCGATGGGCTTAGTGTTTCAACTTCTTCCTCCTTCTCGTCGAATGCTTCAAAATCGGGATTTGTTGAATAAACCATTCTGCTGTTTCTATTTTTTGCTGTCATTTTTTGGAATTATTATTTTTAGGGATAAAGGCTTCACTTTAATTTCTAATTTCTTTTTCAATTTCACGGCCTCACCATCAAGGTTAATCGCTCTTTCGCTTCGTATAACCTGAAGTCCGCTTGATGGGATAATTTTAACAAGTGATGACTTATGAATACGTTTTAGAAGCAAGAGATTGGCAACAGTTGGCATGTCAAAAATACGCGGTTTCTGGACAATACAAACATCCAGTTTTCCATCATCCAGTTTTGCATGGGGTGCAATTGAAGTATTGTATCCAAACTGACTGGAATTGGCAAAACTGATAAAAAAAGCCCTGACTTCCAATCGTTTTCCATCATTAAATTGAATGACATACTTTCTTGGTTTGTAGTTGAAGTATTCCTGAATCACAATACGTAAGTATGAAAAGAATCCTCTTTTATTACTCTCTGAAAACTTCTCTGCTACCAATGCATCGAATCCAATACCGGCGATACTCACAAAAGGTTTTTCATTGATCGTTGCCGTGTCAATGGAAGTAATATTAGATTCGTTAATGAGTTGAATTGCCTTCGGAACAGAAAGCGGAATTCCCATATGTCTGGCCAGACCATTTCCGGAACCTACTGGAATAATGCCGAAAATAGTTTCTGAATTAATTATTTGCGAGGCTACTTCATTAATGGTTCCGTCACCGCCAACAGCTATAACAATATGAATTCCAGCTTCAACAGCCTCCCTGCTCAATTGTTTTGCGTGTCCTTCTGACTTGGTCAGACAAATCTCATAATTGTATATTTCGCTGTTAATGGCCGAATGGATAATTTCGGAAATGTTTTGATTTGTTTTTCTTCCGGAAAAAGGGTTGACAATAAAACGGATTGATCTTTTTTCTTGCCTGGAATGATCTTTCAACGCATTGGTCTTCATTGGTTTTTTTGGAAGCTCTCCCGATTGCATCCTGCTTTTATTTAGTCAACCTGACTTTCACCAACCTGGTTTCTTCATTTGCATGATTGCCGGCTTCGTCCGTAACATTGTAAGTCGCTTCATATTCACCAACCACATCTACATTAACATTTTCATTAAACTGTAACCTGTCGGTAATATCAATTGTATCATTGTTTTCGGTAATATCCCAGGCCATGGCACCCGCATCAACATAGGGGGAAAGGCCCGCACTCCATGTAGTGGGATTGGCTCCCAGTAACACAATAAACGGCTTGTTTTTGTCACCATTATCATCTTTGTTACAAGATGAAGCAAGGAAAAACATAATGACTGTAATTAATAAAATGGCTTGTTTTCTCATTGTTATTTCTTGTTGTTTGTAAATGCAAATTTATAAAAATGATTGGGTAGTCTCGTGTCTCTTACAAAAATTGAAAACAGATTTGTTAACATTAATTACGTTATGTAAAAGTATTTGAGCGCATGAACCCTAATGCAAATAACTATCTTTGCAGATCACTTATAAACAGTATTCATTTTGAAAAAATCAATATCTAAATTAATCTAAAAAATGACTAATAAATATAGTAAATCCCTTCTAATGTTACTTTTTCTAGTGCTCGTAATTAATGGTTTTGGGCAAAATCCCAAATATCAATCAGCTAATTTCCGTTCTCCGCTTGACATCCCACTCTATCTTTCCGGGACATTCGGTGAACTTCGCTCCAATCATTTTCATGCCGGCATCGACATCAAAACTGAGGGTGTGGAAGGGAAAGAAGTATTTGCCATAAGTGATGGTTATGTTTCGCGCGTTAAAGTTTCGACAAGCGGTTATGGGAAAGTGCTCTACATTACTCATCCCAACGGATTCGTATCAGTTTACGGGCATTTAAAAAAGTTCAACGATACTATCCAACAATTTGTAAAAAAACTGCAATACAAAAATGAGCGATTTCTTGTTGAGGCTTATCCGGAAAAGGGGAGCTTAAAAGTAAAAAAAGGAGAAGTTATTGCGTTGTCTGGAAATACCGGTGGATCGGAAGGTCCGCATTTGCATTTTGAGATTAGGGAGGAAGCTACACAATATCCTGTAAACCCCTTATTTTTTGATGGTATTCGCATTGAAGATCAGGTCAGGCCAAGAATAGCAGAATTGGCAATTTACCCAATTGTAAAACAAACCTTAATCAATGGAAAAAATGACACAGCCTTTTTTTCTGTTGAAAAAAAAGGGAATCAATATACTTTGGTTAGTAATAAGAAAATTACCATTGCAGGGCCATTTTCATTGGGTATCCGCACTTACGACCAAATGAATAAAATCAGTAATAAGAATGGTGTTTTTCGTGTAGAACTTCTGCTAGACAACGAAAAAGTGTTTGGACTTGAAATGGACAAATTGTCTTTTGCAACCGTCCGCTATTTAAACAGCCTGATCGACTATCCTTATTTCAAACTCAAAAAGCGCCGTTTGATCAGGACACAGGTCGACACCAATAACCGCCTTTCTATTTATCATGATGTGGTTAATAATGGTATTTATTCCTTTTCCGATACTTTGTTGCACAGCTTTAAATATATTGTTAGCGATGCTTACGAAAACAGCTCCGCTTTTTTATTTGAAATTGAATCTATAAAACCACAAATGGCAGATGGCATAGAGGATGCCGTTTCAAAAACCGGAAGTTTTTTTAAATATAGTCGTGAAAATAATCTTAAGGAAGCTGGCATTTCGCTACAATTTCCGGCCAATGCATTTTACCGATCCTTTTATTTTCAATTGAAAAGCCTTCCCGCAAACGACAAAAGTTTCGCTCCAGTATATATGGTTCATGATAAATATACCCCTGTACAAAAGAGTTTTACAATAAGTATAGTTCCTGACTCGATTCCAGTGGATTTAAAAACCAGAATGTACATTGCATACTTAACTGATGAGGGAAGTCATTTTTATATTGGCGCAAATTGGAAAGGCAATAAACTGACTGCAAAATCAAGAATACTGGGAAACTATACTGTAATGGCCGATACCATCAATCCGGAAATTAAAACCCTTAATTTTTATAATGGGAAAAATGTTTCCAAACAAAATACTTTAAAACTTAGCATAAAAGAAAAGCAAACAGGAATTAAAACTTACCGGGGAACGCTTAATGGCCGTTGGATTTTAATGGAATACAACCCAAAGAAAAACAGGCTTACCTACACTTATGATGAACATATCCAGAAGGGTAAAAATGATTTTAAACTTATAGTGAAAGATTTGCTTGGAAATGAGGCTGTTTATGAGGCAACAATTATTTACTGATTTTGGCGCAAGCAATAAAGTATGAAGCTGTATTTTTTCTAAAGGGGACTTCTAATAATTACTTCGCATCAAGATTTTCAGCGTTTTTCATAGACGATGAAAATTTATGAAGTACTATCGGGATAATACGAGGAAATTTGAAGAAGTATATGAAAAACACTGAAAACCCTATGGGAACAAATATAATAAACAATCTGACTGCGTTAAAATTTGTCTCAATAGCTATGGCTATTCAGAAAAATTTGCGCTTTGCATCTTGTTCATTGTTTGTTTCTTGAAAGAAAGGAATTAATAGAAGTCCCCTAAAGTCTAAACCAAGACATTTCCATTCGGGCCTTCCTGCTTTTGCAATTGTCCTTGATGAGTTTAAAGAAAATATCGCCATTGTCCTCCAGGGAGTATTGGTAGTGTCCTTCATCCCCCTGGCAAGTTTCAGCTCCAGAAGTGTTTACAAATGTCAATACATTTTTTACAACTGATAATTCTCCTTTGATCGCTGTTTTCTGATCAACAGAAGGCATTTCAAGAGTAAAGGAAAACCGGTTCAATGTAAGAATAACCCCATCGTAATTACTCACCCATGTTCCGGTATACATGGGCTCAACTGTTAAAGTTGGTTCCTCTTCTTGCTGGGTCTCGGTAGTTGTTTGCGCAGGAACAGCCTCGTTTTTAGTATCGTCTTGTAAAATAAAATAAGCAACTACTACTGATAGGATAGCAAGTAGAATTATGATAAGCAAAAACAGCATGAGTGGGCTTTTCTGTGCTTTGGAACCTCTTTTTTTATTTGATTTTACAGCCATATTTTTCTTGCGAAGATAATAAATGTAATTACTCTTTTACGTCAATAACTTTCCCTGAAAATCTCAGGTCTTTTCCGGCCAGCGGATGATTAAAATTCATAGTGACAGCTTCGGGCATCACTTTGGTAATTCTTCCCATATGCTTGTTTCCGTCGTTGTCGTTCATGGGAATTGTATTTCCAACTTGCAGCATTTTTTCGTCAGTTTTTCCATCCACTGCAAAGGTGTCGATGGGAATATCAAAAATGGCATAAGGGTCACTTGGGCCATAAGCATCTTCTGCTTTGAGGATAAAACTGAATTCGTCATTTGCTTTTAATCCGGAAAGGTTTTCTTCAAAAGCAGGAAGCAACTGGCCAATACCAAATTGAAAGGCTGCCGGTTTTTCTTCGTTCACTTTTTCAATGATCTTATCATCATCCACTGCTGTTAGGGTGTAGATGAGTTTTGCTGTTTTTTTTGGTCCGATTTGCATAATGAATTATTTTTCGGCAAAAATAAAAACTTTGGCCAGACCCGCTAAGTCGCCGAAGGACTTAGCGGGTCGAAAACAGAGGATTTATCGACTTCCAACCCCCTAAGTGCAATAGGCCACTCAGCGGGTTTGTCAGATGCCAGACCCGACGGGTTTTTTTCAACCCGGCGGGTCGAATTTGCTAATGACTTTGTCGTCCGACCACTAATACTGCGGCACAAAATAGTGGTCAGACGACTATTCGGAAAAGTGCCGTTCACGCTAAGTCGTCGAAGGACTTAGCGGGTCGGGAATGGTGAGTGTGATTTTCTCAACCCGCTGAGAGCAAATCCCGATAGCCATCGGGAACTCAGCGGGTTTGTCTGACCCGACGGGTTGGAAAAAACCCGGCGGGTCTGTAGATCAAAAAAATACGATTAAAGCCGGCAGTAAAAAAACACTTTCCCCAACAATGCGGTAGCGTTCATCTTTCTGAAACCAATCAGGATAGAGCATGATGAGCAGAAGTGTCAGGTTCATCAAGGCCAGTATCATGAGGGCGGCGAATTGAAGATTGGTGCTAATAAAGAAGATGGATATTTTGATGATGATAAAAACCAGGATGTGCAGAACGATAAGAAACCTTCTGCTGAGTTGCTTTCCGAAAAGCACCGTGAAACTACTGTGGCCTTCTTTTAAATCATTTTCGTAATCGAAGTATGAAGCCATTATTCCCTCTGCCCATGCCAGAAGGATAAATATGCTGATGATAAGAATGGTATTTGTTTCAGGAATCTGATCACTCCAAACCAAAGGTGCCAGCCAGATTCCGAAAATATAAACAAAGGCGATTACCAGTTCTTTTTGAAGCAGGAGTAGTTTTTTGTTCCCCCAAAAAAACAAGGCCAAAAAGTACGTCAGCACCAAGCCGCCGAGGAGCAATCCAAACTTAATTATTTGATGGTCGAGGAATACCAAGCTTAACAATAGGGCAGCCAACCCAAAGAGAACAGATAATGTGAGCAGTAATTTTCGGTATTTGAAATGAAAACGGTGTCTGTAAATCCCTGTTTTCCCTTTCGATTTAAAGCCGTCAATCAAATGGTCGAGTGTATAAAATGACCAGACAGCAGATGGAAGGATGAACCACCAAACGGGATTGGGATCGACCTCAAGGATTCTGCTTGCAAAATAACCAACAGCAATTGCTCCAACTACAACGTCAATACTTAGGGTTTGGATTGTTTGATGAAACGAAAAAAGTTGTTTCTGAAAAGAAATCATTTTGCTATTGTGGTGGTTTAATCCCTACCAAAGTTACTACAATCTTAAAATCGTTTGGCACGATAAAACTTTGGTCGCTTTTGGCATCTTCTTCTGACATGCTGGTGTTTCCAAAATCGCTCCTGTCGAGGATGATTTCTTCGCTTATTGCCTGCAGGGTATCAGATTCAAGGATTAAATCGTATTGAAAATTAATGCATTTAGTAACTCCCAGAATAGTGATATCGCCATAAATGGTGGAGGAATTTTCCGCATTCTCAATATGGTCGATAGTGAAGTTAGAAAACTGATATTTTTCAGAATGAAAGAATTCAAAAGATTTCAGCGTGTTTTGCAGTGTTAGCCGCATCAATTCGTAGTCGATGTCGATGTCAACAATGCTGTCCATATTAACATTGAGATTGCCATCAACAATTTTTCCATCTACAACTTTCAATTCACCGTTTTCGAATAGGACATATCCATGATGGATGTCACAAGCCCATTCAACTTTACTTGAATCTGTGTCAATAATATAAATAGTAGTATCCGATGTAACTTCTTCTGCAATAACAGAATAAAGGCTGAATTGTAAAAATGAAATTGTTAATATGGTGAAAAGGAATTTCATCTTTTAGTCATCATTACTTCCCACACTACAAACTCCGGTTATTTTATTATCTATTATCAATTCTTGAATTTCTGGCGGAATATTAATTGCATCTGTAAAATCAGTTTCCATAAATTCAACAGCAAAGAAATTACAACCCTTAATATCAGCACCCCTAAAATCGGCTTCTTGTAAATGTGCTCCCCGGAAATCAACATTCCACAAGCGGGAGTTGATAAAACTTGTTTCTTCAAGTCCCGCACCCGTAAAATCGGAATAACTAAAGTCTGACGAATCAAGTTTCGCACCTGCAAAAACAGTGATAATAAACTTAACATGCACCATCTTGCTTCCTGTAAAGTCAGCATCAGTAAACTCCGATTCCTTCATCAAAGCATTGGTAAAATCACTATTGCGAAAGTTTGCCCGATGCCCTATCACCCCAAACATATTTGCACCCCTGAAATCGGAACATTCCAGATTGGCATCATTTACATGAATCCTAAAAAGAGTTCCCCTACCGAAGAGGCAACTTGAAAGGTTCGACCTATTGAAACTGGACCATTTCATATCGGAAAACCTGAAATCAGAATGGGACAGGTCAGCGTCATCGCATTTGGCAGAGCGGAAACTTGAGCCCCTGAAGTCAGCATTTTGAATATGTATGCCATTCCAATAGACTTCGTCGAGGTCAGCAAACCTAAAATCGTCCTTGTCCTGGGGTATGGCCGTGATTCCTTTCTTGCGTTTCTCACCGTTATCAAGAAACATCTCCTCATTAATCACAGTCTTTCGTATTGATTTGCTGGTGAAATTGGCCAGTTTGTACATGTTTGATGTATCTGGAACAGCTTCATTATTACAGGCATACACATTCTGATTATTAGAACTGTTGCACGAATGAAAAAAAATTGTGCCTGTAATCAGCATGAAAAATAAAAAGCCGGATGAAATCCTTTTTGTCATTGTTAAATGATATCACTTTTATTAAAATGCCTGTTGCCTAATATTCCAAATATAAAACCCAGGATAATAGGGTAGGAGATGGCAAAAATAATAAATGCCCATCTGCTAACAGTATCAAGGATGTAATAAGAGGCAGCTCCCATAACCGTCAATTTTGGGTCGAATAATACCAAAACGGCAGTTCTGAATACCTGTAATGGGTTAAGCATTCCCAAACCAATTACCATTTCGGGGTTAACCCTGAACTTCAGCATGACTCCCATTAAAATAAGATCAAGAAAAGCAACCAATAGCAACCAGATGATAAATGCAGAACTTACTGCCAGGTCTTGAGAATGTGCGTATGAAGAGATGAACATACTAATTCCAAGAAAACAAAAAATCATTGAAGCCAATAAGCCGCTATAAAGTGCAAATAAGTCCCAGGGAACATCGATATTTGTGATTGTACCCCAAATTGCAGCACCGAGAAGGGCAATAAAAACAGGAACAAATACAGCAATAAATTTGCTGATAAACTTGCCCCAGAAATAGGCTGTAAACGATACCGGCAATGAGAGTACGTATTCCATTACATTTGATTCGCGATCGCCGACTACTGAGCGTACTGTTGAAATTAAGACATAAATCGGAAGTATTACCATGCTCACTTGCATGAAAGTTACCATCAGCCGGCTTAATCCCACAAAGCCAATAATCTGGGATTCGGTAATTCCCATGGCAAACATCACGGCTACAAATCCGCCAAACATAAGGCTGTAAACCCAAAACCATTTTGACCTTAAGTTCTGCCTGATGTCGAGTATTAATATTTGTTGAAATCCTGAGTTCATATTATTCTTCTAAAATATTCAAAATGACAATTATACTTTTTAAACTCCAATATACAAATTCCAAACCTCAAATAAATTCCAAACTGCAAATCTCAAACAAATTCCAAAAATCAAAAGTCAAATTCCAAACTACTTTGACTTTTCAATTATTGCAGAAAATATTTTTTTCAATTCAATTGCTTCTTGAATTAATGGTTCAACTAATTGCTCGTTACCCAATTGGTTTGTTTCATTAATTAACCTTAACCAATAAGCAGTTTCTTTCGCTTCTTTTCTGCATATTTTAACCCGAAATACAAAATCCTTCTTATTGAATGATTCATTTGCCTCAATATAATTGAACCACTAGAACCAGATGACCGAACAACTTGCTTTGCATCTTCAATATTTGCAATTGACTTCTTTAAAGTTTTGACAAAGAGTCTAACCTCTTTTGCAAATTGAAAAGTTCTCTCTTCCAGATCATAAGGTTTGTTATTTGATTTTTTAATCATTGGTTATTATTTGACCTTTGTTTTTTGTAGTTTGAGTTTTTCAATTATTTGTTATTTGAGTTTTGCTTTTTGTTATTTCAGTCTAGTGGTGCATGTCCATTTTTTTTGCTTTGATAAACTCCTCTCGCATGGTAATTCCATCATGAATCCGTTGAACTGTTGTTTCAAAATCGAAAGTGGAGTCGGCTTTGTTTTTTAGCGCACCGTATCCATATCCCATTGGGGTTCTGTCTCCGTAACGGTACCATGCTTTTTGAACCTCTATCCATTCGCCTGTTTCACAATCACCTATCCACGATTTGGCATTTTCACCTCCATATTTAATCCAATCATTGGTGCCCATATATTCAATAAGGCACCCAAGGTCGTCGTACCAAAGCACTTCTTCGTGCATATTGATTGATTGAACAGAATACTTCTGGTCTGCCATTCCCATGAGGCAGTTTACACAAATGTCGCGGTCCCAATTAATTTCACGAGGACTTTGGTCGATTTCCCTGTTGCAGGCAAAAGCCAAGAGTATCAGGGGTATTGCGATTAGTTTTTTCATCTGTTAAAGTTTTATTGATGATGTACAAAGTGTTTTTTTTGACCCCACCCCGGCCCTCCCCCGAGGGGAGGGTGAGGCGTACTCCCTATTATTTGGAGAGATCCAAAAGTCCTCCCCACGGGGGAGGATTTAGGAGGGGTGGTGTTTTTTCATGATTATCTTTTTTAGCCCTGACCTAAAGGTCAGGGTAACTGATTAATTACTTGAAACTATTTCGGGAACTACGGTTTTATCAACAACAATATTTCCCAGGTCCATTTCGACAACCCTGTTTACAAGGGTCTTGATTTCATTCATTCGGTGGCTGCTTAAAATCATTAAACTGTCTTTTCTGAAATTTTGAAGGTGGTCGAAAAGAATTTCCCGGGCTTGTGGGTCGAGGTTTGCAGAGGGCTCATCGAGTAGTAATATTTTTGGTTTTCTTCCGAGTGCAAATGCGATGAGTAATTTTTGTTTCATTCCTCCCGAAAGTTTGAAAAAGGGTTTATGGAGATTCTCCTCAATTTGCAGTCCCATTGAATGAGAAAGCTTGACAAATTCTTCTTTTGGTGTATTGGTTAATTTGGTGAAAAAGTTTAGCAATTCTTTAACCGTCATTTTAAGCGGGGGAGGCGTTTGGGGAACAAAACCAACATCTTGCAAAATAATACCCCTGTCTTTCCGGGGGTTCTTGTCAAGCACTTCCATCTTGCCCTCATAAATATATTGCCCCAGAATACATCTTATCAGGGTGGTTTTTCCTGCACCATTTTGTCCAATGAGCGCAATTTTCTCACCCTCATTAAAATTGATGGTGAGGTTTTTAATGACTTCCTGTTTCTTGAAAGTCTTTGAAAGGTCTTGTATATTTATCATTTAATCATTCTCTCATTTACGCATTCACTCATTTCTTTTTTCCTACAAAACCGTTCCCCAACCCTTTAGGGTGTACGAAAGCGCATTGCCGGCACAGGTATCGATACACAATCCGCAATTTGTACAATCGGAGCCAGTATAATGCGTTTCCTGGGTTGCCTTTCCCCTCTGTACAAACCAAAGTTCGTGGGGTACCAGGCAAACTGTCTGGCAATCGCGGCAATATCCACATTTATCCAAATCGAATTTAATGGTTAATGGTGATAATTTTCCAACTAAACTCCATGTTGTTCCTATCGGACAAACATAACGACACCAGAAACGCTTACTGTACACAATTTCAAATAACAGAATACCAAAAACCCAGAAAAGTAAAAGTCCCGGCCCGTAAATCATGGCACGCGAAACAATACCTACTACATTGAGGTTTTCAAATACAAGTTGTTGTGTCGCTAGAGCGAGGATGATAAATCCAAACCAGAAAACAAACCTGATTCCTGTATGGAAAGCATGTTCCTTTATCTTTTTTGTTTTGACAAGATAGTTGTGCAGTCTCTCACCCATTTCTGCCAGAAAATGGTAAGGGCACATCCAGGAACAATAGGATCTGCCGCCAAGTAAAAACCAGAAAATCAAAATGGTAAATAGCCCTATCCAAAAGTTCATTGTTAAATGGACGATATAGCCTGTTGTGGAAGAAATGGCTAATTCCTGCAAGGCATTAAACGGGTCCATCAGATAAAAACCGATTAGTCTTGAACCACTCAATGAACCTTCCAATATTGCCAGGTCGAATACAAATGAAAGTACGAAAAGCAGGTTCATAAATATGAGTACGCTCCAACGAATGTTGCGCCATTTGTGTGTGCCTTTATGCGAATCGCACCAGACTTTATAATCCATTCCCAATTCGGTATGTGGCATGTCTGCCATCGGTTTGGGTTTCAAAGGAGTTTTGTGTTTTCCGCTTCTTATAATGTCAAATGCTGCCATGGCTTACGATTTTATAGGTTCAACAACAATACTAGGCTTCTCTGTAGGACAAACCATCACACAAACTCCGCAACCGGTACAGCCTTCCAAAACTCGGGGGTGTAATTTACCGCTTCCTCTTCCGGGTACAAAAACAATGGCGCTTTCGCCAATTGGACATTCTGTAACACATAGATTGCAAATCTCCCTATCGAATTCTTTGTCTTTCAGAGGGGTGGCATAAGCAAATTTACTGTCAGGAGCCCTGTAAATTCCTTCAAAATCAGTTCCTCGGGAAATTCCTTTAAAGCCCTTACGTTGATGTGCCAGACAAGTGTTTTTGTTGATATGTGCTTTCCCCATCAACACCGCTTCTTTCATGGCAACCTTCTGAACCTCAAATGGGTTAACTTTCGATAAATCAACTCCGGGTTCTTGTGAAGCCTTTTCAACTGCAAGTGCCCCGGCATCTTTGAATTGCTCGAAGTTCAAAACGGCAGTCGGACAAGTTTCGACACATTGTAATGCATCACATGAAAAATCGCAGGGCTGTTCGCGAACATCTATGTAAGGTGTTCCGTAAGAGAGCCCTTCATGAGCGCCTGCTAATTTAATCGCTTGAACGGGACAAATCTGAACACAAAGACCACATTTAATGCATCCGTACATGAATTCAACTTCACCGATAGCACCGGGTGGGCGAAGGAAATCTTGCCTTAACTGCTCCCCACTATGGGAAATATCGAGGTATTTTACACCGACACCTGCAACAGCAAGTACCCCGGCAGCAACACTGCCTGAGATTATGAATTCCCGTCTGCCAATTTGTTTCTTAGCCATGGAAAAATAGTTTAATTATTTGGTTTTATTATTGCGAAGTAAAGATATATATAATTCATTGACGTGTGAATAATTAGCATCAATAATTGATGAAAGTTTCTGACCAAAATTATTTAGAGATTGAATCTCAAACTAATATTAAAACTCCTTCCCGCTTCGTAATAATCGCTACCCGTACCCGATCCCATATTTTTATATGCCCTGCTTAAATGTTCGTAATAATTGGCGTCAAATAAGTTTGTAACCGAAGCTTTGATTTCCATGAATTTAAAGGGCGTATAACTGGCTGCAATATCTGTAACGATAAAGGCATCGCTTGCGCTTTCATTGAAACTGGTGGATATCCTGTTTTGCTCAGCGGCATATCGTGCCCTGATTTCAGCGTTTACCTTTTTGGATTTAAAGCCAAATGCTGTATTGATTGTAAATGGAGGAATCTCAGCTAAAGGCTCGTCCCATGAAATATTTTGTGCATTGGTATAACCACCGCTTAATCCATATTTAAAATACTTCGCAAAAAAGAAGTCCACGCCGGCTTCAAAACCATACATTCTTGCGTTGTCAATATTCGTAAAACGTTTGGCATGGGCAGGCGGTTTACAAGGCATGAATTTTTTTTGCAAAGTCGTGTCCACAAATGCTGTGATGTAATTATTCAGGTAGGAATAAAATACGTCAGCATAAATATGAACCACATTCCACTGCTTGCTGATGATGATGTCGGTTTGGTAATTGACTTCAGGTTTCAGGTGGGGATTACCCACATATTCGTAGGCATCTGCACCAACGGAGAAATGGTTGATGAATTTTTCACCCAAATCAGCTGAGCGTACACCACGGCCACCGGCCCATTGGATGTAAAAGCTGGGGTCGAATTGCCAGGTTAGCGAAGTATTCACCGAGAAATTGAAATCTGCATCAGGTTGAATGTCATTGTTGTAAAGTTCTGAGAAATCAGCTGCGGGGTCGTCAATTGCGTAAGTCACATAATCCAAGCGCAGACCGGCCACCCACAATAGATTTGAATTGACCTGGTATTTGTTTTCAAAAAATACGCCTAAATCTTTCATTTTTGAATCTTGCCAGCCTTTGTCCGTAAACTCTTTTGGTTGTGGAAGCGTGTCACCGGTACAGCCATTTATTTTTACTAATCGTTCGCGTGAACCATCTTTGTTGGTGTAGGCATAATCGAGCCCTACAAATTGAAGGATTTTTTCTCCGGGTTTCAACCCAAATTCCAAACGGCCGCCCAATGATTTGGAAGTGACGCTTGTTACCGCTTCGGTGATATTCCAGCTGGGGCGTTTGCGTGTTGACATTTCATGCTCAACAAATGAGCCATAAGCTTTTGCTTTTAAAGAGAAAATCAATCCTGATAAATCTTGCACCATATAATCCAGATAGGCCATGGTACTGTTGTCAAAATCAGCATCCATCGGTAATCCGGCATGGTCAATATCTTTGGCAAATCCTTGACGCCAGGTAAATTGAATACGGTTTTGCCTGTTCTTTCCGTGGTTGTTCCCCACTTTTACGGCATATCCAAACCTGGAATAGGAAGAGGGGATTGTAGTGCCATCACCACTTTGATAGTCACCAAAGTCTTTATAATCGGCATTGAGCGAAACATCGAAGCCTTTGCTCAACAATTGAACATTAGCCTGGCCGAAATAATTTCCTCCATTGGAAATGTAACCGCCTTCTACAGCAGCTTTCACTTTAAATACATCTACTTTCTCAGGTCGTCTTGTTACGATATTAATCAACCCACCAAGTGAAGGGCCAAACCTTACGCTATAAGGCCCTTTGATGACTTCTGCTTTTTCGACTTCCTCCGGCGAGACCTGTGAAATTGCAGGGTCCATGCGGTTTGGGCAGGCATTAGATGATTTGGTACCACCATCAATTTGAACATTTAGTTGTTCGTATTTGAATCCTCTTAAAACTGGTTCCATGGCGTAATTCCCTCTTTTTGCAATGCTAAAGCCGGCTTGTGTTTTAAACATTTCACCAACATCGTGTACGTCCTGTAATTTGATGGATTCGGCAGAAATATTGGTTTGTAATAGTTTAACATCCAAATTACCGGTCACCAGTATTTCTTCCATGGTGATGGTATCTGTTTGTGCAGAGATAGTTGTGCTAAACAGCAAAACCAGGATTATTAGCCAATATTTAATTATTGTATTTATTCTCATTTTTATCTGTGTCTTTATCCTGAAAGTTTATTCTTCTGAAATTTGGAAATGGTGTGAAGCCAATGCGAAAGAAGAAACCCAGCGCATCCCATATTTTAGTTTGCGGGAGTCTTATTTACTTCTGCTACCTCTAAACCAAAAAAGGTAGTTTGTAAAATTGCGATAGCTTCCAATACTTTCGCACTGGCAAATGCTCTAAAACTATTTCGTACATTGTAGTGAATTCTGCATGAGGCAAATTTTAAACCAAATACATTAAACCAATAATGGCCAAATACAGAATGAAACTTAATGCGACTGCTTTACAGAAAAAAATCTGCAAATAGTTTTAAGAAATAATTTCGGGAGGGGGAGAGGGGATTTTCAGGTAAACTGATGATAAAAATGATTTGACAAAATCTGAATAAGCTTTGTTGATACTGAGCGGCTCAGTAAATTCAATTCCTGTTGGGTTTAAAAATACCAGGCTATTGATGTTATTGTTTGTTTCAGGTAGCGGTGCTTCTTTCTTGCTTTCCGGGTTTTCTTCTACCCTGCTAATAATTGCACTCAGGTATGCGATGTCGCCAATCAGCGTGGTGCAGGCCTTGATATTTGCATCTTGATTACTGATTGTTGTTTGCGAGTTTACTAAAAAATTATGCACATAAGGATAGTTTGGGGCAAGTAGGAAGCCCAAAAAGACCAAAAGTAAAACACTATTTAAAAGTATTTTTTTCATGCTGTACAAAAGTACAACTTTTTGGAATAGGGAAATATGGGAATAAGGGAGATATGGTTTAATTGGGGAAATGGGGTTTGTTGACAATTAAACAGATGTGTTTACTTCACTTCAACTACATTTTTCATTCCCATAGTGATGGCATCTTCATTTAGTGGGATGAGTTTATGATACCTTTCATGAAGGGATTTTTTAAGTCCCCTGATTACATTCTCCAATTTTACAATCGGCTTAACTTGAAGGTATCCGCCCAGCACAACCATATTGAATATTTTGGTATTTCCCATCTGTGCAGCAATTTTTGCACCTTCTATTTTATAGATTTTAATATCCTTTCTTGTTGGATGATGCGAAATACCATTGGGATCGTAGATTAAAACGCCACCCGGTTTTACAGCTTCTTCAAATTTATCCATCGACTGCTGATTGAGGATAACGGCTGTATCATAAGCTGTTAAAGTTGGCGAACTGATTCTTTCATCACTCACAATTACAGTTACATTGGCTGTTCCTCCACGCATTTCGGGGCCATAAGCCGGAAACCAACTCACTTCCTGATCTTGCATAATTCCTGAGTAAGCCAATATTTTTCCCATGGATAAAACACCCTGTCCACCAAAACCTGCAATGATTATTTCTTCTGTCATTTTTTGTGCCTTTTAATCGTTTACTATTTTTTCTCCACCAATTGACCATCTACTTTCAGATCGCCCAATTCATAATAGGGAAACATATTTTCTTCCATCCAAATGTTAGATGCAACCGGTTCCATTTTCCATCCTGAATTACAGTTGGAAACAATCTCGATAAATGAAACACCCGGTTTTCCATCCAATTGATTTTGGAAAGCTTTTCGGATACAGCGTTTGGCTTTGCGTACTGCTGATGGTGTGTGTACTGCCTGACGGGTAACATAATACGTTCCTGGTAATTGCGCCACTAATTCGGTCATTTTCAAAGGGTTTCCCATCGATTGCAGATCTCTGCCATAAGGAGACGTAGAAGTCTTCATTCCGGGCAAAGTTGTTGGTGCCATCTGACCACCGGTCATTCCATAAATACCATTGTTGATAAAAACCATCACAATTTGTTCGCCCCTGTTACAGGCATGAATGGTTTCGGCGGTTCCGATAGCTGCGAGATCTCCATCACCCTGATACGAAAAAACAAGCTTGTTTGGCCACAAACGCTTGACAGCGGTTGCCAATGCGGGAGCACGTCCGTGGGCGGCTTCCTGCATATCAACATTCATAAATTCGTAAGCCAATACGGAGCAACCCACCGGTGCAATACCAATGGCGTCATTTTCCTGCCCCAACTCTTCAACCACCTCCATAATCAAACGGTGTGCAGTTCCATGACCACAACCCGGGCAATAGCTCAGGTTTTTATCGGTCATTAACTTTGTTTTGACGTAAACCTGATTTTCGGGTTTAATAATATCCTGTAAAGTTATTTCAGCCATCGTTTAATCTCCTATTATTTTATTTTTCAACGCTTCCAATACTTCTTCCGGTGAGTGAATCACACCACCATAACGTCCAAAATGCTCCACTTTTGTTCTTTCGCGAACCGTTAATCTTATATCTTCCACCATTTGTCCGGCACTCATTTCTACCGACAAAAATCCTTTTACACCTTTGTTTACTAAATCATCAATAGGCTGTTTTGGGAAAGGCCATAAAGTAATTGGGCGCAGCAAGCCGACTTTTATTCCTTCTTCCCTTGCCAGCTGCAACGTTTTTTGCGAAATACGTGCACTTGAACCATAAGCAATAATGATGTAATCGGCATCATCGCAATCAATCATTTCATAACGCACTTCTTCTTCGCGAATCTGTTTGTATTTATCCTGTAAATGGAAATTGTGTTTTTCCAGTTTGTGCGGATCAAGATCGAGGGAAGTTAATATACGACGTTCCTTTCCTTTGGGTTTTCCATTGGTTGCCCATGGATAACGCGCAATTACTTCCTCATCTGTAAGCCTTGGGATAGTATCAAAAAGTTCTACCTTTTCCATCATTTGGCCAATCAATCCATCCGAAACAATCAAAACCGGCGTGCGGTATTTGAAAGCCAGATCGAAAGACAAGGGTACAAAGTCTGACATTTCCTGTACTGATGCCGGTGCCAGAACGGGCAAACGATAATCACCATGGCCACCACCTTTTACCGACTGAAAATAATCAGATTGTGCTGGTTGAATGTCACCCAAACCGGGACCACCCCTTACAACGTTTGCTACTACACAGGGTATCTCAGCTCCGGCCATATAAGAAAGACCTTCCTGCATTAAACTGATACCCGGGCTTGAGGATGAGGTCATTACTTTTTTTCCTGTTCCGCCTCCACCGTAAAGCATATTAATTGAAGCAACTTCGCTTTCTGCTTGTAATACAACCATTCCTGTCCGCTCGAAAGGTTTCTCAGCCATCAGATACTCTATTACCTCACTTTGTGGTGTAATCGGGTAACCGAAATAGCCATCAACACCGGCTCTTATTGCCGCTTCTGCTAAGGCTTCATTCCCCTTCATTAATCTTAATTCACCCATAATTCCTTACTTATTTTCAGTTACTTTTAGCCGATAGACGGTGATTACACCATCGGGGCATACAATTGCACAATTGGTACATCCTGTACACGCATCGGGATTTTCCATATAAGCAAAGTGGTATCCTTTGCCATTCACCTCTTTAGCCAATTTGATGACGTCGGTTGGGCATGCAGGGACACAAACTCCGCATCCTTTACAAACTTCAACATCAACAACAATAGCACCTCTCATTTTTGCCATAACAATCAGAAATATCTTTAAATATGTGCGGGCGAAGTTACATCTTTAAAAAAATCTAAATCAATTTTTCAAAGGTATTTTTAGGAAAATGCGTAATTTATAAAGGATTCAATTTAGTAAGGGTGATTCTGAAGTTAATGATACAGGGAAATGCAAATGTATGGCTACAAAGTCTTGTGACACAAAAATGTCCACATGAGTAAACATGCGGACATTTTTGATTATCAATATCTTGAACATTAAAATAGCAAGAACCGCTATTTTAGGCCATCGTATTTAACATCGAATTTACCATTTGTTACGGAAACCGTTGCGGAACCATCCAGAGGGGAGGCTTCAAAACTAAAATTTCCGGCAAATTGATTGCTTACAGTATTGTACTTAGTAATTGTAAGTGAGCCGTTAATCGGGTACATTGGCATATTTGCTGCTGTAACGTAAGTAATTGCTAGAGCTCCCAATTCAAATTCACTTAAATCGTAAGTCTTGGTAGCAATTGTATCGGGCAACAGAAAGATTATTTCCTGATCGGAATCATCTTTTCCCGAAATAGTAATTAAGCCCAAAGCTCTGGCAGAAGTTACTTTACTGGCTGTCCAGTTGACACCATTTTCAGTCAAACTCAAGCTGCCATTGTCATCACCGCCACTTGGGCCATCATTTTCTTTCGCACACCCCATCATTACAACAGCCACAAAAGCTACTGCTATGAAGGCAAACATTTTAATTTGTGTTTTCATAAAATTTAAAATTAATTTGGTTTAAAAATAAAACAATCCTCATTTTTGAGGCGTGCAAATGTAACAATTCATTCAATTAAAAACGTAGTCGAAAAAACTTGCTAATCCCAGTCGTAACAATGGATTGGATACTTTCGGATTCATAGAAAATAAAGTGCTATAATTAAAGCAAATGGCTGCTATTATCTTAACAAGTTTGCGGTGCTTTGTTCAATATTATTTTTAGCGATAACAAAATAGAGTATAAATTAACTACCATTAAAATCTTAACTGACAGTTGACATCATGATATGTTTAATCCCTGTTTAGAAAAATAATTAGAAGCGTCACAGCTTTATTTATAAAATATTGGGAAACCTAAAAAACAAACAGAACGCAAAATTTTACAAATTGAATATTCGTACTTTTGGACCGCAATTCATTAACGCAAAAAAGTCATGAAAAAAGCCCTTCTTTTTATTCCGGTACCAATCATATTGTTAATCTTCTTACTGAGTAATTTGCAGGAAAGTACTCCTAAAATAAACAAACAGTCAATTGTTAAAGGTCCGAGTGATTGGATGTCGCAACAACGCATGTATCCTTATGACGAAATTAAACAGGATGTGTACTTGAGTGAAATGAAAAAAGCCAATCAGCATTATGCAAACCGAAACGGGGAAATCGAGTGGGAATTTGTAGGCCCGACAAATATTGGCGGAAGGATTACAGATATTGAGATGCCTGCAGGCCAATCACTGGTTATATATATAGGTGGTGCATCGGGTGGTGTTTTGAAAACTGAAGATGCCGGTAGCAGTTGGGAGCAGAAGTTTACAGGAGTCCCAACAATTTCGATTGGTGATATTGCCATCGACCCGAAAGACCCCGATATTCTTTATGTGGGAACTGGAGAGGCCAATGCATCAAGTTACAGTTTTCTGGGAAGCGGCATTTACAAATCGCTAGATGGTGGCAATTCCTGGCAATATTCAGGACTGGAAGAATCAGCTTATATCGGCAGAATTATTGTCGACCACACAAATTCACAAAGGGTTTTTACCGCCGCTTGCGGAACACTTTTTTCACAAAATGAAACCCGCGGTATATACCGTACCGATGATGGTGGCGAAAATTGGGAGCAAGTTCTTTCCGTCAGTGATTCCACCGCCGCAATTGATTTGGTACAGCACCCAACCGATCCCAATATTCTGTATGCTGCTTTCTGGGAAAGAGAACGTGGCCTGACCTGGCGCAAATCTTTCGGGCCATCCTCTGGCATTTGGAAAACAACCGATGGTGGAGACAATTGGGTTGAGCTAAGCAATGGATTACCGGGAGATACTGACAAAGGCCGTATTGGACTCACTATTTCCGTATCCAATCCCGATGTTTTATATGCCATGTACGACATGCCCAGCCAAACAATGTATGTTTACAAAACCATCGATGGCGGCGCAAGTTGGCAGCGGGTCGATAATAATTACTTGCATGGGATGGGTTCTTCTTTTGCCTGGTATTTTGGGCAAATCCGGGTCGATCCAACTGACGAAAATCGTGTTTATACTTTGGGTCAGATTATGTTCAGGACAAACAATAGTGGCGATAATTGGTCTCAAATCGACAACAATGTGCATGTAGATCATCATGCCATGTTTTTCGACCAGGAGTCGGGTATTGTTTACCTTGGAAATGATGGCGGCCTGTATCGGAGCAGCAACAATGGCAATTCATGGACCAAAATCAATAACCTTCCTCTTACCCAGTTTTACGGTTTCGACATCAGTAATACCGATCCTGACTTCATGATTGGGGGAACGCAGGATAACAACTCAATCCGTACTATTGGTGGCAATACAATGAATTGGCAGGTAGTCTGGGGTGGCGATGGCATGCAATGTGCCATCAACCAACAAGACAATGACATTGCTTATGTCGAATCGCAATGGGGAGGCCTGGGTCGCTCTTTTAATGCTACATCAACATGGCCAAGTTTTGATTATATTGCTGATGCCATGTACAATGACAGAACGAATTGGTCGGCCCCTATTGCATTGACGCCTGAAAATGATCAGGTTGTTTACTTTGGAACTTACCGTGTTTGGAAGTCAACACAAAATGGAAGCAGCTGGTCGGCAGTTAGTGAAGACCTAACCGACGGTGGCTCGAATAGTTTCAATACCCTGACAACACTTGCTGTTTCTCCACTCAACGAAAATTATGTATTGGCAGGTAGTGCCGATGGAAATGTACATATTTCCTTAGATGCCGGTTTTGGATGGAATTCTATTTCCGATGGACTTCCCGATAGGTGGATTACCCGTGTGGCTTTCGACCCCATTGATGAAGAAACAATTTATGTAACTGTTTCCGGTTTTCGCTGGGACGAAGCTTTGCCCCATGTTTATAAATCGACCAACCTTGGTGATAGCTGGATCGAAATTAGTGGTGACTTACCTGAAATACCGATAAATACGATTGTTATTAATCCAACAAATAATGAAGAACTGATTGTGGGCACCGATGCAGGCACTTACATCACACACAATGGCGGTGCAAACTGGGAGAGTATGTCAGGAAACATGCCACAAACACCTATTGTTTCCCTACGGATAAATCCTTTGACAAATTGGCTGTACGCTGCTACCTATGGCAACTCGATTTATAAAGTTGATCTGGATGATTTGTATGTGGGCAATAAAGAGCAGATTGCTTCAAGCCAAAATTTCGATACAAAGATGGTTTACAATGGTTCTTCAAAATACATTCTTATTGAAAATAATGAGCCACAATCATTTCAAATCAATGTTTTTTCCTTGTCAGGAAGGAAACTGGGAACATTTTCAAGTGGACTACTTCAGGTTGAAAAAGCTCAATTTGATGTGACGAAATATTTTGAGACTTCTAAAGAGATGCTGTTATTTGAAATAGTGGGAAAATCACAAAGTCAAACTTTGAAAGCGATTTAGCTTTAAAATATCTTCTTCATTTGTTAGGTCCGACGGGTTTTTTCTAACCCGGCGGGTCTAAATATTTGACAATTTAATGAAACCACCAAAAATCCACATCGCCCTCCCTGTCCTGAACGAAAGCAAAAATCTTCCTGCTTTTATCGACTGCCTAAAAGCCCAGAGTGAACAGAATTTCCGATTGGTTGTCTGTGTGAATCAGTATGAAAGCTGGTGGAATGATGAAGAAAAATCAGCCCAGTGTTTCGATAACCAAAAGAGCATAGAATTCCTACAATCGGTTCAAGGTTTAGCTATTGAAATAATCGACAAAAGCAGCAAAGGAAAAGGCTGGCTCCGAAAGAAAGGTGGGGTAGGCCATGCACGAAAAACAAGTATGGATTTGATTGTGCAAACCGCTGCTGACAACGACCTGATTGTGAGTGTGGATGCAGACACATTTTATCCGACTGATTATCTGGATTCACTTCAAAAAAGTTTTCAGAAGCATTCAAAAATGATTGGCCTTGCTGTTCCCTACTACCACAAACTGGAAGGCGATGAAACGGACAGACTGATACTTCGTTACGAAATATACATGCGCTACTACGCATTAAACATGTTGCGGATTAAAAATCCTTACGCTTTTACGGCACTTGGATCTGCTATGGTTTTTCCGGTTTGGGCCTATAATAAAGTTGGCGGATTGACGCCGGTTTTGAGTGGCGAAGATTTTTACTTTTTGCAGAAACTGGTAAAAAACGGCAAACTCGGCTTGTGGGCTGATACAATTGCCTACCCTTCTTCCCGCTTTTCTGACAGGGTGTTGTTTGGCACCGGACCAGCACTGATTAAAGGGAAAACCGGCAATTGGGATTCCTACCCTATTTACGGTTTTCATTTGTTCGATAAGGTGGAAGAAACTTTTCACTTGTTTCCCTACCTTTATCAAGAAGACCTGAAAACACCCATGGATGATTTTCTGAAGAAGCAATTCAATACTGAGCATATCTGGCAACCCCTGCGAACAAATTACAAAGACATCGGTAATTTTGTAAAAGCCTGTGTTAATAAAGTAGATGGATTACGCATTCTTCAATATTTAAGACAGGAGCAAAGCAAAATTGAACAAACTAATGAGGAGGTTTTAGTCTGCTTTCTCACGAAATATTTTACTCACAGATTGAATAAGCGTTTCCGGGAACAATTTGATAATTTGAGTTTTGACCATTCGTCAATTGGGCAGTTAAATAAAATTAGGGATTTGCTTTTTGAGGAGGAAATGAGCTTACGGGAAACAATGTTGTGATACTGCATTGCAATGCAGTGTTTTATGTAAGATAAATACAATAGTGTAGCGTCTATTTTTCAATAACTTTTACACGACTTGGCACACCTTAATTTGATTCAAAATATTCAATGCGATATTGTCCGGAATTAAACTCCATCTGTAAATCACAATTTCGATCGCCATCAATTGCTGTA
>Ga0164318_10000309_pt1 | contig 35263 bp, 29 predicted proteins | sample GuaBasSedimGuay9_FD_113734 | JGI IMG/M metagenome (GOLD analysis project Ga0164318, IMG submission 113734) | Subseafloor sediment microbial communities from Guaymas Basin, Gulf of California, Mexico - Guay9, Core 4571-4, 0-3 cm | ecosystem: Environmental > Aquatic > Marine > Hydrothermal vents...
CGTGTCTGATTTACCAAGCGGACTATATGCAGTTATAGTTTACAGTAACAACAAATTATTGTATCGTGAAAAGTTTATTAAAAGGTAACCGGTTTTAGAAAAATATCAATTTCGTTAAACTTTTAACATCTATAAAATCATAGTAAATTTTAGTTCCAAAGTAAAAAACGTAAGAAGTAACAGCCCTTTTCCTCATTCTATTTTCCCAACGCGTCGTAAAACAGCTGATGGATATTGGTTCTGATATCGAGTTCCGAGAGTTTGTTGTTGTGCATATCAGGATAAACCCTGTTGGAGATAAACACGTAAACCAGCCCGTTTTGGGGGTCAGCCCAGGTGTAGGTTCCGGTAAACCCCGAATGGCCAAACCCTTCCGGCGACGCACTTTTACAGTTGGTTCGGTGGTCTTCGTACTCCAGCAAGGCCTTGTCAAACCCCAATCCGCGACGATTACCCAGTTCAGGAAACTGATAAGCGGTAAACTCCTTTACCGTCTCTTTTTTCAAATATTGCCTGCCATTATAGACACCGCCGTTAAGCAACATCTGCATGATAGAAGCCACGTCGCACGCGTTGCCAAACAATCCCGCATGACCTGAAACCCCGCCCAGCATAGCGGCTCCCTGGTCGTGTACATCACTCCGGAGTTGCTGTTTCCTGAAAACCGTATCGTTTTCGGTGGGTGCTATTTGGCTCAACGGAAACTTTTGGCGGGGCAGATAGGTAAGATGCGTTAACCCCATGGGTTGATAAAAGGTTTTTTGCACGTACTCCTCCAATGGCCGGTTGGTGATATTTTCAACCATAGTCCGGAAAAGATAAAAACCCAAATCGCTGTAATGATACTCCTTATTATCGCTCATGGGCGATTCCAGCAGCTCACGGTAAATCTCGTGGGCGTAATTTTTTTTGATATACATCTTTTCTGCCACACGGGTTGGATAGCCCTCCGAAATGGTTTTATGATAAACAGAAGTATCCGGCCCATAATCGCGCAGCGTAGAATCGTAATAGGGTATCCAGGCCGTTAAGCCCGCCTGATGAGTAAGCACATCCCTGAACCGCAAATCTTCTTTGTTGGTACCGCGCAAAAAAGGTAAATAAGTTACCATCTTTTTATCAAGGTTAATACGGCCTGTCTCCTCCAGCTTCATCAGCGAGATGGTGGTGGCCAGTATTTTAGTGAGTGATGCCAGGTCGTACACATCCTCTTTTTTTACAGCCTGTTTTTTATCGTAAGTTTGAAATCCAAAGGTCTTGTCGTAAAAAATATGTCCCTCTTTGGCAGCCAGTATCTGACAACCGGGAAAGGCTCCTATTTCGATGCCATTGAGGGCTGTTGAATCAATCTTTTTTAAAATATCGGTATTGATACCCAGTTTTTCAGGTTTTACAAAGTCCATCGTTGTGTGTAAATTACTAATTCCTGTTCCGGCTTCAAACCCTGCAATGCTAACCGGCAAACTACCCACGGGCGTTCGCTTTCCTTTAATTATCTCCCCGGATGCTTTTTGACAAGCAACTTTTTCCTGATAGGATACCATCACTACCGGTATCTTGTCCAAATTGTTAAAGTAGGCCAACGAATAAGGACTGGCATAAACATCCAGTATCACGTTAGTAAGTTGTGCCAGTGAATCCACCAATTTTATATCAGCATCGGCAATACCAAAATGTTTGGTGGCTAGGATATTTGTGTTTAAAATAGCCACGATGGCACGATCATACTTATGAGCCTGCTTTAAAACCCAGTTAATATCTTTTGCTTCAGCGTTATGCGCGAGCCGAATGGTTCTTTTTATTTTCAAGGGTGACAACGCCTTTTCAAAAGGTACCGGCTTTGTTTCACCGATAATTAATAACAGCGTTTTTTTTCTATCCTTTTTTAAGGGAAGTAAATCGCCCCTGTTTTTCACCAGGGTGATGGACTCGGAAAAAAGTTTATTGGCTAAAACGGCATATTCAGGCTTATTAAGATCATCTTTTAGATCGTCCGTTTCAATTTTTTCTCTCTTCCATGCTCCCGTGAGATATTTATATTTCAATATTTTTTTACAACTCTCTTCTAACCTCTGTTCCGGTATCCGTCCTTCCTTTACAGCGTCCGAAATAGTTTTAACGGCCGAAGGAACATCATCCGGGATCAGCAACATATCGTTACCCGCCACGAACGCCAGGTACGACACACTATCGTTGCCATAGTTGTTAGTAACCCCTCTCATATCGAGGCCATCGGTAATAACCATACCATCAAACCCCATCTTCTCTTTTAAAAGCTCTGTTACAATGGGGTACGACAAGGTAGCCGGATGATTTTTAAGGGTATCAAAGGCGGTAACCGACAAGTGGGCAATCATAATAGAGCCCACCCCTTCAGCAATCATTTTTTTAAAGGGAACCAGCCCTTCGCGTTCAATTTTATCGTACGACGCCGTCACCACGGGAAGGGTTTTGTGCGAGTCTTGCCAGGTATCGCCATGACCGGGAAAATGTTTAGCACAAGCCACGATATTTTCCTCCTGAAGGCCTTTCATGTAAAGAGCACCGCGTTGGCCAACCACCTCCGGGTTCGACCCGAACGAGCGCATTCCTATAACCGGATTACGCGGATTACTGTTTACATCCACCACGGGGGCAAAATTAATGTGCACCCCTACCCTTTTACACTGCACGCCAATCTGTCTGCCCATTTCGTAAATGAGTGAATCGTCAGGAATGGCACCGAGGGTCATCTGCAAAGGATATTTCAGCGTTCCTTTAAGGCGCATACCCAACCCCCATTCGGCATCGATAGTTGACATCAAGGGGGTTTGGGCTTTTTTGTTCCAGGCATTAAACTGCTTTGCCTGCGACACCGGGTCGCCACCAAAAAAACAAACCCCGCCAAGGTTGTACTTACGAATGTACTTACCTGATGATTTAAGATAAGGCTGATAAGGATAATTGGCTCTTACAAAAATTAGTTGTGCCACCCGTTGTTCCACCGAAAGGGAAGAATATACCGAATCAACCCAACGGTTCATGGACTGCTGACCGTTGTACTGCTGCGCATTTACATTTAAAAAAGAGGCTGAAAAAACAAGGATGAAGAAAGAAAACAGGTATCTCATATTCTAAGTATCTTTGAAAGTGATTATTATGCCACCTTAAAACGGTTGTTAAATGGCCGGCAAATTCCTTTCAAAAATAATCTTTCCGTTTAAATAGAAAAAGATAATTTTACCTTTTAAAAAAGTGCATCTGCCATGAACCTTTTTGAACAGATAGAAACCATTGCCTCCAAGCAAAAAATGGTTTCGGTATTAAGCCAGTTAGAAAATATCAGGTTGGCCAACCACGAGAGAGATTATCTTGATATATTGGTTCTGGGTCAGTTTAAGGCTGGGAAAAGTTCGTTTATTAACCACTTATTATCGAACAACCTGTTACCCACGGGTGTTTTACCGGTTACAGCCATCATCACGCGAGTTAGTTATGGGTCAGAAACCAAAGCCGTGGTTAGTTATTTTGATGAAAACCGTGAAGAGATTACAATAAACCGCCTTACTGAATTTATCAGCGAAACGGAAAACCCTGAAAATAATAAGAAGGTTTCGGTGGTCGATGTTTTTCTTCCGGCCATGAAACCGCTTCATCCTATCAGGCTGGTAGATACGCCGGGTCTTGGTAGTATCTTTACCCATAATAGCAAGGTTACCCACCACTGGATGGGTAGGATAAAGGCAGCGATCGTGGTCATCAGTGCCGTTCAACCCCTGTCGGAAAACGATGTAAAGCTTATTGCAGAAGCAGCTGAGCAAAGTCCAAAAGTATATATCTTGCTGAGCAAAACCGATTTGGTAGCAGCTAATGAGCTAATACAGATAAGTCATTTTATCAAAGATAAACTTCAAAGCACCTTTCAGCACGATTTTGAACTTTTTCCTTACTCTATCAATGGTAGTGGAGCAGACCTCAAACAGGCCATCCTCGATAAAATATTCAATCCGCTGGCAAAAACATCCAAGCAGGTTCAGCAAGAGGTTTACCATCATAAGCTACACTTTCTGGCAAAAAAAGCCATCAGCTACCTCGAGATTAATTTAAAGGTACTGCGACAAAAAGAGGATGAGCGCAAGCAGTTGGAGTCGCAAATAATTGACGAAACGCTGAATTTAAAATACATCAGGCAGGAGCTTACCCAAATTGGGAACAGCTATAAAGAGGCTACACGCGACCTTTTAAAAACGCTGCTTTTAGAAAAGCACACCCAAAACCTTTCGAAAGAACTCTCGGACAGTTTAACGCGAGAATTTGATACCTGGCATGGAAACCTGGCCAAAGTTACACATCAGTATGAAAAATGGATTAGGGAAACCATGATAACAACCATTAAACAGGTGGAGCTTTATGAATGGAAAAATATTGCCGGCCATCCCGGGGAGGCTTACCATCATTTTAACAGCTACCTGAAAAATTTCAGGGAACGATTAAATCAAAACATTAAAAAGATACTGAATATTGACATGCCGGCAGGGCAAATCGAAATCAAAGTTACTCCATTGCAATCGCCGCCCATTCACATTTCACGCACTTTCGACTCACACATCGACATGCTTTGGTTTTTCGTGCCCATGCCCATTTTCAAAAAGCGTATTAAAAAACATTTTTTGAATGAAATTCCATACGAAATAGAAAAAAACAGCTATCGACTCATTGCCCAGCTTACCGATAACATCAACCGTATCATCGACGAGATGCAGCAGCAAGCCATCAACTACGTATCGCACGAGCTGGAGAGTCTTGCCACGGCCATCACACTACATCAAAATGACGAAAGCGATGTTCAGCAAATGATAGAGAAGCTAACCAAAGCAGTTTCAACAAAAACAAAACAACCATGACCTTTTGGAAAAATATCGTTACAAAATTGAATTTACGACATTCAGTTATTTTGATGATCGTTGTCAAAAGCGAGGGATCAAGTCCCGGTAAACCCGGTTTTAAAATGGCCGTTTCCGAAGATGGTGACCTATGGGGATCGATAGGGGGCGGTAACATGGAGTACCGGCTTGCCGAGCAGTGCCGCAGGATGTTAGAGAAGAAAGAAGCAACCATCCTGATTAAAAAGCAAGATCATCATCCCGACTCAAAAGAGGGTAACTCAGGAATGATTTGCTCGGGCATACAGTGGATTGCCTTTTACCCGCTCACTCCCAATAAATTGACCCTTGTGCAACAACTGGTTACCATCGAAGAAAACCGGCAGGATGATGTAGTAACATATATAGAAACGGGCATTCTGCTATCAAAACCCACGAGTGAATATGAGCTTCCCAATCCCGTTGTCAACGGCAGTAGTTGGCGTTTTACTGAACAGCCAGGACTTAAAAGCAGACTCTATATTTTTGGTGCCGGCCACGTAAGCCTGACACTGAGTAAAATGGCTTCGGATACAGGCTTTGATGTGGTGGTTTTTGATAACCGGAAAGGAATTAACACCTTTGATGCCAACCATTATGCTGTTAAGAAATCGGTGATCAATTATACCGAAGCTGCCCGATTTGTGGAACAAGGCAACCATATTTATATTGTCATCATGACTTTTGCCCATCAAAGCGATAGGGACGTGTTAAAGCAGATGATACCAAAGCGGGTTCGCTATTTGGGTATGATGGGCAGTGAGCTAAAGGTAGAAAGTATTTTTGAAACGTTGCAAAACGAAGGAGTTACAAAAGAGGAGCTATCAAAAGTTGATGCCCCCATCGGACTACCCATCAACAGCATAACCCCAGCCGAGATAGCCGTCAGCATCCTGGCAAAGATTATCCAGATTAAAAACAGGAATATCGTTAATTCAGAACAACTGACCCAGTAATTCTAACATGTTGATTATCGGGTAGCATTAAAATCCGCTTAGGTCAGTTGTTCAGAATTAGCAGCGCTACCCAAACGGCAGGCTATCAAACAGAAAACAACTTCCCTTGCCAGGTGTCTCGCTTTTCCAACTCTTTTTCGATGGTTACGTTTATTTGATCATTGCGAATAAGACCCCAACCGGGTCCGGCCAGATAACGTGGTGGCACTTCACCCGCGAAACGCTCCACAATAAAAGCGGGATTCAGTCTTTCAACATAACGAACAATAAAATCGACATACGCTTCAAAAGAAAAGAGGTTATATTCGGAAGGATGTTTTTTATAGTCCGCTCCCATGGCGGTATTTTGTACAATCTGTAGCTGATGAAACTTGATGGTGGTAAGTGGAAGCGATGAAACTTCATTTACTGAATCCATCATCATTTCGGGAGTTTCGCCGGGCAACCCAAAAATAAAATGAGCCCCCACCGGTAATCCCATGGAAGCTGTCATCTGAATGGTTTCTTTCGACTTTTCGTAAGTATGACAACGGTTTATTCGGTTTAACGTTTCATTGTAAATGCTTTCCACACCGTATTCAACAATAATGTAATAGCGCTTTGAAAGTTCCAGCAAATAGCGCAGTTTCTCTTCATCAACACAATCGGGACGAGTACCAATAACCAAGCCCACTACCCCTTCCACCGAAAGCGCTTCTTCATATAACTTCTTAAGCTGATCCAGCGGGGCGTAGGTATTGGAATAGGGCTGAAAATAAACAAGGTAATCTTTCGCCCGCCGGTATCTCACCTTGTGAAACTCAATCCCTTCGGCAATTTGCTGTTTTAGCGGCTTGGACGGATTGCAATAGGATGGATTAAACGCGTTGTTATTGCAATAGGTGCAACCGCCCTTTGCCAGTGTTCCATCACGGTTAGGGCAAGTAAACCCGGCATCCACACTTATCTTTTGCACCCTTCTGCCAAAGGTGCGCTTAAAGTAATCGGAATATGCATTAAACCTTCGATTATGTAACCAGGGATAAGTTTCCATTTTTTTTTGTAAGATATGTCAAAGGCTGCCTTATAAGGGCAGCCTTTAACATTTATATTTACCGTGAAAAAGTTACGATACCTTTTCCAGCTTTTTCATGATAGAGAAAATAAATCCGGCGGCAATCAGTGTTAAAATCACAAAAACACCCCAAACCTGCCAAATCTGAATACGTTCGTAAAGGAAACTTCCAATACCCAAAAACAGGTTACCAACGGCAGTAGCACCAAGCCATGCCCCCTGCATAATTCCCTGGTATTTGGGTGGCGAAACCTTCGATACAAAAGAAATCCCCATGGGACTAAGAAACAACTCGGCCACGGTTAGGATAAAGTAAGTACTAATCAGCCACTGAACGCCCACTCGCGGAGATTCCGGGGTTAACTCGTGGTAAGGAACCAGGTTAAGTGAGCCTATCAACAACACCACAAAAGCTACCGAAGTCAACAACATACCATACCCGATTTTACGCGGTGTTGAGGGCTCCATATTGCGTTTTCGCAACCAGCTAAAAAAACCTACAATAATAGGGGTTAAGATAACAATAAACGATGGGTTAAAAGGCTGAAATAGTTCGGGTGAGAAGGGATTAATATCGTTAAACGAAGCATACCTGTAATAAGCTACCGCACCGCCAACGGCCACCATGGCCACGCCTATTATCTTCGATAGTGATTTACTGTTTCTATCGAGTGCCGTTAAAATACCATAAAAAGCTACAATCAGCCCCAGCAACGACCAAACATCGAAAAACAGGTACGCAGAAGGAGCAACCTGCTGCACAGTATAATCACGCGCGAAGAAACTCATGGTAAGCCCGTTTTGATGGAATGACATCCAGAAAAAGATAACCACACCAAACACCAAAAATAGTGCGGTCATGCGCTGTTTTGTTTCTTCTTTTGACAGCTCCACAACTCTTTCGCCTAATTCTTCCTGTTTTTTAACATCGGGTAACCTGTTTTTAAACAGCATGTAAACAACAAATGAAAATACCATGGTTAATCCTGCCACGGCAAAAGCCCAGTTAAATCCCTGACTGTAAACATCCATATAGTGGGCTGACCAGGTAGTAAGATCGGCCACGGTGCTATGCGACACCTGGTTGGCAATTTGCTGTAAGTCGTCGGCCTCCTTACCGGTAAGAGTTCCGTCGTTAAACTTATGAATAAGCGAAGGCAAGAGGTCGTTTCTTTCTAAACCCTGACGTTTGATGAACCAGTTAATGGTTCCTGCTGCAGCATGGGGAGCAAAAAGGGCTCCAATATTAATACCCATGTAAAAAACGTTGAAAGCAGAGTCTCTTAAATGAGAGTACCTTTTATCATCGTAAATCTGTCCCACAACAGCCTGCAGGTTTCCTTTAAACAAGCCGTTACCAAAGGCGATAACAAAAAGAGCAAAAATAGTAAAAGCAAGACCCAAACCCGGCAACGACATCAACACATAACCTATCAACATCGTTAAAAGGCCAATAAAAATTACTCCTTTATAGTTTTTTGTACGATCGGCAAAAATACCACCCACCAACGCCAAACCGTAAATTGAGGCATAAAATAAACTATAAATAAAACCAGCTTTTGTTGGTGTAAGCCCATACTTTGCAGTAAGGTAATAGACCAAAATACCCATCATGGTATAAAATCCGAAACGTTCGCCCATGTTGGCAAAAAATGCAACATACAACGACTTAGGGTGTCCTTTAAACATACGCTAAAATGTTAATTATTAATTAATTTATAAGTTTCACTTATTTTAAAAACAACAAAAATAACCAAAAAAGCATGGTATCCAAATTTAGGTTTGCAGAAGTTATCACAATTTTGGCGCATTCAAGAAAACACAGAAAAACATTATTTATTTCAGGATATCACCATAATCCTGCGGAAACCGGTCGTTTAGCACGTGATTATCTGGAGTTATCATTTTATCTTTCGCCAGCTCGAGATCAATTTTTGTTGTTACCACCTCGGGCAGGTCAGCCGAGGCAATGGCCAGTTGATTTCCTTTCGGGTCAACGGCAAAAGATTTTCCGGCAAACGTGATATCTCCTTCCGAGCCAATCCTGTTGGTTGTAAAAATGTAGTAGCCATTCATGATGGCCTGCACCGGCACTATTTTAAAAGCATTATCGGTTACAAGGTTTGATGGATGTGCCATAATATCGGCACCTTTTAGTGCCATGATGCGCCAGGGTTCAGGAAAAAGATAATCAAAACAGATGAGCATTCCCAGTTTATACTCCCCCATTTGAAACACCGGAAACCCTTTATCGCCACGATCAAAAATCTTCTTTTCATGCATAAAAAGGTGCACCTTTCGATAGACCTCTTTTTTACCACGTTTGTTAATATAAACCGACGAGTTATAAAGTTTGTCGCCCTCTTTTTCCAAAAATCCGGTTACAATGTTGGTTTCGTGCATCAGCGCCCACCGACGAAGCCAATCGATAAACTCACTCTCTTCAATGGTTTGTGCATGTTGCATCGCGTGGTTTCTGTCACGAAAGTTATAGCCCGCATTAGCCAATTCGGGCAAAATAATTAAATCGGCCCGGTGACGGGTTGAAAAAATCAACTCTCTGAAATTCTCCATCGAACCCTCTTCATTACCCAACACCGGGGCATATTGTATTTGTGCTACTCTAAATTTTTTCATATCTGTTTTATTCTATTTTATTGTAATAACATAAGTAGTTTTAATAAATTGTTATTTTACTAACGCAACTCGCTGGTAAATATGGTACAACTCTCCTCCTATTGCTTCTGCCGAAAATTCTTTTCTTGACTGCTGCCATAAGTTTTCAGAATTAAAAATAATATTACCATCTAAAAATTCTCTAAGTTTTTGTTCCAAAGCATCTTCATCAGCCGGTTGAATTAAAATACCATTGGTTTTGTTAACCCTTTCGGGGATACCCCCCACAGCGGTAGCCAACACGGGTACTCCCATGCAGAAGGCTTCGTTAATCACCACCGGAAAGTTTTCGTAGTTACTAAACATCACCAACAAATCGGCATCAGCCATTTCGGTAGCAATTTGCCGGCTATCCATCAAACCATGAAAAAAGATGCGTGATTTGTCCAGTTTTAATTCGGAAGCCAAATCTGTAACTCGCGAAAAATCAATTCCTTCGCCAATAAAGTGAAACTCGAAACCATCACGATCAGCCAGCCTGCTTAACACCCGCACTATTCCTGAAACATTTTTAGATACATCTTCAAAACAGGAAACATGCAATAGTTTTTTTCTTTTTCCGGGCTTCCAGGTCATTGGCTGCGTGTTCAAGAAAGGATCATCCACCACGTTTGCCAACAAACGATACTTGTTGTTGTACAAACGGTGTGCTTTCATGGCATTCATCATGTTTTGGGTAACCACCGTAACCATTTCAGCCTTTTTTACCACCAGCCGCGTTAACTGTATTCTGAAAAACCCATTAAAACCATTGGTAAGCGGTAAATACCGTGACCAGTGTTCACTAATCATAAATGGAATTCCTTTCATCCATTTGTAATAGAGAGCCACCAATCCGAGCCTTGTTAATATGTGTACATGAATCACATCAAAAGTCCCCATTTCATGACGAATTTTGGCCATTCCCAACCGGTTGGCTTTCCAAAACTTAATGACTTTTCCCATTGGGTTAGCAGAAGCGTTGTAATAAACCCTCGCTACCTGCACCCCATCCTCTAATTGGTAATCAATTTCAAAACCGTCAATGGTTTTTTCCGTATCAACATGAGTGTAAACGGTTCCCACGGCACAAAACCGACTCACAGCGACAGCATGGCGATGCACGAACAAGCCCAGCATGGGATCGTAGCGGTGGGGATACCACCGAGCCAGAAAAAGCACTTTCAGGTTTTTTGGGTTCATATTAACAATGTTAACTCGTTGAATGGTTAAACATCCGGCTTACCACATTCAAAGCGTATTTAAGACGCTCCTTTCCCTGCCCCCTGATGACAGTATAAGGCAGGTTACGTACCTTCATTTCCTTAACATACAACTCAAAAAGTTCCAATCTATTATCCGGGTTCTCCCTTAAAATATCAGGATCCCATGCTATATCGGGATAGCAGAGCAAGTACAAATCGTAAGGATATTTCTTTATTTCAAACTCTATCCAGGGGTCACATTTGTTAAAAACCACTTCACTCCATATTTTAGTCACCAAGGGTTCAGTATCGCAAAACAACAAATTTGTAGCCACGTTAGCCAGCGACTCCTCCCGCTCCTTCTGCCCTTTGGCGATAAAAACAATGTCGTCAAAATCGTACTCTGGCCCGTTGACTTCCAGATATTCACGTGCGTATTCGGGTACCCAAACTGTGTTAAAATGTTTGGCCAGCTCTTTCGCCAGCCACGATTTTCCCGTTGACTCCGGACCCGTTATGGCAATTCTTTTAAGCATCAACCTGTTTTTGATTCTCAATAATTTTTCGCCATGAGAAGTAACCCATGATGGCCAGTACTAAAAAGATGGAGTATTGAATTCCGGTAAAGCCGTAACCTTTCACAAAATAGAGCGGGATAGAAACGATATTTCCAGCAATCCACAACGTCCAGTTTTCAATTTTTTTATTGGCCATCAGCCACATGGCCGAAAAAAACACGCCGGTAGTAAAAGTATCTAAAAAGGGTGTGGCCATTCTGAAATCGGTCAGGTTTCCGGAGGTAAGTTTTTTTAAAGCATAGTCAACACTCTCGCTAAAACCCAGCTTGTTGGGCATCACATCAAAATGGCGGTAAACCAGGATGACAAATATGGAAGTAAAAATAAAAATTCCGATGGCCTTTAGTTTATCAGCAACATTCGTTCTGGAAATGACAATATGAGTATTGTTATCATCAACTGCCTTATGCCATTGATACCAGCCGTAAATACTCATCAGTGTATAGTAAACATTGATAATCAAATCGCCATAGAGATTCCATTGTGAGAGCAGGTAAACATAAATGCCCGTGCTGATAATACCGGTGGGAAAGACAAGGATGTTTTCTTTGCGTGCATAAAAAACACTAATCACGCCAAAAATTGCGGCCAATAACTCTAACAGAATGTTATACCATGCCGCGGCTTCGTAGGGCGCGATAAAAAAATGAATCAGGTCGCTCATTAAATTAGATTATTAATGTTTTTCCAAATCGGTATTAATAATTTTTAAAATAAACACCGAATGTGGCAACTCAAACGATTGGTGTATCTCTTTGGTAAGGGCATTCATTACATCAAAATAATTGCCAAACACCTGCGTGCTCATACCATTGGTTTGAACCGTAAGCGTCTTGTATTTATTCATTCTGTCGATAAAATCTAAAATCGGAGGAATAAATTCATCCTTTAGCGGATAATAACTGATATCTACTGAAATTTTCATCGTAACATTCATTTATCGGTATTCAATGGAATTTGCTTTCTGATTTTCAATATTCTTCATAAACAATTGGCGAGTTAACTTTAAACAAGTTCAATAAATTATCCTAACTCGATTCTTAACTCGGCAAAAGTAAATTAAATAACGTGTAAAAAAAAGCATTCTGGTATAAGCTTCACATCGACAATAATTTTATTTTTGCAATTATTATATTTCATATAAATTATACAACATGACGAAGAGGTATTTGGTTACAGTCGGGGTTTTTGGTTTTTTGGCGGTGATATTTGGCACCATTGGTAATCACGTCTTAAAAGATAAACTAATTACAGCCAACCTGGAAAGCTTTCAAACAGGCGTCCAATACATGATGTATCACACACTGGCACTGTTAGCCCTTTCGTTTGGCCATAAAATGTTCTCCAAATCGTTTTTAAACGTTGTTTATGTACTTTTCTTCGTGGGGATTGTACTTTTTTCGTTTGGGCTTATCATCCAATCAACCACCGAATATACAGCTTTAGGCTTAGGGCCGATGTCGTTTTTAATTCCCATGGGCGGTCTTTCGTTTTTGGCTGGATGGGTTTACATTATCTATATGGGCTTGAATTTCAAACATACTAAAAGTCATAGCAAGCACCATCATTCGCGATCAAGTTCAAGCTCCTCATCAAATAGTAGTGAAGAGTAAATAGTAAACAAAAAAATAAATTATGTTTATTCCTGATATTGAGAAACAATCGGTTAAAGATATCAAGAGGTATCAGGAAAAAGAGTTGCAAAAACTGCTTCCCTATCTCAAAACTCACTCGGCCTTTTATGGTGCGCTGTTTCGTGAAAACAACATTAGTATTGAAGATATTACCACGCTGGAGGATTTGACTAAAATTCCTCCCACAACCAAACACGACCTTCAAACCCGTACCAACGACTTTCTTTGCGTTGACAAAAGGCAGATAATTGATTATGTTACCACTTCGGGCACATTGGGTGAACCGGTAACTTTTGCCATAACCGACAACGACTTGGAACGGCTGGCCTACAACGAGTACATATCGTTTGCCTGCGCCGGCGTAACCAACGAAGATACTTTTCAATTGATGGTTACTATGGACAAACGCTTTATGGCAGGGCTGGCCTATTATCTGGGATTGCGAAAACTGGGAGCCGGCATCATCCGAACCGGCCCGGGGTTGCAAGAGTTACAGTTTGAAAGCATTCATCAGCATCAACCCACGGGATTGGTTTCGGTTCCATCTTTTTTACCTAAACTGATAAGCTACGCTGAAGCCCAAGGTATCAATTACAACAACACGAGCATCAAAAAAGCTGTTTGTATTGGCGAGCCTATCCGCAACAACGATTTCACCTTAAATACCCTTGGCAAAAAAATTACCGATAAATGGAATATTAAGCTCTACTCTACGTACGCTTCCACCGAAATGGGGACTGCTTTTACGGAGTGTGATGCCGGTAAAGGAGGTCATCATCACCCGGAAATGATTATCGTAGAATTTTTAGATGAAAACAATCAGCCAGTTGGTGAAGATGAGCCGGGCGAGGTAACCATTACCACACTTGGGGTAGAAGCCATGCCGCTGCTACGATTTAAAACCGGCGATATCTGTTACCATCATACCGAACCCTGCACCTGCGGAAGAAACACACTACGTCTGGGTCCGGTGATAGGCCGTAAAAAGCAGATGTTAAAATTTAAGGGTACTACCCTATTCCCACCTGCTATTTACGATGTTTTAAACGAAATCGACTGCATCGAAAACTACATTATCGAAGTCTCAACTAATAGTCTGGGAACCGATCAAATCTTAATTAAGGCAGGATGTAATCAGGATAAACCTCTTTCGGAGAAAAGTATTAAAGATCACTTTAGAGCCAGGTTGCGGGTAGCCCCTGAAATTTCATTTTATGATATAAGTGAAATTCGCAAGCAACAATTTCCATCAGGAAACCGAAAACCCATTACCTTTATCGACAAAAGAAAATAAATCAGGTAAAAATTCAAATTCAGTCACTAAAATGATTAGCAGCATAAACCTTTTGAAAAAAATATTATTAGTGATGTTAATAGTACTTTTCAGTATTAACCTCAAAGCTCAAAACAGTATTGAGGCCTATAAAACAAATTCGATTACTTTTTTAGGCCTTGATTACACGGGCGCCATTTTCATTGGTACCAACGGCTTTAGTGATCCGACAGCCCTAAAACCGCTGACCCAATCGTGGAACAGCCTCTTTGTTACCGAACACAATAAATACAACATTCAAAAATGGTTTCATGTTCTAACTACTGTCCGGCTCAACCTCGTTAGCACACGAAACAACCAAACCAATTTTTTTAACCGCGTAACCGATAAACACATCGAGTTACCGCATCTTACCAAAAGTGATTTAGAAACAATCGTAAGCAGCTATCCCGATACACCCGAAAAAGGAGTTTCGCTGATCTTTATAGTCGATGCTTACGACAAAACTACCGCTATAGCCTATTATCACTTTGTATTCTTCGATAACCTCACTAAAAAAATATTGTTATCCTATCCTGTTACCGGAACCGCAGGAGGCGGTGGACTGCGGAATTACTGGGCTAACGCTTGCTATGAAGCAATTATTAAAGGAGGAAAACAATTTAGTGCTACAGCCGGTTTTTATCGTAACTACACCAATTAGTGCAGGGGTTGCTTGCTGTTTCCCGAGTATGTTTATCTTTGCCTGTTCTTTAAAACAGTTAATTTGAAAATAGCGGTCAACACCAGGTTATTGCTTAAAAACAAACTCGAGGGGATTGGATGGTTCACCTACGAATCGTTCAAAAGAATCGTGCAAAATCATCCCGAACACGAGTTTCACTTTATTTTCGACCGACCATGGGATGAAACGTTTATTTTTGGGAACAACATAATTCCCCACAAAATCAGTCCCCCGGCACGCCATCCTTTTTTAATCTGGTCATGGTACGAAATCTCTTTACCACGCTTACTAAAAAAGATAAAACCCGATTTGTTAGTTTCACCGGATGCTTTTAACACCCTGCACTCCAAGGTAAAAAAGCTTACGGTTATTCACGATCTTAACTTTGAACACCATCCGGAGCAAATGACCTTGTTAAACCGAAAACTCTACCAATATTACACGCCAAAAATTGTTAAAAACGCCGACAGGATTGCCACTGTTTCAACCTTTTCAAAACAGGACATCGTAAAACATTATGGCATCGACCAGGATAAAGTTGATGTGGTGTACAATGGTTCAAACAGCAAGTTTAAACCCATCACAACGCAGGAGCAGGCCGAAACAAAGGCTCACTACACCAATGGTGCCCCCTATTTTATCTTCATCGGTGCACTCAACCCACGAAAAAACCTGGCTCGCCTTTTTAACGCTTTCGACTTGTTTAAAAAAGCTACCGGCAGCCACATTAAATATGTCATTGTAGGCGAAAGAATGTACTGGTCGCGCGATATTAAAGAGGCATACGAAACCATGGAGTTTCGGAACGATGTAATATTCACCGGAAGGTTGGAGCCCGATCAACTTGGCAAAGTGCTTGGGTCGGCCATAGCCATTACCTACGTTTCTATTTTTGAAGGATTTGGAATCCCCATCATCGAAGCCTTTAATGCAGAGGTTCCCGTTATTACCGCCAACACCAGCTCAATGCCCGAAGTGGCAGGCGATGCAGCCCTTATCATCAACCCATTTGATATTGACAAAATGGCTGAAGCCATGAAAATTATATCAACCGACGAAGTCCTGCGACAAAGTTTGATTGCAAAAGGAAAAGTGCAAAAGCAAAAGTTTAGTTGGAACAAAACAGCTGACCACCTTTGGCACTCTATCGATAAAACATTAAACAGCAAACCACAAACCAAATAATATGAATATACTTGTTTTAGGTTCAGGAGGCCGCGAATATGCCCTTGCCTGGAAAATAGCCCAAAGTCCGAAAACAGATAAGCTGTTTATCGCCCCGGGAAACGCGGGAACCGGTGTTTTGGGAGTTAACCTGCCCATTGAAACTACTGAATTTGAGAACATAAAAAAAGCAGTAGTGGAAAACGATATCGATATGGTAGTTGTCGGACCTGAAAACCCGCTGGTAGAGGGTATTCACGATTTCTTTATAGCAGATGATTATCTAAAGAAGATTAAAATTATTGGCCCTCTGAAAGAGGGAGCCAGACTGGAAGGGTCGAAAGATTTTGCCAAGCAGTTTATGGTAAAAAACCATATTCCTACGGCTGCTTATAAAACTTTTAACCATGATAACTTAGATGAAGGCTATACTTTTTTGGAATCGTTACAACCGCCTTATGTTTTAAAGGCTGACGGATTAGCCGCCGGCAAGGGCGTGGTAATTGTTAACAACCTTGAGGAAGCCAAATCGGAGCTTAAGGCCATGATTGAAGAGGCAAAATTTGGTGATGCCTCGGCAAACGTGGTTGTCGAAGAATTTTTGTCAGGCATCGAGCTGTCGGTGTTCGTAATAACCGATGGCAATTCTTACCTTTTGCTCCCCGAGGCAAAAGATTACAAGCGCATAGGGGAAGGCGACACCGGGCTTAATACCGGAGGCATGGGGTCGATTTCGCCGGTTCCTTTTGCCGGAAAAGAGTTTATGAGCAAAATTGAGGAAAAAATTATCAAACCCACCATCAACGGACTTAAATCGGATGGTATTCCTTATCAGGGATTTATCTTTTTCGGGTTGATAAAAGTGGACGACGAACCTTTTGTAATTGAATATAATTGCCGGTTGGGTGACCCCGAAACAGAATCGATCATTCCCCGAATTAATAGTGACTTGGTGGACATCCTGACAGCCACGGCTGATGGCACTCTTCATGAACAAAAAATAAGCATTGACGATCGCTATGCAGCTACGGTTATGCTGGTTTCGGGAGGATATCCCAAACAATATGAAAAGGGTAAAACCATTTCGGGACTTGACAATGTGAACAATTGTATTTTGTTTCACGCGGGTACTACTACTGATGTGGAGAGTATGGAAGTAAAAACCAGCGGCGGGCGGGTATTGGCAATTACTGCTTTGGGGAATAACTTGAAGGAAGCGTTAAACACGGCCTATCAAAATGCAGAGATAATACAATACGAAAGAAAAAATTATCGTAAGGACATTGGGTTCGACCTTCTATAGCGTTCTGTTTCAACTATGCTTAAATTTTTTAACAAGGGTTTTTTCGTACAATATGCTTTCACTTTCGTGTTGGGATTGTTGCTTTGGTTGCCGGCGATAGTTATGTCACCACTCGTCGAAGAACCCAACTTTTATTGGGGAGAGTTGGCCAAAGTAATTTTTGATGTTAATACAAATTTTCCGGTTACAGGCATTATTTTGGCCTATTTACTCGTATATATCACAGCTCTTTTCATCAACCGAATGGCCACAGATTTTGGCTTAGTAAGTAAAACCAGTACCCTGCCTCTGTTTGTCTTTATTGTAATGATCGGCTTTTCACCATCCTTTCACTACATGTCGCCATTCATTATTATACTGCCTCTTTTAATGCTGCTGTATCTTCTGCTCTTTAAGCACTACCATAATGAAAACAATGTTTTTCTTTCGTTTGATACAGGCGTTATTTTAGGAATAATAGCCTTAATTTATCCACCAACGGCTATTGTTATTCTTGTGATATGGATTTCTCTACTCTCTTTTAAAGGGATTTCGTGGCGCAATTTTGTGGTTAGTTTACTAGGACTTCTTTTCCCGGCATTTTTAGCTTACAGTTACTATTTCTTTTCAGGCAACGAGTCGCTTGCTGCCGGTCTTTTTCCGATAAAGACGTTGTTCAACTTTAACCTGACGTATTTCCCTTTATCGTTGAACTCATTACTGAACCTGATACTGCTTCTGGTTTCATTTATTTCAGCCATTAAAGTAATGCAGCAACAAAAAAATCTAACAATTCAACAACGAAGCCATTATACGGCAGTCGCGGTATCAATCTTCTTACTCTTATTTGTTCAACTTTTTTTGAGTCTTCAGCTTAGCACCAGCTTGTTGCTGGTACCTGCCGCAGCACTCACCGTTAGCAACATGTTAAGCAACAGTTCTCTAAAATCAAAATGGATTAATTTATTGCTTGTTTCGGTTGTGATAGTCTCGTTGATTAACTCCTTTTTACCAATGATTTATGCTACTTGGGAATTATTATAGTAACGCTATCGAGGCCGGGTGTGATGAAGCCGGTCGGGGATGCCTTGCCGGGCCTGTCTTTGCCGCGGCAGTAATCTTGCCCACTGACTTTAAAAATGAGCTTCTTAATGATTCCAAACAGCTATCTGAAAAGAAAAGAGTTTTCCTGCGTGAGATGATCGAAAAGGAGGCAGTTGCCTGGGCAGTTGCCACAGTGGATGCACCCGAAATTGATGAAATCAATATTTTAAATGCCTCTTTTCTTGCCATGCACCGAGCCATCGAACAACTTACCATTCTCCCAGAACACCTGTTGATAGATGGTAACCGGTTCAAACCATACAAGACCATACCGCATCATTGCATTATTAGAGGTGATGGAAAGTACCTCTCCATTGCCGCCGCCTCCATTTTGGCTAAAACCTACCGCGACGATTTTATGAAACGGATTCATGAAGAATATCCATCTTACGGCTGGAAAAGTAATAAAGGCTATCCAACTATGCAACATAAAATTGCCATCCGTGAGCATGGCTTCACCCCCTGGCACAGGAAAACCTTTAATGCCAATATTCAAACCAAAATGAAATTCTGACGTGTGATTGCATCACCAATGCAAAACGAAGTTTATCATGTTATTAAAACCATAAAATCAATAACATAGAAGCTTTTATAAAACTTGTTAAAACAAATTTTCGATTCATTCTTTTTTAATATCTTTGCCTTTCTTTTTAAAACTAATTAATAGTAAAGAAATGTCCAAGAAAAAGTATGTTTACCTGTTTGGCGACAGAAAAGCCGATGGGAACACAAAAATGAAAAATTTACTGGGTGGCAAAGGTGCCAACCTGGCCGAGATGAGTTTAATAGGTGTTCCGGTACCTCCCGGATTTACCATTACAACTGAAATCTGTACTCTTTACAACGAGAAGGGTCAGGATTATGCTGTAGCTCTTATTAAAGAGAATGTTGAAAAGGCAGTAGCCTTTGTTGAAAATATTATGGGCACCAAATTTGGTGACAAAGAAAACCCATTATTGGTTTCGGTACGTTCGGGTGCTCGTGCTTCCATGCCTGGGATGATGGACACCGTTCTTAACTTGGGAATGAATAACGAAGCCGTTGAAGGCCTTGTTAAAAAAACAGGCAACGAACGCTTTGTATGGGATTCGTACCGTCGTTTTGTACAGATGTATGGTGATGTAGTATTGGGTATGAAACCCGAATCGAAAGAAGCCGCCGATCCTTTCGAGATTATCATCGAAAAGATGAAGGAGAAGAGAAAAGTAGAGCTGGACACCGACCTTTCAGCCAAAGATCTTAAAGAACTTGTAAAACAGTTTAAAGCAGCCGTTAAAAAACAAACAGGTCACGATTTTCCTGACAATCCCTGGGAACAGCTTTGGGGTGCCGTTATGGCTGTTTTCGATAGCTGGATGAACGAACGTGCTATCCTCTATCGTAAACTCAATAAAATTCCTGACGAATGGGGAACCGCTGTTAACGTTCAAGCCATGGTATTTGGTAACATGGGCGACAGCTCTGCTACCGGTGTTGCCTTTACACGCGACGCCGCTACCGGCGAAAACATTTTCAACGGCGAATACCTTATCAATGCTCAGGGCGAAGATGTAGTTGCCGGTATTCGCACGCCACAACAAATTACCCTTGAAGGATCACACCGTTGGGCTGCTTTACAAGGAATTTCGGAAGAGGATCGTGCTGCCAATTACCCATCACTGGAAGAAACCATGCCGGAACTTTATAAAGAGCTTGATGATGTTCAGAATAAACTGGAAAAACATTATCGCGACATGCAGGATCTGGAGTTTACCATCCAGGAAGGAAAACTTTGGCTGTTGCAAACCCGTAACGGAAAGCGTACCGGACAGGCCATGGTAAAAATGGCGCTGGATATGCTTCACGAAAAACTCATCAATAAAGAAGAAGCACTAATGCGTGTTGAACCTGAAAAATTAGATGAGTTACTTCACCCTGTTTTTGATACTACTGCCTTGAAAAAGGTAAAAGTGATGACCAAAGGTCTTCCCGCCTCTCCCGGTGCTTCAACCGGTCAGATTGTTTTCCATGCTGATGAAGCAGAAAAATGGGCCGCCGATGGTAAAAAAGTAATCTTAGTTCGAATCGAAACCTCTCCTGAAGACCTTAAAGGCATGAACGTTGCCGAAGGCATTCTTACCCAACGCGGAGGCATGACTTCGCACGCAGCTGTTGTTGCCCGTGGAATGGGAAAAACTTGCGTTTCGGGTGCTGGTCAAATCAAAATCGATTACAAGGCACGCACCATCGAGATGGGTGATAAAAAATATAAAGAAGGTGATTTTATTTCACTCAACGGTTCTACCGGGGAAGTTTACGATGGTCAGATTAAAACCATGGAAGCCGGACTTAGCGGCGATTTTGGTGAGCTGATGAAACTGGCTGACAAAAAAGCCAAACTTTATGTTCGTACCAATGCCGACACCCCCTACGACGCTCAGGTAGCACGTGATTTCGGCGCTAAGGGCATCGGCCTTTGCCGTACAGAACACATGTTTTTTGGTGGCGATAAAATTATTGCCATGCGCGAGATGATTTTGGCCGAAGATGAAAAAGGCCGCCGCGAAGCCCTTGACAGATTATTACCCATCCAGCGTGAAGACTTTGAAGGTATCTTTGAAGCCATGGCGGGGTTACCTGTAACAGTTCGCCTGCTCGACCCACCCTTGCACGAGTTTGTACCTCACGACGATAAAGGTCAGAAAGAGATGGCCAAGGTGATGGGTGTTGATGTTAAAATTATCAAACAGAAAGTGGAAGACCTTTCTGAATTCAACCCGATGCTTGGTCACCGTGGTTGCCGTTTAGGAAATACCTACCCTGAAATTACCGAGATGCAGGCTCGTGCCATCATAGAGGCTGCACTTAACCTGAAAGAGCGTGGCATCAAAACGCATCCTGAAATCATGATTCCTTTAACAGGAACTTATGCCGAGATGAAGATGCAAGAAGATATTGTTCGTGCTACCATTGCCAAAGTTTTTGAAGAGAGAGGGATGAAAATTGATTACATGGTAGGTACCATGATTGAAATTCCACGGGCAGCGCTTACTGCCGATCAAATTGCTAAATCAGCCGAGTTCTTCTCATTCGGTACCAACGACCTCACCCAGATGACCTTTGGATATTCGCGTGATGATGCTGGTAAATTCCTGCCTGTTTACCTTGAAAAAGGTATCCTTAAAAACGATCCATTCCAGGTTCTCGACCAGGAGGGAGTAGGACAACTTGTGAAGATGGCCGTTAAAAAAGGAAAAAAGACCCGTCGGAAAATCAAACTCGGTATCTGTGGTGAACATGGTGGCGAGCCCAGCTCGATTGAGTTTTGCCATCGTGCCGGATTGCATTATGTAAGTTGCTCGCCCTATAGAGTACCTATAGCGCGCTTGGCGACTGCACAAGCAGCCATTATGAACTCCAGAAAATGGAAAAAGAATAATTAGTTTTTAATATTCTTATGATAGCCACTCATCTTATTTTTGAGTGGCTATCTTGTTATTAACCATATTTTTAAAAAAAAGAAACCCCTAAAGACAACATAATTATGGCAAAAAATTTGAAAAAAATTATTAATGATCTTGAATCGTATGGCATATCTGATGTAAAAGAATTATTTTACAATCTGTCCTATGACGAGTTACATGAACATGAAATTCATCCCGAAAATGAAGGCTTTGCTCAGGGAAAAGTTACCAATACAGGTACTGCTGCCGTTGATACAGGTATTTTTACCGGACGGTCACCTAAAGACAAGTACATCGTGGAAGAAGAGACTTCCAAACACAATATCTGGTGGAAAAATGAGCAACGCAAGTCCTCCGACAACAAACCACTTTCAGAAGAACACTATCAGTATTTAAAAAAGATTAGTGCCAAACAAGTTTCCGGCGGCAGGGTTTATGTGCAAGACGGGTATGCCGGAGCCAACGAAAACACACGCATCAGAATCCGTGTTATTACCGAAGTTGCCTGGATGGCGCACTTTGTAAAAAATATGTTCATTAGACCTACCGACGAAGAACTTAAAACTTTTGAGCCTGACTTTGTTATGATTAATGCCTGTCATACCACCAACGACCGGTGGGAAGAGATGGGCATGAACTCGGAAGTGTACGCGGTTTTTAACCTGAAGGAAAAATTTGCCCTTGTTGGTGGAACCTGGTATGGTGGAGAAATTAAAAAGGGATTTTTCTCTATTATGAATTACTATCTGCCGCTTCAGGGTATTGCTGCTATGCACTGCTCTGCCAATGCCAGTAAAGATTTGAGCGATGTGGCTATCTTTTTTGGCCTTTCCGGAACCGGAAAAACTACCCTTTCAGCCGACCCTAAACGGCTTTTAATTGGTGATGATGAGCACGGCTGGGATGATGAGGGTATTTTTAACTTTGAAGGTGGTTGCTACGCTAAAGTAATCGATCTTGAACCTGAAAAAGAACCTGATATCTGGAAAGCAATTAAAAAAGACGCGTTGCTGGAAAATGTGGTGGTTGATGAAAATGGACATGTTGACTATAGCGACACCTCAAAAACTCAAAATACACGTGTTTCTTACCCTATTTTTCATATTGAAAATATTGTAAAACCTGTCTCGAAAGCCGGGCATGCTCAAAAGGTAATTTTCCTTACTGCCGATGCTTTCGGCGTGCTGCCTCCAGTTTCAAAGCTTACCAAAGATCAAACAAAATATCATTTTTTGAGTGGTTATACAGCCAAGGTTGCCGGTACTGAAAGAGGAATTACCGAACCTGTCCCTTCTTTCTCTGCTTGTTTTGGTGCTGCTTTTCTGTTGCTTCATCCAACCAAATATGCTGATGAGTTGATTAAGCGAATGGAACAAAACGGATCGGAGGCCTACCTTGTTAACACGGGCTGGATTGGAGGCCCTCATGGTGTTGGAAAGAGAATAGACCTTCCAACAACCCGTGCTATTATTGACGCGATACTTGACGGAAGGCTTGATAAAGCTGAATATGAAAACCTGCCTTTCTTCAACCTTGCTATTCCTACAACACTTGAAAACATCGACAGTAAAGTACTCAACCCACGCAACCTGTGGGCAGACCCCACAAAATGGGATGCTCAGGCTAAAAAACTTGCCGGGATGTTTATCAAAAACTTCGAAGGTTTTACCGACAACGAAGAAGGAAAACGACTGGTGGCTGCCGGCCCTCAGTTGTAGTTTTCCAATTCTGTAAATTAAAAAAGCAAAGAATAATACGAAAACTTTTTGGTTCGTAAATTCTGTTATTTTTGCACAAATTTTAAAACACGAAAAACAATGTCAGGAAACATTACATTTACCATGATTAAGCCTAAAGCCGTTGAAAACGGTCATATTGGCAACATTTTAGCAAAAGTTATCGAAGGCGGATTTACCATTAAAGCCATGAAATACCTACGTCTAACCAAAGAACAGGCCATGGAATTTTATGCTGTTCACAAAGAACGTCCTTTTTACAACGATTTAACCGAATTTATGTCGTCGGGACCTATTGTAGCCGCTGTAATTGAAAAGGAAAACGCTGTAGAAGACTATCGTAAACTGATTGGCGCTACCAATCCAGCCGATGCAGTCGAAGGAACGATTCGTAAGTTATATGCTACCTCTATCGAAGCAAATGCTGTACATGGTTCCGACAGCGATGAAAATGCACAAATTGAAGCCGGCTTCTTTTTCTCTAAATTAGAGGTATTTTAACAGGTTCTATTCCGGTTGATAGCTTTTAAATCGACCGTTTTTATAAAAGATAATGATCTTTTCAATTTCTAAATCCCCTTGATCAACCGATCCGGGGGATTTTTTTTTACTTACGTTACTACTTTTCCCGACTGCCTTAGCATAAACAGCAGGCTCCTCCGATTGAGCCATGGGCAATACCCCCTCTTCACTAATATCATCAACAGGTAAATTTAATACACCTTGTTTAACTTCTTCTTTTTTTAACGTACTGCTTCCATCCAGCATCATGCCCTTTCCCCATAAAAGCCAATCAGTATTAATTTCATTAAATCTATGCTTTAATTTCAACACAAAATCTAAACTGGGTTTATTCCTTCCCGACATGATGTGCGATAAAGCGGAACGCTGTATACCAATTTCGGTGGCAAATTGTGAGGCAGTTAGATGATAATGTGTTATTACTTTCTTAATCCTGTCGTTCATTATATTTATGATTATGTTGACAAAAGTAATAATTTAGATTAACAAATGTAACATTTGTTCAATCTATTTCTGTGTTACATTTGTAAACACGTCAATTCTTAAAGTAGAATCTATCATAAATGTCATATTATGTTCTGTATTAATTATTTACGCTCTGCTATTTATCTATATTTCCTTCTTTAAGTTAGCAAATTCCACTTAAAGTATTTTCTAGGTTAGGTATTTAAATATACTGGTTCTGTGTAATATACATCTGCTTATTGTATATGGTTGTAACGATAGGTTGTTTATAATGATAGGCAGTACAAAATGTATATTATTACAATTGTAAACGTGCCTGGTTAACAAGGTTTTTTAAATATCTAACCATAATAGACTATACATTTGTAAACTTAGTTACATTTGTATAACACAAGAATATTTTACTGATTTTCCTATTATAATTTTGATCTAAATAAACTGGTTATTTAACTTCCTATTCCTCCCTCCTATTTTTTATCAAATTATTTTTAATAAAACTTGACATGGCATACGGTTTGCTGTATATTTGCATTATGAACTTATGTTCATAATAGGTTAAAAGTAAAAACATTATTAAAAAGGAGGTTATTATGCCTAGAGGTGACAGAACCGGTCCATTTGGAGAAGGTCCCATGACCGGTCTTAAAAGAGGTCGGTGTGTCGACAACAGCACGACGGGAGGATTTAGTGGTTTCGGCAGAGGTATCGGAAGAGGATTGGGTTATGGACGAGGTTGGGGAGGCCGATGGTTTAGCAACACCGGAAACTCCGAAACCGAGTCGGGACTTAATTCGGCCATTGATGCTCTTAAAGAGCAGTTAGCCGGTTTGAAAAATCGGCTTGACAAAATTAAGTCGGACGACTAACTTATCATGTCATCCTGACACTGGTTGTCAGGGTGACATTTTTGGTAATATCCTTACAACATAAGGTATAATCAGGAGGTTGTTAATGCTTTTATCAGAAAGACTTGTGCAATTCAATAATTATATGTAACTTTACATCATGTGAAATATAAAAAATTATAGCCATGTATCAATTAAGAAAGTATCACGGTGATCTGGTTCAGTCGTTGACCTACAGTGATGAAAATCAGGAATTCTCGGTAGGCATTATTGCTCCCGGTGAATATGAGTTTGGTGCCATTAAAAAAGAAGTTACCACTGTCACCCTTGGCGCCATTAGTGTATGGATAGAAGGTAATGACTACTGGAAAACCTATAGCAAGGGCGAAACCTTTGAAATTCCAGAACACAAAAATTTTAAATACAAAGTGGAAACGGTAAGTTCGTATATTTGCCACTATAAATAAACGATTTTTTTTACATGAGAGAAGTGTCAGAGATTATCCATGAAGTGGAATCAACAGAGGATAAAAAGAAACTTGAACGTTTGCTAACAGAAATTAACACACGGCTTAATAACAAAGTTGACGTGGACTTATTGTTATGTCGGGCAGGTATCCTCACTAAGTTTCAGCAATATGGCATGGCTATAAACGATTACAGCAAGGTATTGGAAATCGATCCTGATTCGAAGCATGCTACCACCCAGATAGACCTGCTCAAAACCATATTACGTTACACCAATACCGACATATACGCCAGTCCCAACACCAACATGGATCCCTGGTTAGAGTAAAAAAAGCGTTACTTTCACACTATTCGATTAAAAGCGTAAATTTGCACCCTACAATGGCAAACCGGCAATTTTCACTACCTCAATTTATTCATTTACTCAACATTATCTATATCTTACAATGCTGAGAATCGTTGTATTAAAATAGGTGCATGGAAAGAATAATAAAATACCGCGTTCACTTGCTAACCCTGTTGGCCATGCTCTTCTGGGGTATCTCATTTGTTTGGTCAAAAGTGGTGTTCCTTACCTACTCCCCCATTACAACTATCTTTTTCAGGTTAACCATTTCGGTTATCTTTCTTTTTCTCTACATGATAATAACGCGACAGTTTGAAAAGATCAAACAAAAGGATCTGAAATATCTATTGCTTTCAGCCCTGTTTAATCCGTTTTTATACTTTCTTGGCGAGAACTTTGGTTTGCAACGGGTTTCTGCCTCATTGGCTTCTGTTATCATCGCCACCATACCCGTCATCACCCCTTTTATCGTCATCTTTTTTTACAACGAAAAAATTACACGAATCAATATTTTAGGATTAATTATATCTTTTGTGGGAATATTAATTATTGTATTCTCTGACATGCAACAGCTTCAAGGCGATTTTTCGGGCATTCTTATTTTATTTATTGCTGTATTTTCAGCCATCTTTTACACCATCTTTGTAAAAAAACTAAGTCATTCGTACCGAGCCGTTACCATTGTTGCCTATCAGAATCTGATTGGTGTTCTGATGTTTTTACCGCTGGTGCTGCTATTCGACCTTGATAACATCCGGCACACCACTCCCAGTAACGAAACCCTTGTTTCTCTTTTAATGCTTGGCATTTTTGCCTCTTCGGCAGCCTTTATCTTTTTTACCGGAGCCATTAAAAATCTGGGCATCATCAAAACAAACCTTTACACCAACTTAATACCGGTATTCACTTTTCTTTTTGCCTTTGCTATATTAGGAGAAGAGATGACCCTGTTTAAAACCATCGGTTTGATAACCGTTATTATAGGGATAATTCTGTCGGAAAGAAATAAAGGGCAAAAGATTACGATTAAGAAATTGGTTGAATAGTATTATCATTGAAAATAATTTATCAAAGATAATTATCATGCCTGAGGTAGACAGATTGATTGTGCAATATAGGCACACAAACAATTGGAAAATTGCATGATTGGGTCATAAAAACAACTACTTATCAAAACTATCTAAAAAGAACTTTTCCTTTTGTTTTTTCTGATATTGCTCTTTTCCGTTAATATTGTAAATAAAACTCAAAACAAAATATTGCGATTCATTTTTCCTCCTGTTTGTTTGGCTATATCTATAATTATTTTCATCAACGGCATCAAGATCGAGCCTGAAAATATAAGTATTGAAAACATCCGACACTTTAAAAATCAATTGCGCTTTATTTTTTAATATCTTTTTGTTTACTGCCAAATCAACATAATATCTTTCTTTATATGTTCCTAAAATAGATGGTAGTTTCGACCTGAAATATCCGGAAACCTGAAAATCAAAATCATGTGGAAGCTTAAAACTGTTAGATATATTAAAAGTCCAACCTATTTTGCTGTTGTTGATGAGATTATTTTCATATTCACCCAACAGACTAGTATAAAAGATATTACTATTTGAATTAATCTTCCACCAATCGAATGCTTTTAAGTTTAACGAAATTTCGCCACCCACAAATTTTGCTTTATTAAGATTAATAAATGTAACAGACAAAGCACTATCGTTTAATGCTGATTTAACCCTTGAAATTGCCTGATTAATATTACGGTAATAGATGGAGCCTACAACTGAAAACTTGCTAACAACAAAACGACTTCCTATTTCAATGGAATTCACGTATTCGGGCTTCAAATCAGGGTTTCCTTTATGCGTATTTAATAAATCTGCATATTCATCGGAAAATGGGTTTAGCATTTTTATTGTTGGGCGATTTATCCTCCGGTTGTAGCCAACAAAAATCGAGAATTGTTCATTCATTTTCCGGGATAAATTTACCGAAGGAAAAAAATCGATATATTCATCAGCATACTCGTTGTTTTGCTTATTAGAAGTATATTCACCTCTAAGCCCGACCTGCAAAACAAAGTATTTAAATTTGGCATTTACATCAACATACGCAGCCTGTATAAGCTGATTATAAATGAATTTATTCACCAGCGCAGTGTCGCTAATCCATTCCCCTGAATTAGAGTAACTTTCAGAATCAAAATCATTCATCAGATCCTTTCCATTAAAGTTATAACCTGTTTCAAATTTTAATGAATCATTTACCGGATGGATATAATCCAAAGAAAAATTAGTCTGTTTGTTAACTTGTTTTGAGAAAGTATTTTGCAGTTCAGAATTTGTGTTCGAAGGCTCATCATAATATTTATTTCTCATTTCCTGCCATTGATCTAAAATGGAATAATGGATTTTCGAGGAAAGGTTTCTCCCTTTTCCAAAATAATAACTATATTTCAAATTCCCGTCTATGGTGTAGTTGTTTAAATCTATATCAACATCCTTTAATGATTCGCCTGCTGTTTGCCCTGATTTATCAAGTGTTTTATAGTTTATTTGCCTGTCGGCATTATTGAACTTTTTTGATGCCATAACAGAAACTCCAATTTGTTGTTTTTTACTTATTGTAATATTTAAGTTTGAATTAACAAACACATCATTCAAATTCTCGTCTTGTCGGTCGAATTGATAATAATTATAAGTATTTGGATTTTCATAATTATCACGAAAATGTTCTTTTGTTTGAAACATGGTTTTATGTTTCATTCCAGCATTTATAAAAAAACTAGTTTTTCCTATTTTTCCTGAATAGCCGGCATTTCCGCCAACTGATTCAGGATAACCGGCATAAACCATTATTGTTGTTTTACTTTTTTCAAACTTTCCGGATTTTAAAACAATATTAATTATTCCCGACATGCCTTCGGCTTCGTATTTTGCCGATGGGTTATTAATCAGCTCTACTGTTTTTACCTGCTCGGCAGGTATTTGGTCAAGCGAATTTACAAGTTCCGATTTCTCACCATTTATCAGAATTATAACTTTATTGCTTCCCCTATAATTTATATTCCCGTCAATATCAATGTCAACCGAAGGAAGTGTTTGCATAATATCGATAGCGGTGCCTCCTGAAACAGTGGTGTTTTTGCTAACGTTTATTTTTGTCTTCACAAGATTATTTTCAATAAGATTTTTTTCAGCAGTTATCGAGACTTCTGATAATGAGATGCTTTTCCTAATAAGATAAAAATCAAATTTTGTTTTTTTCGATCGAACATTCAATTGTTTTGTTGCTTTAACATAACCCATATACGATGCTTCAATAATATAAACACCGGCTTGAATATCTTTAAACAAATATTTACCGTAAGCATCCGTCATTGTACCTTTAACAAAACCAGAATCGTTTACCGATAAAACCTGAACTGAAGCGAACGGAAGTCCTTCTCCACTTGTGCTATCCCGCACAATACCATTTATTTGACTCGTTCCGGATATGGTAAAACCGTATATTTTTGTACTTATAAAAACCACTACAAACAAGAATGTAATTATTCTTTTATTATATTTCATTATTTTGTCTCGTTATCAATTGAAGTTGTTTAAAGTTACGACACAATCCACATCGCAGCCATCACCCTTTTTTTGAGCGACGACTACCTCTAAACACCCTTTTTATCTTGTCGATGGTTACCGCGTGCTCTTCGGCACCTATCTTACCCAAAAGAAAACCAATTGGCTTAAGCCTCTCCACATTTTCACCCAAAACACGCAATACAGCTACCACAGGAACCGCAATAAACATACCCGGCAAGCCCCAAATAAATCCGCCAAAGGTGATGGCCAGAATAATCATAAAAGGGTTAATATTAACATGAGCACCAACAATGTTAGGGGTTAAAATATTATTTTCGGTAAACTGAACAATAATAAACTGAAGCACCACCAAAAAAGCATATTCCGGCGAGTCCATGGTGAAAACAGCAATAAAAAAGGGAAACAGATAACCGATAATCGTTCCGTAATAGGGAATAAAATTCATCAACGCAGCAAATAATCCCAGCAGCAGGGCAAAGCGCAGACCGATGATAAGAAATCCAAGACTGTTAATCACAAACAAAATGGTTACCACGAAAAACACACCGGTAATATAGTGCATGGCAACAGAGTTAACCTCTTCGATAATGCGCTCTGCTTTATCGTGATTTTCCCGGGGAATCAGCATTAACACAAACGCTTTAAATTTATTGCGATAATAGAGTAGAAAAAAAACATATACCGGAATTACAAAGATGGTAAACAAGGTATTAAAGGTAATGCCAAAGGCCGTGTTTGCCACGTTGGCACTATTGGACAGCACCGTCTCAATCATTCCTGAAACACTGTTCTTTATCTCCCCTGAAGTAATACCCAACATGTTTTCAAACGAACTGAAAATAGTGTTTATGTTTTGCGCGGCCTGGTATTTCATCTCCGGAATATTTGTTAAAAACAGTGCCGACTCCTTAGAAATAAAAAACAAAACACCATAAACTATGGCAAGCCCCAGTATAATTCCGATGATATTGGAAAGAATTCGCGGTAAATGCCTCTTCTCAAGATAATTTGCAACAGGAAAAATAAAGTATGCGAAAAGTACTCCGAGTACGATAGGACGCAGGTAGTTTTTAAATTCTGACAGAATATAAAAGGTTAACCAAATAAACAACAGGGCAATGGTTACGTTAAAAAGTAACGGAAATTGTATTTTACCCCTCGACCGTTTCATAGAAACTTTTTTTTTTGAATTAAGGCAAATTTACTAAGGATTTCGGTTACATCCACAATTTGCCTATTTTTACTCATTAAAAAATTATATAAAATAATGGCAGTCGAACCCAAAAAATTTGGTGCATTTTCAGGCGTTTTTACCCCCTCAATACTAACAATACTGGGTGTTATCATGTACCTTCGTTTAGGCTGGGTGGCAGGAATAGCGGGGCTAACGGGTATTATTGCCATTATTTTACTGGCTCATGTTATTTCGTTTACAACGGGGTTAAGCATCTCGTCGATTGCCACCGACAAGCGCATTAAAGCAGGTGGTATTTACTATATTCTTTCGCGATCGTTAGGACTTCCCATGGGAGGATCTATCGGCATTACACTCTTTGTGGGCACTGCATTAAGCATCTCACTGTACATTATCGGTTTTACCGAAAGTTTTTTATCCATCCCCACTATTCAGGGATGGATAGAAGCCATTGGCATGACCCCCGACAGCTTAAACACCACCAGGGTTATCGGTACAGCCATACTCGTGTTACTGGTAATAATAGCCTTTATAAGCACCGACATAGCCATAAAAACCCAGTTTATCATTTTAACTGCTATCGCCCTGTCGTTGGTTTCAATTTTCATCGGTTTTTTTGTCCACCCCAACATAGCCCCTCAAACCGGCGGTATTGACATCTCCCCTTTTAAAGATTTTTCGTTTGAAGTGGTGTTTGCCGTATTTTTTCCGGCAGTAACAGGCTTCACAGCAGGAGTGGCCATGTCGGGCGATTTAAAAGACCCGAAAAAGGATATTCCCAAAGGAACTATGTGGGCCATTATCATCGGGTTTGTTGTTTACCTTTTGCTGGGCATCAGTTTCGTTTTATTTATTGACCGCGACTTGTTGTTACACGACTATAACTTCCTGTTGCGTCTGGCCTGGATTCCGGCTCTGGTAATTGCCGGAATATGGGGCGCTACCCTCTCGTCGGCACTAGGAGGTATTTTAGGCGGTCCCCGTATATTACAAGCCATAGCCAATGACAAGATTGTACCAAAGCTCTTTGCCAAAGGATACGGTGCCAGCAACGAACCACGCAACGCCCTTTTGTTTACCTTTCTTATCTCGGAACTTGGTGTACTCATTGGCGATTTGAATATTATCGCGGGGATTGTTACCATGTTTTACCTGACTGCTTACGGATTTATTAACCTGGCATTTGCCCTTGAAAAGTGGGCCAGCGCCGATTTCCGTCCCTCCTTTAATGTTTCGGTGTGGGTTGGCGTAGTTGGCTTTGTTGCCAGCTTCATGATCATGTTCAAGCTCGATATGGTTAACATGTTTGTGGCGCTTATTATACTGGGTATCATATACTACTACATAAGTCGCAAGCACCATCACAAGCGTATGAGCAGCGTATGGGAAGGCGTTAACATGGCTCTGGTGCGAACCGTACTTAATAAACTAAACAAGCAAAAAACCAGCGAGCAAAACTGGAAACCAAACATCCTGCTTTTTAGTGGGGGCATCAAAAAGAGACCATATCTCATTGAATTTGCTAAAGCATTGGTGGCACAACAAGGCATGGTTTCTAATTTCGACCTGAGATTAAACCCTTCGACCAAAGAGCTTTTCCCCAAAAGAAGAGAGGTCATTCAGGAAGAGGATACAAATAGCAACAAGGGTATATTTGCCCAAAAGATGGAATGCAACGATATTTTTAAAGGCATTGAGACCATCACGTCTGTGTACGGTTTTAGCGGTGTAGAACCCAATACTGTTTTAATGGGCTGGGGCAGGAACAGCGACAACCCCAGACGGTTTGTTAGTATGATTAACAGGCTTATAAACCTCAATATGAACGTAGTACTGCTCGATTACGATAAAGAGAGAGGTTTTGGCAGTTACAGCACTATAGACTTATGGTGGCGTGGTGGTTCGAACAATGGGAATTTTATGCTGGCGCTTATCAAGTTTATCCATGTTACCTACGAGTGGCGTAACGCCAGGGTACGCATTATGATTGTGAACCCGGTAAACGAAAACAAATCGTGGATTGAGCGCGATGCCCGCAACGTACTGGCTAACATGCGCATCGATGCCGAAATAAGGGTAATTAATAATGAAATCGAAAAGCGCTCAATTTATGACATCATCAAACACGAGTCGATTAACACCGATCTGGTATTTATCGGCTTCCCGGATATTGTAAAAGGAAAGGAAAAAGAATTTATCAAAAGTACTGACCGGATATGCTTAAACATTGGTACCACAGCGCTGGTTAAAGCTTCTTCGCTATTTCAGGAGCTCCACATTGGCTTTGTACCCAGCACAAGTCAAAAAGGGTTTTCTGCTGATAACAAACAGGCACCCATTAAAGTCCCCTCCCTAGCCAAACCCATCTCCGAAACTTTTGAAATAGAGATAACCCGTTATTACAACCATTACATTCAATTTACCAAATCGATACTCAAGCAACATCTTGACCCTTTGTTCTCAAAATGGTATCTATTGATTGCCAACATCGAAAAAGCATGGAATTCTTCTTATGAGTTAATTCATCAAAAACTTCAAGAGCAGGAAACTGACTTACGAATTTTTATTACCAATCAGAACCTTCAGCTCGCTATCAAAACCAAAAAACTGACTCAAAAGTTTTACGACAATAACGAAATGATGATGCAAGGAAAGGTGGAAGCATTGACCGTTTCACTGGAAGAGCTGCAAACAAAAATTGCTTCCCTGGTGCCGGATGAAATAACCATTACCCTTACTGACGAGGAGCAACAAATGTTACTGAAAAACAATAACCTGACTCCCGGCGAAGAACAGTTGCTAAAACAAGAAAAAGGATTCACCGTTCCCTTTCAAAAAATTAAAGAACGTGTGTTACTGGCCGATTTAGCCCCTGCATGGCTGGAAATGCTAAAAGAGTTGGGCTATGCCGTGTTTAAACTGGAAATAAAACTTAGTAAACTCAACGATTTAATCGAACAGTATCAGGTAGGAAAATACTATTCAAAAGTGGAATACCAGGAGGTAATAGACACCTTATCCAATATAGAGAGCTCCTTTACAGAGTTGATTGATGAGTTTCGTGAAACAACCAGACAAAACCGCGACGTCACTGAAAAAACCATCCTTGCCGGCATTACCCGATCGTTTAACAAATCAATCGCATTATGTGAAACACCTTACGCGTGGAAACGAGTTCCGGGCAGAAGCGCCATTACCCAAATGAAAAAAGCCGAAAAAACCATCATTCAATTTGAAGAAGTCTGGATAAAAAACCGGCAAATTATCTCAAACTCCCGGATAATCTCGTTACAGCTGCTCGCTTTTAAACTCAGGCTCCGGCAGATGCTCGTTAACGACATTAATCTTTTCAACCGGAGATATAACGAATACCGGGAAAATATTTTGTTCAAGCTGAAAAAAGATATTCAGACCAGCCTTAATCAGAACGAGGAATTAATAACACGCCTTCCCATCGAGACAATTGAAGCCTTTAGAGTAGAATTTCAAAAGCTCTACGAAAGCGATATAGTGCTGGCAAATAAATTTCTGGACGATTTCCCGAACCGTATTATACTGTTTAACGATGATAAATTTCAAAACTACAAAGCCCATCAATTTAACATGGAAGAAAACACGGTAATCGACCTTTCTAAACTACTTACTCACATTGTAAACAACGATTTGTTAACCTCTCTAAAAAAGCTCTATCGATTGGTGAGCGACCAATTCCAAAAACAGATTGACGAAATCTATACGATCATAAATCAATTGAAACACGAAAAAACTGTTTCCTCAAAAAGCAACCAGATTGACCAGGCACTTAAAGCCCTCGATAAACTGGATAAGAAAACCAGCCTCTTGCGTGAAAACACCGAGCTTAGCATTAACGAGCGGTTAAACGCCACCTGGGACAAGCTCACTTTATCGACACTCTCCATTCAAAATGAAATGCTCAGCAACTACGTTCGCGAAGATAAAAGTGCACTCCGAAAAGATATGCTCACGAAATTTTTAAAGAAGAGTTTAAAATTAAAACGCTAAATTAGCCTTCTAATGTTTCCTCAACCATTTAATCAATTCCACAATAATAATACTAATAAAACATTTTAGCTACTTTTTTACGGTCGCCCATAATAAC
>Ga0164318_10000310_pt1 | contig 35191 bp, 27 predicted proteins | sample GuaBasSedimGuay9_FD_113734 | JGI IMG/M metagenome (GOLD analysis project Ga0164318, IMG submission 113734) | Subseafloor sediment microbial communities from Guaymas Basin, Gulf of California, Mexico - Guay9, Core 4571-4, 0-3 cm | ecosystem: Environmental > Aquatic > Marine > Hydrothermal vents...
TATGAAAGTTGTGCCATATAAAGTGTATTTTGCTCCAAATAAGAATTAATAGCCTTATTTTCATTTAAAACCTCAGGCATTTTTGCAAACAATGAGACTATTAAAAGAACGCTTGCTGCCATAGTAATTAACTTTAATCTTTCTTGAGAAAATATATCACTAATCCGTACAACAAAACCCTTGTTTTGTTTATTTTCTTGAGGGGAATCTATCTTTTCTTTTATTGAATTCCATACTCTAGGTGGAGGAGTAAATCGTTCAGCGGACTGAAGTGGTTTTAATATACTTGAGGTAATTGATTCTAACTCTTCCGTACATAATTTACATGCATTTACATGCTCCTTGACAGCTTTATATTCATCTGGGCTAAGCTCGCTATCAAGATAAGCACTTAATAAATCTTTGCATCTTTTACACTTCATCACTTACTACCCCGCTTTCCAAATGTTTTCATTAATATATCTCTTGCTCGTTTCAGGCGAGAACGAACAGTATTTATATTTATATCTAATACTTCTGCTATTTCCTCATATTTTAGTCCGTCAATATCTTTTAATATAACACAAGCCCTTTGGTCCGGATTTAATATATTTAACATTCTTTGTACCATCTTTTCATTCTCCTCTCTAGCGACCTTTATCTCCCCTTGGTGAGGGATTGAAGCACTTAATAGCGCTGAATCAAAATCTCCAAACCTCTTTATATTTTGTGTATACTTCTTTGCATGTGAAAAAGCAACATTTACTGCTATTCGATATATCCATGTCTTAAACGATGACTCATACCTGAAATTCTTCAAACTTTTAAATATTCTGAGAAATACGTCCTGTGTTACTTCTTCAGCTTCCTGTTGATTTCCCAGAATGCGAACGACGAGGGAAAATATATATGAGCTTGTCTTTCTATATATTTCCTCAAATGCTTCATTATCGCCTTCCGCCCCGCGCTTTAATACATCATTAGAAATATCAAACATTATTATATCTTCATATTATTAGACTTAATAAACTTGAAAAAAGTTCCATATTATTTCTTTTTTTTAAAAAACAGCCATTCCTTGCCATTTTTCTTCTTATTTAACCTTATCAGACAAAATACTCCTTTAAGTCTATTACCCTTTAGATCGAATATTATCTCATCCTTTTCATACTTTAATAGTTCGTAAGTTCCTGTATCCCAAATACTTACATTGCCTGCGCCATATTGACCCTCCTCTATTTCACCCTCAAAATCAACGTATGAAAGTTCATGGTCCTCAACCTCAACAGCCAGTCTTTTAACCCCTTCAATACATGGTGGCTCTTTTGGTACAGCCCAGCTCTTTAACACACCGTCTTTTTCCAAACGAAGGTCCCAATGCAGGTGAGATGCATAATGTTTTTGAATTACAAATACTGTGCTTTTCTTTTTCATTTTTTCTTACCAACAAACTCCTTAAATGATGGACATAATTTATTAACTACGCATTCATTGCATTTTGGTTTTCGTGCCATACATACTTTACGTCCATGTTCAATCAACCAATTGGTTACTTTTCCCCATTCTTTAGAGTCTACTAAATTCATCAAATCACGCTCTATTTTTTCAGGAACATTATTTTCACTTAATCCTAAACGCCCGCTTAATCGCTTAACGTGAGTATCTACAGCTATTCCTTCTGATTTATTAAAAGCGTTAAATAGAACAATATTGGCGGTTTTACGTGCAACACCGGGTAATTTTAGCAAATCCTCCATTGACTGAGGCACTTTCCCATAAAAATCTTCCATAATTTTTTGTGCCGTTGCAATAACATTTTTAGTTTTATTTTTATAAAATCCGGTAGAACGTATCTCCTGCTCAAATATTTTTAAATCAGCTTCTGCATACGATTTTACCGTTTTGTATTTTTTAAACAATTCTTTAGTAACCCGGTTAACCTGCGCATCAGTACATTGAGCAGAAAGAATAGTTGCAACTAATATTTGAATGGGATTCACATAATGAAGTGCTGTCTTAGCTTGCGGATACTCATCTTTTAGGATTTGTAATATTTTTGTCTTGTTTTTATTCAACATAATATTTTTTTAAAAAATATTTCTTTCTAAAATATGAATATATCAATTTCAAAATATCTATAAACTTTTAACTAATGAAACAAGCGGTTCCCAGCTTACAGAATTTAAAACTATGTCAAATTTATCTTTTAATTTTTTTTTAGGATTAATACCCACCGAAATGCCATTCATTGAACTAGCATATTCAACCAGAGGCATCTCATCAAGGCTATGCCCAACCACTAACGGACATTTAGCATTATATTTATTTATCAAGTCTTTAAAACATAAAAGCTTATCTTCCCCACTGACCATAATTGGTTTATTATAAGCTCTGAACGTTCCTTTTACTTTATCAAAAACTATATTATTTCCGATTCCATCATTTATAAATGACAATTTTTCCATCAAAATATCTAAGATAGGCTGGATTGAAAGACTTAAAATAGAAATATGAGCTCCTCTTTCAGCAAACCACTTTAGAAATTGTAAACTCTCAGAATAAAAAAAGGTATGTATATATTGGGAATGCTTACGAATAAGGTCTAGAGGGATTCCCCTCATAGTTCTTTCAAAATGTTTCATAAGAAACTCATTACGTAACCGTTTAATATTACCAAAAGTGAGAATAATAAATCCACCTATAGTAAGTGCACCAAAACATAATTGAGGCAAATATTTTCTTTGATGACGTTTAAAGAGTGACTCGAAAAGAATTTCACCGGCAACAATAACCTGAGTAAAAAAAGGAAAAAGACATTCATCGAGGTCAGCACAAACAAGGTCCACCTTTTGTAATTTTTCTTCAATACGATCCCTTGTTTGATTGAATGTTAATTTCATTTGTTAAATATATTAAAAAATATATCAATTTGGAAATATATTAGAAGTATAGTATCAAAATATATTTAACAAGGCAAGGAATCAAGGGTTGGATATAAATTGGATGTGTAATGTGAAAATTGAATTATATATTATTTCACAATCTCTATCGAAACCATAATTTCATCTTTTATATCTTGTTGTTTGAGATGATTTTCTAATAATTTTTTTAACGTATCATTTACTACTTGACCTTTTGTAACAAGTAAAACACCCTTTTTGGTCCGTATCTCTTCTTCCACTCTCATATTTTTTCTAAGATACTTAATTTCAACTGTCTCAACCCTCTTCTCAAAAACTGGAATCTCTATATCTTTTAATACAGACATCACTGTTTGGTTATATGATAAACCTATCAATTCACGCATGATATTTATGGCCCTTCCTTTGGAAAATCCACGAGACAGAAATATATCAAAATCTATTGCAACTCGCAAAATTTGAGCCCCGACACTAATCAGATCTTCCTCTTGTGGTTGTTTAAAAGAAACTTCCATATTACAATCATCCTTCTGACGGAGAATCATTTCACCGATAAATTCAAGACGTGGTATCTGTGAAATTAATTTATAACCAATTTTAGGATATTCCTGCATCATCTTTTTTTCATCCGAAGATAAACTTTGATTAGAATATATCTTTTCAATGACTGATAATGGAATAGTAACACATCCAATCTGTGAAAGCATTGCCGCTATCTCAAAACACCACACATCTTTTAGATTCAATCGCGTTGCAATCTCTCCAGCAAAATATTTAATACGTGATGCCTTACGAAATGCAACTGAGTTTGCCATAGAAAGAATATCAATAAGAATTTTAATCGTTCCTTTCAAAGTTTTTTCTAACAATTCACGCTCCGTTTTTATCAAATGAAATTGATCTAGAGAAGCTGTAATAACCTGTTCTAAAACTTCGGTAGGGCATGGTTTCATAATAAAACGAAAAATATTTCCCTTATTAACTGCACTGATAGCGGTATCAAGGTCAGCATTCCCAGTAAGCATGACCCTGATACACTCAGGAAAACGATCCTTGATAATTCCCAAAAATTTAATACCATCCATTAGGGGCATATGCATATCTGAAATTACCAAAGCAAACGGCCCTTCTTTCTCAATAATTTTTATACCATCCTGTGCACTCACTGCTGTAAACATTTTATATTTTTTTCCTATCTGTCTTTGAATGCCATTAAGTACCAACTCTTCATCATCAACAAAAAGTATTTTATCGTCAGAATATTTCATCCGCTCCTCCCATTTTCTTACGTATTTCAAAACATAATTTACGCCAATCAGACACATTTTCTAAAATTTTTAAATTGTTTAAATATTCTTCATCTAATTCCAATCTTTCTTCATTCTCTGAATCTTCCTCAGTTTCATTCACTATAACATTTGCAACATATATACCCGTTATCGCATTAAATACTGAATGTTGAATATCTAATGGATTATGATGAAAAGTAATAGCCTTAACTATAGAATCAGGTAAACCCCATAGAGTCATCAAATATCCTCCTAAATCCGCATGAGTTACATTTAAGCTCTCCTTCTCTAATCTGAATAAGGGGATTCCTCTTTCCCGCCTCTTTTGATAAATATCTTGATACTCATCTGTTTTGTTATGTATTAACATTATTTTTCCAATGTCATGCAACATCCCTGCCATACTAACTTCATCAATAAATACGCGATCTTCTGTTACTGTTTCACTGATTTTTCTAGCAAGAGCACTTACAATCATACTGTGTTGGTATATTTTCCTTATAGAAAATACCTCAACCTGCTCTTCATTGAACTGACTAAAAATATCAGTCGTTAAAACAACTGCTTTTAAAGTTTCTATACCAAGATATGTTAATGCATGTTGAACATTATCGACATGGTGCTTAAGCCCAAAAAATGCTGAATTCACTATCTGTAATACTTTTGCAGAAATAGCTACATCTTTTTTAACAAGTTCGGCGATTTCCTTAAACGAACTATTAGGTGATTCTAACAATTCCCTTAATTTTAGAAATAAATCAGGTAAAGTCGGTATTGACTTCATCCTGGAAACTGAAGTAAGATATTTTTTCTCTCTTAACAAATCTTGTGCATTCAAAGCACCTTCAATCGTTTTTATTAATGTAACGGCACTGCATGGTTTCGTAATGAATTGATCTGTGACACCAACAGTTTTTAAAATCATTTCTTTATCACCATACCCTGAAAGTATAAAACGAATAATATGAGGATATCGTTCCTGAACAATACGTAGCAATGACGCTCCATCCATTTTAGGCATTCGCATATCCGAAATAATTATATCGAACCGCATATCTGCCATTATCTGCAAAGCCTCATTGCCGTTGGTTGCAAACATCATATCCCACTTATCTCGATACGAATAAAGTATACGGCGAAGGCCATCTAACACTTTTTGCTCATCATCTACGAACAAAATACTTTTTTTATTAGTACTAATGGGTATTTTCATGTCTAAGCACAGCTCTTTAAGTCATTTATCTATCTTTATTTTCCTCTTCTTTAGCACTTTTCATTCTTATAGAACAAAGTTCTAGCCACTGGGGTATAAATTTAGTAAGGCCTAATTTAGCCAAGTATTTTTCATCTATATTAAGATTTTCATTCCCCTTATCTTCTCTATTTAGTTTTTCATAAAGTTTATTGGCAATATATATTAATGTAGCTTCATTACATGCTGTCTCTTCTAATCGGTACGGTTCACAATGAAATAAAACAGCCTTAATTATTGCCTCTGGTAACCCCCAAACACTTAATAAATATCCACCAATTTCAGCATGTGAAATTCCTAATGAGTCTTTTTCTAAAACATAAAAAGGTACATTACGATCATGCTGCATTTTAAATACACGTTCATATTCTATGGGTTTATTTCTAATTAATATCACTTTGCCAATATCATGCAAAATTCCTGCCATTCCAACTGAATCAATTAAGGAGCGATCTTTCGAAATTGTTTCGGCCATACTTCGGGCAAGAGCGCCAATTACAAAACTATGGTCATACAATTCCTCAATATGGAAAGTATCAATTTCTAATTGTGAAAATGTGCTAAAGGTTTCAGTAGTCAAAACAACCGCTTTTAATGTGTCAATACCTAAAATGGTAACTGCATGCTGCATATTTTCAACATGATGTCTTAGACCAAAAAAAGCAGAATTCACTAACTGAAGCACTTTTGCAGTGACCGTAGGATCTCTTCGTATAATATCTGCAATATCCTTAAATGAACTTTTGGGCGAATTGACCGTCTCGATTAATTGTATATACAACTTTGGAAGAGTCGGCAGTGCCCTTATAGAAGAGATAGCAGATCGAAGTTCGGTACTAATAATAATTTTTTGTGCTTCTAATGCTCCTTTTATTGCTGATTTCAAGAGTTCTGGATCACATGGTTTTGAGAAAAACTGATCCGCTGAATCGATGGTTTTTAGAATAGTCTCTGTAGGAATGTATCCAGAAAGAACAAAACGGACAACGCTGGGAAACCTTTCCTTTGCCGCATTAAGGAGTTGTGCCCCATCCATAACGGGCATACGCATATCAGATACAATAACATCAAACTGACGCTGTGCCATAATCTGTAATGCTTCATGCCCACTTGTAACAAACACCATTTCCCATTCGTTACGCATTGACGCTAAGGTTCGACGAAGAGCTTCTAACACTTTTTGTTCATCATCGACAAAAAGAATCAGTTTTTTATTTGTAGTCTTATCCATATCAAACTCCTTTTCTATTACCTATTTATTTAGGCACCTAATTCTCCTTTTATTGGAAGACGCTATTCACCGAACTCCATGCTCTATGCTTTTTTCACTTTACCTTACTTAAGAGGCAACTCTATAATAAACGTTGATCCTTTTCCTACTTCCGTCTCAAATGTAAGTTTCCCATCGTGTTTTTCTACTACTGTTGAATAGGCAAGAGAAAGCCCCTGCCCTGTACCTTTACCCACTTCCTTAGTTGTAAAAAAAGGGTCAAAAATTTTATCACGTACGTTTTCTGGAATACCCGCACCAGTATCAGAGACAGAAATGATAACTACATCATCCTTCTTTCGTGTTGTAATCGTAATTAACCCTTTACCATGACTACCATCACCAATAACATCAGCGATAGTATGCGATGCATTAATAATGAGATTCATCACCGTCTGATTTATGTCATGTGCAAAGCACGATACAGATGGTAACGTTGGATCATAATCTGTCTTGAGATCGGCAACATATTTCCATGCATTGCGGCAGACTGTAATAGTACTTTCAAGAGCTTTATTGATATCTATCGGTGTCTTTTCACCTGTACCGATATGCGAAAAATCCTTCATTGCATTAACAATTTTTGTTACACGCGCAAGACCTTCCTCTGTTTGTGCTATAGCACCTGGTATTTCACCTTCAAGGTAGGCTAAATCAACATCCTGGTCAATCTCACTCATAATTTTCTCTTCTGGGTTAGATTTTAGTATATGCTCCTTATACCTACCAATCAATTTAAGTAAATTGTTAATAACATCAGAAAGAAACCTGACATTGTCGCCTATAAATTGAATTGGGGTATTAATCTCATGGGCAATGCCCGCCGCAAGCGTACCAATGGACTCCAACTTTTGAGCTTGCTGCAATTCCTTCTCAAGTCGAATTCGTTCTGCTTCCGCCTTTTTACGTGCAGTGATATCACGCATAACACATTGAATTATTTCTACTTTATCTCCTTTAATAATAGGATTGCCGGTTACCTCCACATAAAATGCCTCACTATCTTTGGGCTTAAAAAGAAATTCGATAGATGCTGGATTCTTATCAACACTAATTTGTTTAATTACTTCTAAAGCATGCATCAGTTCCTTTTTATTAGCAAAATATTTGAAAATAAAATTTCCAACTTCCTCTTCGGGCAAATATCCTGCAAATTCTTTTATAACAGGACTACAATATTCGAGTCTGCCAGCTGAAGAAACTCTCAATACAACATCTTTCAATCCCTCAGTTAATAATTTATATTTCTCTTCGCTCCCTCTAATAGCTACTTCCATCATCTTTCGCTCAGTTATGTCCTCTAAGCACACTAATACCATTCTCTTGTCTAAGACGCTAAGAGCTGTTGTTGATATAAGGAGAATACATTCCTTCTGTTTCTCGCTATGTATAAAAATAAGCCTGCCTTCTACTCGATAATGACTTTTACCAGTATTAAACGTATCTATTGTAAGATTACGTAATGTACATGTCTCACAAAATGGACTATAACCGCATTTTTTAGAAACATCAATCGAATATATACAACCAAGGGCGAAACACTCACAAATATTCATCATTTCATCAGCTGTATGTCCAGCAAATTCAACTGCAGCGCGGTTCACTTTACGAATACACCTATCATTGTCCACTAAAATCATTATAACCGGTGCATTATCGTAAATAGTTGAAAGCTCTATTTGACTTTCATGCAATAATTCCTCAGCCTCTTTTGCTTCTGCTAAAGCTTTTTCTGTTTCTTGTCTATTTTTTTCTGCATTGTATAACGCCTGACTTAATTCCGTTGCTTTCTGCCATTCAATTTCTGCAACAGCAGCCTTTGCTGCTTTTCTTCTCTCCCTTTCAAGTAAATCACTTAATGCTTCGACAAGTGCTTCTTTATTTTTATACATTGCAAATGTACTTACTGCAATGCCAAAAATGGGAAATATATAACTAAAAATCTTCATTATATGCGATATATCAAATTGAGCATCGTAAGACCGCTGAGAATGAATCATATACACGTGAGTAATGAAACCAAATATTATTGAACCTATCATAAACCACATAAATGGTGAATGCTGTTCCTCCTCTTTATAGACATGAATGTAAAAGAAAAAAGTTACAAGATAAATTAATGCTACGATAAAATCCACTGGTCGACTGATAATATATCCAGGGAAGATAAATCTTTGAATATTTGAATTAACAATAATCATTGCAGCTATTGCTAAAATAAAAAATCCTACAGCGTTACATTGTATTAGTTCTTTTTTTCTATTCTTTTTGGGCGATACTGATTTCCTCATAAACAAAGCTAAAATTAAGCATAGCACAAGAATTAATCTACCAGTCACATACGTACCTGTGAGAAAGTTATCTAGACCTATTTGCTTTTCCGTCCATAACCTATTGAAGGAAAATAGTGCACATACGAAATCCCCGGCACATTGCAAAGTAAACCCAATTGAAATCAAAAGAAAAAATCTTTGTCCATTCTCAAAAAAATGTACGAGAACTGTACCAGCAGCAACTAATGCAGTGAATGCTGCCCAAAATCCAAGTAATGCATGTACATCGCTATTTGATATCCATGTAGAAAAAATTGCCCATGGATAAAAAAATAATGGCACGATGAATAATGCTATCCATATCGTCCATTCTTTAATGGTAATTCTATTTTTCAATAATTGGTTTGGCATTTTATCTCTTGTTTTTACTCGCCTTATTCTACTTACTCACTAAGCCAATCTATTACCTGTGAACGTATAAACCGCCATTGATGCCCGACCTTTTTAGCAGGTATCTGACCCCCTCGTGCGTATTGATACAAAGCTTCTTTTGAAATGCGTAACAACTGACTCGCTTCTTCTAATGTTAAGATTTCTTCTTTTGCAACCATAAATTACACTCCTTATCTTTCAATAAAATTTATTAATTAATTTTTTTCCATAATTTGTTTAATTTCTATATATATTTGAAGTATAACAATTCTTATGCCTAAGTTATTAAAAAATACTTATTAATACAAATTATTGTTATCCAATGACTTATAACCCTAGATAATGGTATCTACTGGTATATAAAAGTAACAAATGTATACATAAAAATGGATTGTGCACATTATTATGTGCATTTCTATAGATCCAGGAAATGCATCCTAATATTTTCACATTTCTTTATTAATGAATAAATAATCTCCGGTTTTTATTTATTCCAAATTTATATGTTAGGGAAAATTTTACATTAATATTATTGATAGGATTTATTATTGGGGAGTTTAATATGCGGAAAAGCTATCTTTATGGTTGTTCCTTTTTTCAGTTCGCTCTCAATGTTAATATGGCCATTATATTGCGCCACAACACGTTTACAAAATGTTAGGCCAATTCCCATGCCGAATTGTTTAGTCGAATAAAAAGGAGTAAATATTTTCTCTAGCTCTTTCTTTTCAATGCCTGAACCTTGGTCAGTAAAAGATATCATAACATCCTGATTATCAAAATAGTCAGTATCGGTTACGGTACTTAAATTTACAGAAATATTTAACTCACCACCTTGAGGCATTGCTTCGACAGAATTATTAATTATATTATTAAAAACTTCATTCAACTCTTCTTTATCCCCTTTAATAAAAGCGGAGTTGACTTTATACAACGTTTGACATGTAACATTATGCTCAATAAAAAATGAACGCTTTGTCTCTACTATATCTGAAAGTAATGAAACAACATCAATACCTATCAGTTGTTCCTGTAATTTTTGCTTAAATGATGAAAACCTGCTGATCATAAGCTCCAGTCTTTTTACCTCATTCGTAAGATCCCCCTCTAATTCTTCATGCAATTTTGGTTCCTTGCGGCTTTTGTGAAAAAGCTGGGTTATGGTCTTAATAGATACAATTGCATTTTTAAGTTTATGGGCAATATTTGCTGCTGCATAGCCAAACATAACAAATCGTTGATTTTCATCTGCCTCCTTTAATTTCTTAGCCATATGATTAAATGAAATACAAAGTTTACCTATCTCATCTTTAGTTTTTGGAATCAAGTTAATATCATAATCCCGCCTCTCTATCTTACGACTCGCATCAGTCATTCGTTCCAAAGGTAAAGTTACCCTTCTTGCAACCCAGAAACTCAAAAGAATCGAAACTAATACGATTAAAACAATTGCTACTATTAAAAATATATAAGTAATACGCTTGAAATAATAAACTTCTTTGGCTTCTTGTACAATGCCCATACTAAAACCAAAATCTTCGATTAACGCATAATATATTATTTTTAGACTTTTACTCTCTTCATCAAAATATTCAAGAACACCGTTTATATTATGTATTAAATTATCGTAATAAGGCTTCGCATTGATCATCTCACCCTTAATCACTTTTTTCTTATCCCAATGTGAAATAAGTAGCCCTTCTCTAGTGGACACAAAAGCCTTTCCCGTTTTTCCAACGTGAATACTATCAACCACATCCCACAGCTTACTTAAGTTTACTTTTGCAAATAAAATCCCTTGCATACGATTAAGGTGAAAACAAGGAATTGCAATATTAAAAGCAGGAATGAAGTTATCGTCTATATATAACCGTGAAAGCGCACCCTCTCCACTGAGTGCTGACAAAAATATTTCCTTTTTATTATACTTTTGACTTATATCTACCTGAGCTGGAGAAGAAGATGTTACAGGCGTACCGGAAAGATCAATTAGTACTATCTCTTCAAACAAGGGCACATCAATCGATAATTTAACAAGTGCTATATGCTGCCGTTCTTTATCCCCAAACAAAGTACCCACTAACGAGGCATATGATTCTAAAATTTTATAGGGATTGCTCATAATAGATGAAATATCCTGAGCATAACCTTTCACTATCTCCCGCCTATTTTCAATTATTTCCTTGGTGAAATTTTTCTCAACCCTTACTAAAAAAACAAAACTTATGACTGTAAGAGGAATCAATGTAAAGCATAAAAGAAGGATCGCAAGCTTTATTGAAAGCCTGGATGATATTGGATCGAAAAATAATTTAATGACTTTTATCATACAATTTTAAAGGACAAGATGTTGATTATAACAAATTAAATATTCACCCTACTGGTTTTATCATCATAGGTAATTTGATTATCAAATAACCGTTGATATGATAAATTATTCTTGTAAAGTTCTTCATGACTTCCAGTACCGACAATAGCTCCGTTCTCAATTACTATTATTTTGTTTACATGTCTAATCGTTGAATGACGATGTGCTATAATAAATGTCGTGCGCCCCTTCATGAGATCATATAAAGCTCCTTGAATTATTGATTCTGCTCGAGAATCAATTGCAGATGTCGCTTCATCCAATATAAGAATCCGTGGATTTCTTAATATTGCACGTGCAATAGACAAACGCTGCCTTTGTCCGCGGGATAAGGTGATACCTCTTTCTCCTATTATCGTATCATACATCCTGGGAAATTGCTTAATAAATGTATGAGCGTGAGCATATCTAGCTGCTTCAATAACATCTTTATCTTTTCTTGACTGCACTCCATATAAAATGTTCTCACGAATAGTGCCTGTAAATAAAAAATCATCCTGAAGAACCATAGCAGTTTGCCGCCTGTATGAATCTAACTCTAATTTTATTAGATCCTGTCCATCAATGAATATCTTTCCCCCTGACGGATCATAAAACCGTAAAAGCAGATTGATTATTGTGGTTTTTCCAGCTCCGCTCGGTCCAACTAACGCGATAGTCTCCCCCTCTTCAACAGTAAAAGAAACATCATTCAATACAAAGTTATTCTCATGATATGCAAAACGCACATTTTCAAAAGAAACTCTTCCCTTTATATTTTTAAGAACAACTCCGCTCTTTACATCATTAACCTCAGACTCTTTTTTAAAAATTTCACCTATCCTTTCTAAAGAGGCAGCTGCTTCTTGAAAATAAGTATTTATACTAACAATATGAACAACTGGAGTAAACAGCATACCAATGTATGAATAAAAAGCAACCAATGCCCCTGCTGATAATTTTTTTGATAGAACCTCAAGAGCACCCAGATAAATCAAAATTGCTAATCCCAAAGACGTCATGAACTCTGAAAAAAGCCAAAGAAAAGTACTGAGTTTATGAGCATTCATAGTAGCCTGTAATAATGTACTTTGCTCCCTCTGGAATCTATGCTGTTCATAGTTATACAGAAAATACCCTTTCACAATTCGGATTCCCTGGAAAATTTCCCCTATCAATCCGCTTAAACGTGCGTTAGTCGAACGAATTGTTTTATTTTGATTCTTAAATTTCGGCATAAGCCGAAAATATACGATTCCAAAAAATGGAAAAAACATCAAAGAAAATAATGTGAGCTTAACATTAATAGCAAACACAACGCCAAGAATAATGATAAGACTTAAACAGGCTGATAAAAAATCAGCTATACCAAGAAAAAGAAATTGCTTAATAGCATCGGTGTCAGACATAATGCGAGAGATTATCTCACCCGTTGGTTTACGCTCAAGAAAGCTCAGGGAAAGTTTTTGAAAATGCAAATAAAGTTTTTCCCGTAGTTCACAAATGATCTTCTCAACAATAGAGTAGGTCTTATATTCCTTAAAATAATCCAGAAAAAATCTCAGGGTAAATGTCAAAAATAGTATGCCAATGATCATATGAAGAAAGTTATATTGTTTATTGGGGATGACATTATCAATAACTACTTTTATAACCCATGGGAAAATAAGATTTAAAAGGCTGACGAGAAAAGTGACGCAAACAATAAGCAGTATTATCCAATGATACTTTTTTATAAATAAATCATATAATTCTCTCTTCATATTAAAATTTCGTGGGTTTGCGTCTTTTATTTGTAGCTATCCGTGTAAAGCTGGCTCCTTAAAAGACTGCTTTTGCATTTTTTCATACTCAAGCCTGATTAGTTCGGGAATCATTCTATCCAGATTTCTCCTCTCACACCAAAGATTGTTAAAGTTTCCATGCCGTGTGTATGCCAAAAAACGGCATCCGCCGTTACAAATAGGCACATATGGACAAGTCTCCTCACACCTCTTCCATGCACGAATTTGTAAAAACTCATCATTTTTTTTATTATATTCCCTCTCCCTCACATCCCCAACGGAAAATTCAGGATATCCCACCATAGTCGGGCATTTGTAAATCAAACCATGAGGATCAATAACTACACCATCATCTTTAGTAACTAACATACAATGAATATACCCCGTTCCTGACGGCACTGGAAGTCCCCGCTTCATAACTTCACGACGCAACATAAGATTCATTTCAAAATAATCATCATCATATTTTTTTAAACATTTAGTCAATTCAACCGCACCGGGATTATTCTTAGGTCCGAATCGAGGCAATATAGGGCTGAATGCAATATCTTCAAGCTTTCTTAAAATCCCTTTCTCATCAAGATAATCAAGCAACCTGACCATTGCAGCAACATTTTCTTGGTCATAATTCCCTGATATTGAAACCTTAATATCTTTATCAATAATAGCCTCGATGTTATTCATTATACGCTCAAAAGTTTCTTCACCATTTATAAGCGGCCTTCTCTCATCATGTGAAGCCTTATCCCCGTCAACTGTAAATTGAACTCCCTTAAATCCAAGTTTTATCCATTCATCCACCTCATGTGGATCAATAAGGTAGCCGTTGGAAAGCATATCAAATGTATATTTGACACCGTTTGCCTCACACCACGGCCTTAATTGATGCGAAATATAGTATATGGGTTTCTTATTTACTAAAGGCTCCCCTCCATAATAGGTAATATTAATCCTTTTATATCCTCCTGATTTTATTTTATATTTAAACCATGAAATAACTTCATCACATGTTTGTTGCGAGAGATTCTTCTTATCCTTTGCACCTGCTTCATAACAATAAGAACATGCAAAATTACAATTTAAAGTCGTTAATAAAATAACTTCAAAATTCGTAATGTCGGTATTATTCTCTATTTGATTGAAATATTCTTCTAATAATCTTTTCTCTTCTTCGTCATCATTTACAACAATACCGTTCTCATGAAGTGCATCCAGAATTTCTTTGTTTCCGTTTTCAAAATCTTTACAATCAGGCAATTCATCAAGCGCTTGTTTAATCTCCTGATTAATAGAAATGAGCGCCTGAGTTCGTGTATTATACACAATATATTGTCCATGTTCGTTTAAATCCGGAATAATAATAGTAAAGTTTGATTTACGCATAATAATTCCTTTTTTAAATTATATGTAAACATTTAAAAGTTTTTTTATCTATATACAATAATCCCTACGTTTAAACATAAACACTTCTCCTCTTAAATTAAAAACGTACAGATTGAAATGAAACCAGCAAGCGAAATAGATTTAAAAAATGGCAATTATGATTTCTTCTCTATAAAGTAAATGGCCCGGGCACATTTAACTTAAAGAACATACTTCTTAGTAGTTAACTTAATTCGGAAGGCGACGTCGAAAAGCACCTGGAATACAGCATCCCCTAGTTGTTGCATTGCGAGCATCATCCGAACCCTTTCTCATAATTACCAATTTCATATTTTCATCACCTCCTTTCTTAATGAAATAGTTAAATAATTTATCAGTTCATTAATTGGGTTATTTTTCAATTATTCAACACTGCCAACGGTTTTTTAACTTGATTATTGCTTAACATAAAAATCTTTTATAGCATACGTAGGCATATCTTTTGAAAAATATGCATCAGTATTTTTGAATTGCCTTCTGACGGCATGAAAATCATAATGAAAAAATAAAAAACATGCAGGTTGGTCTTCATAGATAATTTTATGTATTTTCTGATATATTTCTTTTCTCTCAAGGCTGTTAGGAATGTTTAGTCCCTTTTCAATCAAAAAATCAATCTTATTATTTCTATATATTGCTATTTTGGGATTCCTTTGTAGCTTAGAATACCAATATGAAGAAGGATAATAAGGATCTGCACCACCACAAAATGAACTTAGATAAACGTTCGGCATCTTTTGGTTCTGACCTATATCTTCTACAAATTTACTGTACTCATCATAAGGAATATATGAAGCTTTAATACCAATCTCAGCTAATTGCAATATAATATTTTTTATTATATTCTGATGATTTGCATCCTTAATATTTGCAGCAATGCGAAGTTCTATTTCGATTCCCTCTTTTTTTCTGTAAAGGTCACTTCCATTGAGTGTATACCCGCATTCTTCCAAAAGACAAACTGCTTCTTCTGGATTATAGGATATTGGCTCAAAATCAGGATTATACCCAAAAGAACTTTGATGAAATATGCCGTGGCAAGGTTTACCGTATCCACGCACTGCTTCACGAATAAGCCGCTCTTGCGAAATCCCATGGGCAATCGCATATCGTATACGTTTATCTTCAAAAATAGTGTCCCCCAAGTCATATACAAGTGCGTAATAAAAGTCCAACTCAACTGCATATCCTTTAAACGTAGAGTCTTTTTTTATATATTGAAATTGTGCAAAAGATAAAAAATTTATCATATCAATTTCTTCACGAAACAATGAAATTTCATTAATAGTATTTGCTTTTATCGGCTTAAAAATTATTCGGTCAAGATACGGACGGCCGTTATAATAATATTTATTTGCCTCAAGTATAATCCTGCCTGACTGATCTTTTCCTTTAAAAATAAACGGGCCTGTGCCGATAGGATTGTTTAAAAAATTTTCATTTTTTAATTCTTTCTCTTTAAACAGATGCTCCGGCAATACCTCTCGTGTTAAATCAATAAGAAAAGTGGTTAAAGGTGTCTTTAAAGTTATTTGAAAAATATAAGGGCTTACGGCTTTGAATTTTTCAACATTTAAATAAATGGTGCGATAAGGAGATTCATTACGCGGGTCAATAATAGCTTGATATGTAAACTCTACATCTTCTGCTGTACATTCGACTCCGTCATGAAATTTTACTCCCCTCCGAAGATAAAAAGTATAAACAAGACCGTCTGATGACACGTCCCACCTCTCGGCAAGGTCAGGTATTGGGTTTGAATCCTGGTCAACCTGTACCAATCTACTAAATATTAAATCAACCATTTCTATAGAACGGCTGTAGATTGTATACATCGGATGAATGATGGTAGGCTTTATAAACATGCCGATACGAAGGGTTCCGCCGTAGCATGGTTTTTCTGTTTGGTTTTCCGTGCGTGTAAAAGCTATTTGATCCTTCAATAATAATAAAGTCATAATAAATATTAAGATAATTATATTTTTCTGCTTCCGTTCAGAAAACATTTTGATCACCTTCACTTAAAGCACATTGAGTGCCAATTATTACAATTAAATGGTTTTTATTACAAGGTAATGGTATGTAATGAGTAATAATGAATGCTGGTATGCACATATTTGTAATTTTGTATTTCAAAAATACCTATATTTTTTTGCACTGCACACTATAAGGTGTAAGATAAGACATAAAGTTGAGTCGGAAGTCAGACTTCCGACTTCTGACCTCTGACTTCCGACTTCTGACCTCTGACTTCCGACTTCATGTGATCAGAAAGTGCATTCTACGCCGAATTCAAAATACCTGTCAGGATGAGGATAAAATTCGTCATTCCAGAATTTACTGTTAAAAATATTATGCACATTTAGAAAACTCCTCACAGATACAGTTTTCCAGATGGGTATTTCTTGAGATATTTTGAAATCCCAAATAAACTTATTTTCACGCGGATGATTTTGAGGGCTTCTGACTCGATTACGCTGATAATTGGCCAGCAGGTTAGCCATAAAACCTTTATCATGTTTATACAAGAAACCAAGATCAACGCTATTCCGTGCTATAGCAAGTGAATAGGCATTATCCCCTGTTGAACTGTCTTCAACATCATTTATGGAACCTGCCGCAGTAATATAAAATCCTTTAAAAGGATTTATTTTAGTTTCTAATTCAATTCCTTGATGTCTGAATTTCTGGTTATTTTTCATCATCATGGTATTAAAATCATAATTAATAAAGTCCGAAACATCTGATCGAAAAAGATTAACCTTTGTCCAGAAATGTGATATAGGTTGTGATTCTAAGCCTATTTCCCAAACCCACGCCCTCTCAGGTTTCAAATCAGGGTTACTCCTGAAAAATGGTGCATTATAAAAAATCCATACTAATGGAGGAGCACTATATCCCCGAGAAAAAGAGGCCCGCACTCGCGTATCAGAAATATATGGCACTTCATAAACAATACCTATACTTGGGCTTACCTGATCGTCAAAATCGCTGTGTCGATCGTAACGTATTCCGCCGTTTAATGAAAACGGACCCAAAACAGCCGTATAATTGGCATAAAAGGCCTCTGAATGCATTGAAACACTTGTAGGTATATTAAGAGTCTTTAACTGATCATAAGCCGAATCAAACCCAACAGCAAGAGTGTCTGCTTCTCTGAGCCTCAACACCGACTCAAAATCTATGCCCCAGAGTTTATCTCGGAATTCTGAACGATCAAGAAAATTATCATAGTTTCTCACTGTCTGATGATTGGTTTTGCCTGAAACTTGCATATGAAAACGTTCTGACGGATCAAAATCAATACGCACTTTTCCGTAACGGGAAATATAATTTTGTTTAAACCACCTCCAGGCAGGGTCAGGATAAAATCCTTCATTCTCATCAGCTCCAATGTAGCCAAAAGATGAGGTTACTTTTATCATTTCGTCTAATAAGGCTAATGATGACTTTACCATACCATTTTTATTCAGCATGTCATCATAATTTCTTATGCCTCCTGCTTCTGCATACTCACCGAACGCATAATAACCAAAATCACGAAAGCCTCCGTATATTTCACCCAAATATCTGCGCTGCTTGTATTCAGAAAGAATATACGTAAATTTACCATGGGGAATTAACGAATCCCCCACATCTTTAGTTACTATATTGATAATCCCTCCTAATGCAGACCCCCATTTACTTGATACCGGACCTTTTATGATTTCAATTTGTTTTACATTTTCGATTGGTATTTCAGCTAGGGCTGATTGACCTGAAACCTGATTGTTGAAATCAATACCGTCAATCATTACCCGAACATGCCGTGGCTGTGCTGAATGAAGACTATACGTTGCCGGATGGCCGAATCCAGTTCCGGTGTCAATATTAAGCCCTGGAATATACTGAAGCACATCAGCAACATTGTGAGCTGGCAGAGAACCGATTTTCTCTTCAGTAACAATAATTGTATTCTCAGCTATTCGGGATGGATCCTGCCAAAAGCGGGATTCATGCATAGTTATTATCTCGGGTTTGGGTTTATCGAGTACTTCATTGGGTTCATCGGAAGAAGCAATAGCGGAGGGATTTAAATTAAAAATTGCTAAAGCAAAAAAAAATAAAAAAATAACAAGATTAACAACACATTTATTCATCTAAAATTCCTTCCGTGGTACAAAAATAAACCAGACAAGAAAATTCAGCGTCCATTCATGTGCGTGCGGTAAATTTATTATTCTTTTTTATGTTAGTCTTGGCCTTTTTTTCTTTCTTCAATTCATGAATATCAATATTATATTGCTGAAGTTTGGCAAGCAATGTATTTCTATGTATATTAAGAACTTTAGATGCTTTTGATTGATTGTAATTTACGGCACATAAGATATTAATTATCATTTCACGCTCAAATCGTGAACGTTCTTCTTTGAAAGACAGTGGTGATCCTTTTGTCACATTATTTATTCTGTTATCATGAGGAATGAGTACTTCGTAAGGGATATGTTGCTCACGAATTGTTGTATCATCCCCGAGAAGTACCATCCTTTCAATAAGATTACTTAATTCACGTATATTACCAGGCCATGTATAATTACACAATGCCTTCATTGCTTTTGGAGTAATATTACAAACTTGTACATTGAATTTTTTGCTAAACAAACCAAGGAAATAATGTACTAAAAGCGGAATGTCTTCTTTGCGTTCTATCAAAGATGGTACCTGGATACAAATCACATTTAAACGATGGAATAAATCATCTCTAAATTTTCCCTGCCTAATATGTTCTTTAAGGTCAACGTTAGTAGCAGCAATGATACGTGCATTTACCTTTATTAAACGATTTCCACCTACACGCTCTATTTCACGTTCCTGAAGGACTCGCAATAATTTAACCTGCAGTCTCTCAGGCATGTTAGAAATCTCATCTAAAAATATTGTTCCGAAACCTGCCACCTCAAACTTGCCTATTTTTTTCTCTTGTGCTCCTGTAAAAGCCCCTTTCTCGTGACCGAAGAGTTCCGATTCCAGCAATAAATCAGGAATTGCACCGCAATTAACCGCAATAAACGGATCATTGCTATTTGGAGAATCACTATGAATGGCACGTGCAACAAGCTCCTTACCCGTTCCTGTCTCCCCTGTAATAAGCACCGTACTATTTGCATGTGAAATTTTTTGAATTATTTTACGCACATTATTAATGGCGCGACTCTTACCTACTATATTAAAACCCTGTGATTTCTTTTGAATCTCTTCTTTTAAATACGTTAACTCCCTTATAGTTGCTTTCTCCTTTTGTATATGTTCCGTAATAAGCTCAATCTCATCAACGTCAAAAGGTTTAGTAAGGTAATCGTAAGCACCCATTTTAATGGATCTTACCGCACTTTTGGTAGTTGTATCAGCTGTAATCATTACAATTTCGATTGTAGAGTCAAATTTTTTAATAGCTTTTAAAACATCAAATCCATCCATGCCGGGCAAATCAATATCAAGAAAGACCAGATCAATATCATCCTTTTTTAAAATATTCAAGGCCTCATCACCCGTCCTGGCAAAAAAAAGCATATTTTTAGCTTTAAAAATAAGTTCAAAACTCTTATGGACTGCGGATTCATCATCAATAACAAGAATTCTAAGATCGTAGGATTTCATAAAATTTATTTAATGTTAAAAATTAACTCTATAAAACTTTTGAATGTATAAAATTCTTTATAAAAGTTATTATACATAATTATGATAAAATTACAAAATAATATTAAACTTAATTAAAAATAATTCACAAGATTAATGCCCGCCGATAACAATAAAATATCGCTTATCTTCTCCATTTGTGGATAATGATTTAACCGTAACTTTATCTTTATTCTTTTTAGCCTGCTGGAACAAACCAAGAAGTTTGTCAGCTCGAATAGTAGTAATACCTGTATTGAAATTACCTTCATTATATATAAACAGCATCTTTGGGCTAAACTCTTCATATCCTTTAAGAGGTAAAATCACATCTATTTCAACAAATTGTTCAGCTATGATGACAAATGCATCTAAATCCATATCGGGAAGTTCAATTCTACCATTCTTTCTGACAAGATAAGTTTTATCTATGCCTTTAAGCACCCATCCCCTTTCTGTTTCCCAAAAAACAAAATCAATAACATCAATATCAACTCCCCTGAACGCCTCTTTAATATCAAATTGCAATTTATTCACTCTTATATCCATACTAATGCTCTGTTCACTGAAAGGAAATATCTCTAGGTCAGGAATGATATGTAAACGAGGAATGACAGCAAATACACTTTTTAAGAGCTCTTTATAATCATGCACATTAGGAACATGTTCAAAATCATAAAAAGATCCTTTTGCTTTAGTATTGAAATATACGTGTTTAGTTATGTCGTATTCCGTCAAGCGATTATACGAAATATCCACTTGGAGCAAATTATCTTTTAAAACCAGCCAACGTGTCATTTCAATTTTTTCATGTGGGAACAATAATCCTCTCACAAAAACAGAATCGGTCACGCCAGGACCTTTCTTATTGTATGTAAATGAATCATGTAATCCATCAAATCCCAAAGCTCCCTTAACAGAGCCATACCAATTATAAATATCAGGTAAATGTTCCTCAAAATTAACATTTCTGATAATAATATAATCGTCTGTTGTATTTTCAAGTGTAAATGTTACCTGAGCAGGAACACCCAATATAATGTTCTTAGATAAATTTTCTGCACTATCTTTCTTATCGACTATGTCAATTTTTATTGGTCCTCTATTGTGAATCCACCAATACTCCCAAGCCTCTTTATCATAACTAAAATTTTTTCCTGTTAATAATATAAGCGACTGCAAAACTGTCGTCTGTAAAATAGAAGAATGCGCATCATCTAGTAAAGATAATAATGGATCCAAGTCACGATCACTGTCGTAAATACCAATAACCCAGGGAGCATCCCAAAAGTTATCTGCCATAACTGAAATGAGAGCATCCACAGCTCTCGTATCATTTAATTGACCTAGTATGCGTGCCGCAGCAGTACGTACAAACTCACTTTTATTTTGATTCTTTATAAGTTCAACCAGAGAAGGAACAGACTTTTTACCTATTTTCCTTAAAGCCTCGCCTGCCTCCCTTCCAGGAGATTTTTCAACCTGGGATGCTTCCCAAATTTCACGTTTAATATCCCACTCATATAACATACCTACAAGGAAAGGTATTGCCTGATATGCACCATCACCCATCTTCCCTATTGCATAAGCAGCTTGAGCCCTTTTTTCGCTATCTTTGTTATATAACTCTTCAATATGTTTCCTAAGCTGTTGATCTATGCCGGTTGGGATATTATCTTTTGAAATTTCTGGTTGAGAATATAATGGCAGAACATAACCTAAGAGAACTATATACGGAGTAATAACTAATAATATAAGATTTACTGAAAAACGCGGCATTTATAATATACCCATAATGGCAGGTTAATAAAAATAATGTTAATAATTTATCTTAAACATTACAGGGCATTACAAGGCATCACAAGTGAATCGAAGTGTAGAAAATTGCAGTTTCGGATAGTTACGGTTTAGTTACGGAAAGTTTCGGATGGTTACAAAAAAGATTTACACAACAAGGAGCTCTAAGCAACATTCCGTAACCCACCGTAACATTCCGCAACTAACCGAAACATAACTATTTTTCCCATCTTGCCTTTTTCCACCTGTTATGCCTTTTCCTTTTACCTATGAGCTTTTCCCCACGACTTTTCATATTATAACACACCAAGGATTAGGCTCAAAACTCCATTCTTTGAAGGGCACGGATACCAAGAATTATTGGAAGGCCGCCGCTTACAACACTTATAATAAAAATAAGAAAACCGCTTAAGAATAACCTGTTAATAATGAATTTTGATATAAAATTATTACCAGAAAAATAAATGCTAAACGACCATGCGAGGATAAATATAACAAGACTCACATATGCCAGGCTTAATATAAAAAGAAGTGTACCTCCAAACCCTGCCACTAAACGCGCTGGATTATCTTCCTTGAAATTAGGAAACAATGCGCCAAATCCACACCCCATGCTTACAAGAGTAACACTCATAAAAAATACCGTACCATATGAAAAATAGGCAAAGAAAGGATCAATTTCTAATTTCATATTCGATAAAATCATTAAACCAAGAGAAAGCATTGACGCCCAAAGTAGCGAAACCCAATATTTCTGAAAAAATATTGTCTTAATTCTAATAGGCGCCAAACCTATAAGCCAAAACCTCTTCCCTTCTAAACTAATCTGTGGATATATAAAACGTACGGTCAACGATGTCATAACAAGCATCATAGCTGATACATTGCAAAGGGAAGTAAATTGTTTCATAATAGGCCTAAGTATGTTATATGAAAAATTATTTAGATTTGAGAAATAGATCCCCAAAAGTCCGAAAAATATAACAAATTGTAACCATTGTATTGGTTCACGCCAAAATACCTTCAAATCTTTAATAAAAAATGCATACCTAATTGGCGATGTAAATCTTCTTAAAGGATAAAATATTCTTCCAATGATACTCTTACGTAAAGGATACTCCTTTTTATTATCGGATGATTCGACCCTTAACCAGCCTTTGTAAAAAATATTTTCTCCAAGAATTTGAGAAAAATATGTAAAAAACAGCCCGTTACTTAACAACACCAAAATATAAAATATTGCATTAGGAAAATACCCTTTAGACGCACTTAACAAACTCTCACAAAACCAATATGACGGAAGTAACGGATACTGGCAATATCTAAAATGTGGAATAAGCGAGTTAAGTGCAAAAACAATATTCTCCCGCTCTTGAAAAACAACGGTACGTAACCGAATATAATAAATACTTGAGAAAATAATACCTCCAATAACACACAAGATTATTATCCACTTTAACCTGCGTGGGGTGCACCACCGTACAATTAAAGTAATGATAATCGTTCCTGCAGATGCTCCTATAAGTAATAAAAAAGGGAGCAGCAGGCAAAACACGCAATAATATGATAAACCTGCATGAGTAAATATTCCGTATGAAAATGCAAAAGGCCCCACGACAAAAAGAAATGCCCATGAACTTAAGACAGCTGTTTCATAAAACTTTAAACTAAATATCTTTCTGTATTCAATAGGCTTTGACAGCAGAAACGATATCTCCCGTGATTTATAAATAGTCGAGAAAGATACCAGAGCACTACTAAGGATTAGCATAATAAATACTGCAAAATAAAAAAGGTACATGAGGCGGTCTATTATTATTGCTGCTATCGTAGGCTCAAGAGAATCCAAAAAGCTAAACATTTCTGAAAACAATAAAAATAGTCCTACAGTAAAGCCAAGCATAAAGGTTACGATGACGCCTACCTTCAGCTTCGATAAAGATAAAGCCTGAACAATATTATTCCGCAACAAATATAATTTTATAATATACAGGGAATATGTCCTTCTCATGTTTTCCCCTCTTTTGTAAGTGTGAGAAAAATTTCTTCAAGCTTGCCCATACTACCACTTCTTTGTTTTAACTCATCAAGTGTTCCTAGTGCTATAAGTCTTCCTTTATCAATTATACCTATACGGTCAGCTAATTCTTCGGCATCAGATAATGTATGTGTCGACATAAATACAGTCGATCCCTCCCTCCCCTTCTGTCTCAACATATTTTTTATTTTTCTCATACTCTCAGGATCAAGACCAACCATAGGCTCATCAACAATAATAACACTCGGGTTATGAATAAAAAGACAGGTGAAAACTACTTTTTGGCGAGTACCGTGCGAAAGGTCACTTACAAGTATATCTCCGTATTCCGAAATACCAAAAGATGCAAATAACTGCTCTGATAAGATTATTCGTTGCTCATTATTTTCGTTATAAAGATCAAGTATAAATCTTACATGCTCGCGCGGGGTTAATTTCTCATATAAATACGGTACATCCGGAACATATCCGATTAAACGTTTTGCCTCTATATGTTTTCCTTCCACATCATAACCTCCGATACTAACACTGCCGCTGGTTGGTTTTAATAATCCTGTCATCAGCTTAATGGTAGTGGTCTTACCCGCAGCATTTGGTCCTATGAACGCAAAACATTCCCCCTTCTTAATTGAAAGATTTAATTTTTCTACTGCCCACCTCTGACCAAATTGTTTACTCAAGTTCCTTATGTCAATCATAATGCTCTTCTCCCCTTTTAACGTAACTTAATGTCAAAAGCTATAATTTCAAAATCCAAATATTACAAATATTACCAAATAAATCTAAAATCAAAAATCCAAAATATCTCGCTCACGTCTAGACGCTCATTCCCATCCATGGAATCGCGGCACTAGTACATCCTCCTACGTCGCAGCAGTTTTCTTTGAATTTGGATTTTTTTATTTATTTTGGATGTTGTAATATTTGAAATTTGAGTTTTTATGTTATTTTTGACACTACGTAACGTAAATAATCTAGAAATTTTAATTTTTTTGCTTATTTATATTCCAAAACCTCAACATCGATTACTCCAATCATGCCTGCTAGATCAATATACTGCGATATTGCACCTTTCGATAATTGAATGTGTGTAGCATCTGCAGGCAATTGGTTAAATGTCGGATCAATTGCTATCCATTCTCCAACATATACATTAACCCAACTATGATAAAAAAAAGCACCGTTGTAATAAACAAGTCCTAAAACGGGATAAGCCGGTATACCTAATGAGTTTGCCAATGCTGCAAAAAGGGTAACTATTTCATTGCAATCCCCCTGCCGTTTATGAAGTATATCTAAAGCAGAAGGAACACTAACAGTCGGTATTTGTTTAATTGACTGATTCACCCATTCAGATAATAATTTAACAGCACTCCATGCATTATTCTCGCCACGGACAATCTGGCGGGCTTGCCTAATTATTTCTTTATGATCAGATTGAATGAAGGTGGTGGGTTGAGTATATTCATGAAATGCGCCATTTAGACCATCAATTGTTTTGCTCCCTTTTGCATTTATATCCTTTGTTCTGATCTCAATTATATATGAATCTTCTTTTTTAAATACAATTTGATTAAAACTCTTTAGTCTTTCTTCATCCAGATTAACTCCGCTTAGTTTTACTTTAAGATATGATATAAAATCACCGCTTTTATTCTCTATGACTGCGGGAATAGCAACTTCATGATATAAATCAATGTCTACAATAGTATCAAGATCAATGGTTGTTGCTTCCAGTACGGGCTCATCAATCATGATAAGTGAAAAAGGGGTCTTGACCTTAACAACATTACCCTCATTATCAATCCATGCTCTGGCCTGTAATTTTTGCTGATTAGTAATATCAACTAGCACCGTTTCAATTTCCATATTGTTAATTTTAATCCTCTCGGTGCTAACGGCAGTTAGTACTATTTTCTCAGCCTCAAGGCTAAGTGGATTAAGTACAGAAGCCACGATGCTTGCTGGTGGTTTAAGGTTCTCGATATATTTGAACGGCAATAAAATATTTGCAAAGATTAAATCAGGCGGAATCCTACGTTCTATATGTACTTCCTCTCCAGTATCTATTATCAAATCATATCTATCCCCATCAAGATGGGTTCCCATAACCCTATATGAATATCCGCTAGAGGATAAAGATGCACGAAAAGACTTAAGTAGGTATAAATTATTAATATCAGCAAATGTTCGAAAGTTAATAAATTGTTTTTTACCAAGAAGAGGAAGAGCAAAGAAGGTTGAATTTTCGACTATATAACCCTCTCCTCTGTCTTCTTTTTCCGCTCTTACTATAGTATGAGAATAACCTATCTTGTTGTTACGATAATATATACCCATCCACTGATCCCTAAGAAGAACATCAGGCGGTATAAGGCGAGCATAATTGAAAGATCTCTCAGGAAGCCATTGACTTAATAAATCCTTTTGGATAAGCAACCCCATCATAACAAACCAAAATATTAAAATTGAGAGTCCAATAATTTTCCTCATTTACAATTTGCTCCAAAAATAACAAAAAAAGAGGACATGCGTCCCCTTTTCTTTAATAATTTAGTTTGTATAGACAATTATTCCGTATTATCTTTTTTTCCCATTATGAAATTTAAATTTCCGATAAAATGGATAATTAAAAATGCAAAGATAGTACTAATTATTGCCAGCCAATACGCACCAACCCCAATAGTCAATCCGATTGCTGCTATAACCCAAATACCTGCAGCAGTGGTAAGCCCTGTAACATAACCGCCCTGGCGTATAATAGCGCCGGCACCGACAAAACCTACACCTGTGGCAATTCCCTGAAACACTCTTAAGAGCTCTCCCGGATTAGCAGTTGCTTCAGTAATTTTTAAACCAATTATAGTAAAAAGACAGGCTCCCACACAAATAAGTATGTGTGTTCTCAAACCGGCAGCCTTCTCAAGCTTTTGTCTTTCCCAACCTATAAGGGAAGCACATATAATAGCAAGTAATATTTTCCCGCAATCTAATGTTATTTCTAAAAACTTACTTTCCATCTTTATATTCCCCCTTCATAATTTTAAAAAACAATTTAAAACTTTTGTCTTTGTAGAGCAAAATCAGTCAACTTTCGAATTAATTTATTATACGTCAGGCCGATTTTCTCGGCTGCCATAGCAAAATCTTCATAATTTGCAATACATGGATTAGCATTTACTTCAAGTATGTAAACATTTGACTCTGGAGTTACTCTTACATCAAAACGCGCATATGACTGCATATTTAGCGCCCTATAAGCGCGCTTACAAACATCTTTTATTTTTTTATCAACCCCATTAGCCAGCCGCCCTGGAAATACATTTTTTATTCCCCATTTTTTTCTATACTCATTATCCCACTTTGCCTTGTAAGTTGCGATACGCGGTTCATCTTCCGACAATGTACCGAATTTTATTTCCGTAGGCGGAAGCACTTTTACTCTTTTATTTCCTATAACACTAACATAAAGCTCGCGCCCCTCAATATATTCTTCAGCTATCGCATTTGATTTCATTGTCTCATGGATAAAACGGACTCTTTCAAGAAACGATTCTTCATTATCTGTTACCGATGCTTGTGCAATCCCACGTGATGCCTCTTCAGAAAGAGGTTTAACAACAAGTGGCAACTTAAGACGACGCGGCAGCCATACACGGTATCCTCTATAAAATGTATGAAAATTAGGTATCTTTATACGGTGGTAGGTAAGAATTTTTTTAGTTAATGCTTTATCATTACAAATAAAAAGACCTTCAGATGATGAACCTGTATGTGATACGCCTAGCATTTCCAATACTGAAACAACATTTTTCTCAAGGCTGGATTTTTGATTAAATACTTCAGCAAGGTTAAATACAACATCCGGCTTGGATTCTTTAATCTCTTCAACCAAGGGAACAATGTCCTTGAACAAACCCAAAACTCTTACATTGTAACCATTTGCGCACAGGGACTTGTATACATCAGCTTCTGTATTCCAATCAGGACTTGAGAACTCTTCCTGAAAATCATACCCTCGCGGTTTTGCATATGGGCTGTCAAATAATAATAATACTTTTAACTGTTCTTTCATCTGATTACATTTAATCGTTTGTTTTTTTACCGAACTTACTTTCGTAAGATTCATTTTTTTCTCATTTAGCCCAAGATTTGCCACTGTATTTTCCGGTATATAAACTATTCATGATAGATGTCGTAATATAAGTTGTTATTTGCAAAATTGCTACTGCTTCTTCTTCACTCACAACAAGGTTAAGCATTCTACAACGCATAATAACTTTTTTAAGAAATTCATCAATAATAAATTTTTTCTCACCAGTCCATCTTGCCACATTTCTTACTATTTGTCTTCTATATTTTTTTAAGAAACTTGCAGCAAAAGGTATGTCACGCTTTTTTTTGGGTGAATATGATGCATATTCACTCTCATTTAACGGAATAAATATTTTTATCAATAACTGGTCATGGAAATCTGGAAATTCTTCGGCATGATATTGTCTTTTCTTTCTGTAAAAATTTATTAATTTTGTGCGTATTTTTCTCGCTTCCCAATATTTTTTCCCTTTATCCAACAAAGGTACTTTCCCTTTAATGCTCTTCATTAATTCATCTACGTATGTAAGTTTATCTAAAGCCTTCCATCCCTTATAAACTTCAACCCAATTACTACCCGGGGTAAGCCACACAGAGAACGTCTCTGCAAAATCCTCATCAGGATGGCATTGTGCATAATGGTCTTCTAAGTGACGCACAAAATTTTTGCTGTAAGGTCTGAATCTATATGTATCCTCATACTCAACAGAAATATATCCAAATATCTTCTGCCACTTTTTCCTCATATATAATTTATACGCATAATTAATAGCATGACCTGTCTCATGCCGCAGGAGCTGCATGCACCATGTTTTTGTACCCCCCTCCACATCAAGCATCATCTTCTTTTCTAATTTCATCAATGACGGGTGTGTAAGAAAAAAAGGGATTCCTATGACAGGCTCTTTATCAGGAGTAAGCCACTCATCAGCTACATAAAAAGAGGGCTTAAATATAATACCGTGGCCTTCGAGTTCCTGATAGAGTTCATCAATACACTCTTCGACCCATGTCCCTTTAATACTTAAGGGCAATTCACAAAGACGTAATTGTAAAATTTCTTCATCTGAAAGTTTATTTAAATCCATATTATATTTTTTTTAAAAGGCTATTAAATTAAAACTGAATTTACTTTTTAAAGACTATTTTATTTTCACTTCCGCTTAAAAGACGTTTAATATTAGAACGATGGCGATAAAAAATAAATGCAACCATAACCAATGAAAATAACACGAATGAAGCAAACCCATCGCATTTACGATAAAATAGCCATAGAAATAAAGGAAACGCTACTGCGCTTACCATAGAACCAACCGAAACATAACGTGTAATATATACAATTACAGCAAACATCAACAAGCTCAAAAGTAAAGCTTTAGGAAAAATTCCCAATACAACTCCGCTCGTTGTGGCAACCCCTTTTCCGCCTTTAAATTTTAAAAAAATTGTCCAGTTATGACCACTAATGGCTGCAATGCCATACAAAATCTGTATATATCTAAAATTAATTGTATCACTCTGGAAAAAACGTGCTATAAAAATGACTACTATGAGGCCTTTTAACATATCGATTAATAAAACAAAAACACCCCACATCCTTCCAACACTCCGGAACACATTCGTTGCTCCAACATTTCCACTTCCGTAAGTCCTTATGTCTAAATCTTTTACAAGTTTTGCAACAATGTATGCAGTCGGGATCGAGCCGACTAAATAACTTAATAAAATGCCAATGATTGAATTTATCATTCCCTATCCTTAGAAAAATATTTTAAATTTAAAAAACTTTAATAATCGGAGAATATTTTCGTCTATTTATTATACTTTCTTTTCCTCTTCTTTTAAAATTAATTTAGGCACTACGCCGTCTAGCGAAAACCCGCCTATCAACCCATTTATTATATAACGGATATACTCCTCTTTTATGTTTTTTTTATTTTTAACAAAAAGGACAAATGTCGGGGGTTTTATATCAGCCTGAACAATATATTTAAATTTTACAAGCGGAGGTGGAGGATTTTGTCTGCGTATATCACGAAGAAATAAATTAAGCTCCTTCGTTGCTATAGAGACCGTATAATTCTCCCATATGCGAAATACCTCCCGCATTGCATTATCCAAGTTACGTTTCGTTAATGCAGATATAAAAAGAATAGGTGTATTTTGAAAAAATCCATATTCCTTTATTAAACGTTTTTTATAACTCTCCATAGGGAGTCCGCTGACTTTGTCCCATTTATTGACCAATATTATACATGCTTTATTATTTTCCCTAATTATCTTATAGATTGCCCGTGTATCCTTCTGAGGTCCTCGCAAAGCATCTATTAATAAAAAGCATAAGTCCGTGCGCTGTATAGATTTTTTTGTCCTGAATAAACTAAAAACAGCAGCTGTGGACTTCAACTTTTTTTTCTTCTTTATGCCGGCAGTATCTACAAGTCGTATAATTCTCCCGTCGCACTCATAATTTTCTTCAACTATATCACGTGTCGTACCCGGTACCTCAGAGACCACAACCCTTTCATTCCTTAGCAATGAATTAAGCAAGGTTGATTTCCCAGAATTAGGCTCCCCTATAATAGACAATTTGAACTCATAACGTACCTTTGGAATAATACACGGAGATGGCAGGATGTCATAAATAGTACTTATAAGTTTATCAATATTCACATTATGAAGAGCAGAAATAGGAAGCGGCTCTCCTATTTTCAAAGAGTAAAAATCTCTAAGGTCCCCCTCACCAGAATCTACTTTATTAACTACCAAAACTACTTTTTTATTCCTACGACGAATATTATCAACCAATTGATAATCAAAATTACTTAGACCAACTTTTTCACAAACAAATATTATTAAATCAGCTTCAATGAGAGCTTTATTAACTTCACGATCAACTAAAAAGTCAATATTTCCATCTCTGGCAAATTGAATCCCTCCGGTATCAATCAAATAAATTTCTTTTTCACGTATATTAGCACGTTCATAAAGCCGGTCGCGGGTAGTGCCTCCCCTTGAATCGGTTATGCTTTTGCGCATTCCCACTAATCTATTGAAAAGTGTAGATTTACCTACATTTGGTTTACCCACAATTGCAATATGTATAATATTATTATCCTTACTCATAATGTTAATGATATTATCATGGGGTTTTAAGAAAATCTAACATAAATTTCTAACATGATTTAAATGAGTTTTATTACTTTAAAGGATAAGCCTAAATGGCTACATAATAAAATAAATACAATTCGAGTGTGTACATCTGCGCGCAGATTGAAGTAATTTAAGCCCATTTATATTTTAACTTCTTGTAATTTTCTTGTTTCACGCCAGATATAACTAACAGCAGATGCCACAGTCAAAATGAGGGTTATACGCCACACATAAAAAGAATAAGTCCACTGGAGGAGAAGGCTAATAATGGTAAGCATCTGAAAAAAAGTGGTGGTTTTGCCTAATATATTCGGTCTTATAATAATTTCAATATGGTTCATATAAGATACGATGAGCCACATGACAATAATAAAATCACGTGAGGCAATAATAATAAAAACCCATACAGGCATTTTAATATTATACGTGGAAGAAAAATGCAAACTTAAAAATGTAGTTAATATAAGTGTCTTATCCGCAAGTGGGTCTAAAAATGTACCTAATTCTGTCTTTTGGTTATATTTTCGCGCAATATAACCATCAATAGCATCAGCCAAAGAAGCAACAACAAACAAAAATAAAGGGAGATGGCATAAAATAAAACTATCTTCCCTTCTGTAAATAACAGAAATAATCAAAAAAGGAACAATTAATAATCTCGTAAGTGTTAATCGATTAGGCCAATTCATATACTCCCTGTAACCGAATATAATCAGTAGTAGGACCCAGGCATCATCTATAAGTCCTTAACAATTATTTCCTAATTATAGTTCACCTACTAAACTTGCTACTTTCTTCTCTTACTCTATGTAGCGTAATTCAGTGCCGTCCTTTGGATCAAATCGATAACTCTCAGGAAATGTTTCTCCTGTTTTTGGATTATACTTAGTATGAACCTGCTGAACCTGTGCAGCTGGTTGTTGATAAGTGGCCGTTGGCTGTTGATAAACTGGCGCCGGTTGAGTTGCCTTTTGTCGTCTTATGCCTTCACCAATAAGTCCTCCAGCTAAAGCTCCTGCACCAGCCCCAATGGCTGTACCAGCTCCCGCATGACCTGTCTGGTTTCCGATTATTGCTCCAAGACCGGCACCCAAAGCTGAACCTGCCAAAGCACCACTTTGAGTTTCATTTAACGACGTCTCGCACCCTGAAGCAACAAGAACCAATAATACTAATACAATAATTCTTTTACTCATTATTTCACCTCCCTAATAATACTATATTGTGTAAAAATTAATTGCTAAATAAATCCCAAATTACAAGCACAAAATGACAAATAAATTCCAAATTCAAATAATCAAATAACAAAAATATATATTTATTTCATTAAAGACTTTGATTGTTACTTCTTTTAAATCTTATTATCTTTTTATTATTTAGATTTATCAACTATTGCTGAAAATATTTTCTTTAATTCTTCTGCTTCGTTCTTAAGAGCTATTCCCTCTTTACTAAACTCATTTGAATTAGTATCAACTATAAGTCGCAGCCAATATGCTGATTCCTTAGCTTCTTTACGACAAATTTTAATACGCAATACAAAATCTTTCTTACTTAATGACTCATTAGCTTCAATGTAATTAGCCCCAACAGAACCTGAAGAACTAATCACTTGATCTGTATATTTAAAATTACAAGAACTTTTAGGTAATTTCTTTGTAAAATAAGCTACATTTCTAGCAAAGTTATATGTTCTTTCTTCTGAATCGTATTTCTTCTCAGCCACTTTTTGTTTTGATAATTGTTATTTAGGTAATTGTAATTTATTTGATTTTTGGAATTTGTTTATTTGGGATTTTTTCTCTTATAAAATCCAAAACTCTTTATTGTAAATATAACTTGTTCTTTATGTCTCCTGCGATATAGTATCGTCAACTTTTTCTTCTTTTTTTACAAAATATTTTTCTCCCAATGTTCCCGCTCCGACTCCTTCCTCATACGTCACATCACCTACACGTACAGAAACAATCTTTGATACGCCGGGTTCCTCCATAGTGACCCCAAAAAGTGTATCAGCAACGGCTATGGTCTTCCTGTTATGCGTGACGATAATAAATTGTGTTGTATTCAAGAACTCAAGTACAACTTTCAGGAACCGGTCAATATTCGCCTCATCAAGGGGAGCATCTACTTCGTCCAAAACACAAAATGGTGATGGTCTGACTTTAAAAAGAGCAAATAAAAGAGCAACAGCAGTTAAAGCCTTTTCTCCACCTGACAGCAACCCGACATTCTGCAACTTTTTACCCGGAGGCCGCACATTAATATCAATACCTGATTCCAAAGGATGTTCCTCATCTACCAAAACCAGTTCGGCTACACCACCACCAAATAAAATTTTATAGTAATGCTGAAAATTCTCCTGAACCTGAGCAAAAACATTTATGAATAACTGTTTAGTCGTGCGGTTGATTTTTCTTATGGCTTCGAGCAAAGAACGCTGTGCCTCTTCCAAATCAGACCGCTGTTCTATAAGGAAACTATATCTGTCTTTTAATTCTTTATATTCTTCAATAGCCAACAAATTAACAGTTCCCAATAACTCAACCTTACGTTTCAAAGCCTGTATATCATCATCAAGAGTCTCTAAGTTTACCTCGCCTTGGTTAAGCGTACTGAAATCAAATTCTGCAATATTAATCTTATAAGTGCTGGCAACTCGTTCTTTAATAGTATTCTCTTGATAATGAAGCTCCATTTCTTTTAAGTTTATCTTATGCAAGGCGTCCTTTTTTTCTTCATACTCTTTTGTTATATCCCCACTGCGTTTCATCTCTGAATCACGCTCCTCGGCAAAGGCTGATCTTTTTTCTTTGACAGCATTCAATTCCGCCTCAACCATTTCTATTCCAGAGGCTAGTTCCTTCTCTCTAGTATCAATACGATTATTCTCTTCACTTAATTCTACTCCCCTTTGCTTATTAGCCCGAAGCTCAGAAACATTCTTTTCCTGAGTCTCTTCATCATTCTTACAACTCATTGCAACTATTTCAACGGCATTTCTTAAATAATCTTCTTTTTCCTTTACTGCATTAAATTTAGATTCAAGTGATGCAATTTCTACCTGAATTTCCTCCCGCATTTTTTCTTCCTCACGAATAACAGACTCTAAAGTATCTACAGCCTCTTGTTTTGTCGTAAGCTCCTTTTCTACCCCCTCAAGCTGACCCTCCAGCAGGCTGACCTTTCCTTCGAATTCATGTAATTCTTCTTCAACTTCATGAAATTCATAATTAAGAACGTTTTTATGTTCCTGTATCTTCGCAAGATTTTCCTGAACGTTTATACTCAATTTTTCATTTGTTTCTATTGTGATCTTTTTTTCGACAACTCTTTCAGAAAGTGCATCGATTCGGGAGGAAAGATCTTTAATTGTTTTCTGTATTCTCTCATCATCGTTTAAAAGCGTATTCCTTTCATGTTCAAAAAGCTCCTTATCTTTAGCTAAAGATCTTCGTCTTTCGTCAAAAACTAAAGCACCTGA